>Ga0102590_1004278_pt1 | contig 12404 bp, 13 predicted proteins | sample AraplaMF_Col_mMF_FD_76859 | JGI IMG/M metagenome (GOLD analysis project Ga0102590, IMG submission 76859) | Arabidopsis root microbial communities from the University of North Carolina, USA - plate scrape MF_Col_mMF | ecosystem: Host-associated > Plants > Roots > Endosphere | place: USA...
GCAGGCGCCGTCACCACCGTCTCCGGATTGGTGGCGACCGTCATTCCCATGGCCTCGTGTCCGGTGCCGTCGGCATCGCCGAACTGGCGCAGGATATCGCCCGCTACGGGCACCTCCAATTTCGCCTTCAATTCTCCGAAGGGATATGCGGGCGCAATGCGGTTTTTATCGGGCACACCGCTGTCGGCGAGAGCCTTGGCCTGAGCGCGTTGCTCGTCCGTCATAAGCTTGCGGTTCTCCTCCGCCCGGCGGGCGGCAGCGGCAGCATCCCGCACCGAAGCGATCTCGGATTCCATCGAGGCGACGAGGCCTTCAAGGCTGGTCGCCTTGCCTGCCAGCTCCTCGGAACGTTTCCTTTCGGCCGCGAGTTCGGCGGCATTGCTGCGGCTGAGCTTGTCGTTTTCGGCAAGCAGCAGGTCCATGCGCCGCTCTTCCTCGATGCCATCAGTCATCGTCCCGGTCAGGGAGGCCTTCTCGGCGGCGCTTGCAGTCTGCAATGCGGCGAGGCTTGCGAGGTCTGCGGCAAGCTTGTCGGTCTCCTTGCGGATGCCAGGCACAACGGCGCCGAGCAGAATGGCGCTGCGCACGGAGGCGAGCGCGTCATCGGGGGTGACGAGCAAAGCGGGCGGCGGGTTGCGGCCCATGCGCTGGAGCGCTGCCAGCACCTCGGCCAGCAGGCCGCGGCGCTCGTGCAGGGAACGGCGGATGCCATCCTCCTTGACGCCGAGATCGGCAAGCTTCTTCTCGCTTTCGAGGATCTGCTTTTCGAGCGCCTTGCGGCGGGCGGCGGAATCAATCAGCGCCTGGCGGATGCTTTCGGTGCTCTTTTCGAGATCGGCGATGCTCTGCTGAAGCGCGCTCACCTTGTCGGTGGAGAGGCTGATCGTTTTCGACAGGGTTTCGAGTTCGGCACGGGTCTGATCACGCTTGGCGGCAAGTTCGGCGGCCGGATCGGGTGGCGCCGGCTCGGCTGCCGGCTGCGGGGCAGATTGTGCCGCCTCGGGCGCGGCCTCCTGCGCCCGGACGACGAACGGATTTGCCGACACGACAATCACCGCCACACCGACGCCGGCCGCGATAGCCGGGAGGATCATGCGGTGTCGCCTGGTGGATGCTCTCGTCATGCGTGTTGGGGCACTTTCTCAAATCGCGCGGAGACTAAGCTGATTTGATGCGCTTTGCCATAACGTTTGCAGGAGAACGGGTGGCCAAGCAAACACGGCTGCGTGACATTGCGACGCATTGGCCGACGCTTTGCCGACACATCGGGCCGATGCGGCATCAGACACGGTGATAGGGGTGACCAGACAGGATGGTGACGGCACGATAGAGCTGCTCGGCGATCAGCGTGCGCACGAGCTGGTGCGGCCAGGTCATCTTGCCCAGGCACAGCGTGGCGTCGGCACGGTCGTAAAGCGAAGGATCGAGGCCGTCGGCGCCGCCGATCGCGATGGTGAGCTCTCGTTTGCCCTGGTCGCGATAGGAGCCGAGCAGGTTTGCGAAGGCTTCGCTATCAAGCGCCTTGCCGCGTTCATCGAGAAGAATGAGGATGCTGCCATCGGCAAGCGATTTCAAAAGCATCGCTGCCTCTTCGCGCTTGCGGGTCTCCGCATTGGAGGCACGGCTTTCGCCAACTTCGGCAACACGGGTGAATTCGAGGCCGACGGCAGGGCCGGCCTTGGCAAAACGGTCCAGGTAGCGGGCCACAAGATCCTTTTCGGGGCCGGACTTCAGCCGTCCCACCGCAAAAAGACCTATTCGCATTCATCCGCTCCCGCTCATGCGGCACTTCGGGCGCACACTACGCCACCGGCCGGTTTGTGATGTTTTCCGGCCAGCCAATGCCACGTCTCAGGCGCCGGACAAGATGCCGGCACGCCTGTCAGTGCCGTGTTTCTTCATCCATATCCGGAGCCGCCCACATCTTTTCGATGTTGTAGAACTCGCGGATTTCGGGACGAAACACGTGCACGATAATATCACCAGTGTCGATCAGGACCCAATCGCCGCCTTCCTGACCTTCGACGCGGGCCGTACCGAGGCCGTCGTCCTTAAGGTCGGTGAGCAGGTGATCCGAGATCGCCATGACATGCCTGTTCGAGCGGCCGGAGACGACGATCATGTAGTCTCCCAGCGCCGATTTTCCGGCAATGTCGATGGTGACGATATCTTCCGCTTTGGAGTCCTCGAGGCTGGCGAGGACGGTTTCTAGGGCACGGGCGGCGGCATCGGCGCCACGTTCCGCACTCTTCGGGATAACGGCGAACGTTTTTCCCTTGGCGTGTACTGTTGTCAGTGCTTTCCCTTTCCTGGAATGACAAACTATGCACAACACAGATCCGATCGAGACCGGATCATGGTTAAGATAGGCATCAAACGATTAATGTTTCAAGACATGCTAAGGTACGGAACGGCCGAAAATCCGATCTGCCGTTCGAATTGAAGTATTTGGCGGCTCGGGGCGGCCTCGTGCGGGCGGTGTACAGTTTCCATGCCGCAGCGTAAAGTGCGGCAAATTCCACGATCTCCAGATTCAATGACCGACTCAGCCGCAAAAACACTCGTGCCCGTCCTGCGAATCAGCTTCCCGGATGAAGATCGCCTCGGCCATGGCAAGATGGAACTGCTGGAGCATATCCGCCAGACCGGATCGATCTCGGCGGCGGGGCGGGCGATGGACATGTCTTATCGCCGGGCATGGCTGCTGGTCAGCGAGATGAACCGGATGTTCTCTGAACAGGTGGTGGAATCGCAGCGCGGCGGGCAGAAGGGCGGCGGCGCGGCGCTGACGCCGTTCGGCGAGGAATTGCTGGCGCGTTTCCGCCGGATGGAAAGGACGATGCGCACCAGCCTTGCCGAAGATCTCGCCTGGCTCGAGGGCAAGCGTAACCTGCAGCAGGGCGAGCGCGGCTGATCAGGCCTCCAGGGCAACTGTCTTGATGACGGCGAAGACCGCCCTTCCCAGTCGAAGATCCAGACGCTCGCAGGACAGTGTGGTGATCCGGGAAAGAATGATATCGCCGCCGCAATCGAGCCGGATTTCCACCGTTCCGTCCTCGGTCGACGACATCGCTTCTATCCTTGCTTCCAGGATATTCAGCGCGCTGAGCCCCTCGGGCCTTGCGGTCGCCAGCATGACATCTCGGGAGGGAATGCGAATGCGGACCGATTTGCCGGGCGCAAGGGCGGCACCGGGAATATGGAGCTGGCAGGATTTCAGCGCGATAGTCGACAGGCGGTGAAGCGCATCGAAGCTTTCCACCGTGCCTTCCAGCAGCGCGCCCGCCTCGCGCCGCTCGGAGGCGGCGGAGGGGCGGCTCAATATGTCGATAGCGGGGCCCGTCGCCTCTACCTTGCCGTCGCGCATGACGACGACCTGGTTTGCCAGCCGCGCCACCTCGGCGATCGAATGGCTGACATAGACGATCGGGATGTCGGTTTCGTCGCGCAATCGCTGGAGATAAGGCAGGATCTCGGCCTTGCGCGCATCATCGAGGGCGGCGAGCGGCTCGTCCATCAACAGCAGGCGGGGCGAGGAGAGAAGTGCGCGGCCGATGGCGACGCGCTGCTTCTCGCCGCCTGAGAGTTTCGAGGGGCTGCGCTCCAGCAGCGTCTCGATGCCGAGCAGGTCGACGATGTGATCGAAGCTCTCGCCGTGTGCCGGTCTCGCCGCGAACCAGCGGCCATAGGAGAGATTGGCGCGAATGCTGAGATGCGGGAAAAGCCGGGCCTCCTGGAAGACATAACCGAAGCGGCGGCGATGTTTCGGGACGAAGATACCGGTTGCGGTTTCGGTCAGGGGTTCGCCGTCCAGGACGACGCGGCCTTCGTCCGGGCGGGCGAGGCCGGCGATGATGCGGATCATCGAGGTCTTGCCGGAGCCGGAGCGGCCGAACAGCGCCGTGACGCCGCGCTCGGAGGTGAAGGCGGCATCGAGCGAAAAGGCGCCGAGCCTCTGTTTTGCCTCGACGATCAGCGTCATTCCGGATCGATCCTCCGGCCGGCGAGACGGGCAAGGAATTCGGAGGCGAGCAGGGCAGCCATGGAAATGACGATGGCGACGAGCGTCAGGCGGAGCGCGCCGGCATCGCCGCCAGGCACCTGGGTGAAGGTGTAGATCGCCGACGACAGCGTCTGGGTTTCGCCTGGAATGTTGGAGACGAAGGTGATCGTCGCGCCGAATTCGCCCATCGCCTTGGCGAAGGAAAGGATCATGCCGGCGATGATGCCGGGCAGGGTCAGCGGCAAAGTGATCGTCAGGAAGACCCAGAGAGGGCCGGCGCCGAGCGTTCCAGCCGCCTCTTCCAGCTTGCGGTCGACCGCCTCGATCGACAGGCGGATGCTGCGCACCATCAGCGGAAAGGCCATGATGGCGCAGGCCAGTGCAGCACCCGTCCAGCGGAAAGACAAGACGATGCCGAAATACTGGTCGAGCAGGCTGCCGATCGGACCGCGGCGGCCAAACAGGATGAGGAGAAGAAAACCGGTGACGACCGGGGGCAGGATCAGCGGCAAGTGAACGACGCCGTTCAGCACCGATTTACCCCAGAAGCGGCCGCGTGCAAGCAGCAGGGCGACGAGGATGCCGAAGGGCAGGCTCGCCAGCATGGCGACAATCGAGACGCGCAGGCTGAGCAGGATCGCCGTCCATTCCTCATCGCTCAAGCCCAACATGTCCAAATGCTACGGTCTCCCCGGAAAATCGAAGGCTCGCCGAGGCGAGCCCTCACGCTAAGCTGCGGCCGACGATTCCGCAATCATTTCAGCCCTCAATCACTTGGAAGCCCAGATCATTTCAGGATGGTGAAACCCTGCGCCGTGAAGAAGGCGGCCGCCTTGTCGGATTTCAGGAAGTCGAGATAGGCGGATGCATCCGGGTTCTTGCTCTCGGCGAGGATTGCGATCGGATAGATGATCGGCGGGTGGGAATCGGCGGGGAATGTGCCGACGATGGCGACACCCTTATCGGCCGCGGCATCCGTCTGATAGACGATGCCATAAGGCGCTTCGCCGCGCGAGACGAGGGCAAGGGCGGCGCGCACACTTTCGGCGCCGGCGACCTTGCTTTCCACTGATTTCCAGACGCCGAGCTTTTCGAGCGCGGCCATGCCGTATTTACCGGCCGGAACCGATTTCGGCTCACCCATGGCAAGCTTGCCGCCACCGAGGAGTCCTGCGAGATCGAAGCCCTGCTTGATCTCGACTGGCTTTGCCTTGTCCTTTTCCGCCACGAGCACAATCTTATTGCCGAGCAGGTTGGAGCGGGTGTCGGCCTTGATCAGGTTCTTCTTGGCGAGATACTCCATCCAGTCGAGGTCCGCCGAGATGAAGACATCGGCGGGCGCCGCGTTTTCGATCTGCTTGGCCAGCGCGCCGCTCGCGGCATAGGAAGCGACGGCGTCCTTGCCGCTTTCCTTCGTCCAAGCGGCATTGGCGGCGTCGAGCGCATTCTTGAGGCTCGCTGCCGCAAAGATAGTGAGCTTTTCGGCTGCGGCGGCAGGCGTCGAAAGCGCTGTCGCGGCAAGCCAGAGGGCAGAGATCGCGGCGGTTGCCAGCTTCATCCATTGGCGGCGGTTTTGCATGATTTATTCCCCAGCGTTCGAAATATTGCGACGAATATAACGGGCCGCACGTCTTGGCTAGGGATATATCCAAGAAAATATAACCGTATTGGGCGCTCGCGTTCGCAGCGGCGCAATGTTCACGCATTCGTGAGGTGCATGGCTTCCGTCGAAAGTGAGATCAGCAGGGTGAAAATACCGGAGAGTCAGTTTGCAAACCGCAAGGACTCCCGGCGGCCGGGACCAGTTCCTTAATTTTTGCTAATAAAAACGGCAATGGGGAAGCCAAATTTACCTTGAGATTTGCATCCTATGCATTGCTGCAATGCACCAATCGATATTCACCTTTTTGTCGAATATGATAAAACATACTCATCGACACGGCTTCTCCTCCTCCCATAGCCGTTCGATAGGGTCGACAACACTCCTCCTCCCAGTTGTCGATCGAGTTTATAAGCCCGACGGATCTCCTCCCCCGTCGGGCTTTCTCGTTTTCGGGATCTTCTGAAATCAGGCCGGCGCATGCGTCTTGCCGGGCGCGCGGCGCTCTATTCGGCGTCGCCGTGCGACGAGCCGTTGCGGATTGCCGTCGAACTCAGGCCGGAGCGCGGTCCGTGGATGAAAGTCCAGGCCGGCGCACGCTTCTTCCAGAGAACACGCGCGTCATCCTCATCGACACGGGCGAAATCGAAGGTCCTGGCCATTTTCGAGGAGAGGAAGGAAAGCGTCGCGCCCGGCCGATCGATCACCGCGATCGGGAAGGTGCGGGCAATCTCCTGCCATTTCTGCCACTTGTGAAAGGTCTGCAGGCTGTCAGCGCCCATGATCCAGATGAAATGCACATGCGGATTGCGCGCCTTGACGCGGGCAAGGGTGTTGGCGGTGTAACTGATGCCGAGCGTCTGTTCGAAGGCGGTGACCTTAACGCGGGGATCGGCGGCTACACGCTCGCTTTCGGCAATGCGCTCGGCAAGCGGAGCGAGCTGGTTGCGGCTCTTCAGCGGATTGCCCGGGGTGACCATCCACCAGAGCTGGTCGAGGCCGAGCCGCTTGATGGCGATTTCAGCGACGAGCGCGTGGCCCTGATGCGGCGGATTGAACGAGCCGCCGAACAGACCGACGACCATGCCGCGCTCGCTGTGCGGCATGCGGAGATAGTGCCGGTCCACATTCTCGGTCGTCACGTCAGGGCCGCGTCTGTCCGGCACCATGCACCCGATATTTGAAAGAGGTGAGCTGTTCGACACCGACGGGGCCACGGGCATGCATCTTGCCGGTGGCGATGCCGATTTCCGCACCCATGCCGAACTCGCCGCCATCGGCAAACTGCGTCGAGGCGTTGTGCAGCAGGATCGCCGAATCGACCTCGGTGAAGAAACGCGCGACGACCTGAGGGTCCTCGGCGATGACCGCCTCGGTGTGGTTGGAGGAATATGTCTGGATATGGGCGATGGCGCCCGATATGCCGTCGACGACGGCAACCGAAATGATCGCGTCGAGATATTCCGTCGACCAGTCCTCCTCGGTCGCGGGCTTCATGCCGGGCGCGACCTTCAGCACCGTCGGCGAAGCGCGGATTTCGCAGCCGGCCTCGGTCAGAACCTCGAGCAGCGGCGTCAGATGCGTGCCGATCGCGGCGCCATCGACGAGCAGGGTTTCGGCCGCGCCGCAGATGCCGGTGCGGCGCATCTTGGCGTTGACGATAATCTTTTTCGCCATTTCGATATCGGCCGAGGCATCGACATAGATGTGGCAAAGGCCTTCGAGATGGGCAAAAACCGGCACGCGGGCCTCGCTCTGCACGCGGGCGACCAGGCTCTTGCCGCCGCGCGGCACGATGACGTCGATCGCGCCGTCGAGGCCGCGCAGCATGGCGCCGACTGCAGCGCGGTCGGTGACCGGCACGAGCTGGATAGCATGCTCTGGAAGCCCCGCCGCCTTCAGGCCCTCGACCAGGCAGGCATGGATAGCCTGCGATGAACGGCGCGAATCCGAGCCGCAACGCAGGATGACGGCATTGCCCGCCTTGAGGCAGAGGGCGCCGGCATCCGCCGTGACGTTCGGCCGGCTTTCGAAGATCACGCCGATGACGCCGAGTGGCGTGCGGACACGCTCGATCTTCAGCCCGTTCGGCCGGTCCCAGGCGGCGATGACTTCGCCGACCGGATCGGCAAGGGCGGCGATGGCGCGGACTCCCTCGGCCATTTCGGCAACGCGCTTGTCGTTCAGCGTCAGCCGGTCGACGAAGGAAGCGAGTATCTCGGTGCCTTCGATGTCCTTGAGGTCCTTTGCGTTCTCGGCAAGAATATGCGCCTTGTTCGCCAGGATCGCATCGGCCATGGCATTCAGCGCGCTGTTCTTGGCCTCAGTGGACGCAAAGCTCAGCGGTCGTGCGGCAGCCTTTGCCTTGCGGCCGATGTCGTTCATCAGCACATCAATGTCAGGGTCTGGCGCAACGGTATCAAGCATAGCTCGCGTCCTTCTTCTGCCTTTCCGATTTCGAACCGACCTGTGCGGTCATCACCATGTCGTCGCGATGGACCATGGCGGCGCGCCCGGCATAACCGAGAATGGCCGCGATCTCCACCGACTTGCGGCCGGCAATCCGACGGGCGTCGTCGGCATCGTAGCTTACCAGGCCGCGGGCGATCTCGCGGCCGGCCGGGCCGATGATCGCCACCGTATCACCGCGGCTGAAGAGGCCGGAAACGCTGCGCACGCCGGCTGGAAGCAGGCTTTTGCCGGCCCCGAGGGCAACGACGGCGCCGTCATCGACATGCAGTTCGCCAGCCGGCTGCAACTGCCCGGCAATCCAGGTCTTGCGGGCGGTAACGGGTGTGCCCGACGGCGCGAACCAGGAGGAACGCGCGCCGTTTTCGATCGCCGACAGCGGATTGTCGGTCTTGCCGGAGGCGATGATCATCGCGCAGCCTGATGCCGTCGCAATCTTGCCGGCATCGATCTTGGTGCGCATGCCGCCGCGCGAAAGTTCCGAAGCGGCTCCGCCGGCCATCGCCTCGATCTCGGGGGTGATTTCGGCAATCGTCTCGAGGAACGTCGCGTTCGGATCGAGATGCGGTGGTGCGGTGTAGAGGCCGTCGATATCGGAGAGAAGGATGAGCAGATCGGCGCCGGTCATCGTCGCGACGCGGGCGGCCAGCCGGTCGTTGTCACCATAGCGGATCTCGCTGGTGGCGACGGTGTCGTTCTCGTTGATGATCGGCACGGCGCCGATCTTCAGGAGCTGATTGATGGTGGCGCGCGCATTGAGATAGCGGCGGCGCTCCTCGGTATCACCGAGCGTCAGCAGGATCTGGCCGGCGACGATCTCGTCGCGCGACAGGCTTTCCGACCAGGCGCGCGCCAGCGCGATCTGGCCGACGGCAGCCGCAGCCTGGCTTTCCTCCAGCTTCAGCGCGCCCGAGGGCAGGTCGAGCACCGAGCGGCCGAGCGCGATCGCGCCCGAGGAAACGACGAGCACGTCGATGCCCTTGGCCTTCAGGCCGGAGATATCGGCGCACATGGCGTCGAGCCAAGCCTTCTTCAGCCCGGCCTTGCGGTCGACCAGAAGCGCGGATCCGATCTTGATGACGATGCGGCGGTAGCGGCCAAGCGGCTTACGGCTGGTCATCGTCCTCGTCCCCACCCTTATCCTCGCCCTCATCGGTGACAACCATGTCGCGATGGCGCAGCTTCGGCACCTTGGCCGGCTTCTCCTCGGTATTGGCTTCGACGATGATATCGCGGAGTGCGCGCAGCACCTCGGTCATGCCCTTGCCGGTGACGGCCGAAATCTGGAACGGCGTCTTGCCGCAGGCCTTGGCCAATTCCTTGGTCTTCTTCTTCAGTTCGGCATCGTCGAGCACGTCGATCTGCGACAGCGCCACGATCTCAGCCTTGTCGGCCAGCTCGTTTCCGTAGGCTTCGAGCTCGTGCTTGACCGTCTTATACGCCTTGCCGACCTTTTCCTCCTGGGCCGAGATGAGGTGGAGCAGCACGCGGGTGCGCTCGACATGGCCGAGGAAACGGTCGCCGATGCCGACCCCTTCATGGGCGCCTTCGATCAGGCCCGGAATGTCGGCAAGGATGAATTCGCGCTCGTCGATAGTGGCGACGCCGAGATTGGGATGCAGCGTGGTGAAGGGATAGTTGGCGATCTTTGGCCGGGCGCGGGTGACGGCAGCCAGGAAGGTCGACTTGCCGGCATTGGGCAGGCCGACGAGGCCGGCATCGGCAATCAGCTTCAGGCGCAGCCAGATGGTCTTTTCCTCGCCGGGCAGACCGGGATTGGCCCAATCCGGCGCCTGATTGACCGAAGTCTTGAAATGGGCGTTGCCGAAGCCGCCATTGCCGCCATGAGCGAGACAGTAACGCTGGCCTTCGACAGTCAGGTCGCAGATCAGCGTTTCCTGATCTTCCTCGAAGATCTGGGTGCCGACCGGAACCTTGAGCGTCACGTCGCTGCCATTGGCGCCGGTGCGGTTTCTGCCCATGCCATGGGTGCCGATCGTCGCCTTGAAATGCTGCTGATAGCGGAAATCGATCAGCGTGTTCAGGCCGTTGACGGCCTCGACCCAGACGTCGCCGCCGCGCCCGCCGTCACCGCCATCCGGGCCGCCGAACTCAATGAATTTCTCGCGTCGGAAGGAAACGCTGCCGCCGCCGCCGTCCCCGGACTTGATATAGACCTTTGCTTCGTCGAGAAATTTCATTTTACTTCCAATATTCAGTGGCAGTTGGACGGCCCGTCTTGGCCCATTCGATATAGGCGGTTCCGACGGAGGTCAAAGATTATCGTGAATTTTGCGAGCTATAACATACAGTACGGCTTCGGTCTCGACGGCAGATACGATCTGGCGCGTATTGCCCGGAGCCTCGAGGGAGCCGATGTCATCGCGCTGCAGGAGGTGACTCGCGGTTTCTCCCGCAACGGTTTTGCCGACATGGTGGCCGATGTTGCAGCCTTCTTTCCCGACTATTTCTGGGTGTATGGGCCAGCCTGCGACATGCATGTCGAAGCTGATGAAGGCGGGCTCCAGCCGGTGCCGGGCACCCGTTTCCAGTTCGGCAACATGGTGCTGTCGCGCTGGCCTGTTGTCTCGACCCGGACGCTGCTTCTGCCGCGCAGCCGGACGATCGGCAAGATCAACCCGCAGCGCGGCGCAACCGAAGCGGTAATCGCAGCACCCGGCGGGGCGATCCGCGTCTACTCCGTGCATCTCGACCATGTCTCCGCCGATGAGCGCATCCGCCAGCTGCAATTTCTGAACGCGCATATCAATGCCTTCGTCCAGGAGGGTGGATCGCTGACGGGGGGTGGTGAATTCGACCTGCCGGAGCCGCCGCTGCCGGAGGATTATGTCATCATGGGCGATTTCAACATGGAGCCGGAATCGCCGGAATATTGCGCGCTTGCCGGTGCTGGCGGCGGATATTATGGCCGTGTCGCCCGGATCGGCACGCCGATGGACGCCTTTGCGGCGCTCGAGGCCTATCGCCCGGGGAGTTACAGCTGGATGGATCCCGAGGATCACGGCAAACGCATGCATCTCGATTATTGCTTCGTCAGTTGCGGCCTCGAGGGCCGGTTGAAATCCGCCCGGATCGATACGCAATCCGAGGGCTCCGATCACTTCCCACTATGGGTCGAAATCGTTGATTGAGACGCCGCCGGAGTGGCGACGTCTCGAGTTTGATCAGGCAACCTTTCGCGGCTGCAGCATGCCCGGCTGCAGCACGGTTTCGATGTGCGACACCATGGTGTTGCGAGAGAAACAATAGATTTCGCCGCAACCCGTCATGTGGAAACCGAGCTTCTCCTGCAGTCGCAGCGAAGCGGGGTTGTCGGCGAAGACGCCGGAATGGATCGGCGTCTCCGGCATGCGGCGCGAGAAGCGCTCGATGATCGCCGCCACCGCCTCGCTCATATAGCCGCGCCGCCAGTAATAGCGGTTCAGCCAGTAGCCGAGGTGCCAGCGACCGTGGCGCAGCTCGATCGAGACGTTGCCGATGTGGACATCGTCCTTATCGGTGATCGCCAGCGGCCAGTCGGGCAGGGTGCCTGAGGTGACCGGGATCAGCCAGTCCAGCGCATCCTGCCGGTCGAACGGCGCCGGTACGCGGGACAGCATGCGCGTGACCGCGAAATCGGAGAGCGATTCCGCGATCGCAGGCGCATCGCTCAGCCTGTGGGGGCGAAGCGTCAGCCGGGCAGTCGAGATAACAGGCGCGGGGCCGGGCATCATCGGCTTGACCTCTGGCCTTTGCAGCGCAGTCGTGCTCATGCGATGTTCCCCCAGCTTCGGAGGGACATCCAGGTCTTGCGGTCGAGCCTGTACCATTCGACCGGCACGTTGCTGCCCAGCGCCAGCGAGGCGGCGAGCCCCGATCCCTGGAACTGGAAGCCGCACTTCTGGATGACGCGGCGCGAGGCGACGTTCATTACCCGGCAGCGGGCATCGATCTGATCGACGTCCTGACGGGTCCTGAACACCATATCGACCAGGGCATGGCAGGCCTCGGTCGTATAACCCTTGTTCCAATAGGGCTCGCCCAGCCAGTAACCGATCTCGACGGTTCTGCCATCCGCATGCGGCTCGACGCCGCAGCAGCCGATAAAGGCGCCGTTTTCGGCATTGGTGATCGCATAGACGCACTTGCCAATATCGCCATTTTTCGTGCGACGCACGAAGTCAGCAGCATCATCGGCGGTATAAGGGTGCGGCATACGCGATACCATGGTGGCGACTTTGGCGTTGTTGGCGAGATGGGCAAGGGCGTCGATGTCTTCTTCGTGGGGCGCGCGCATGACGAGCCTTTCCGATAACAAGACAGGGCAATCGG
>Ga0102590_1004280_pt1 | contig 12399 bp, 9 predicted proteins | sample AraplaMF_Col_mMF_FD_76859 | JGI IMG/M metagenome (GOLD analysis project Ga0102590, IMG submission 76859) | Arabidopsis root microbial communities from the University of North Carolina, USA - plate scrape MF_Col_mMF | ecosystem: Host-associated > Plants > Roots > Endosphere | place: USA...
CGCCGGCCTGGCCGCCCGCTACCAGGCCGCGCGCGCCGCCGGCCGCATGCCCACGGGCGTGGTGATGGAGCGGCTGCTGTCGGCCAGCGAGGCGATCATCGACGGCCGTCGGGTGGTCACGGCCGGCACGCACAACTATCTGGGCCTGGCCTTCGACGAGGCCTGCATCGAGGCCGCGGTCGCGGCGGTGCGGCGCGAGGGCACGGGCACCTGCGGCTCGCGGATCGCCAACGGCTCGTTCTCGGACCACGTCGCCCTGGAGCGCGAGCTGGCCGCCTTCCACGGCATGCGCCACGCCATGATCTTCTCGACCGGCTACCAGGCCAATCTGGGGGTGATCTCGACCCTGGTCGGCGCGGGCGACTTCCTGTTGCTGGACGCCGACAGCCACGCCTCGATCTACGACGCCTGCAAGCAGACCCAGGCCGGCGCCATCCGCTTCAAGCACAACGACCCCGACAGCCTGGACGCCCGCCTGCGCCGCCTGGCCGGCGAGCCGGGCTTCAAGCTGGTGGTGGTCGAGGGCATCTATTCGATGCTGGGCGACATCGCGCCCCTGAAGGCGATCGTCGAGGTCTGCCGCCGGCACGGCGCCTACCTCTTGGTGGACGAGGCCCATTCGATGGGCGTGCTGGGCGCGCGCGGCTGCGGCCTGGCCGAACGGGAGGGCGTGCTGGACCAGGTGGACTTCATCGTCGGCACCTTCTCCAAGAGCCTGGGCGCCGTCGGCGGCTACTGCGTTTCCAACCACGACCAGTTCGAGATCCTGCGGCTGGCCTGCCGGCCCTACATGTTCACCGCCTCGCTGCCGCCGGCCACGGTCGCCTCGACCCGCGCCGCCCTGGCCGCGGTCCAGGCGCGGCCGGAGCTGCGCGAGAAACTCTGGAGCAACATCCACCGCTTCCACGACGCGCTGAGCGCCGCCGGCTTCCAGCTGGGCGCCGCGCCCAGCCCCATCGTCGCCGTGCGCCTGGAGTCCGAGGCCGCGACCCTGTCGATGTGGCGCGCCCTGCTCGACGCCGGCTACTACGTGAACATCGGCCTGCCGCCCGCCACGCCTTCGGGCGAAAGCCTGCTGCGCTGCGCGATCTCGGCCGGACATTCGTCCGCCCAGATCGACGGCCTGAGCGCGCGACTGATCAGCCTGGCCCAGGCCCACGGCGTCCTGCCCAACGCTCGACCGAGGGTGGCGCTTGGTCTAGCTTGACCTTATGCGCGTGCTCCTGCCCCTCGCCGCCGCCCTGGCCAGTCTCGCCTTCGTCGGTCCCGCGTCGGCCCGGGACGACGGCGAGGCCGCCCGCTGCGCCGGCTACGCCGCGCGGTTGGACGGGTCGCTGGGCGAGCGGTCCGGCGTCGCGGCCTACCGCGCCTGGGCGCTCTTCCTGGACGGCTACAATCCGATCCCGTTCAGCCCCGCCGCCGTCTCCAACGAAGTGGCCCGCCGATGCGGCGACGCGGCCGAGAGGCCCCGCGCCTTGATCTTCCTACAGCATTTCCTGGCGGCGACCGGCGACCTCGACGCCGCCGAGGCGATCGCGCGCGAAGCGTTGGCGAACGCGCCGTCCAAAGGGTCGCGCAAGACCCTGGCGCGCCTGCACCTTCGTCGTGGCGACGAGGCCGGGGCCCTGGCCCTGGTCCGTCCGGACGTCCGGCCCGGGTTCTCGGACCAGCGCATCCTGGCCGAGCTCTACGATGACCTCGGCCGCGAGCTCGGAGGCGACGCCGATCAGCGGGCGACCCTGCCGTTGCTGGCCAAGGGCGAGGCGTACTGGCGCGCGGTGGCGGCCGCCGATCCCAGTCGGGAAAGCCAGATGGGCCTGGCGCGGATCATCAGCCAGCAGGGCTATCCGCTGGAACGCCTGGGGCAGGCCCGCGCCGCCGCGGACGCCTACGGCCGCGCGGCCGTGATCGTCGAGGCGCTGCGCGCCCGTCCGCTCGACCGCTTCGACGAGCAGTCCTTGAGCGCGGCGTTGATGACCCTCTACGTCTCGCGGGCGCGCGCCCTCGCGGACGCGGGCGATCGGGCCGGAACGACGGACGCCGCGACCAAGGCTTCCGCCCTGATCGACGGCGAGGTCTTCGCCCCGCCGGGCAGCGGCCTGGACGGGCAGATCGCGACGGGTCGCTGGGCCGGCGATCCGACGGCGGGCTCCACGGCCGACGCCTTCCGCCAGATCGGCGCGAATCTGGTCAAGGTCGGCGCGCCGGACGCGGCCCTGCCCTTCCTGCGCTTCGTCGCCGACTTCCGGGCCCAGGCCGCCCGGGCGGAGGGCCGCCCCTATGGAGGCCGCGACCTGGTCCGGGTGGCCGAGGCCCAACGGCTGGCGGGCCGACCGGCCGAGGCCATGGCGACCCTCGAAGGCGCGCTGCCCCTGCTGCGCGCACCCACGCCCGACCTCATGCCCGGCGTCGGTCAGATCTTCGTCGCCGAGGGCTTGCTGGAGAAGGGCCTGGCCCTCGACGCCCTGGGCCGTGGAGCCGAGGCCTGCGCCGCCTTCCGCGAGGCCCGCGTCACCTTCAGCCCGGAGCCGACCCATTATCCGATGTCGGGCCCGCTGCTGACCCAGCTGGACGAGGCCGTGGCCCGGCCGGCCTGCGCCAAGCCGCTCTAGCTAGCTCCGCCCCGCGTCGCGCAGCCGCTTGCGCCGGCCGCCCAGGGCGTCCGGGCGGTTCAGCACCTTGCGGTATTCGTCGCGGCGCTCGTGGATCGAGGCGATGACCAGGCCCATGGGCACGCCGATGTCGACCAGCACGGCTTCGGAAAGCTGGAGGCTGGCCTCGATGGTCTCGGGCACGGCGTCGGTGGCGCCCAGCTCGTAGAGGCGGGCGGCGTGGCGGGCGTCGCGGGCCCGGGCGACGATGGTCAGGTCGGGGCGATGGCCGCGCGCGGCGGCCACCACCGCCTCGGCCGCTTCCGGCGAATCCATGGTCACCACCACGGCCCGAGCGTAGTCCAGGCCGCAGCGCTCCAGCAGCTCGACCCGCGAGGCGTCGCCGAAATAGACGCGGTGGCCGTTGCGGCGGCCCTGCTGGACGAAGCCGGGATCGCGGTCGATGGCGATCCAGGGCAGGTCGTGGCGGTCCAGCATGTCGCCCACCAGGCGGCCGACGCGGCCGTAGCCCACCACCAGCACCCGGCCCTCGGGCTCCTCGCCCTGGTGCTCGGGGACCTCGGGCGCCTCGCTGACCGGGGCCGCCGCGCGCTTGGCCAGGCGCCCGCCGATCCCCGCCAGCAGCGGGATCAGGAACATGGTCAGGGTGGCGGCCACCAGCACGGCCTGGCCGACCTGGTCGGAGACCACGCTGGCGCCCATGGCGTTGTCCAGGATCACGAAGGCGAACTCGCCGCCGGCCGCCAGGGTCAGGGCCGCCTCGATCGCCGCGCGGCTGGACAGGCCCATCAGCCGGCCCAGCCCCATGACCATCACGCCCTTGACCCCGATCAGCCCGGCGGCGACGGCCAGCACGAAGACCGGCGAGGCGACCAGCAGCGACAGGTCCAGGCGGATGCCCAGCGACACGAAGAACAGGCTGAGCAGAAGGCCCTTGAACGGCTCGATCTTGACCTCGACCTCGTGGCGGTACTCGGTCTCGGCCAGCAGGATGCCGGCCACGAAGGCGCCCAGGGCCATCGACAGGCCCGACAGCGACGCCACCAGCCCCGCCCCGATGATCACCAGCAGGCAGGCGGCCATGAACATCTCTTCGCTCTTGGCCTTGGCGACCGAGCGCATCATCGGCCGCAGGGCCAGGCGGCCGAACAGCACGATCACCCCCAGGCCGATCGCCGCCGGGCCCAGGGCCAGCAGGTCGCCCAGGCTCAGCGCGCCGTCGCCCCGGCCCAGCACGGCCAGGGTGATCAGGATCGGGGCCACCGCCAGGTCCTGGAACAGCAGCACCGAGAAGGTCGCCCGTCCGCCCTCGGAATGCAGGCGCTTGCGCTCGACCAGCACCGGCACGGCGATGGCGGTGGACGACAGGGTCAGGGCCGCCCCGATGGCCAGGGCGGCGACCGGCTGCTGGCCCAGGGCCATGGCGATGCCGCCCAGGGCCAGTGAGCAGCCGATCATCTGCAGGGCGCCCAGGCCGAAAACCAGCTTGCGCATCAGCCGCAGCCGCTCCCACGACAGCTCCAGCCCGATCATGAACAGCAGGAACACCACCCCGAACTCGGCCAGCTGGCCGATCTCCTGCGGGTTGTCGACGGTGACGTAGTCCAGCCACGGGAAGCTGTGGCTCAGGGCCCCCAGGCCGAACGGCCCCAGGATGACCCCGGCGATCAGGAAGCCCAGGATGGGGTTCAGCCTCAGCCGCTTGAACAGCGGCGCGACGATGCCCGCCGTGGCCAGGAACAGCACCAGGTCCTTGTAGTCCGCCGGCGACATCGCGTGGTTCACGTGGTGGGGCCCCCTCTTGGTCGGTTCCTAGCTGGCGAGTTTCAGTCTGACGCCCGCGCCGGCGTCATCCGGCGGGATCAGCGCGACACCGCCGGTTTCCAGCGCGTCGATCAGCAGGCGTTCGGTGCTATGGTGCAGGGCGTGGCGCTCGGTCTCGAAGTCCTTGACCGTGCTGCGCGAGACGCCGGCCCGGTCGGCCAGGTCGCCCTGCGACCAGCCCAGCAGGCCGCGCGCGCCGCGGCATTGGGCCGGCAGGAGAATTTTTGCGTGGGGCATCTGGCGCTCCCGGGCTTAGTCACCCATATTGGTTGAGTACGCCCGAAAATGTTGACCGTCAAGGAGCGCCTTTGCATCACACGTCCCTGATCGCCACCATCTGCGCGGGCCTCGGCCTCGCCTTCGTGTTCGGCGCCATCGCCAACCGCTTCAAGCTGCCCGTGCTGGTCGGCTACCTGGTGGCGGGCGTCGTCGTCGGACCGTTCACCCCCGGCTACGTGGCCGACACCGAGCTGGCGCCGCAGCTGGCCGAGATCGGGGTGATCCTGCTGATGTTCGGCGTGGGACTGCACTTCTCGGTCAAGGACCTCTTGGCGGTGCGCAAGATCGCCATCCCCGGCGCGGTCGTGCAGATCCTGGCGGCCACCCTGATGGGCGTCGGCCTGGCCCACCTGCTGGGCTGGACCCTGGGGGCGGGGATCGTGTTCGGTCTGGCCCTGTCGGTGGCCTCGACCGTGGTGCTGCTGCGGGCCCTGCAGGAGCGGCGGCTGATCGAGACCGACCGCGGCCGCATCGCCGTCGGCTGGCTGATCGTCGAGGACCTGGCCATGGTGCTGGCCCTGGTGCTGCTGCCGGCCCTGTCGGGGATCCTGGGCGGCGAGGCCCCGCCCCCCGGCCCCGGCGGCGTGCTGGGCGCCTTCGCCATGACCCTGGGCAAGGTCGCCGCCTTCGTCGCCTTCATGCTGATCGTCGGCCGGCGGGTGATCCCGTGGATCCTGCACCGCATCGCCCACACCGGCTCGCGCGAGCTGTTCCGCCTGGCGGTGCTGGCCATCGCCCTGGGCGTGGCCTTCGGCTCGGCGGCGCTGTTCGGCGTGTCGTTCGCCCTGGGAGCCTTCTTCGCCGGCATGATCATGGCCGAGAGCGAGCTCTCCCAGCAGGCCGCCAACGAGACCCTGCCGCTGCGCGACGCCTTCGCGGTGCTGTTCTTCGTGTCGATCGGCATGCTGTTCAACTGGTCGGTGGTGCTGCGCGAACCCCTGGCCGTGCTGGCGACCCTGGCGATCATCGTGGTCGGCAAATCGGTGGCGGCCTATCTGATCGTCGTCTTCTTCAAGCGCCCCACCAGCGTGGCCCTGACCATCTCGGCCAGCCTGGCCCAGATCGGCGAGTTCTCGTTCATCCTGGCGGGCCTGGGCGTGTCGCTGAAGCTGCTGCCCAAGGAGGGCCAGGACCTGATCCTGGCCGGGGCGATCCTGTCGATCCTGCTGAACCCGCTGCTGTTCGCCATCCTCGACAAGGTGCTGGTCAAGCTGGAGAAGCGGGCCGGAGTGGTCGCCCCCGCCGTCGCGGCCCAGCCGCACGGGGTGCTGGTCGGCTACGGCCGGGTCGGCAAGGCCGTGGCCGAGGGGCTGAAGGGCCGCATGCCGCTGGTGGTGATCGAGGACGAGGGCGAGCGGGCCGACGAGCTGCGCGAGGCCGGCTTCGAGGTCATCCAGGGCAACGCCGTGCGGCCCGAGGTGCTGCTGCAGGCCGGCCTGGCCGAGGCCACCCACCTGTTCGTCGCCGTGCCCAGCCCGTTCGAGGCCGCCCGGATCATCGAGCAGGCCCGCGCCGCCAGCCCGGCGGTCAAGATCATCGCCCGCGCCTATACCGACAACGACGTCGACCTGCTGACCCAGATGGGCGCCACCCACGCCCTGATCGGCGAGCAGGAGATCGCCCGGGGGATGCTTGCGTTGGCCCCGAGGAAGGCCCCGCCCCCGGCTTCGGTGCACTGAGGCCCGGGGACATGCCCCTGGGCGTGTCCCCACCCAGCGCCCGGACTTGGGGACACGCCCGAGGGCATGTCCCCGCCCCCCTTAGGGGATCGCGTCGCATTGACCAAAGCCGCGCCAGCCCCTACTGGCGATCTCACCATGAGCCCCCGCCGCGCCCAATCCTGGGACAAGTCCCGGACGACCTGGCCCATCGCCCTGCTGGCGATGCTGGCCCTGCTCGTCCAGGCCCTGATGCCCGCGGCCGCCATGGCCCACGACGCGGCCGGCCAGTCGGTGATGATCTGCACCGCCGACGGCGCCAAGGTCGAGCAGGTCGCGGGCGACGTGATCGGCAAGAAGGATCCGAAAGGGTTCGCCGGCCTGCCCTGCGCCCAGTGCCTGGCCGTGGCCCTGGCCACGACCACCCCGCCCGACGTCGCCGTCGCGCCGGTGCTCTACGGCGTCCACGTCGCGCCCGCCCCCGTCGCCGCCCTGACCGGCGTCGCCCTGGCCCGCGCGCCCCCGCGCCCGCCGGGACAAGGTCCGCCCACCGCCTGATCGCCTGACCCTCGTTGCGCGCGTCCACGGCCGAACGCCGACGACGCGCGTCGTCACGCCTTCAGACCTCGGGACACCCCCATGCCGCCCTCCTTCCGCCTGGCCCTCCTGGCCGGCGCCGCCCTCTGCCTTCCCCTGTCGGCGCACGCCGCCGAAAGCGACGTCGACCAGCGCACCGCCGTCGACTCGGTGATCGTCACCGCCCGCGCCAATCCCGAGGACCCGCCCGTCGTGGCCGCCGCCCGCCGGCGCCTGTCGGAGACCCCCGGCGGGGTGTCGGTGATCTCGCAGGAGGCCTTCATCGACCGCCAGGCCCTGGCCCTGGACGACATGCTGCGCGACGCCCCCGGCGTCTACGCCCAGCGCAAGTGGGGCGGCGACGTGCGGATCTCGATCCGCGGTTCGGGCATCGGCAACGCCAACCACAATCGCGGCCTCTTGCTGGCCCAGGACGGCGTGCCGCTGAACGAGGCCGACGGCTACGGCGACAGCCAGATCGCCGACCCGCTGAACACCCGCTATGTCGAGGTCTATCGCGGCGGCAACGCCCTGCGCTTCGGCGGCGCCCTGCTGGGCGGGGCGATCAACATGGTCACGCCCACCGGCAAGGACGCCGGGTTCGAGAACGAGGTCCGCATCGACGGCGGCTCGTTCGGCCTGCTGCGCGAGCACGTCGCCGTCGCCCGCCAAAGCGGCGACTGGGACGTCTACGCCGCCGCCACCAACCAGACCGGCCAGGGCTGGCGCTCGCAGAGCCAGCAGAACATCCAGTTCGGGTCCCTGAACGTCGGCCGGTCATTCGGCCAGGACCGCGAGGTCCGCTTCATCGTCAACGGCTCCAACATCAACCAGGAGATCCCCGGCGCCCTGACCCTGGCCCAGTTCCAGGCCGATCCGCACCAGACCGCCGTCGCCAACGCCAACGGCGACCAGGGCCGCAACCAGCGCGGCGTGCGCGGCTCGCTGCGCACCACCTGGCGGCTGAACGACGGCCTCGTCTTCCAGGGCGCGCTCTATGCGGTGTGGAAGGACCTGGACCATCCGATCTTCCAGGTCATCGACCAGCAGAGCCGCAACTACGGCGCCTTCGGCCGGTTCGACTGGGACGGCGAGCTGGGCGGCAAGAAGGCCGACGCCTTCTTCGGCGCCTGGTACCGGACCGGCGACATGGACTCCAACTTCTACGTCAACGTCCGCGGCGCGCGCGGCGCGCCGACCTCGCGCACCCTGCAGAACGCCGACGCGGTCGATGTCTTCGGCGAGGGCCGGCTGTTCGTGACCGACCGCCTGGCCGTGGTGGCCGGCGCGACCTGGGGCCAGGCGGGCCGCGACTACACCAGCTTCGCCGTGCCGGGCGTCCCGACCACCTTCAACCTCAAGGCCGACAAGACCTACGACTGGATCGCGCCCCGCATCGGCCTGCTGTGGCAGGACGAGGCCGGAAGCCAGGTCTTCGCCAACCTCACCCGCTCGGTCGAGCCGCCGAACCTGGGCTCGATGTCGCCGACCAACACCGGCTTCGCGCCGGTCGAGGCCCAGGACGCCTGGACCGGCGAGATCGGCGCGCGCGGCCACAAGGGCCCGTTCACCTACGACGTCACCGCCTACCGCGCGCGCCTGAAGAAGGAGATGCTGCAGTACACGGTCAACGCGTCGATCCCGGCCTCGACCTTCAACGCCGACAGGACCATCCACCAGGGGATCGAGGCGGCGCTGGACTGGGCCGTGGCCCCGCGCTGGCGCCTGCGCCAGACCTGGACCTGGTCCGACTTCCGCTTCGACGGCGACGCCCAGTACGGCGACAACCGCCTGCCGATCGTGCCCGAGACCTTCTACCGCTCGGAGGTCCGCTACGACGACCCGCGCGGCTGGTTCGTGGCCCCCTCGGTCGAGTGGTCGGCCGCCGACCAGTGGATCGACTACGCCAACACCAGGCGGGCGCCGAGCTACGCGATCCTGAACCTGAACGCCGGCTGGAAGGTTACGTCTTCGGTCTCGTTGTTCCTCGACGCGCGGAACCTGGCCGACAAGGCCTACGTGTCCAACACCCAGGCCGCCCTGACCTGGACCGCCGCGACCGCCACCCTGTGGCCGGGCGACGGCCGGTCGGTGTTCGGCGGCGTCACCGTGAACTTCTGAGGGAGGAGGACGTCATGAAAGCTCCGATCATCGCCCTGCTGGCCCTGGCGGCCGGCGCCGCCGCCCCCTCGCTCGCCCTGGCCCACGTCGTGGCCGCGCCGGGCGAGGCCAAGGCCGGCTCCTATTCCGCCGTCGCCTTCCGCGTGGGCCACGCCTGCGCGGCCGGCGACGCCACGCTGAAGGTGCGGGTCGAGGTGCCCGACGCCGTCGCCTCGGCCCGGCCCCAGCCCAAGCCGGGCTGGACGATCGCCGTCGAGAAGGACGGCGACAAGGTCACGGCCGTCACCTGGACCGGCCGCCTGCCCGACGACCAGTTCGACGACTTCGCCCTTTTGATGAAGCTCCCGGCTCAGCCCGGCTCGCTGGTCTTCCCGACGATCCAGACCTGCGAGAAGGGCGAGAGCCAGTGGACCGAGATCCCCGATCCCGAACGTCCCGGCGAAAAGCTGACCCGCCCGGCGCCGACCGTGCGCCTGACCCCCGCCGCCACCGACCAGGCGCCCGCCATGCCCGACATGCCGGGCATGAAGCACTAGTGCAGAGTTAGAGCCATGAACCGTTTCGCCCTCGCGACCCTCGCCGCCGTCGCCGTTCCCGCCCTCGTCGCCCCCGCCTTCGCCGGCGACTACCGCACCGGCGGGATCGAGGTCCGCCGCCCGTGGACCCGCCCCGCCCAGGCCGGCATGAACGGCGTCGGCTACCTGACCGTGGCCAATGTCGGCGCCAAGCCGGTCAAGCTGATGGCGGTCGAGACCCCCGCCGCCCGCTCGGCCACGATCCACCAGTCCAGCATGGCGGGCGGCGTCTCCTCGATGCGGGCCGTCACCGGCGGCCTGACCATCGCCCCCGGCGCCAAGCTCGAGTTCGCGCCGGGCGGCTATCACCTGATGCTGATGGGCCTGAAGAGCGCCCAGACCCTGGGCGGCAAGACGCCCCTGACCCTGGTGTTCGCCGACGGCCGCAAGATGCGCATCGACCTGTCGGTGGAAGCCGGCCCGCCCAAGGCCGACCCGATGGCCGGGATGCACATGGGTCACTGAGGGGGCCCTCTAAATCCCTCTCTCTTAGAGAGAGGGAGGGGCCCGCCGCCAAAGGCGGTGGGAGGGTGAGTGGTTACACCCTGTCCGAACGGAGCACGGCCAGGATGTCCTCGCCCACGGCGCCAGGATCGACGAGCACCCGGTCGTTGGAAAACCTCAGAACCACGTATCCGAAGAGTTCCAGGCCTTGAGTGCGGCGCTCGTCGTAGTCTTCGCGCCCTTCATGGGCCGGTCCGTCCAGCTCGACGATCAGCTTGCCCGCCTCGCAGACGAAGTCGGCGAAGTAGCGGCCTATTGGAATTTGCCGCGCGAACTTGAAGCCACCCAATTGGCGGTTACGCACCAGCTTCCAGAGCACCTTCTCAGCAAAGGTCTGGTTCCGGCGAAGGCGGCGGGCGTTGGCGGTTGCGTCCATGAGACAAGCTTGAGCTCGCCTTTCAAGCCCTCGCAACGGAAGGAATCGGGATTTTCCGGCTGGCGGTGAAACCACTCACCCTCCCACCGCCTGACGGCGGCGGGCCCCTCCCTCTCTCTAAGAGAGAGGGAGGAATCGAAACATGACAAAAATGTAAGGGACGAAACGCCCCGGGACGGCCAAGTTGCGATCCACTTCTTCCCGTGGAACGGACTTTCATGAAACGAACCTGGTTCGCAGCCGCCGCCATGGCCGCGCTGTCCCTGTCGGCCTTCGGCGCGCAAGCGCGTGAGGACCACGACCACACCTGCATCGACGACGCCTGCACCGTGCAGTCGCTGTTCGTCGCCGCCGACACCCCGGCCGCCGGCGCCCCGACGATGTCGCTGGAGTCGCCGCGCTACGGGACCTGGGGCTTCGACGCGGCGGGCATGGACCGCTCGGTCAAGCCGGGCGACGACTTCTACAAGTTCGCCAACGGGACCTGGGACGCCAACACCGCCATTCCCAGCGACCGCACCCGCTACGGCAATTTCGACAAGCTGTCGGAGCTGTCGGAAGCCCGCACCAAGGCGATCATCACCGAGGCCGCCTCGGCCAAGAACCCCGACGCCGACACGGTCAAGATCGGCGCCGCCTACACCGCCTTCATGGACGAGGCCCTGGCCGAGAAGCTGGACGCCAAGCCGATCGCCCCGGAACTGGCCGACATCAAGAAGGTCGGGACCAAGGACGACTTCACCGCCCTGATGGGCCGTAGCGCCACCACCGGCTTCTCGGCGATCCTCAACCTGGGCATCGGCGCCGACGCCAAGAACCCGACGCGCTACGCCGTCTACGCCTCGACCGGCGGCCTCAGCCTGCCCGACCGCGACTACTATCTCGACGCCAAGTTCGCCGAGAAGAAGGCCGCCTACGAGGCCTATGTCGCCCAGATGCTGACCCTGATCGGCTGGGACAAGCCCGCCGAGAACGCCAAGGCCGTGGTCGCCTTCGAGACCCAGCTGGCCGAGGCCTCGTGGACCCGGGCCGAGCGCCGCGACCGCGACAAGACCTACAACCCCATGACCCCGGCCGAGCTGCAGTCCCTGACCCCGGGCTTCGCCTGGAACCGCTACCTGGTCGGGACCGAGCTGCCCAACATCGACCGCGTGGTGGTGACCACCAACACCGCCTTCCCGAAGTTCGCCAAGATCTACGCCGACACCCCGCTGGACACCCTGAAGGCCTGGCAGGCGTTCAAGGTCGCCGACGGCGCCGCGCCCCTGCTGTCCAAGCGCTTCGTCGACGCCAACTTCGCGTTCCGCAACAAGACCCTGGCTGGCCAGCCCGAGCTGAAGGCGCGCTGGAAGCGCGGCGTCGCGACGGTCAACGGCGAGTTGGGCGAGGCGGTCGGCCGCGTCTACGTGGCCCGCTACTTCCCGCCGGAATCCAAGGCCAAGATGATCGACCTGGTCGGCAACATCCGCGGCGTCCTGAAGGCCCGCCTGGAGACGCTGGACTGGATGTCGCCCGAGACCAAGGCCCAGGCCGAGGACAAGCTGGCCAACTTCACCGTGAAGATCGGCTATCCCGACAAGTGGCGCGACTATTCCAAACTGGTGATCAAGGCCGACGACGTCTACGGCAACGAACTCCGCTCCAACGCCTTCGAGTGGCGCCATGACGTCGAGCGCCTGAACGGGCCGGTCGACAAGAGCGAGTGGGGCATGACCCCGCAGACGGTCAACGCCTACTACAACTCGGTCAACAACGAGATCGTCTTCCCGGCCGCCATCCTGCAGGCCCCGTTCTTCCATCCGGACGCCGACCCGGCCGTCAACTACGGCGGTAACGGCGGGGTGATCGGCCACGAGATCAGCCACGGCTTCGAC
>Ga0102590_1004283_pt1 | contig 12394 bp, 11 predicted proteins | sample AraplaMF_Col_mMF_FD_76859 | JGI IMG/M metagenome (GOLD analysis project Ga0102590, IMG submission 76859) | Arabidopsis root microbial communities from the University of North Carolina, USA - plate scrape MF_Col_mMF | ecosystem: Host-associated > Plants > Roots > Endosphere | place: USA...
GTAAATTCGGCATGCGCCGCATCTCGCACGTCGCGATGATCCTGTTCACGATCGTCTCGGCAATCGGCTACGTCAAGGCACTCGGCGGCCGCCCCGATTTCGCCTTCGCCTATGCGCTATTCACGATCCTACTGATGATGTTTGCGGTCATTGCCACGAACTTTACGGCAATCAGCCTGGAACCGATGGGCAATCTCGCCGGCACAGCGACCGCCATCACCGGCTTCGTGTCGACGACCTTCGGCGCGATCCTTGGCGGCTCCGTTGGCCAGCTCTTCAACGGCACTGTCCAGCCGCTCTTTGGTGGTTTTGCCGTGTTCGGTGCGATCAGCATCGCGGCAACGCTCTGGGCGGAAGGCGGCAAGCTCTTCACGCATCCGGGCGACAGTCCGCAGCTCGACGCCGGTGCCGGGCACTTCTAACCGTCTGACAAAACTGCACGCATGGCGTTCCATATCGCTCGCATCAGATCGTTGCGGGCGAAGCTTTCAAACAGCTACCGCCACACCAGAACAACCGATAGAGCCAGCGCCGACGCCATGGCGATATTGAAGAACCTCGCCGAGCGTTGCGTCCGGAGAATCTGGGCTACGAGTGCGCCCAAGACAAGCCACAGCAGCCCGGCTGGAAATGCCGCGGCAGCAAACAGCGTCCCCATCCATAGCGCACCGCTGGTTTGAGCGTACTCCGGCGACACGAGATAGGTGCCGCCGGCACTAAGGGCGACCAGCCAACCTTTTGGGTTCAACCACTGGAATAGAAAAGCCTGCCGAAATCCCACCGCCCGCGTCTGGCCGTTCGCTTCGAACGTGCCGGCACTGGCAATCTTCCAGGCCAGCCACAGCAGAAACAGAGATCCGGCCATCTTCATCGCTGTCACAACAGCTGGCGCTGCGGCGACAATTTCTCCAAGGCCGAAGGCGCTTAGAACGATCATCACGCCCATGCCCAGCGACGCGCCGAGCGGACAGCCGATGCCTCTCAAGGCACCGACAGCCGCACCGGTGGACAGGATCATCGCGTTGCTGGGTCCCGGTGTAACCGCCGCGATAAACGCAAACAGCAGGAAAGCCAGCGCCTGAGCGGTATCCATCATTCCCTCCCGGGATTTCTAAAGACGGGAGAAGCTCTACAGCCGGCGTGCCTGATCGTATCGTACGTCTGTGCACACGCCGGAGTCGCGTTGGAACGCAAATCTGCGTCCCCTAAAGCGTCACGTCCTCGCCGGCGATCCGCGTGAGGCGCACCGACTTCGTGTCAGATCGTGAGGACTTCACGCCGCAGAATGTCCCAACTCTCCTTGTCAGGCGCGATCAGCAGACCACCGGTCGTGTGGTGCGGCAGATAAGGTGAGCCGTCAAAGCGGGTCGCATGACCGCCGGCCTCGATACTCAGAAGCGTGCCTGCAAGATGATCCCAGGGCATGAGCTTGTTATACATGAGATAGTGCACATGACCGCCGGCAAAGGCGCGGTATTCGTGGGCCGCGCAGCGGTAGTTGGCAAGAAACCGGACCTTGGCCAGGTTGGCCAGGATCTCACGGCGCTGGGGCTTCGGAAGGAAGCCGGTCGATGCCATGCCGACCATCTCTTCCAGTGCGACAGGTACTGCAACGGAGAGCCGTTGTGCCTCCCCATCAGGACGTCGAAGCCACGCGCCGCTGCCCTTCTCTCCGATCACCCAATCGTCGCCCATCGGGTCGTAGATGATACCGGCAACGGTTTCGCCCTTGGATACCACGGATGCCATGACGCCGAAGGCTGGAATGCCCGATGCGAAATTGAAGGTCCCGTCGACGGGGTCCACGACAATCGCAAGATCCGCTCCTTCGAGCTTGGCAAGTAGCGCTGGATCGGCAGCGACCGACTCCTCGCCGATGAACACGGCATCTGGCCAAAGCGCGGCGGCTTCCGCCTTGATCATCCGCTCCGCCTGCAGGTCGGCCTCCGTGACCAGATCGGTTGCCTCGCTCTTGGCGCGCACGTCATCGCTCCCAAGCCGACGAAAACGCGGCAATATCTCTGCCTTCGCCGCCCGCCTCAGGAGATCGGCAAGCGTCGCTACATCTATCGTGGAACTCATGGACTTTCCTTCTTTGGCGTGAGTGCCGATTATTCACTCTTCGGTGCGGTCTCTCTGGCCATCAGGCCAGCGAAATCGAAAAGCTTGGGATCAAGAAGATGCGACGGGTTCACATGCGCGAGCGCCCTGAGCATCGTGTCCTTGCGGCCTGGCATGCGCCGCTCGATATTTGCGAGCATGTCCTTCATCGCATTGCGCTGCAGCCCATCCTGAGAGCCGCAGAGATCGCACGGAATAATTGGGAATTGCATGGCAGCCGCAAACTTCGCCATGTCGTCTTCGGCGCAGTAGGCGAGTGGCCGCAAAACCATCAGGTTGCCCTCGTCATTGAGCAGCTTGGCCGGCATCGACGCGAGCCGCCCACCGTGGAAGAAGTTCATGAAGAAGGTCTCGAGGATATCCTCGCGATGATGGCCGAGCACCAATGCGTCGCAGCCTTCCTCCTTGGCAATCCGGTAGAGGTTGCCGCGGCGCAGGCGCGAACAGAGCGAGCAATAGGTCGCTCCGTCCGGAACCTTCTCCTTCACGATCGAATAGGTATCGCGATACTCGATGCGGTGCTTGACGCCGATCTTGGTCAGGTAGTCAGGCAGGATATGCTTGGGGAAGTTCGGTTGCCCCTGGTCGAGATTGCAGGCGATCAATTCCACCGGCAGAAGACCACGCCACTGCAGGTCGAGCAGAAGGGCGAGCAACCCGTAAGAGTCCTTGCCGCCAGAGAGACCGATCAGCCACCGCTTCTGGCCCTTCAGCATCGCAAAATCGTCGAATGCCTGCCTGACGTTGCGCAGCAGCCGCTTGCGCAGCTTGTTGAACGACACCGAGTTCGGAGCCTCTGCAAAGAGCGCGTGCGCGATCGCGCCGTCCGCGGTCGGCGTTTCCAGCTCATCGGCAATGTTGGCTGCGATGTTCATTCTCTCGTCCAATCAGAGTCTGCCTCCGCCTTAGCAGAAAGCGTCACGACAACACAGCATCAATCGCCGAAAACCGACCAGCCGGTGCGAGCCGCCAGCATTTCGAGTGCGACGGCGCCGAGTTGCGAGTTGCCGACCTTGTTGAGACCCGGCGACCAGACGGCGATGGAGGCGATGCCGGGCGCCACGGCAAAGATGCCGCCACCGACACCGCTCTTGCCGGGAAGGCCTACGTGATAGGCGAAGTCGCCCGAGCCGTCATAGTGGCCGCATGTCAGCATTAACGCATTGAGACGCCGGGCCCGCTTCGGCGACACTACCGAGTGACCGGTCATCGGATTACTGCCGCGCGCCGCGAGAAACAGCCCGGCCTTCGCAAGCTGCTCGCAGGTCATCGACAAGGCGCATTGGTGGAAATAGACGCCAAGCACGTGATCGACGGGGTGATCTAGGTTGCGATAGGAGCGCATGAAATTGGCGAGCGCAAAGTTGCGGTAGCCCGTCTGCGTCTCGGACTTTGCAACGCGATCATCGATGGTGACCGACTCGTCATCCGCGAGATAGCGCACGAAGCGCAGCAACTCGCCGATCGCCTCGCGCGGCGCATGGCCGGCCATGACGACATCTGTCACCGCGATTGCGCCAGCATTGATGAAGGGATTGCGCGGAATACCCTGCTCATGCTCGAGCTGGACGATCGAGTTGAACGAAGAGCCGGATGGTTCACGGCCGACGCGCTTCCACAAGCCCTCGCCGATCTTGCCGAGCGCAAGCGTCAGCATGAAAACCTTCGAGATGCTCTGGATGGAGAACGGCACGTCGGCATGGCCGACGTTGTAGACCTTGCCGTCTACGGTCACGACGCTCAAACCGAACTGGTTCGGGTCGACCTTGGCGAGTTCCGGAATATAGTCCGCAACCTTGCCCTCGCCGATACGGGGCGCCAGCTCCTTGTGGATGCTGTCGAGAACTGCCTGCAAGTCCACCATCCTATCTCCCCAGATAACAAAAAAGCCGCCCCAAGAGGCGGCTTTTCCGTATGCGAAAACGCCTCGCGTCCTACTGCGCCGCGCGTCGAAGACGCGTAAAGGACGCAGTAGTCCCTTAGAGAGACGCATAAGCCTTTCCGACAATCGAAATTCGATTGTCGGGGCTATGCGTTAACGCGAATAGAATTCGACCACCAGATGCGGCTCCATGACGACCGGATACGGTACGTCGCCGAGCGCCGGAACGCGTGCGAAGGTAGCAACCATCTTGTTATGGTCGACTTCGATGTAGTCCGGGACGTCACGTTCAGCCAGGCTAACCGATTCCAGAACGGAAACGAGCTGCTTCGACTTCTGACGAACTTCGATGACGTCGCCAGCCTTGCAACGGTAGGAACCGATGTTGACGCGGACGCCGTTCACGGTCACGTGGCCGTGGTTCACGAACTGGCGGGCAGCGAAAACGGTCGGAACGAACTTGGCGCGATAAACGATCGCGTCCAGACGGGACTCCAGAAGACCGATCAGGTTTTCGGAGGTGTCACCCTTGCGGCGTGCGGCTTCAGCGAAGATTGCGCGGAACTGCTTTTCGCGCAGGTCACCGTAGTAGCCCTTCAGCTTCTGCTTGGCGCGCAGTTGCACACCGAAGTCAGAGAGCTTGCCCTTGCGGCGCTGACCATGCTGGCCCGGGCCGTATTCGCGGCGGTTCACCGGGGACTTCGGACGGCCCCAGATGTTTTCGCCCATCCGGCGGTCAATCTTGTACTTGGACGATTCGCGCTTGCTCATCGTATTTCCTTTCAGAAAGTTAGAACGGTTTGTTGCCAAACCGCGTGAAGGAAACACGCCCTCCTTTGATCTTCTTTCGAGGATCCGACAGGATCATCCCATTACGCGAACAGGACAAATCCACGGGACATGTCAAATGAAACACCGGACATCTCTGCCCGGTGCTGGCGCGGTCTTTAGGGCGAAGTCGCTGGAATGTCAATCACAATTCCACGTCCTTGCCCATCAATGCCCCTGGTGGCGTAGCCGTTGCAGCTTACTTGGCGCTCGCCGTCTCGGTCTTCAGGCCGAGCGCGTCACGGATCGTATAGAACAGATCCGTCTGGTCCGTCAGACCGGCAACATTTGCTGCACGCGGCCCGTAGGCCGCGATGCGCAGCTGCGAGCCCGTGTGGCCCTGGTCATTCTCGTCTTCGGAGTTACCGTAGCTCACGGCCATAACAGCCCCATCCCTCGTCATCAGCGCTTCCGTCAGGCCGGGAGCCTTGGTATCAGCCTCGATGATCTGACTTGCATGGGCATGGTCAGCGGTGACGATAACGAGCGTGTCGCCAGCTTCCCGCGCAAATTTCAGCGCTTCCTGAACGGCTTCGTCGAGATCAACCGTCTCACCGATCTGACCGCACGGGTTGGCGGCATGGTCCTGCTTGTCGATCGACGCGCCCTCGACCTGCAGGAAGAAGCCCTTCTCATTCGTCCGAAGCATTTCGATCGCCTTCGCCGTCATCTGGGCCAGCGTCGGGGTTGCGGCCGTGCGCTTCTCGTTCGGCTGGCAGACGACCGGCTCCTTCTCGATATTGCCGTAGTGGCTGGCCTTCGGGCCTTCCCAGCGAACCGGCATGTTGCCCTCGGCAAACAGTCCGAGCACTGGCGCGCTGTCGTTTGCCTGCTTGATGGCCCGAAGCTCATCGAGGTTCGAAACGATCTTGTAGCCGCGCTCCTCGGCCTGCTGGCGAAGCGTCTTGTCTTTCCACTCGCCGGCCTTGGCGGTCTCGCCAAAGCTCTTGGCGCCACCGCCAAGTGTCACGTCAGCACGTGCATTCAGAAGCTGCTCGCTGATCGATCCCTTACCGCCGTTTTCAAGCGCATTCGTCGGGCACTTCTCGGTCGTGGAAGCCGGGTCGTAGCACTTACGCTGGGTCACGTGTGCGGCCTGGACGGCAGGCGTTGCGTCCTGGAGTTCGGCGGTCGAGACGTTGCCCGTGCCGATGCCGGCAGCCTTTGCCTTCTCAAGCAGTGTTTCGTGGGCCTTCTCATGAATGTCGACGCCGATCGCGCCGTTATAGGACTTCACGCCGGTCGCCCAGGCGGTGCCCGAGGCAGCGGAGTCGGTCACGTAGGTCGGCTTGCCGGTCTTCTTGTCGAGCGAATAGTGCGTGTACTGGCCGGTGACCGGCAGCGCATCGATACCCTTGAAATACTGGCCCGCACCAACCGCATAGTTGCGCGCGATGGTGATTTCGGAGTCGCCCATGCCGTCGCCGATTAGGAGGATGACATTCTTCGGGCGAGTATCGATGAGCGCAGCGCGGTAAGCCTCGGTGATATCGCCGGAGAGGCGGCGTGCGCCACCAGGAGCGCTCAGATCGGCACTCGCCGCGCGCTCCAGAAGTTTGTTCGCCGCATCATCGGCATAGCCGGGTTGAATGGCAACGGTTGCAAGCAGGCCGCCGCCGACGAGGCGCAGCAGCTGGTGACGAACGTTGTTTCTCATGACCGAGATCTCCTTTTGATAATCCGCATCGACCGCACGGGTCGCGCGCCTTATCCACCACCTGAATGAAGCCCATGTGACAAAAGCAACTTCTTCGTGTGATATTAGAGGTCGAGTATAGAGCAGCCCGATAGTTCCCGCGCTATCCTTGCTGCAATCCGGCCGTCATTCCGCTGCAGAGCGGACATCACCCGCATCGGGCGCATTGGCATCGCCCGGGGCCGTCTGGCAGTTCATATCGGGGAACGCGACGATGCGCTTGCCCGAGAAATCCGTATGCACGACGACGGTGCCCTGCTCCTCGAAATAGCCAAGCAGGCGTCTCGCACGCCGGGCCGAATGGGTGCCATAGGCCCGCGCAATCCGTGCATCCGAGGGGCACGTCTCGCCACACACAGCAGCCTTTGCCAGCATCAGGAAAACGCCCTGTAGGTCGTCCGTGACGCCTGTGGACAGTGACAGCGCCGTCGCCCAAGCTTCTGTTCCCGCCGTTGCCGCATCCACGCCGGAGCGCGAAATCGCCACGCGACGTCGAAACTCGGGCAGCGACATCGGAGGACCGGGAACCCGGCGCATACGAAGTCGCACGAGGAACTCTTGATAAAGGACGGGATCCGTTCGAAATCCCGAGCCCGGATCGTCCAGTATCTCGTGCAACACTGCTGTCAGCCTCTCTTCGCGCTCCTCGGCCGATAGTTCGGGTTGAGGTGCACGCGCTTCCGAGACAGGAGCCGAGGCAATGGGAGCCGATCGCGACAGTTCGGCAAGAATATCCGTGGTCGGCCGTGGCGCCGGCGGCGCACGGCGGACGATCGGCCTCTGAAACTCCTCTGGATCCGGGGTAAAGATCAGATCCTCGACGTCGTCAGGTGCATCCGGCAGCGGCATGAGCTTCGGGCTCGACGAGCGAGCCGAGGTCTCGACATTGCCGATCTGGATCGGTAGTGGGCGGCGCGACAAGGCTGGCCCGAGCGCAACGAAATTGCCACGCTTCAGATCGCGGAACATGTCCGCCTGACGCCGATCCATCCCGAGGAGATCAGCCGCACGCGCCATGTCGATATCGAGGAAGGTGCGGCCCATCAGGAAGTTTGAGGCTTCCGCGGCCACGTTCTTCGCAAGCTTTGCGAGACGCTGCGTCGCGATCACGCCGGCAAGACCACGCTTGCGGCCGCGGCACATGAGGTTCGTCATGGCGCCAAGCGACATCTTGCGGGCATCTTCCGAAACATCGCCGCCGACTGAAGGCGCAAACATCTGCGCCTCGTCGACCACGACGAGAACGGGATACCAGAATTCACGGTCGGCATCGAACATGCCGTTAAGGAAAGCTGCCGCCGCACGCATCTGCTGCTCGATATCAAGACCCTCGAGGGTCAGAACGCAGGAGACGCGATGCTGGCGGATACGAGTGGCGATGCCGGCCAATTCGGCTTCCGTGCGCTCGCCATCGACGACGACGTGGCCGAACTTGTCCGACAGAGTGACGAAATCGCCTTCAGGATCGATGATGACCTGCTGCACCCACTGCGCGGATTGCTCCAGCAAACGGCGGAGAAGATGCGACTTGCCGGAGCCCGAATTGCCCTGCACCAGAAGACGGGTAGCCAGAAGCTCCTCGATATCGAGCGTGGCCGGATTGCCTCCCGACGCCGTTCCCATATCGATACCAATCTGCAATGTCACATTCCTCTTTCAATTCGACACGGCGTCCTAGCAGGTTTGGCCGTGTCTTTGGCAACACGGCGGCACGAACCCACAGGAGAAAACGTCAGAACCTGGCTTTCAGCATCCTGGTGCAGACCAGGCTGACCGCGAGTGGAACCAGCAACACCGCCAACCCGACGCGCAACCCGGACATCTCCGCGATGAAGCCGATCAGAGGCGGACCGATCAGAAAGCCGGTAAGCGCCATGAAGGACAGGATGGCGACATTGGCGGCCGCCGGTCGATCCCTCAGGCTTGCTGCGGCGGTCACCGCCAGCGGAAAGCCGACCGATACACCGATCCCGACCAAGGCAAAACCTGCCAGCGTCAAAAGGCTGTGCCAGGCAAAAACGACGATAAGCATGCCGACGAGAGCAGCTGCGCCGCAGCCACGAGCCAGCGCGATTGCCCCAAAACGCTGTTTCAGATGATCGCCGCTGAAGCGGCCCGCTGCGACCATCATCGCGAAAATCGTATATCCGATACCGGTCATCATGCCGTCGGTCTGGAAAACACCCTTGAGATAGACGGCGGACCAGTCGGCGATCGCTCCTTCTGTCATCGTAATTCCGAAGACGAAGGCGCAGATACCGAGCAGAGCGCTGCTTGGCAGCTTGAACGGCATATGCGGCGGAGCCTCACCAGCCTCACGATCGGGCGGCAGGCCGAGGCTTGCTACAATGGCAAACGGCAAAACGACGAAGGCAGCCGCCATGATCGCCCATTCGGCGGGCGCAGCAATTGCCACCATTCCCGAACCAAGCAGGCTGCCGGCCATGATGCCCAGGCTCCAGAAGCCGTGGCAGCGGTTCATGATAATCGAGCCGGTATCCTTTTCAGCACGATCTGCTTCAACATTCAGCCCCAGCTCCAGCGTCGACATAGCAACGCCAAGCAGCGCAAGCGCGATGAAGAGTTCCAGCGGCGCGCGCGAGAAGGCGGGAAGGCAGACAATCACCAAGAAGACGAAGAATCCCGCGATGACGGTGGTTTTGCCGCCAATGCGCGATACCACTCGTCCGGCGACAGGCAGCGTCGACAGAATACCGACCGGCATGCCGAGCAGCGCCAAGGCAAGATCGGCCGGACCAAGCTCAAGACGAGCCTGGATTTCGGGAATGCGCGGCAACCAGCTGCCGAACGCAATCGGCTGCAGAAAAAAGATAGCCATGACAAGTTTTTGGAAGGACATGCGAAGCCTGGCGGGACGAATCACATCCCACAGTCTGCGCAGTCGCCTGGCTTTGCAATAGCCCCTATTGTATCGAGATGAAGACGGGCTTGGCGCGAGCGCCTGATTCAAGCCTTGAGACCAAATCCCTGCATCAGCCGCCGCGTCGCAAAATCGGGATTGCCAGAGGTGAAGACCGCGAAGTCGAAACTATCAGGGTGCACGCCATCGACGACCTGCGGCACGAGGCTGCGGGCACGCCGCGCGATTGCCTCCGCCGGATCGAGCCAATCGACCGGCCAGGGTGCTAGCCGACGGAAAACATTGGCCATGAAGGGATAATGCGTACAGGCAAGAACCACGATATCGGTCTTGGAACCATCCTTCTCCACGAAGCACTGGTCGATCTCGGAAAGCACGGCCTCATCGGATACAGCATCGCCGCGAATATAAGCCTCTGCTATTCGCGCCAGATTTTCCGAGCCGACCAGGCGCACATGGCACTGCTGCGCGAAGGATTGAATCAGGTCGCGCGTATAGGCGCGCTTCACCGTGCCAGGCGTCGCCAGAACCGAGACGAGCCCTGAGCGCGTCCGCTCAGCGGCCGGCTTGATCGCCGGTACCGTGCCGACGAAGGTCATCCGCGGAAACGCCGCACGCAAGTCGGCGCCGACAAGCGTAAAGGCCGTATTGCATGCGATGATGCAGACCTCGGGATCATGCTCCGCAAGCAGCTTGGCGAAAAGGCCGATGATCCGTTCCTTCAGCGCCTGCTCTTCCCAGCCGCCATAGGGAAAGCCGGCGTCGTCTGCGATGTAGATGAAGCCACGCTCCGGCATCAGCACGCGCGCTTCGCGCAAGACGGTCAGCCCTCCGATGCCGGAATCGAAGACCATAACCGGTTTCAGCTCATTCAGCGCTGCTGTCATCTTCCGATTGTTCCTTGACGTCGACGGGCGGCCGGCTCCCGCGCGGATATTTCCGCGAGAAGCGGTCGAGGGAGGAGATAACGCCGCGCAACACGCTGATTTCTTGCTCCGTGAAGGCGCGGCGAGAAAGGACTGCGCGCAGGTTGTCCACCATTTTGGGCTTTTTCGCGGGTGGATGGAAATAATTGCGCGCTTCCAGCGCTTCTTCCAACTGGTCGTAGAGACCGAAGAGCTGTTCTTTCGTGGATTGCGTTTGCGACATTGCCTGGAAGGGAACGCTGCCGACGTCCGCCATCCCCGATTTCATCCATTCATAGGACATCAGAAGCACCGCTTGGGCAATGTTGAGCGAGGCGAAGGCGGGGTTGACCGGGAAAGTCACGATCTCATCGGCCAGCGCGACTTCTTCGTTGGTCAGCCCCCAGCGCTCGCGGCCGAACAGGATGCCGGTGCCCTCACCTGCGCGGAACTTCGCCCGCAGCGTTTCCGCTGCCACCACCGGCGATCGTACCGGCTTGAAGCCGTCCCGCTCGCGCGCCGTCGTCGCATAGACAAAGTTCAGGTCGGCGATCGCCTGTTCCAGCGTCTCGAAGACCTTCGTGCCTTCGATCACATGATCCGCCTTCGAGGCGGCAGCCTGTGCCTTTTCGTTCGGCCAACCATCACGCGGATTGACCAGCCTCAAGTCCACCAGGCCGAAGTTCGCCATGGCGCGCGCGACCATGCCGATATTCTCCCCCATCTGGGGTTCGACGAGAATGACAACCGGGCCTTCCGTGAGAAGTTGCCGCTCGCTGTTCGTGCCTGCCATGACGCTGGATCCTTTTGTTACGGCCGGAATAGCCAAGCCGCGCCGAAACGGCAAGGGTCAAGCATTCGGAGAGCCTGTCCAGCGTCGAGCCGACCATCTCTGCGCCGAGGCGCGGGCCGGCATGTGATAGCGGCAAGTGCTGTCGGGACGAACCTTTGCTCTTGCGGTCAACGAGGAAACACTTCCACTGGTGGGAAGCGCACCGGTTGGAACTCGTAAGCCCATCGAAATCCTTGGCCATGATCTGCCGGACCTGTCCCCGCCCGGTGACAACAGGCCGCGGAAAGTTGCCCTCGCCTCATTCGCGACCTCGATGCCGGTGATCAAGGGGGATTTTCGCCAGCCATCGAAGCTTCGCTGTCCCTCCGCGTAACCACAGATTACAATGCAAAGCCTAGCGCGCAGCCCACCTCGGAACAGTACGGCCCACAGTCGTCCGAGCCATTATTGGCCTTTGGCGATCTGCACCATCGTGTTCTTGAGCGAATTCGGTGGCTGGCCTGGGTCGCCCTCGGTGACGATATCATCGATGACAGGCTTGCCGCCCTCATCGAGCACCTCGAACCGCACGGTGGTCACGGCCTGCTTGTCCGACCCGTCATCCATGCACGTCGCCTTCTTGAACGTGACGACCACTTCCGTCGCGCCGTCAGCGACGGACTTCGGCGTGTACGTCAAATCCTCGAGAGGGCAAGCATCTTCGCCATTGACGATGACGTCGTAGTCGAAGGGGGAAACACCATCCTCGTCGGCAGCAGGATTCTGGATGGCGGCCTGGTACTTAGTCACGAAATCCTTGCTGTATAACCGTGAAAGCTTGCTCGGATCGAAGATGTCGATCCAATCGCTGTCTGCTCCCGACCAGTTCTTGATCGTCGCATCCATAACCTCTTTTACAGGCGCTGTAACGTCGGCGGCGAGCATCGGGCACGTCGAACCGAGCAGGATCGCAAGGACAAGGGAAATCTTCTTCATGACGAATATCCAGGCAATGGTTTTGCGCCGGAGACTAGCCATTTTCCTCCGCTTGGCAATGGCCGCAAAAACACGATCCCCTTCCTGCTTCCGGCTTTGCACTCCCGGCCCACAATGCTATAGCGCTCGGGATTTGACATCACCCACCCGGGACGCAAGTCCCTTCCAAGCTTAACGAGGCAGATACATGAAGAAGATCAAGGTCGCCAATCCCGTCGCCGATCTCGACGGCGATGAAATGACTCGCATCATTTGGCAGCTCATCAAGGATAAGCTGATCCATCCGTATCTCGACCTTGAGATCGATTATTTC
>Ga0102590_1004285_pt1 | contig 12388 bp, 10 predicted proteins | sample AraplaMF_Col_mMF_FD_76859 | JGI IMG/M metagenome (GOLD analysis project Ga0102590, IMG submission 76859) | Arabidopsis root microbial communities from the University of North Carolina, USA - plate scrape MF_Col_mMF | ecosystem: Host-associated > Plants > Roots > Endosphere | place: USA...
CCCGTCGTCCGGCCTCGGCGGGCGATTGAGCCATCCGGATTACCCGGTCCGCGAAGGCACCTCGGACCGGCCGGATCGGCCAACGGACGCGACGGCGGACGAAATCGGCCACCCCATCGGCATGTCCGCGCCAGGCGGACGTGACGCACCCCACCCCACAGTCCGGTTCGAACTCCGTTAACAATGGACTGTGATCTCTCCGGTCTCTTCGATGCCCCGGAGCGCCCACCGGCCAAGGCCGGAGGCGACTCCCTACGTCGACCTCACCCGTGCCGAGTGGAGCGCGCTGCGCGACAAGACGCCGCTGCCGCTGACGGCCGAGGAGGTCGAGAAGCTGCGCGGTCTCGGCGACGTGATCGACCTCGACGAGGTGCGGGACGTCTACCTCCCGCTGTCGCGGCTGCTCAACCTCTATGTCGGCGCCACCGACGGCCTGCGCGGGGCCCTGAACACCTTTCTCGGCGAGCAGGGCTCCCAGTCCGGCACACCGTTCGTCATAGGTGTCGCGGGCTCCGTGGCGGTCGGCAAGTCGACCGTCGCCCGTCTGCTGCAGGCGCTGCTCTCCCGCTGGCCCGAGCACCCGCGGGTGGAGCGGGTGACCACCGACGGCTTCCTGCTGCCCACCGAGGAACTCCAGGCCCGCGGGCTGATGGCGCGCAAGGGCTTCCCCGAGTCCTACGACCGCCGGGCGCTGACCCGTTTCGTCGCCGACATCAAGGCCGGCAAGGACGAGGTGACGGCCCCGGTCTACTCGCACCTGATCTACGACATCGTGCCCGGTCGCACGCTCACCGTCCGCCGCCCGGACATCCTCATCGTCGAGGGCCTCAACGTGCTCCAGCCGGCCCTCCCGGGCAAGGACGGCCGTACCCGGGTCGGCCTCGCCGACTACTTCGACTTCAGCGTGTACGTCGACGCCCGCACCGAGGACGTCGAACGCTGGTACCTCAGCCGCTTCCGCAAGCTCCGCCAGACCGCCTTCCAGGACCCCTCGTCGTACTTCCGCAAGTACACGCAGGTCGCCGAGGAGGAGGCCCTCGACTACGCCCGCACGATGTGGCAGACGATCAACAAGCCGAACCTCGTGGAGAACATCGCGCCGACCCGCGGCCGCGCCACCCTGGTGGTGCGCAAGGGCCCGGACCACAAGGTGCAGCGGCTGAGCCTGCGCAAGCTGTAGGACAGCCGTTCGGGTCAGCGGTGCGGCCTGTTAAAAAGGCGTCATGCTGCATCTGCGCGTGATCTCTCCGGAAGAGAAGACCGACGACGTGGTGCGTCTGATCGAACGGACGGTCGGCACCGCCCACCTGGTGATGTTGCGAGGGGCAGCTCGCAACCCCGCCGGGGACCTGGTGATGTGCGATGTCGCCCGCGAGGCGGGTGACGAACTGATCAGCGCGCTCCGGACGTTGGGGCTGGACCGAACCGGCTCGATCGCCGTGGAGAACATCGACCTGTCGCTCTCCGAGCGCGGCCGGAAGGCCGAGAGGGATGCCCCGGGCGAGGGCGCCGACGCGGTGCTCTGGGAGCACCTCACGGACGCGACGCACGAGGAGTCGACACTCTCGGTCACCTACGTGGCCTTCCTCACGCTGGCCACGATGATCGCGGCCTGCGGTGTCGTCCTCGACAACGCGATCCTGATCGTCGGCGCGATGGCGGTGGGCCCGGAATTCGGCCCGCTGGCAGGCCTGAGCACGGCGCTCGTGCGGCGGGCGTCCCGACTGGCTCTCCGCTCGCTGAACGCGCTTCTGGTCGGCTTCGCGGTGGCCATGCTGGTGACCGTGGGGTTCACGTACTTCATGGACGCCGTGGACCTGTTCAGCCGGGTCAGGCTGGATGCCGTGCGGCCCAACACCGCCTTCATCTACCAGCCGGACGCCTTCTCGTTCGTCGTCGCGGTCCTCGCCGGCGTCGCCGGCACCCTCTCGCTGACCTCGGCGAAGTCGGGGGCGCTCGTCGGCGTGGCGATCTCGGTGACCACGGTCCCGGCCGCCGCGAACGCAGCCGTGGCCTTCACCTACAACGAGTACCGCCAGGCATGGGGCTCCACCGAGCAGCTCCTGCTGAACCTGCTGGGCATCGTGCTCGCGGGCACGGTCACCCTGCTGGCCCAGAAGTGGTTCTGGGCCAGACAGCGTGAACGCAACTCCGCAGCCGGGCGTCCCTAGCCGAGCGCCGACTTAACCGCGTCCGCGAGACGGCCGGCCACGGACCGCGCCTGGTCGATGTCTGCGGCCTCGACCATGACCCGCACCAGCGGCTCGGTGCCCGAGGGACGCAGCAGCACCCGCCCGGTCGACCCCAGCTCCCGCTCGGCCTCGGTGACGGCGGAGGCGACGTCGGCGGACGTGCCGACACGGGACTTGTCGACGTCGGGGACGTTCACGAGGACCTGCGGCAGCCGCTCCATCACCGAGGCGAGGTCCTTGAGCGTGCGGCCGGTCTGCGCCACCCGCGCGGCCAGCAGCAGGCCGGTCAGCGTGCCGTCACCGGTGGTGGCGTGGTCGAGGACGATGACGTGCCCGGACTGCTCGCCGCCGAGCGCGTAGTCCTTCTCCTTCATCTCCTCCAGCACGTACCGGTCACCGACCGCGGTCTGCACCAGATGGACGCCCTCGCGCTCCATGGCCAGCTTGAAGCCCAGATTCGACATGACCGTCGCGACGACGGTGCCGGAGCGCAGTGCGGAACGCTCCCGCATCGCCAGCGCGAGTACGGCCAGGATCTGGTCGCCGTCCACCTCCTCGCCCGTGTGGTCCACGGCGAGGCAGCGGTCGGCGTCGCCGTCGTGCGCGATACCGAGATCGGCGCCGTGCTCGACGACGGCGGCCTTGAGCTTGTCCAGGTGGGTCGAGCCGCAGCCGGCGTTGATGTTCAGGCCGTCGGGCTCCGCGCCGATCGTGACGATCTCGGCGCCCGCCCGAGTGAACGCCTCCGGGGAGACCCGGGCGGCGGCGCCGTGGGCCTCGTCGAGGACGATCTTGAGCCCTTCGAGGCGGTTCGGCAGGACGTCGAGGAGGTGGCCCACGTACTGGTCGAGGCCCTCGCCGTAGGACGTCACGCGTCCGACCCCGGCGCCCGTGGGCCGGTCCCAGGGAGCGCCGGTGCGGTGCTCCTCGTACACGGTCTCGATCTTGTCCTCGAGATCGTCGGCCAGTTTGTGGCCACCGCGGGCGAAGAACTTGATCCCGTTGTCGGGCATGGCGTTGTGGCTGGCGGAGAGCATCACACCGAGGTCGGCGCCGAGCGCACCGGTCAGATACGCGACGGCCGGGGTGGGCAGGACTCCCACGCGCAGCACGTCCACGCCCGCGCTGGCGAGCCCAGCGACCACGGCGGCTTCCAGGAACTCCCCGGACGCACGCGGATCCCGTCCGACCACCGCCTTCGGCTTGTGGCCCTCGAACGTACCCGCCTCGGCCAGTACGTGTGCCGCTGCCACGGACAGACCGAGTGCCATCTCGGCCGTCAAATCCGCGTTGGCGACGCCGCGTACGCCGTCCGTACCGAAGAGTCGTCCCACTGTGTCGTCCTCCGAACGTTGCTGCGATTGTGCGGCTCATGCCGAGTGTCCGGACAGGGACGGGCTACGTACACTCCCCGGACCTGTCTTCAGGCTTATCACCCGCGTCCGTACCGAGACCGTCGGGATTGCTCCATAAGCTCCACAAGCCGAACTCCATAAGCCGGGGATAAGCGCCACTCCCCGTAAACGAACCGCCCCGGCGGCACAGAGCGTGCTGCCGGGGCGATGCGTGCGCGCTGCAGGCGGTACGACGCCCGCAGCGACCAGCGGATGCGATCAGCGCTTGCTGTACTGCGGGGCCTTGCGGGCCTTCTTCAGACCGGCCTTCTTCCGCTCGACCGCGCGGTCGTCGCGGCGCAGGAAGCCGGCCTTCTTCAGCGCACCACGGTTGTTGTCGACGTCCGCCTCGTTCAGCGCACGGGCGACACCGAGACGGAGCGCACCGGCCTGACCGGAGACGCCGCCACCCGCGATGCGGGCGATGACGTCGTAGCGGCCGTCCAGCTCGAGCACCTTGAAGGGCTCGTTGACTTCCTGCTGGTGCACCTTGTTCGGGAAGTAGTCCTCGAGGGTGCGACCGTTGATCTTCCACTTTCCGGAGCCCGGAACGATCCGGACGCGGGCGATGGCGTTCTTGCGACGGCCCAGGCCGGCGGCCGGCTGGGGCTCGCCGAAGCGGGACGCGAGGGACTCGGAGGTGTACTCACCCTCCACCGGGACATCGGTCTCGGTGGTGTAGCTGTCGATGTCAAGCTCTTCGAGCGGCTGCTCGGCAGTGGTCTCGGCCACGATTCTCCTCAGATTCTCTTCTGGTCTTAGGGGGTGGCCGGACTTACTGCGCGACCTGGGTGATCTCGAACGGCACCGGCTGCTGGGCAGCGTGCGGGTGCTGGTCACCCTTGTAGACCTTCAGCTTCGAGAGCATCTGACGGCCCAGGGAGTTCTTGGGGAGCATGCCCTTGACGGCCTTCTCGACGGCCTTCTCGGGGTTGTTCGCCAGCAGGTCGTCGTAGCGGACGGAACGCAGACCACCCGGGTAGCCGGAGTGGCGGTACGCCATCTTCTGGGTCCGCTTGTTGCCGGACAGGTGCACCTTGTCCGCGTTGATGATGATGACGAAATCGCCGGTGTCCACGTGGGGCGCATAGATCGGCTTGTGCTTGCCGCGCAGCAGGGTGGCGGCGGTGGTGGCCAGACGGCCCAGGACGACGTCCTGAGCGTCGATGACGTGCCACTGACGCGTCACATCGCCGGGCTTGGGGCTGTACGTACGCACGGTTCGTAGCCTTCGCTTCTTCAGTGAGGATCCTGACAAGGTCACCGAAGACGATCACGACAGCCCAGACCGCACTGCGGTGACGCAAGCCGCGTGCAGGTCGCTGGTCATCGGCCCGGTGGACCGGTGTAAGGGCCCCTCACGTGAGAATGAGCAAGCCAATACACATAACGAACAGCCAGGATAACGGGGGCATCCACATGGGTCAAAACGAAGGGGCCCGCGCCTGTCCTGGCGGTTTCGGCGCCGCGGCACCGCCGATCGCCCCCGCGACGGCACCCCGCCGGGCGTGCCGGACCCGGTGACCTCGCCCTCAATGGTCGGACAGGCTGGATTTGCCTGGGCTGCCACACAAAGCGGGAGCCTGTCCATTCTGCCTCCCGGTCCCGCCGTCCCGGGGGCCCACCGAAGGGAACAGGACCCTCCGCGGCCCGTCTAAGATGCGCCGCATGAGTTATGGGCAGGGGGAGCCCCCGTGGGATCCCTGGAAACCGACTTCCCAGCAGTCCGAGCGGGGTAGCCGCAGCGACACCCCCGACTGGGCCGCGCTCGCCGAAGCCTCCGAGGCGCGCAACAAGCGCCGTCGGCTGCTGCTGATCCTCGGCGGCGCCCTGGCCACGGTCGCCGTCGGCGCCGCCGTCGCCGTGGCCGTCGTGTCCGCGAACGGCAGCCCCGAGGCATCGGACAAGCCGTCCGGCTCACTGCCGGGCACCGCGGACCTCCCCAGCGGGAGTGCCGCGACCGTTCCGACCTTCGCCCCCACCTCGGCCCCTCCTCCGCTGGACCCGATGGACTTCATATCCAGCGTGCAGAAGGACAAGGCACCGATCAGCGCGGACACGCTGTTCCCCGGCACCCAGCTGACCGTGGGCACGAACGTCTACAAGAAGGGGCCGACGGCGGACACCACGAAGTGCGCCTCGGCCGCTCAGAACACGCTGCCCGCGGTGCTCACCAAGAACCGCTGCACCCGTGTCATCCGTGCCACCTACACCAAGGACGGCGTCGCGGTGACCGTCGGCGTGGCACTCTTCGACACCACCGACCAGGCGACGAAGACCAAGCAGCAGGCGGACAAGAAGAGCTTCGTCACCTCGCTGTTCGGCAAGGGCGTGCCCACGTTCTGCCGTAAGACGGTCTGCCGTTCCACCACCAATTCCTACGGTCGCTACGCCTACTTCACGCTCGCCGGCTTCACGAACGGCAAGGACGTGACGGCCAAGGACGCCAAGGTCTTCACGGCAGGCGACGACATGGCCGAGTTCGCCTTCCGGCAGATCCGCCGCCGCGGCGAGGTGCAGGCGGCCGCGGCCGCCGACCAGTGATACGCCGCGCGTCCGCAGACCACGGGCGTCCCGGGGAACACCGGGACGCCGTGCGGTCGATCACGGGATCGGCCTGACGTCATGCGGATGCGAGGACGCATCGGTCTGCTGGGGGCGATCGGCGCGGCGGTGACGGCGCCACTGGCGGTGTGGGCCTGGCCGGACAAGGCACCGGTGACGGTCGCGACCGATCTGCGGGAGCGGGACCCCAGGGCCACCCCGGCCGCACGCCGGGTGTACGCGATGCTGGCCGGCCTGGAGAACGACGCGCGGCACGGCCGCCCGAGCCGTACGGTGATCGGCCAGCACGTGGAGCTGCAGAACGAGCGGTACAACCCCCAGTACGGCGACTACCACGGCATCAAGCAGCCGGGCTACTACTACCGCAAGGCGAAGGACATCACCGGGCGGCTGCCCGGGTTCGTGGAGCTGGACCTGGGCCCCGGTTACGGACAGCCGGGCTGGGCGGTGGGCGAGTCGCGCTCCTACTCACGCTCCTGGCCGAGCTGCCGCCGGATGTGGGGGTACGTCGACGACGCCGTGGATCTCGCCCTGGGTGTCTGGGCGGGCCTGCCGCGGTCTGACGACGGCTCGTACCATCCCTCCGGCAGCCACTGGGACTGCGCGTCCGGAACCGAGGTCTCCCTGCCGCACAACGGGGGCGGCCCGGCGGGCATCGTCGGTTTCTCCTTCCACCAGCCGTACCCCGGAAGCCCGGTCAAGGGATTCGCACAGACACAACAGCGCAACTCCCCCGCCGCCCACGACCCCGGCTGGTTCGCCCGGGTGATCACCCCGGGCACCTCGGAGCACCAGGACCTGCTGCACGACCTCGACTTCCTCGCCGACCACCTGGGCTATCTCGCCGACCACGGGGTTCCGGTGCTGCTGCGTCCGTACCACGAGATGAACACAAAGCCCGGGCACGGCTTCTGGTGGTCGGGCCAGGACCCGGACCACTTCAGGCAGTTGTGGCGCGTGACGTACGACCACCTCGTGGGGCGGCGCGGACTGCACAACCTGATCTTCGTATGGGCGCCGAACTCCTGGGACGGCTCGTACGGCCGCGAGCCCCGGCCCTACTACCCCGGCGACCGTTACGTGGACGTGGTGGGGGTCGACGACTACAGCGGCAGCCCCACAGAGCCGTTCGGTGCGGGGGCCTGGACGGAGATCTGGTACCGCGGACTGGAGCAGTACGGCAAGCCGCGGATCGTCGCCGAGTCCTTCCACGTGCCGCTCAACGCCGCCCGGCCGGACACCCTGGACAGAACGCCGTGGGTGCTGTGGACCGTGTGGGGCCAGGCGCTGTCGTACGACAACGCCACGTCCCCCCGCAAGAAGAACACGGGGGCGGATGTGCAGCGGACCTACCGGTCTCCCAAAGTGATCAGTGGCGGAAACTGGGCACACTCAGTCACGAATCGACATTGAACATCTACAAGTCGGTTAACTTTTGACTACAACATTCACACTCGCTTCTCTTACACGCCTAAAATGTGTAAGCATCATTCACCTGTTCGGCCGGTGATCTGGGCGCCCGAGGGGGGGCATCTGAGGGGCAGCGGCCGAGACGCCGAAGTGGCGTTCGAGGACGCGCAACCCAGGGCACAGGCATGCGACGCGCACAGTGCGCCGTGCCCGCCTGCCCGCTTCCTCGAGGCGCCGACCGATCTCACGGGAGTTCCGCAGTCGTCATGGCATCGACACTGGTCGACGGGAGCGTGCCGCATTCACGGCACAATCAGAAGCTCACCCAGCGCACCGCGGCATGGAAGCCAGGGATCATCCCCTTCCTGCTGCCCTTCATCCTGCTGGTCGCCATGGGCCTGTGGACCTACCGGCCCAGTTCGTCGGCACTCAGCTGGGTCCTGACCATCGTCTGGTCCCTGCCGGTGGTGGGCGTGATGGTCGGCATCCAGGGTGCCCTGCTGATCCGCCGCCGGGTCCGCCAGAGCGACCGGATGATGGATCCCGCACCGGTCGACCAGGACTTCCTGATCGTCCTCTGCCCCACCATCGGACGGCACGACACCTACCCGGCCCTCGAGCGCTCGGTCCTGTCGTACGTCGAGCACATGCCCGAGTGGTTCCCGTACATGCGCGTGGACATCCTCACCGAGGAGGGCTGCGAGGCGGCGGAGGCCATCGACCGGCTCGCCCAGTCCCACCCGCTGATCCGGGTGATCACCGTGCCCAAGGACTATGTCCCGGCCAACGGCACCCGGTTCAAGGCCCGTGCCAACCACTACGCCCACGAGCTGCGCATCGCGGAGGGCGAGGCCCTCGACTACGTCTGGGTGCTGCACATGGACGACGACACCGGCGTCGGCCCCGACACCGCGACCTCGCTGGCCCAGTTCATCAACCGGCAGCGTCGTGCCCACCCCGACGAGGCCAAGCACATGGCCCAGGGCATCCTCACGTACCCCCGCGAGAACGCGGTCAACCGGTTCACCTGGCTCGCGGACGCGGTGCGGCCCGCCGACGACATCGCCCGTTTCCGCGCGCTGACCGGCCTCGGCACCCCGGCCGCCGGTGTGCACGGCGAGCTGCTGGTGCTGCGCGCCTCCATCGAGGCCACCATCGGCTGGGACTTCGGCCCCAAGGAGATCGTCGAGGACGCCCGACTCGCCCTGACCTTCTGCCGCAAGTACCCCGGCCGCAGCGACTGGTTCAACGGCCGCTGCTACGGCGCCTCCCCCGCGAACTCGGCCGACTTCATCAAGCAGCGGGAGCGGTGGGCCTGGGGCCTGGTGGCGCTCTGCTTCAACAAGGCCGTGCCCTGGCGCTACCGCTGGTTCCTGTCGATCTGCGTGGCCACCTGGATCCTCGGCCCGCTCCAGCACATCGCCGCCGTGCTGCTCCTCGGCTGGCTCGTCAACGACATGAACACCTCGCCCGTGACCCAGTCCGTGGTCATCCTGTGGTCCCTCAACTTCGCCTACGTGATCTGGACCTACTGGGAGGGCCTGCGACTGAACGCGCTCGCGTCGGTCAGTGGCCGGCGCAAGTGGTGGGAGCCGATCGTCGTGGTCGCGCTCATCCCCGTCTTCTCGGTGCTGGAGGGCGTCGGAGGCTTCAAGGGCTTCCTGAAGTTCGTCCGGCGCGAGGAGAACAAGTTCGTCGTGATCGCCAAGCCCGCCTGACCGCCCGGAAGACAACTGACATGCGCTCGCGACTTCCCCTGCTCGCCATCTTTCCGGTGACCGTCCTCACCGTCGTGGTGGGCACCCCCTTCGTCCTCGGCGACCACCCGGTGCGCTGGGAGGCGGGCTCGGCCATGCCCAAGATCGTCAAGGGCGACGCCGAGGAGCCCGCCGGCCCGGCCGGCCAGTCCACGGACAAGACACCCGGCTCCTCCGCGTCCTCCTCCACCGACGCCCTCCAGGTCACCAAGCCCTGGAAGAAGGGCATGCCGCAGTGGGGCGTACAGCTCTACTGGGAGGAGGAGAAGAGCAAACGATCCGACACGTTCATCGAGGCACAGGCCGGCAAGCAGGCGAAGTACCTCATCGGCCTGGGCGCGAACTCGGTGTCGGTCTCGTTCCCGTTCTTCATCCAGAACCCCACGTCCAACAAGCTCTCGGCCGGCCCGAAGACCCCGTCCCCGGAACGTCTCGAACGGGTACTGAAGGTGTTCAAGGACGCCGGGTTCCGCACCACCGTCCGCCCGATCCTGGACGAAGGCACCCTGGAGCAGTCGAACGGCTGGCGCGGCAGCATCGAGCCCGCCTCGCGCTCCGCCTGGTTCGCCTCGTACAAGCAGTTCCTCGCCCCGTACCTCAAGGCCGCCGAGGACACGAAGGCGGACACCTTCGTCATCGGTACCGAGCTGAATTCCTTGGAAGGCGACGCCGGCTGGGGCACTCTGGTCAGCTACGCCGAGAAGGACTTCTCCGGCGAGGTCGCCTACGACGCCAACTGGGACAACTACGTCACCCGCCGGATCAACATGCCGGTCAACCACCTCGGCGTCGACGCCTACTTCCCCGTCAAGGTGCCGGACACCGCTCCGGTCCAGGACCTGGTCAAGGGCTGGAACGACTGGCTGGACAAGAAGGCCACCGGTTCGCTGCCGAACATCCTCGTCTCCGAGACCGGCATCGGCGCCATGAACGGCGCCTACCACGCCCCCGGTGACTTCTACGTCAAGCGAGCCGTCAACCCCCAGGTGCAGGCCAATTGGTACAACGCCGTCTGCCAGGTGGTGCAGGACCGGAAGATGCAAGGCATCTACTGGTGGTCGCTCTGGTTCGACGACGACCCCAACACCAAGCCCGACGACAAGGTCGCCTCCCGGCTCGACTTCGCCGGACGCCCCCTCTCGGAGAAGGCCATCAAGTCCTGCTTCACCTCTGACTACGCGGGACCCGGTACCGCCCCCACCAGCTGACCGAGCGGAGGCAATCATGCAAGAAGCCATCATCCTGGTGGGCGGCAAGGGAACTCGCCTGCGCCCGCTGACCAATCACACCCCGAAACCGCTGCTCAACGTCGCGGGCTCGTCCTTCATCCGGCACCAGATCGCCAAGCTGATGGACGCGGGGGTCGAGCACGTGGTGTTCGCCACCTCGTACCTCGCCAGCCTCTTCGAGGAGGAGTTCAAGGACTTCTCCCGGGATCTGCAGATCTCCTACGCCGTCGAGGAAGTCCCGCTCGGCACCGGCGGGGCCATCCGCAATGCCGCGCGCCTGCTGCGCGGCGGTGCTGCCGACGCACCCGTCCTCATCCTCAACGGCGACATCCTGTCCGGCGTGGACCTGCGCGCCATCCTGGCGCGGCACGAGGACAAGGACGCGGACGTCACCCTGTACCTCACCCGGGTCGCCGACCCGCGCGCCTTCGGTCTCGTCCCCACCGGCGAGGACGGCCGGGTGCTGTCCTTCCTCGAGAAGCCGAAGACGGCCGAGGAATGCGTCACCGACCAGATCAACGCCGGCTGCTACGTCTTCGGCCGGTCCGTCCTGGACACCATCCCCGCCGACCGCGAGGTCTCGGTCGAGCAGGAGACCTTCCCGCAGCTCGTCGCCGAGGGACGGCGCGTGTTCGGACACACCACCGAGGACTACTGGCGCGACCTCGGTACGCCGCTGGCCTTCGTCCACGGCTCCGCCGACCTGGTCACCGGCAAGGCGACCTCCCCGCTCGTGGAGACGCCCGCCGACAACCTGATCCATCCCACGGCCGTGATCGACCCGACCGCCCGCGTCATCGGTGGTTCGACGATCGGCCCGCAGGCCGTCGTCGGTCCGCATGTGATCATCGACCGCTCCATCATCGGCGCGAACGTCACCGTGGCCAAGGGCGCCCGCATCCGGGAGTCCGTGGTCGACCACGACTCCTCGATCGGCAGCGAATCGTTCCTTCACGAGGTCGTCGTGGGCTGCCACTCCCATATCGGCGCGCAGAACGAGCTACCCGCCCAGCTGCGGCTGTCGTGCGGCATCCGCATTCCCGCCCAAGGGGTGCGCGTCAGCGGAACGGCTGTCGCCTGCCCGACGGTCCACTGAAGCAGCCGGCCGGCCCCCGCGGCCCCAACCGGGCATTTTCTGGAGAATCGTGACCACCCACGCCTCAACGGCCGTCAGCCCGCAACTTCCGCGACGGCACCGTTCGGAGCCCCAGCCGGACAAGACGGACCGCCTGCGCAAGTATCGCCCAGACCTCCAGGGTCTGCGTGCCGTCGCCATCATGATGGTGGTCGCGATGCACTGCGGCCTCCTCGACATCCACGGTGGCGTCGACATCAGCTTCGTGCTGAGCGGCTTCCTCATCGGCAGTCAGCTGCTCGGTGAGATCAGCCGGACCGGCAAGGTTGCGCTGGGCAAGTTCTGGGCCAGGCGCTTCCGCCGCCTCGCGCCCGGCGCCTCGCTCACCATCGTGGTCACCGCTGTCTTCGCCTGGTTCTTCGCCGGACCGTTCTCCTTCCGTGACTACATGCGGGACGGCTTCGCCGCCTCCCTGAGCTTCATCAACTGGCGGCTCGCCGAGAACGGCACGGACTACTTCGCCAACGACGGAAGCCAGTCCCCTTACCAGCACTTCTGGTCGCTCGGTATCGAGGAGCAGTTCTACGTCGTCGCGCCGATCGCGCTCGTCGTCGTCGCCTGGCTCAGCCGGGTGCTCACCCGCAGCCGGTTCCTGATAGGACTCTTCCTCGCGGTCGCTATCGCCGGCTCGCTCTACCTCTCGGTCACCCAGACCAAGTCCGACCAGCCGCTCGCCTACTTCGGCACCCAGACCCGTGTCTGGGAG
>Ga0102590_1004288_pt1 | contig 12376 bp, 11 predicted proteins | sample AraplaMF_Col_mMF_FD_76859 | JGI IMG/M metagenome (GOLD analysis project Ga0102590, IMG submission 76859) | Arabidopsis root microbial communities from the University of North Carolina, USA - plate scrape MF_Col_mMF | ecosystem: Host-associated > Plants > Roots > Endosphere | place: USA...
ATTCGGTGACGGCCGGGGACTTCCGGTAGAGGCGCCAGTTGGCCTTGTTGATCTTCGGGGGCACGATGTGGTCCTTCTCGCCGGCGATCAACAACAGGGGGGCACGCCGCGGGTTGCGGGCGTCGATCTTCGTGACGGCACGGGGGTTGAAATTGGCGAACGCCCCCTGGAAGAGCACACGGGCCGATCCCGGCACCTGGTAGCGCTCGTGGACGGCGGCGGACTCCTCCTCACTGAGGGTGTTGGTGAAGCCGTAGTGGAACTGCCGCGGTGTCAGGGCGATGGCCTTGTTCCTGTTGGCCGGGTTGCCCAGGACAGGCCAGGCCGATTTCAGCGTCGAGTACGGCAGCGGAAGGACCCCCTTGACTGGTGCCGAGTCGATGGCCACACCCGCACTGCCGAGGCCGCGGTCCAGCAGGATCTGCGTGATGGCCCCGCCGAAGGAGTGCCCGATGATGACGGGCGCCTCATCCAGGTTGCGGACGACGTCCTCGTAGCGGGCGATCACTTCACCCAGACCCACCCCGGCGATACGGGAGGGGTTGCGGCGAATCTCCTCGACCTCGCCGTCGAGCCCGGGCCAGGCGGGTGCGATGACCCGGTGTCCCTGCGCCTGGTAGCGCTCGGTCCATCCCTCCCAGCTGCGCGGGGTCATCCAGAGCCCGTGGATCAGCACGACAGTGCGGGCGGGTGAGGTGCCAGTCATCGCCACTCCAGTAGATAGAACGTTCTGTCCACTCGGAACGATATGCAGGACTCGTTGCCCGGGGCAAGCGAGTCCGGGGGACGGCTGCGTCACATTTGTGGGCGCCGGGCACACGGTCGCGCGCGGTGCCGGAGCCGGCCGGATGAAGGGCGGATGTGCCCGGGCGGACCGGGGCCACGGTGCTTCCTGAGCCGATGGCCGGTGGTACGCGCCCCGGGGATTCCGCCGGTGGCGCGTGTGCGAGCGTGCGGCGCGTCCCGCAGCGCAAGGCATGCCGCTGCTCGGAGCGGGGGAGTGGTCCAGTTCCGTGATCGGCCCTCGCCCGTGCTGCCGCTCCCGGGCGGTCTGACTACCTGGCGAAGCGGCTGAGCGCGAAAGGCGTGAGGTCGATGGTGGAGGTGCCGTCCGTGACCGATTCGGCGAGCGCCTCGCCGATCGCCGCGGAGTGCTTGAATCCGTGGCCCGAGCAGGGGGAGGCGATCAGTACCCGCTCACGGCCCGGCAGGCGGTCGATGACAAAAGCCTCGTCCGGTGTGACGGTGTACATGCACACTTCCGAGCGTGCGGCGCGAGCGGACATCTGCGGCAGCCGACCGTCGATCATGCTCCGGTGGAAGGCGGCAGCCTCCTCGGGAGCGACGGTGCGATCGAGCTGGTCCGGGCCGGGCGTGCGGTGATCGAGCTGCCCGGTGGCCACCTTGAGCGTCGCGCCGTCGATGGACGGGAACCCGTAGAAGTACTCCTCCGGGCGGCTCACCCCTTCCCAGATGTAGGTGGGAAGACGCTCGGGGGCGAAGTCCCGCCCGGAGCCCTCGAGCTCGAACCAGTGCAGGACCTGGCGGTAGACACCGAAGAGCGGGGCGAGGCCGGGATCGTCGAGCAGGCCCGCAAGCCAGCCACCCGCGCACAGTACGACCTGGTCGGCGGTGTACGTGGCCGCGTCGGTGCGGACGGTGACGGCCGACGCCGTGGCCTCGACCCCGAGGACCCGTTCCCCGCGACGAAGCCGAGCGCCGTACCGCTCCGCCAGGTCCAGTTGGGCGCTGATCGCCGCCTCGGGCCGGACGAAACCGCCGCCGGGCTCCAGCAGACCCACGCGGCTCGTCTCCACACGGAACTGCGGGAACCGGTCCCGCAACGCGGCCGCGTCCAGCAGTTCGTAGTCGATCCCGAAGGCGGCAGCAGCCCTTTCGTGGACGGCGAAAGCGCCGGGGTCGACGGCAAGGTCGGACAGGCTCAGTACGCCGCACTCGGTGAGCACCGAGGCTCCTGTCTCCGCCTCGATCCGCCGCCACCACTCGTGGGAGCGCACGGCCAATGGCACGTACTCCGTGCCCTCCAGTGTCAACCGGCGGGTGATCCGCGTCTCGCCGTGGCTGGAGCCGAACGAGTGCGGCGGGCTGTGGCGGTCGATACCCAGCACCTCTACACCGCGACGCGCAAGCTGATGGACCGTGGCGCTGCCCATGGCCCCCAGGCCGACCACGATCACGTCCATGTCCGCACTGCCTCCGGCGCTCGCTCCCCAGCCCTGCGTTCACCCTACACATCGGGGTCAACGGCAAGATCGGCGACGGTGCGGACTTTGATCAGCCGCTCCGGACGCGGGCCACGGTGGGTCGTCGAGGGCGTGGGAGTCGTTCGGGCGCGGATCGGCGGACGCCACCGCCCCGGTCACGATCTGCTCGTGGCCGGGGCGGTGGGGACGGCCGCCGTCACCGGAATCGGCGGCAAGGACTGGCGCTCGCCGCAGGACCGGGTCAGCCGGTGATGCTGGCCTTGCCGGTCTCCAGGTGACCGGTGAACCGCTGGGACCAGCCGTGGTCGCAGTCGGCCGTGACGGTCACGTCGTACCAGCCGTTGCTGATCTCCAGCGCATCGACGGTCCACGCCTCGCTGCTGCGGGAGGCCACCCGCACCTTCTTCGGTGCGCCGGAGATGTAGTGGTTGTGGGTGATGGTGAACGTCACCGGCTTGTGGCCGTTGTTCCGCAGCGACAGCTTCAGCTTCGGGTGCGCGGTCGACCGGCCCTCGTAGTAGCCCGCCTCGACGACGAGGTCCTTGCCGGCGGTGCCCGCGTCACCGATGAAACGGCGCAGGAACCGGTTCGGGCCCGTGATGGTGAGGTCGTACGCGGTGTCGCTCTCGGAGGAGCCCACCGGGCCGACGCCGTTGACCGTGCCCTGGGCCTCGACGGTGTACTGGCCCGGGAACTTGGCCGGGTACTCGGCCAGCGTCGGAAGGCCGCCCAGGTTGTTGTAGACGGCGAAGTGGCTCGCCCTGGTGACGAACCGGGCCTCGTTGGAGAACTCCAGCTTCGCCGTGCCGTTCGCGAACCCGGTCAGGTTGGCGTTCGGCTGGTACGGCAGCGGGCGGGCCGGCTTGGTGCCCTTCTCCTGCGTGGGCATCGTGTTGTCGCCCGGCAGCGGGGTGTAGCGGGTCTCGGGGATCAGATCACCGGTGTCGGGCAGGTGGGGCAGCCCGTAGACGGGTGAGGTGAAGTCGAAGGCGCCGGTGAGGTCACCGCAGACCTTGCGGCGCCACTTGCTGATGTTGGGGCTGACGGCCGGCTTGCCGATCGCGGTGGTCCACTTCTCCATGAACTGGATCACCGAGGTGTGGTCGGAGACCTCGGAGGTGACCCAACCGCCGCGGGTCCAGGGCGATATGAGCACCAGCGGCACCCGGAAGCCGAGACCGACCGGCAGCGGCTCCGTCACTCCGTACTGGCTCATGGTGCCGGCGACGAACTCGTCCTCCTCGCCCGGCGCCGGCAGCGGCGGCGGGACGTGGTCGAACTGGCCGTCGTTCTCGTCGTAGTTGATGACCACCAGGGTCGAGTTGAAGACCTCCGGGTCCGCGTTCAGCGCCTCGAGAACACCGCGGAGGAAGTACGCGCCGTTGCTCGGGGAGGTGACGGGGTGCTCCGAGAAGAACTGGTTGTTGACGACCCAGCTGACCTGCGGCAGCGTGCCGTTCACCACGTCCTCGCGGATCGCGGCGTTGATGTTGTCGGCGTTGCCCGCGAGGCCGGTGGCCGGCTCGGGGACGTTCTTGACACCGTTGTCGTAGTAGACGTTGCCCGGAGCGGCCGTACCACCCTGGCTCGGATCGAGCTTGGCGAAGGTGTTGAAGTACTCCAGGCCGTTGTCGCCGTAGTCGTCGGCGCACTGGTAGACCCGCCAGCTGACGCCCGCCTGCTGGAGCGTCTCGGCGTAGGACTCCCAGGGCAGGAACTTGCCGAGCTCGTCACCGCCGTCATTGGCCGTGAAGGTGCCGTGCTTCTTGGCGGCGTTGATCGTGCCGCTCCACAGGTAGGTGCGGTTCGGACCGGTCGCACTGAGCACCGAGCAGTGGTACGCGTCACCGACCGTGTAGGCGTCGGCGAGGGCGTAGTGGAACGGAAGGTCCTTGCGGTCCAGGTAACCGAGGGTGGTCGGGCCGCCCTTGGCGTAGTACCAGCCGTTCATCAGGCCGCCGTACCAGGCGCCGTGCTGGTCGGTCCAACCGTGGCTGGTGCCACCGTAGTTGGCCGCACCCATCTCAGGGCTCGGCGGTGTGGCGCCGTTCCAGGACTTCGCGCCGCTCAGTCGCCACGGGTACTGCGTCTCTGAACCCTCGGTCAAGGTCTTCGGCTGCTCCCAGACGGACTTGCCGCCCGGCAGCTGGATCGTCGCGTGGTCGCCGAAGCCGCGCACACCCTTGAGCGCGCCGAAGTAGTGGTCGAAGCTGCGGTTCTCCTGCATGATCACGACGATGTGCTTGATGTCGCGGAGGTCACCGTGCTTGTGGCCGTGAGGACTGTGCTCGTGGCCGTGCTCGGAGCTCGCGGCCGCGACGCCGGGCATCGCGGCACCCATGGCGGCCGCACCGGTGACGGTGGCGGCGGTGCCCAGGAATTTTCTACGGGACAGTGCGGACATTCTCGATTCCTCCAGGTCCGGTGACAATCGAGACACTGGCGGCGCGATCTTGCGGTAGGGCGTCCGGAATCCGACATGCGAGTAGCTGGACGCCCAAGAACGGCTGCGTGTTACACAGATTTCTCGACGAGCCGTGCGCATGCCGCGAGGCCCTCACCGGTGCGTATGGCCCCGGACGGTCCTGATCGGGGCCGTGTGGCGTCGTGAGCACGAGCGGGGACTGTCCGCCGGTGAGAAGCGGATGCCGGCCAAGGCCCGGCGGATCTCATGCACTCCGTTGTTCCAGCGGAGCAGATCCGCGCCGACCGGTGGGCCCGCAGGACCGGACGCCTTTTCCCGAAAGAGCCGTTCCTGGCACCAGGTACCGGCCCCGAGGCGGACGACTCCGCACGCGACTGCTCCGAGCTCGCCCACCCTGACTCAAGTGCGCAGCTCGGCGCCGGCAGTGACCCGGACGTGCCCGCGCGTGAGGATGTCCACGACACTCACCGGTGACAGCCAACCAAGTGCCGATCAAAGTACGCGCACGTCTCCCGAGCTACGGCACGTCGTCCGGCCGTCCTCGGTGGGTGTCGGCCGCGGTCTCACGGCGTACTGCAGTCACCAACTTGCCGAAGCAGCGCGGGCTCAACCCGGTGAACGGACCTATCCAGGACGCCTCCGACGCCGTGATCACACCAGCCACATCAAGATCATCTCACCCGTGACCAGCCGTTACGGGACAACCTTTAGCCCTCGGTGCCGACGGGCCCGAGCGGGAGGAAATCTCTGGCCAGTCGCTGCCTGATGTGGCCGCGCCCGTATGCAGGGCGGACTCCGCACCTACAGACTTCGCGCCGCTCGAGATCGTCCCCGCTGACGACAGCAGCCACCTGGCCTGCGACGTGTGCAACAAGCCCCTAAAGAGCGAACGGGGCCTGGCCACCCACCGACGCCTAGTGCACCCGCAGGACTGAGCCGTAGCTGCCGGGAGGAGGGACTGGCGTACCCGGCCGCTCTGCTGCTTGCCGCCGAGCACGTCGACGACGCTCTGCTGCTGACGGCGCCACGATCCTCCTCTCGCTCCGTTTACCCTGCCGCGGCGACGGCGCTGCCCCTGACCGACTCTGGGGCCGTCGGCTGAATCGACCCGGCCACCGGCGCGTACATCCCCGGTGCCTCTCCGCCTCGGCGCTGCCGCCTGCAGCGACGACGGTCTCATCGACGAAGCGGCGCCCCTCACTGCTGATCAGGACGTGGCCGAGTCTCGGGTGGCCCGGCCACGTCACGCGCCGCCCCGGAAGAGGGCAGCGGAGCCTCGGGTGCGATCAGCTGGTCTGGCCGGTGGGCATGATCGTGACTTGCTGAAGGTTGACGCGAGCCGGCTGGGAGGCAAGGAAACCGACAGTGTGTGCGATGTCCTTGGCCGTCAGCCACTCCATCGTCTCCTTGGAGCCTGCCAGCCAGTCCCGCGCGCCGGGGTCGGTGACGTGGCTCTGCAGTTCCGTCCCGACGATGCCCGGCTCGATCGCGGAGACCCGTACGTTCTTCGGTCCCAGCTCCATGCGCAGGTGGCGGGACAGGTGTGTGACGTAAGCCTTGGTGCCTGAGTACACGGCGAAGTTCGGGAAGAGGTTCTGCGCGGTGATCGACGAGGTGTTGACCAGGTCGCCGACGCCGCGTTCGGCGGCCGCTTCGACCAGCTGGGGAACGAACGCGCCGATGGCGTTCATCAGGCCCGTGATGTTGAGGTCGATCTGGTGCTGCCACTGATCGGTGGCCAACTCCTCGATCGGGGCCGGGAGCATCACGCCTGCGTTGTTGAAGAGCAGGTCCGCGCCACCGAGGTCGGTCTTCACCTGGTGGGCGGCAGCACGCACTGCCTCGTCGTCTCTCACGTCGGCGGCGATCGCCAGTGCCGTGCCGCCGTCCTTCTTGATGCGCGAGACCAGCTCGGCGAGCCGGTCCTCGCGCCGGGCCAGCACGGCGACCTTCGCTCCCAGCGATGCCAGGTGCTCAGCGGTCGCTTCGCCGATACCGCTGGAGGCACCGGTGACGACGGCGACACGGCCGGCAAGGGGGGCGACAAAAGTCTGCGAGGTCATTGCGGAGATACCTTCCGTGGAGGTTTCGAGGCGGCCCGCTCATCCAGCACAACACCGCCGAACCCCCTGCTGAGGCCCCCTGTCGCACCTTGCCGAGGCTGGTACCGCCAGGGCTACCCACGACCGGAAACGCTGCGCACGCGAGCGGCACACTGGGTGTATGGACAGCCGAAGCGAGCTCGCCGATTTTCTGCATAGCCGGCGTGACCGCCTGACCCCTGACCAGGCGGGATTGCCGGAGGACGGCCGCACACGCCGGGTTCCCGGACTGCGTCGAGACGAGGTCGCCCGACTCGCCGGGGTGAGCACCGAGTACTACACCCGGCTCGAGCAGGGGCGGGCCGGTAACCCCTCACCGGAAGTCCTCGCGGCTTTGAGTCGGGCCCTGCACTTGAACGCGTCCGAGACGGAACACCTGCAGGATCTGCTGGCCCGGCCGAACGCCGCCACTCGCCGCGCCGCCGCCGGCCCCCAGCGCGTCCGCCCGGGCCTGCACCTGATGCTGCAGACACTGCAGCACGTGCCTGCATACGTCCTCGGCCGTCGGACCGACGTCCTGGCCGCCAACAAACTGGCCCGGGCCGTCCTCACCGACTTCGACGCCCTGCCTGTACCGGCCCGCAACCTGGCCCGCTACTACCTGCTGGACCCCTCCGCCCGGCAGACCGTCGGCGACTGGGAACGCATCGCTGCCGAAACCGTGGGGATCCTCCGCCTGGAAGCCGGGCGTCGGCCCCACGACCGGCAACTCGCCGACCTGGTCGGCGAACTCACGCTGCGTTCACGGGAGTTCACGGACTGGTGGAACGACCACCGGGTGCTGCGCTGCACCCACGGCGCGAAGCTCCACCACCACCCCGTTGTTGGTGACCTGCACTTCGTCTTCGAGTCCTTCCCAGTTCCCGGAGACGCGGAACAAACCCTGTACGTCTACAACGTAGAACCGGCCTCACCCACCGAACAGGCACTTGGACTGCTCGAGTCCTGGAACGCACCGGCCCCGGACCGAAAAGCGACCCGTCCCGCACCACCCTCAGCCTGATGCCGAGAGCCCTCTGCCGCCGACCGCGATAAGAACGGCGTATCCTCCGACCGAGGAAGAATGCTTATCGGGTCATTTGTCGCCGGTCGCTTGGATGAATTCGCGCAGGCGATTCAGGGGCATCTTTGGTTGTTGCCCGGCGATCCAGTGGCCCGAATCTTCAACCGGTCGGAAGGTCACGTTTTCGGCGACCTCCGAAATCATCTTCTCGGCCACAGGAAGAAAGAAGCTCGCGGCCCTCCCCGAGTCCGAGCACGGCCATCTTGACCTTCTCTGGCAGGACGCGTCGATTGTCGGCTGCGTCCTTCTCGGAGGCCCGAAAGAGTTCGAGGCCGGCTCGCCTGGCTCCGGGAGCTGTGTAGTCGGTGACGTATCGCTTCACGTCGGCCATGGAAATGCTGAACGCGTTCCTCGGGTCGGGGCGGGCGTCTGCTACTTCGAGGCGGCCTCTACATGTTTACGGATGTGCTCCGCCCAGGTCTCCGGAGAATCGACGGGGCTGAAATGCCCCGTGTTTTTCATGAAGTGCAGGTCGTAGTCGCTGTAGTAGTCGTCCAGCGTGTCGCTCCATTCCGTGGGGAAGAGTGCGTCGCTGTCCGGCCACAGGATGGTGACGTTCTTAGAGAATCTGCCACCCGGCGCCGGCTTCGTCTCATTGGCGTAGAAGGTGATGGGGTTGCCCTCGGGGTAGCGGAACCACATAGCGCTGGCTACGAATGCACCTGGTTCCGAGTGATTCTCGGTGAGGTGGTCGAGGAGTACGTCGACCGCGGGCGAGCCGGGGGGCGACCAGCTCACCAGGTTCTCGCGCAGTGCGGCGCGAACGGCGTCAGGCTTTCCGTCGATCAGGTCCTCGACCAGGTGGGTCTTGTACATGATCGCGTGCAGGAAGGCGTTGACGGCCTTCTCCTCCAGGATCCGCTTCCCGACGCCCAGGGTAGGCGGTGCGATGACCAGGGAATGCGCCAGGTCCGGGCGCTTCATGGCGATGGTCTGGACACTGAAGCTTCCCACGTCGTAGCCGCACAGCACTGCGTTGCTGATGCCGAGGTCGTCGATGAGCGCGATGAGGGCGTCAACCTGGCCGGTGAGCGAGTAGGCGTTGCCGACGTCCTCGAGGTGTTTGTCGGACTTCCCGTACCCGTGCAGGTCGGGGGTGACCACGTCGACGTCGTCGCCCAGTAGCGGCACCACACGTGAAAACTCCATGTGATCGCCTGGGTTGCCGTGCACGAGCACGACAGGCGTTCCGCTGCCGGAGCGTTCGTAATAGTTTCGGAAACCCTGCCTGGGCTGCGAAAAAGGCATGCGAAACAACCTCCACTTGCCTCTCACTTCACTGACTGCCCGGAGAGAAAAACGGGCTGAGCTTGAACCGAAAGCTCAGATCAGCGAGGGATCTCGTTGTAGTGGTGCTCGTCGTAGTCCGACTTCAGATACCCGTTGACGGTGTCGTTGAAGTCGATCCATTGCGGCGTCTTGCCATGAGCATCCAGGTGACCCTGCGTCTCCCAGTGCTCGACGAGGACGTAGCTGTAGGGATCATGGGCGTTCCTCCACAGCTGATACGGGCTGCATCCGTCTTCCTTGTTGGACTCCACCACCATGTGGTTCAGGAGTTTCAGAAATTTCGCCTCATGCTCCTGAGCCACGTCAAAGAAGACGTTCCGGATGATCATGCGGCTTCCTCCTGTCACAGCCCCCTCAAAGCCATGATGGGCCGGGATGCCACACCACGCACCTGGGCATCTACGGAGATCCCGTTGTTCGGCATCGGCTTCTTCGCCGTCGGCACACCTGCCGTCGGTGTCGCTGTCCAACACACATCGTCGCCGCGTAGCGCGGACCTAGACCTGACATGCCGCCGCTGGTTTTGGGCCGGGCGACTCCTCGTCACTGCGAGATGGAGTTCTCCCGTGGCCACATGCTGCAGTACGCAGCGTTGCAGTTGTCTGGTCGCCGCCGGGCCTGGCGTCACCGTTGAAGGCAACGGCTCAGCAGCGCACCCCTATGTCGTCTCCAGCAGCGGCGACGCGGAGGACCTCCACCTCGGGGAAGTGCTGGAAGCAGATGGCGATGCCCTCGTTGGCTAGCTACTGCTCCCGCTGGAGCTCGGGTTCGGGTCCGGGCAGACCTGCTGGCGCCGGCTGGGCAGGTGGCACGAGGTCGGCGCCTTCGAGACCGCCTCCTGCTCGCCGAACTGCACGCGGCCGACGCGCTGGGCTGGACCCGGCCCTGCGTTGATGCCTCCCACATCCGCGCGAAAAGGGGGCGAGGCCACCGGCCCGTCACCGGTCGACCGCCGGAAAACGGGCAGTAAACACCACCTGATCTGCGACGGGAAGGGCACCCCGTTCAAAGTCATCTACGTCAACAACGTCACCCAGACCCTGGCCCTGGTCGACGGCATCCCTCCCGTCGCCGGAAAGCTGGGCTGACCGCGCAGGCGCTCCGACGCGTTTCTGGGTGACAAGGGCTACGACAGGAACCCCAACCGGCGGAAGTTGCGCAACCGCCGCATCCTGCCGGTGATCTCCCGCGGCGCCCCCAACATCGAGGGCCTGGGCAAGCTCCGCTACGTCGCTGAGCAGACCTTCGCGCTCCTACACCACTTCAAGCGCCTGGCTGTCCGCTGGGAAAGACGCCTCGACCTGCACGACGCCCTCGTCTCACTCGCCTGCGGCCTCATCTGCTGGAGACGCCTCAAGAAGGTCCGCAGTAGATCAGAAGGGCAGCGGTTCGGAGCTGAGTGACTCGGTGTATCCCAAGGACCACCGCCCAGGAACGGCGGCGCAGATCGCATCCAGATCGGCGCGGGTCCGGCCACGGACATGAAGCCAGCTGTGGACGCCCAGACCATCTTGGCGCAGCAGCTTGCCCGGGGCAGAGAACCAACCTACGGGGAATTCCTCCGGACCTGTCAACATTGGGTAGCCCGGCTGTCGGACCCGCTGAAAGTGTTTGGGTACCGCACCAAGCAGGTCCGCGGGCAGCTCGCACGCGTTGTACAGCCGTCCACTGCCGCCGGACAGCGCCTCGCTCAGTACGAGTGCGACACAGGCCAAGGACACCCGGTCCAAGAACCACACCCAGCCGTCGGGCGCTTGAACGAGCACCGGAGGATCGTCCCGGTCAAGGTCGGTAAGGCGCACGCCCCAGAAGGCACAGCCCTGGTTGTCGCTGCGGAATACGAGGACACCGCCACACTCGTCATACACGAACACCTCGCGAGGCGGGAGCAGCGGGTCCTGGTTGGCAACCAGGTCGGGCCGACCACCCGCGAGCGTATAGAACTCATGCAGCGCGGTCGGTGGGCTACGTCGAATCTAGCTGCCACTCATGCCACGAAACGTATCGGAAGCCCGAGCCGCATCGCCAAGAGGCCATCAGGCCGCCCAGAGAGAGCAGCCCTCCAGGATCAGTCCGTAGCTTCGGCAGCTCGCCGGAGCGGGTCAGCGTGGATCCGACGAACACCATGCCTCGACGGCACCACCAAGATCGCGTTACGAGCTCTAGGGCTGGTATATGCCGGTAAGTAACTTTCGTGGTCGGAGTCAGCGTTAGCCGTACCCCAGCGGAGTTGCTGCGCCCTTAGCTCGACAGGTACCTTGCACCGCATGGTAGCTCCTGATGAACCACGTTCAGGGATCAGCCAACTCGGGAGGGGTGTATTGCAGTTCTGCGTCCTGGCGCAGCTGCGAGACCGTGAAAGGTACGCCTACGAGCTGGTGCGAGAACTGTGTGACGTGCACGGGCTGGTGACCAGCGAAGGCACGATCTACCCCCTGCTGTCCCGGCTTCGGAAGGACGAGTGGGTCAGCTCCTTCCTGCGCGAGTCCGAAGTCGGGCCGGCGCGCCGCTATTACACGCTGACGCCCGCAGGACGCCAAGCGTTGGAGAAGTTCACAAGCGACTGGGCGCAGTTCCGAACAGCCGTCGACAAACTGCTGGACAACGAGGAGGACCATCGATGACTTCTGAGCGCAAACAGCTCATCGAGGAGTACCTGAAGCGCCTGGACAGCGCCTCGGTGGCTCTCGCGCCGCAGCGTCGCGCAGAGCTCAAAGAAGAGATTCGTGAGCATATCGACGCGGCTACGGACGAGGTGGAGATCCTGGACGCGACTGCCGTACGTACCATCCTGGGGCGGCTGGGATCTCCGGAGGAGATCGTCTCAGCCGAGCAGGGTCCGGCATCCACGGGCTCTTCCCCCGCGGTCGTCCCTGCCCCTGCCCCAGCGCCTTACGTGACTGAGACCCAACAGCCCCGACTGAGCAGCACCAAGAACGAGGCGCCGGAACCGGCCGACTCCCAGTCGCCGGCGGCATCAAAGGTCAGGCGGCCGGACAGGAAGATCTTCGTTCTCGGTGCAGCGGCGGCGCTCACCGTATGTTTGGCGGCGCTGTGCTGGTGGGCCCTGATGTCGTCCCAGCCAGACGACGCCATACACCAGCCCAGCGGGCCAACGGCTACGAGCACCCCCTAGCGGCAATACGCTCCGAGGGCCGCAGCCGTTGCACGCGCTGTCGTCGACACTTTGCACCCGCCTGATCCACAGGCGGGCATGCTTGGCACACTGTGGGGCGAAGCCGCACAACTCCGAATCACTTTCAGGCAACTT
>Ga0102590_1004289_pt1 | contig 12373 bp, 14 predicted proteins | sample AraplaMF_Col_mMF_FD_76859 | JGI IMG/M metagenome (GOLD analysis project Ga0102590, IMG submission 76859) | Arabidopsis root microbial communities from the University of North Carolina, USA - plate scrape MF_Col_mMF | ecosystem: Host-associated > Plants > Roots > Endosphere | place: USA...
CCTCGCCGGCAGCTCGACGAAAACTCGGTTCATGCAACAGGGCGGCAATATTGTCCTGATAGGGCAGCTTCAGATTGGGATCGCTGCGAAACGCCCATTTCACCGCGACCTCGACCGCCTTGCCGGCAAAAAACGCCGCAGCGGTCGGCGACACCCCCGCCTGACGCTCCGCCTCCACCGCCGCCTCGTGCACGGCGGGGAATTCGGCAGCGAGGAAGGCGAAGTTGGACATCACTCGATGACTTTGAGCTTCGGAAAGTCTTCGGCAAATGCCTGCCTTACCGGCAGCCAATCCGCATCGGAGACTTCGTGCTTCCACTTCACTTTATTCATCACGTCGTAGCCGGCAGCAGAAAGCTCTGCCGCGAGTTGCTTCTCCATTGCGCCAACGATATTTCTCAAGGGCAAGTGTGCCTCCATAAGACTCAGGCGAGCGAGGTTATCCGCTCGATCGAAATGATCGGGCTTTGCAGCTTCGGTATAAATAGGCCCGTGCGCTACAAAGTCGAAAGATTGGCATTTTTCAGGCTCTACATTCCTCTCAATGAGATGCTTGCGCAGCGCGTTTTGGTTCTTCACAGAGCCTAAATGCTGCCCCATGCGGATATACGGAGCCGACGCATTTGGACTGGAATTGTCGCCCGTGCGACCCACGTAAAGCAATTCTTCCTCATCGGCCGTGGTGACGCGCCAGATATAAAGCCAAAAGCCCCGCCGCAACATAGGGCCCGGCAACGTTAATCGAAAGGTGCCTATAGCAACCACTATAGTTGACCGGAAAAAGCACGATGCTGAAGAGCAGAAAACTGAGCCTCTAATATTTCTGACTGCCTCGCTGCGGCCGAGACAGCCGGCTGAAGGGCCTTCTGTTTTACGGCGAATTCATCCTGCTTAGCCCGGTCCGGCATCGCGATCTCGATCCCAAGAACTTTAGACTTAGATATGTTCTTCATCGAGCCGCTCGTCCCCGTGGCCCGTTTAGAAAGCTGACGCCGGAAAAACGGCGCGCTGAACAAAGCTTGCACAAACCGGGGGTGCGGCGGCTTCGTCTCTCGCCAAACGAAACGCCAGAGTTTGTCGGGCAAAACCAGCTTGTCATATGTAGATTCCACATAGGCGGTTGCGCCGACCAGCTCTGCCGTATTCGCTCGACTGAACAAGAGATCACCTTTTCGAACAATATGTGACACCGGTGGCTTATATGCCGCTGGCAGCGGTTTTGCTTCGAGTGGAAGAAAGACCCCTGTGGTAACTGCACTTACCTTCAAGACCCGAAAGCCATCCGTTTGTTGAGCGCCCGGATCTGGGGCTAAATTTTTGCCAGTATCAAAATCCGCCACCCAATCGGAAATGGCGCCGCGTGGATAGATTCGACTTTCAATCAGATCTCCAAACATTTCCTGAAAAATTGACTGAGTGAGGCCGTCGAGGAGTTCGATGGCGCGTTTGCGCTTGCGACAAAGCGCATCCGCCCTGTCCAAGATCGCCGCGATCCGCCGTTGCTCGTCGAGCGGGGGGAGAGCAATTTTAAGATTGCCTATCTGTCCCAAGCTCAGATTGGAAATAGTGCCCGTCACTTTTCCCTTAGTGACTTGGTCAACCGCATCACGACTGGATAACCAGTGCAGAAGGAAGCGAGGATCGATACGAGCTGACGGCCGAATGATTGCAACTGCTTGATTACAGTTCATTTCTTTAGCGTTTGCTGGAACTATCGCCGCTCTCCCGATGGTCCCTGCGATGGATAACAATATATCTGAAGGCTTTATCTTTGATCGTCGCAGCAAGTCATGAGTTGTTTGATCGATGAAAAGGGGATCCGCTTCCACGGACACTGTCCCATCAACTAGATTCTGAGCTCGAATAAAAGGAATACCGACGTCTTGATGCTTCAAGCCGAGGGTGCTTGGCGTTGTCCCTTTTGTTATAAGTTCGCATTCCTCGCCGAGTGTGATTGGTGCTAAGACCATCAGAGCATTCCCTCCAACTCATCCAGCCCTTCGGCAATCTCCTGCTCCAGCACCCTCAATTCAGCAATGATTTCTTTCGGCGGCCGATGTTTCGTTGCCTCGTGCACCACTTCCTTATAGCGGTTAATCGAAAGGTCGTAGCCCGCCGCCACAATCTCAACCTTGGGCACGCAAAAACTCTGCGCGGTGCGCGGGCGTTTGCGTTCAGTACCGGCGCACTGCCTCCAGCGCGCCGCAATATCGGGCAGGTTATTCTTGGCGTGTTCGCCGTTGCTAAGCTTTGCCTTTGGACCGATCTTCTCGGCCGACAGCAGCGGATTGCGCTTGTCGTCCAGTGACATTCCGTCGGCCTGACAATCATAGAACCAAATATGATCGGTGCCGCCGGAATTAGTCTTGGTGAACAGCACGATGGCGGTGGATACGCCTGCATACGGCCGGAACACGCCCGACGGCAGCTTGATGATGCCGTCGAGCTTGTGATCCTCCACCAGCATGCGGCGGATTTTCTTGTGCGCGGTGGAGGAGCCGAACAGCACGCCGTCCGGCACGATCACCGCCGCGCGGCCACCGGGCTTCAGCAGCTTGAGGAACAGGGCCATGAACAGGAGTTCGGTTTTCCTGGTCTTGACGACCGCGAGCAAGTCCTTGGCGACCTGGTCGTTATCCAACGCCCCGGCGAACGGCGGATTGGCAAGCACGAGGCTATAGCGATCCTCGTCGCCGGCATGCTCCTGCGAAAGCGAATCCTTGTAGCGGATGTCGGGATTGTCGACGCCGTGCAGCGTCATGTTCATCGAGCCGATCCGCAGCATGGTGCCGTCGAAATCGAAGCCGTGGAACATCTCCTGGTGAAAATGCTCGCGGGTTTCGTCGTCGTGAAAGAGCTTCGGATGATTGTCGCGGAGGTATTCGCCGGCCGCGACCAGGAATCCGCAGGTGCCACAGGCCGGATCGACGATCACGTCCTTCGGTCCCGGCGCCATCATCTCAACCATCAGCGCGATGATGTGGCGCGGGGTGCGGAACTGGCCGTTCTGGCCGGCGCTGGCGATCTTCGACAGCATGTATTCGTAGAGGTCGCCCTTGGTGTCGCGGTCCTCCATCGGGATTTCGGCCAGCAGGTCGACCACCTTGGCCAGCAGCGCCGGCGTCGGGATGGTGAAGCGGGCGCCCTTCATGTGGGTGGCGTGGGCAGAGCCCGCCTCAGCCATGGTGCGCAGGAACGGGAAGACGTGCTCGGAGACGATCTCGAACATCGTCGCGGGATCACGGTTCTTCAGCCGCGACCAGCGCATGTCGTCATAGGCGACACCGCCGCCCTTGCCGAGGCCGTCCTTGCCCTCCGGGAAAATCCGCCGCGCCATCGGCTTCGTGAGCCGGTTCGCCCTGGCTTCCTCGCGGGTATGCGCATCGTCCAGCCCGCGCATGAACAGGAGGTACGTGATCTGCTCGATCACCTCGAGCGGATTGGCGATGCCCCCGGCCCAGAACGCATTCCATACTCCGTCGATCTTGGAGCGTAGTTCACCTGTCAGCATCTTATCCCCGGTTGGCGTTTCTTGAGCTCTCGATTCCTAACGAACCTGAGGCGATCTGACCAGCCGTCCATCTGTAGGGCGCGGGGACCCCATCCGACCAACGTCTTGGATATATTGCGCAAACCGCAAAACGCCGTCACAATCATCGGTAGAGCCAGAGAAACCTTGGGGAATCCGGTGGAGTGGTATTTTCGCGACATTTCCGACGATCCGAGCGAAAAAGAGCTCACCCAGCAGGACCAGTTCAACAATGACGAGGTCGTGCTTGCAGAAGCGCTGGTGCGCGAGACGATCCAGAACTCAACGGATGCCCGGCTTCCCGGCGATGCACCGGTTCGGGTGCAATTTACGTTGTCGTGCCCTGCGTCCGAGGCCAGTCGGAGCTTCTTTGCCGGCATTCTCGATGGCTTGGCGCCTCACCTGAGCGCATGCGGAATTGCGCTCCCAGCCGGTCCGCAACGCTTCCTGGTGATCGAGGATTTCGAAACAACGGGCCTGAAAGGAAACACCGACGTCAAGGACGATGGGCAGTTTTGCGGCTTCTGGCGGCGCTTTGGCCGCTCCAACAAGAAAGGATCATCGGGCGGACGCTGGGGCCTCGGCAAGCTGGTTTTTTCGTCTTCGTCGTCAATCAAGACCGTCATCGGACTGACCCGGCGGGCGGAATCGCCCGAGGTCTGCCTGATGGGGCAGGCGATCCTCAAGAATCACATGATCGGCGGCGTCGAGACGGACTCGGTCGGCTTCTGGTGCAACCAGGATGCCCCCAAGAAGGGCCTCCCGAGTGTCGGCAAGAAGCTTTGCGCGGCGTTCACGGCGGCGGCGGGGCTCGCCCGCAATGAAGAAACCGGCTTGTCGCTCGTGATCCCCTACGTGCTGCCGGACATTGAACCGAAACACCTGATCAGCGCCGTGCTCAAGAACTACTATTTTCCGATTTTGACCGGCAGCCTGTCCGTCGGCGTGGACGGCACAACGATCGATGCGCGGACCTTCGATCAGGTCTCGGCAGAGCTCGGCGGGGATTCGATACCTGCCTCCGTGCTCGCCTTCGTGCGAAATCTGCAGTCTCTCGAAAAAGCAGGCCCGACCTTGACACTGCCGGCGTCCTGGCAAGGCCAGACGATCACGGGCGACTTGCTCGGGGTCGAACTCACCGGAACGCTGCGGGAACGATATAAGGCCGGCGAGATGCTCTACATCCGCGCGCCGCTCGATGTTCAGCTCAAGAAACCCGATGACCGCGGATCGGCCACCCACATCGACCTGTACCTGAAACCGACGCAAGCCGGAGAACGATCCCAGACGCTGGTGGTTCGGGGCTCTATCACGGTCCCAGGGGAAGGAAAGAAGGCGCACCTGCTGGATTGCCATGCCGCGCTGGTGGCACGGGATTCCCTTGTCAGCCAGTTGCTGGGTGATGCTGAGAACCCGGCACACACCCAGTGGAATGAACGGGCCGAAAAGCTTAAAGCGAACTGGACCGGCTCCCATCTCGTGCTGCGGCGCATACGCGCCGTGCTGCACGAGATTCACGCGCTGGTCGCGGACCGGATCGAACGCGACGATCCGATGGCCCTTCTCGACTTCTTCTCGATTCCCATACCCAAGCAGCCCGGCAGCTCGCAAAAGGGACCGTCCGCACGGACGATCGACTTTCCGCCGGCCCGGCCAAAGCCGTTTCGTATCGAGCGGCGATCAGGCGGTTTCGCGATTCTGCCCAACGCCGGCGAAAAGCCGGACAAGTTTCCGCTCAAGATCCATTTGCGATGCGCCTATGACGTGCTGAACGGCAATCCGTTTCGCCGCTTCAGTGATGACGATTTCAGCTTCTATAACAACAAGCTCAGAATCGAAAAGCACAACGCCGATTGCTGGCCGACCGATCCCAATGGAATCGACGTGGAAGCCCGCACCGCGGATTTCAAGATCGACATTGTCGGGTTCGACCCGAACCGTGATCTCATCGTCGAAGCGCAGAGTTAGCCATGGTCTCCGTGCAACGCCGCCTGAATTCCACCGGCCGCAAGCGGATCACGCGGGACCGTGTGATCATCGAATTGTCGCCGGCGCTCGACACGTTCGCATTTCCGGCCGCCACGGCGCAGATCAATCTGGACGGCCTCGGACTCGACCCAGGCGCCCGCGTCGTTCTCGAAGCCTACTTTCGAAGCTCTTCGATGCGTTTTCCTTGCGGAACGGTGATGGCGCCGCGGATTCCGGCGATGATGTATCTGACCGACATCGACCGGGGCGGAGCGATCCAGTTTCGACTTCTGGTCATCGCCGCCGATGATTCCGGCCGTATCCTCGCTTCCGCCGAAGGCCTAAAGCCCCTGCAGCCCGCGGACGGTCCGGATCGGCAGCCGCTGCTGCGTTTGCGAGAAACCGATATCGGCGAGGAATTGTGGCGCGTCGATCTGGATGATCGCAACGGGCCATGGCTCGTGATCAACAGCCGCGTGCCCAGCCTGGCAGCGCAACTGCGGTCGTCTCCGCTGGTCCAGGGCTTGATCCTTCCGCAGGCGCTTCGCATCGTCCTGGACGGCCTGCGCCCCGAAAGCGCCGATGACGACGAGGACGACTGGGGCAACGACTGGCGCAAATTCCTTCAGCAGCTCGACATGCAGCCGGAGCCGGACGATCCGAGCGACGATGATTCAAAACACGACTGGATCGATGAGGCCGTCGAGCGCTTCTGCACGTTGCGCAGATTTGCCGAACTGTTGCGCGCTGAAGCCTCAAACGTCGAGCAAGATCATGGCTGACCGGCTATCGAAATTCACCACGAAAGGATCGACCGAGTTCGTCAAGTGGATCCAGCTGGGCGCGGCCGGCACGCTGCCGCGCGATCTGCTGGAAGACCCAACATATGCCGAGCCGATTCCCGGAAATTTGCCGATTTCCGACGAAGCGTTCCCGGATCGCTACGCCTTTGGATGTTATCTGGTCGAGCTTTTGAAACCTTTCGATCGATCCGCCATTTCGTTCGACAGAGGCCTTTGGAGCTGGCTGGCGGCATTCTATTTTGAGCAGCTTTGCCCGCGGGATGAAGCAGGCAAGAGAACGCTTCGGAGATATTACGTCTACGCCCTTAGCGAATCGCGGGTGTACTATCGCCATCTGGTTCGGACACCGTGGTTTCTGGTCAGCGTGCATGGCGACGCTTGCCGATACCTGCTGGCGCGCCGCAGCGGAGATCAGGCGCCGCTGAGCCGGCAGAGCTATCTCCTCGACCAGCTCGCGGCGCGGCAGTTCGTTATTTCCAGCCCCAGCCTGATCGGTGCGGCGGAGCGCCTTTACACCGATCCGCGAACCGGCCTGCCGCGCGGTGCGGGCTCAAAGGGGAGTGGCTCTCCTCGGCGACTTGCCTTGCTCGCCAATCAGCTCTCACTCACCTATGACATCCACGACATGCCGGTGTCGCGGCTGCTGGAGCTGCTGCCGGAGGAGTTCGGGTCCGCGTGGCGCCAGCTTCCACTCAACTTGCCGCGTCGCTCGCCTGGCACATCGTCAGCGCGATGAGCCTTGAATCGCTGCAAAGTCATAGATTGGCTGGAATTAACCGCAGCTAAGTTGCGACGTTGGGACGTGGCGGCAACCTTGACGCGACATTATATCGTAGCTACAATAAATTCATGAAGATCGTGTGGGACGAACCAAAACGGCTTGCCAACCTCGACAAGCACGGTCTGGACTTCGCCGATCTCAACGAGACGTTCTTCGACAACTCTCTCGTCGTGCAATCCCACAGCAATTGCTGGCGCGGGATCGGAAAGACTATCCGGGGTGTCATCGTCGTAGTGTTCGTCAAGCTTGGTAGGGAAGCCGTCAGCGTGATCAGCATGCGCCCGGCGAGCCGGGACGAAAGGAAATTATATGCCGACGCCTAAGAAGAGAGCCTACAGCGCACGCGATATGCTCGCGGTGAGCGACAACCCGGAATGGACCAAGGCGGACTTTGCCAAGGCAAAGCCGTTCGCCGAGGCCTTGCCAGACCTGGCTGTGTCGCTTCGAAAAGGACGCGGCCCCAACAAAGCGGCGACCAAGAAACTGGTGTCGCTGCGGCTCAGTCCCGACGTTCTCGACTACTTCAAGGCGACGGGCCGGGGCTGGCAGACGAAGATCGACGACACGTTGCGAAAGGCGGCGCGGCTCAAAGGGTGATTTGGCCGTTGCGTTCCGCTGCGCGCTTCTGCCTTCACTGCTGGGCAGATAGGGCGACGAGGCCCGAGCGCGCGTTGCGGCCTGAATTGTCGATTGGCCTCGCGTGTGGAGACGCCCCTCACCCGGCGCTTCGGGCCGACCCCCGGGTCAAGCCCGGGGGTCGGCCCTCTCCACGCAAGCGGGGCGAGGTTAAAGCGCGCGGCATTCACACCCGCCGACCGGCCGGCGACCTCACTGGCTCGACGGCGCCGGCGCCGGGGGTGTGGCGGGCGCAGAGGCGGTGTTCTGGGTGCCGCCTTGAGCGGCGCCTGGCGTGGCGGCGGAGGGCTGGTTGAGCCCGGCTTCGGTGGTGCCGGCCGCGTTGCGCGGCGGCGTACCGCCGGAATCGCCGTTCGCCGGCTCCTGCCGCTGTGACGAGCCGCCGACGTCGAGGTTGGCGTAGGCGCCGTATTCGGGAAGGACGGTGGCGCGGATGCGGCGGATGGCGCCGGTCCATTCGGTCATCTTCTTCTGGGGCACCGTGGCCATGGCGCCCTGCTGACATTCGACGCTGAGGATGACCTCCTGGTGCAGCTGACGCAGATCGAGCAAAGCGCGGGTGTTCTGGGTGAGGATCCGCGTCGGATCATAGACCTGCTTGAGCCCGGTCAGCGCGGTGCCGGTGATCGACAGCACGATGGCCAGGAAGGCCACCCAGCGGAAACCCGAGCCGGGCCCGCTCACCGCATGCAGGAGCCGGGTGCCGGGCCCGGCGGCGTCGAGCGTCTCCTTCTGCTGGTCGGTGAGTTCGACCGCCCGGGTCTTGCCCTGCAGGGTGACGAACAAAGTGGCCAGCGCGGAGACGATCACCGTGGCGAGGCCGAGACGCTGCACCCACGGCATGTTGGACGTGGCGCCGTCGGCGGCGACCAGGCGGGCGCGGGCGATCGAATCGCTGAGCGCCAGCAACTGCTGATCGACGGGGGTCAGCGGCAGCGGCACGGCATCCTTGTCGCGGTCGGCCAGCGCGGCGTCGTCGCCGTCCTTGGCGAGGAAGACGTGATTGCCGTTCGGATCGAGATCGAGCAGCAGCGCACTGAACAGCTGGCGCGGCATGACGTCGACCGCCAGCGTGGTCAGCCGCTTGCAGTTGAGCACGGCATAGGCGAGCAGCTTGTGATCGGAGCGCGCGTTCCACCACTCGTCGAACGGCTGCGCCTTCAGGCCGTTGATGAAATAGGCCTCGGTCTGCAGCGGCGGACGGGCCGGGGTGACGGCGGTGGTCCTTATCGCGGTGTTCAGCGAGATCGCCCTGACGCCGTAGCGATCGGCGACAAACAGCCCGACACCGATGACGATGGCGACGAGCACGGCGCCGGCGGCAAACAGCGGCCAGCGACGGCGGGGTTTCGGATCCTCGGGCTGCTCTGACGACATGGATGCCTCCTCACAGGTGACGGCTGCAAGCGCGGCCGGTCCCCGGGCCGCAGCGAGGCCCGGCGCGCGGCGCGGGGCATTTGCAGGTGCGAGGTTACGCCGCGGTAGCCCGGTTGCATGTGAAGCGGTTCACAATCTTGGGCTTGCGCCCCGAAGCCGACTGGCTAGCATCGTTCCCGCGCTCGCATGGCAGCGCGACAGAGGAGAGACACGATGAGAGGTTTGTTGTTCGCCTTGGCGGCGATGGCGGTGGTGTGGGCGGGCATGGCAGAATCGATGGCGCAGACCAGAACCTGCACCACGACCTGCCAGAACAACACCGGCGGCGGCAAGACCTGCACCAAGACCTGCTCTTGAAGGGCTCGCCTTCAAGGGACTTTGTCACGGACAAAGCACGTCCGGCGAAGCGGGCCCGCTCGCTTCGCCGGACGTTATTTCATCAGCCGCGCCGTCCGGTCCATACGCCCGAGCACTTTGCGCTGCCGGAATAGCCGCTCCAGGTGCCGCGGCCGGCGGTGGCGGTGAGGCGGCCGCTGCCGCTGGCGAATTTGTCCTGCACGGCGACAGAAGCGCGGACCACCCCGGCGGCATTCACCCGGCCGTGAAAACGCACCAGGTTGGGATGGCTGACGATGCCGTCGGCGATGGCGACGTCGAAATGATAGGTGTCGCAGTCGCCGCGCTGGGTAACGAAGTCGAGGCTCCAGGGACCGTCATAGGCGGTGCGTGCCGAAGCGGCGGCAAGCGGGACGGTGGAGAAGACGGCGGCGGCGATGCAGACGGCGCTTGCGGGTCTGGTGACGGCTTTCATCACGGTTTTCATCACATTATCCATGGGCGATCGATCCTCTTCGGTGACGTGCACTGCGCCCTGCCGGCGCAGCCACGGCGAACCAGCCACTGCTATAGTCAGCGCGCCCCGCCGGCCGGTTCAAGCGGCGGATCGACGCAGACAAATTCGATGTAGGGCAGACGGCGGACGCGCCAATGACGGCGAGGCGTCACTTTGGCGTGGCTGCCGGCGGGGTTGTTGATAACGAAGCGTTGACTGGTCCGGTCAGGCATGGTGATTTGTTCAAAGTCAGTTGGTCCGCAAAAACCCGCCCGCAGCCATGCGCGGCGGGTTTTGTGTTGAAAGGCTCTTTGTCTTGAAAGGCCCGTTTGGGTCTAAGGGCCCTTTTGGGTCGAAGGGCCGGCGCAGCACACCAGGCCGTTGATGGCCGGGCGCTGCTTGGTGCCCAGAGTCTTTTCGGTTCTGATCAATCAGAACCGAAGCTCTGGATTCTCGTCTTTACGCGTTTTCTTCACGCGAACCGGTATCCACTTCGCTCGAAAACGCTCTATCCCAGCGATGATGGACCACGAATTGCCGACGCATGCCAAGGAGATTCGGCCATGACAGCAGCGATTTACACCAAAGAAGTCGAAGCGCGCATCCTTGACGGGGTGCGGCGCGGCCGGCGGCTGGTCGATATCTGCCGCGAGGACGGCATGCCCGGCGTCACGACGCTGATGCGCTGGATCAGCCAGGACCGGAACGGCTTCGCCGCGCGCTATCGCGCGGCGCGGCGCGGCGGCTGTGGCCACCCCGGGGTGGTGACCTACAGTGCCGCCGTCGCCGACAGGTTCCTGGCCGAATTGATGCGCGGCCGCACGTTGACGGCGATCTGCCGCGATGACGGCATGCCGGACCGAACGACGATCTGCCGCTGGGTGAACGACGACCGCGACGGCTTTGCCGCTCGGTACCGGCGCGCCCGCGCCACCGGCCACGGCCAGGTGGCTTACAGCCCGGAGATCGCCGCCGTCATCGTGCGCGAATTGATGGCGGGCCGGGCGTTGAACGCGATCTGCGCCGAGCCCGACATGCCGGTTGAGGACGCGGTGCGGCGGTGGGTGCGCGAGGACCGCGACGGCTTCGCAGCGCGCTATCGCCAGGCCCGGGAGATCGGCTGCGACATGATCGCCGACCAGATCGTCGACATCGCGGACGATCGCAGCCGGGACTGGATCATGCGGCCGACGCCGGACGGCGGCACCGAGTTCGTGCTCGACCCGCTGCGGGTGCGGCACGCGCGGCTACGCATCAAGCCGCGGAAATGGCTGTTGTCGAAACTGGTGCCGCGGCGATATGGGTAGGACCGCAAGGTTGCGGGATTTCCGATGACGACGACAGCCTATCTGGCGGGGCCGGATGTGTTTCTGCCTGATGCCGTGGCGCATGCGGCGCGGAAGGTCGCGATCTGCGCCCGCCATGGATTGACCGGGCTGCCGCCGCTCAACGAGGACGCGGCGACGACGGCCGCGGACCCGAGCGAAACCTGGCAGACGATCTATGCCAAGGACATCGCGATGATGGAGCGCGCCGACATCATCATCGCCAATTTGACGCCGTTCGCCGGCGCCTCGGCGGATGCGGGGACGCTGATCGAGGTCGGCTGGTTCGTGGGCCGCGGCAAGCCGGTGTTCGGCTATTCCAACAGCGCCGCGCCGTTCGAGGCGCGGATGCGGGCGCAGCTCGGCGCCGGTCATGGGCTCGGCATCGAGGGGTTTCATCTGCCGGACAACCTGATGATCGTCGGGGCGGTGATGAGCGGCGGATGCCCGATCTTTCTGCCTGCCGACGGCAAGGCGCGGGGGCTCGACGCGCTGGACGTGTTCGAGGCCTGCGTGGCAGCAGCGGCAGAGAGGTCGCTGCGCGCGTAAGCTAAGGCGGCAACTCGCCGCCGCTGTCATCCCGCCGCTCGACCATATCGCCGACGCTGATCACGCCGCCTTCGATCACCCACGCGGTGATGCCGCCGCGGCCGCGCATGGCGTTGTAGCCGCCAGGCCCGAGGCTTTCCTCCATCCGGCTGCACGGCGCGCATTCGCCACTGCCTTCGAGCAGGGCCGTGCCGATGCGGAAGCGGCGGTCCTTCAGGGCGTTGAGGTTGATGCCCGAGGTGACGAGGTTGCGGCGGGTCAGTGCCGGGTCGATCTGCGGCAAGTCGAGAAAGGCCGCGATGGCGGCGAGGTCTTCGCTTGCGATCAGGGTGACCTGGCGCGGGCCGTTGCGGCTGGTGTCATAATGATGGGAGAGGAGGCCGTGCCCGGCAACCAGCGTCGCCGTCTCCGGCGTGACCACGGCAGAGCGGCGCGCCGGGCGCAGGCCGATCCAGGCCAGCCGGCCGGGACGGACGGGGGCGGCGAGCAGGCGGCCGAGCGGGGAATTGGGAGGTGGCGGCATGCGGGGGAATCTAGCAGGTTTGGCGGGTCAAAGAGTCAGGTCCGTAACCC
>Ga0102590_1004291_pt1 | contig 12362 bp, 19 predicted proteins | sample AraplaMF_Col_mMF_FD_76859 | JGI IMG/M metagenome (GOLD analysis project Ga0102590, IMG submission 76859) | Arabidopsis root microbial communities from the University of North Carolina, USA - plate scrape MF_Col_mMF | ecosystem: Host-associated > Plants > Roots > Endosphere | place: USA...
CGGGGATCGAGCCATGTAAGGCGGGCGCTGCCCGCATAGTCGGAGACGCTGCAGTCATGTCTGCCAAGATCTATCGTCCAGCCAAGACCGCCATGCAGTCCGGCAAGGCCAAGACTCATCTCTGGGTGCTTGAGTTCGATCAGGAGTCGCCGCGCAAGATCGATCCGATCATGGGCTACACCTCCTCCGGCGATATGCGCCAGCAGGTGAAGCTCACCTTCGAATCGCAGGAACTCGCCGAAGCCTACGCCCAGCGCAACGGCATCGAATACCGCGTCATCGCGCCGAAGGACCCGACACGCCAGGTTGTCGCCTATCCCGACAATTTCCGCTATACCCGCACGCAGCCTTGGACGCATTGAGATTTCTCGTCCAGATATGCCGCATCCGGTCGCGCTCACGAGACGCGGCCGCCGGACGGCCCCTTAGCTCAGCTGGATAGAGCACCTGCCTTCTAAGCAGGTTGTCGCAGGTTCGATTCCTGCAGGGGTCGCCACCATTTCAATGACTTATCTCAGCCGTCGCTTTCTCGCTGGCTCCAGGGTAACACTGGGGGTAACGGCCGCGGCATTTCGCCTACGAGAAACCCCGGCCCGCCGGTGACGGCGGCCGAGGTTTGATCGAGGGTATCTGCGAACCCGACTCACTATCCGTCTTCGGTGAGGTTGCTGTCCAACTCGTCGCCATTCGGCTCAGCGTCTCCGCCGTCCTCGTCGTTCTCGTCTTCGATTTCCAAATCGGTCTGTTCCGAACCCACCGGCATATACCAGTGGGTCTGCGTGACATGCTCAGGAGCGCCGAGGCTGGGTTCGTTGTCGTTGTCAGGCTCCAGGTTCTCGTCGCCGTCCAGGAGATCGAGCAGAGCGATCAGTTCTTCGATATATCCCTCCAGTGTTTCGCGTCGCAGCTCCTGGACCACGTTGCTCATACGGCTGCCCTCCCGGCGACTTCTGCCACGGAGTCTATGAAGCGAGCGATTTGCCCAAGCGGGCTATCGTCAGACTTCGTGATTTTCATGAGCGCACTTGCGGTGACGGCGAGGGCGTCAGCTTTCATTCCCAAGCCGGCGACCGTGTAGGCCGGGCACTGGGAGACCTCGTTGGCCGCCTTCAGAAGCCGGTCGTCGGCCTCTTTGACGCGTAGCCGAGCTGCATCGGCTCCAGAGATTTCGCGAAGACGCGCGGTCTCGGTCTCATACTGTTCAGCGAGCCCGATATTCGTTTCGTACTCCCTGATCATCTTATCGCGAAACAATTGATGGCGGACACGAGCTTTTTCTGTACGGCCCTTCGGAGAGGATCGCTTCCATTTTTCGACTATCTCCCGAGCCCTGCTACTCGTGAGGATTGAGAAGCAGGTCCGCGGAGTTGCGCGCCGGAATTTTGCTGACATCCGCTTCGTCAGATCGGCCGTGTCTCTCATGATAAAGCGGCCAATTATATCCCGCTCACCGTCGTCTAAGTAACTACCATGCTGAGCGTTCGCGCCCCATAGCAGCGCCTCGGGAGCGAGTGGCCATCGATGCTTCCACTCATCGGCCAACCACTCTCGGGCTTGGTGCGCCTCTTTCAGATCGACACAGGCATCACAGAAGCTTTGGTATGCAGAGATCAGCGCGGGGCTCTCCGGCTGGTCGGGAAGGCCTGACGACGTCAAAGCGCCGGCGCCGTGCGCATCAGGCGCCACGGCGACCGCTGCCGCTGTCGAGGCGGCAGCGAGGCCAAAAAGAAGGGCGCGACGGGTAGCATCAGGCGTACCTTCGGCGGTAGCCGGAATCGATGTATTCGGCATGATGGGTGTCCCCTGAAGTTGGTTGCGATACACATAAGGATGTGTGGATTAACCATCTTACAGAAATAGGTTGCTGTCAACAGCTAGTTGTGTATTTTATCCAACTAGTCGGATGCAGGAGCTTGTTTTGGCTATCACAGGAAATCAGATCAGAGCGGCGCGGGCGCTTGTGGGGATGGACCAGCAGGCGCTCGCCGACAAGGCCACGATCGGCATTAATACCGTGCGGAATATGGAAGGGGCGGGGACCGAGCGGATCCGCGTTCGAACAGATACTCTTGATGCCGTGGTCGACGCTCTCAAGCGTGCCGGTGTTGCCATTGTCGACGAAGGTCAGAGCGATGGTGGCCCCGGCGTTCGTCTGATCGTCTAGAGCCAATATCGCTTCACCCTCAGTCTGGGTCGCTACCACCCTTTTGTCGGTTGGCTAACGCCTGTAATGCCTGAAGCTGCGCTCGCATCTCCTTTTCCTTCTTTGCCGGCTCAGTCTCCGATAGCCAACCGCCGTCGGTGAGCGCGCCCCTCGATTCCTGCTGAATCCTCTTGGCGACAGCCGGGGCCACGGCGCGTATCGTCAGAACTGCCAACTCTTCAGAGCAATCAACCAACTCCTCAAAAATCTCGGCAAGTGCATCTAACCCGCGGTTCATCAGCCTCAGCTTTTCAACCTCGTCGTTGCTCTCGCGGACCCTCCTTTTCAATCCTTGGATTTTTTGGGCGCCGCGCCTTTTGACATGGAGAAGCCGCAGGCGTTCTTGCTCCAGGGTATCCGCTTTCGACGATGCCTCTAAGCCTATCTCGCACAACTGGCGCACCGCCTCGGCTTTCGAACGCAGTTTGTTTTCAGCCGCCCAATCATCCAGCGCTGCGGCCTCCTCTTCCGACATCATCATCTGGAACCGCACGCTTTTGGGGCTATCGGCCATCTTTTTCACCCAAGGAACATTTTCTGTACTGAGCTAGGAACATATTCCCGGACTTGTGTATAGATTTTTTGTGGATTTCTTTGTGAATAAGCCAGAACATAAGGGGATCGTGGGATCGGTTCGCGGATTGTTCTTTGGTCACCGGGGTATATCGTGGTAATCTTGAGCATACAAATCACGGCAAGGAAAGGAAGACGCATGGAGTACCTTACCGCATCTCAGGTGAAGCAGCGGTACAAAATATCGGAAATGAGTTTGTGGCGCTGGCTTCACAACGAAAGGATGGATTTTCCAAAGCCAATCGTCATCAACCGGATCAGGCGCTTCAAAGAAGCAGATCTCATCGCTTGGGAGCGCAAACGCGCAACGGAGGCTGCATGACAGCCGTGACGAAGCAGCAAGGGTCGAAGTTTGGCGACCTAACCCCTGCCGCCTCGATTTGGTTTCGCTCTCGCGAACCCTCCAACATCGACGAAAGGATCGTCAATGAACAATTCTACTAAGCCGCGCCCGTCCATCCGAGTCAAGATTTTAGGCGGCGGCGCGGCAAATCAGTTGCCCATAACCGTCGTAGGGCGCGAGTGCTGGGCATTACGCCAACTCATGGCAGCTGGCGATGCCGGTTGCACGCCGATCGACCAACCTGGGCCGCGGTGGTCGCACTACGTTTGGAAGCTCCGCGGCTACGGCCTCATGATTGAGACGGAACAGGAAAAACATGATGGCGCCTATCCGGGACATCATGCTCGCTATTTCTTGCGAAGCGACATTGAGGTTATCGAAGCCTCTGACAATGTCAACGCGTCGGTGGCTGCATGACAGGAGCGTGCACAATTCTCATAGATCCTAAGGTTGCCGAAGCCGCGCAATGGATTGCTAATGGCGATCCCCGTCCCGACATTGTTCCTGAAATCAGGCGCCGGTTTGAATTATCGGCGCTTCAAGCGGCGCAAGCCTGCGGACTTGCACAAAAACTCCGAACATCGAGAAAGGCTATTCAATGACGAAGGCGCCAGCCAAGGGCCAGAAGATGCAGGCCCTATATGCGCTGCACTGGATGCCAGAACTCGCGCCTGCGTCTAGAACTATCGGTGCATGGTTGATTTGGCATGCAAACGCCTCCACGGGTCGTTGCGACCCGGGGCAAGCTCGACTGCGCGACGAGACCGGTTTCTGCCGCAGAACGATCCAGACAGCCGTCCAGCAACTCGAGAAGAGTTGCTTTATCTCGAGGTCTTTGAGGCCAAACGAAAGCACGTCCTATGAAATAAACTGGAGCAAGATTAGCGACCTGGTGGCGAACTATGAAAACCTGGCGAAAACAGGAACGACTGTTGTCACCTCGAAGCAGCGAAAAGACGAGCGACGTAAGAGAGGGGGCGCAGAAGATTACGCCCACCAGGCGCAGAAAATTGCGCCTCCACAGGTGCAGAAAATTGCGCCCAAACTCTCGGAAGAGAACTCTAGGAAGAAACACATGTTCCGGGACGGCGTCATTTCCGATGGATCGGAAACCGACGCACCTGTCTCTGTTCTTCAGTCTGAAGCCTTTGAAGGTATAAATTTAGAAGGCAAGAAGGCGCATTCAGACGATGTGGTTGGATCTCGTATTCTCGCGACAAAGGAGGATGTTGGGTTCCTCGCATATCTGGATCGCGAAGTAAGGAACGGCAGGCTCTTCAGCCGAGACTTAGCTGAAAACATTAGGATGCGCCTCGAAGAGATTCACACTCACGGCGGTGGTGAACATCAGCAGGGCGATCCCATCCTGGGAAGAGCCTCCCGTCTCATCGAGACGGAATTTGAACGGGAGGACGCAGCATGACGTCTATCATCCCGTTCCCGTCCCGGCTCCGATATGGGCACGCCAGAAAAGTCGCTGCTCAGTTGGCAACTGCTCGAACCAGACGCGAAGCCAATCATCTCCTGAACCGTGCTATCGAGATTCACTCGCGGCAGCTGTTCGCAGCGTCTATTCAAAGCGACATGATCGATCAGGAGCGTTCCGCGTTCCTCTGCACGATCCACGAGGAATGCCGGAAACTCGGCTCTACCTGGCGTCCGGAAGTTTCCGAAAATAACCGTCCGGGAGGTGCAGCATGACAGAGGAACGTCATTTTCCTGTTTTCGATGTCCGCCCGGACGATGCCTATATCGCCGGGTGGCACGAGCACATCAAGTCCACTGGCTATCCTGAGCAGTACGACCGGGTGTCTATGTCACGTCCATTCAACATGGAAGGCGTTGTGATCCTGTCAGGTGAGATCGAGGTTTCAACGATCCGCCGGCTCGACCAGTCTTTCGTGCCTTGCCCTCTCTGCTCGCCGAACAGCCCCAAATTCAAAATTGGTCGCATGGCATATTTCCCGGAAGAGAGAACCGTACTGTTCATTGGTCACAAGTGCGCGAAGCGGCACATGGGCGAAGAGTATGTTACCGCGGACCTCAGGTACCGGGACGAATCGAAACTGCGATCGATTCTCGCAACCTGGGCTGAGATTCAGCAAGTAGCGCCGCAGATCCGAGAGTTGGCGGTAGCTCTGATGCCGTCGGCGGTGGCGCTAGAGGCCGCCAAGTCAGGCTTTGCCAAAGAGGCTAGTGGTTTCCTCGACCTGATGCGACAGGAATTCTTGGCGTACGGCGGCAGGGTAACGCAGACGGTGGATACCGGCTTGCAAGATCAGCGCGGGCGGAAGGTATACGATACTCGCCAACTCGGCACGCTTGTCGGCCAGGAGTTTCTTGACACGCTTCAGCCCGCAACTCAGCTCCGGCGTGCCTTGCGCCATCTGGCGAAGGCGGATGTCCCTTTGCCTGAGTGGAACGCGAGTGAGGACGACGAAGCGCGGCTCGAGGAGATTCTGGGTCGCGGAAAGGAGTTGATCCACGCCGTCAAGCAGGTGAAGGCCATTCGAGACTATGTTGCCAACGCCAGACTGTTCCTGCACGACAACAACCTGGACCTCTTCGAAACATGGGGCGCCCTCGACAACTCGCCATTTGCTCGCCTCGAATTCAGGCGGAAAGGTACGTGGCTTTTCCTTGATGCTACCTCGTTCCAGGGCGCCGATAAGGCATCCTTCCGCCTTTCCGAGGACCTGTTCAAACCGCTGCCGGCCATCACCACCGGGCTCTTCGCGATCAAGGGCGTAGGTGACGCCTGATGAATATCCGTAGCGAAATCGAAATTTTCTCCGACGGCGCGGCCGAGCCGAACCCCGGCGCCGGCGGATGGGCATTCGTCGTCTACGAGAAGGGCGTCGAGATCCATCATTCGGTTGGCTCCGAGACGGTGTCGACGAACAACAGGATGGAAATGAGTGGCGTGCTGCAGGGCTTGCTCTGGGCGACAATCAATGCCGCTGGCAAGAGCGTCAGCGTCTTCAGTGACAGCCAATACGTCGTCAAGGGCTGCAACGAGTGGCGGCACAGCTGGAAACGAAAGGGCTGGAAGCGCGGCCAAAAGGAGGTCGCGAATATGGATCTTTGGCTACAGATGGACGCAGCGCTCACTGCGTTTCCAGTTAAATTGAGGTGGATAAAGGGCCACTCTGGCATCATCGGCAACGAGCGGGCTGACGAGCTGGCATTCGCGGCAGCAACCCTGCCGGAAACCAACAGCGATTATCTCACTGCCGAGTATCGGCGAGTGATGGCCGGCGATTGATCACTAACGAGGTGCACATGAACATAACAGTTTCGAAGCACAAAAATGCAGAATCCGTCCCCGAAGTCGACTTCCTGAAAGCCAGGCGCGGCGAGGGGGTGAATCGCAGCTGGACGCCGCCGCTTGAAACTTGGTTTGCAGTTAAGGCGGCGCCAGGCTTCCAGCGTTGCCCGTCGATCGCTGACGGCGACAGCCGCAAGCCGGCCGAAAGGGATGTGGGAGGCCGCGCGCTTGACAGTGTCGTCGAGCGAAATCTCAAAAACGAAGGCTTCGAGGTCTTCATGCCGAGCTATCGGCTCGAGGTTCGTCACCATCGCAACAAGCGGTGGATCGAGAAGCGGTTCGCGACTTTCGTTGGCTACTTGTTTGTCAACATCGGTCCAGACGATTTCCGGACCGTCGAGGAGGTGGCCGGGGTCAGCAAGATCCTGCGCTTCACGCGATCGAACGACGGGGGACCAATGCCATTTGCATTCGCTCAAGAGACGATTGACCGGCTGCGCTACATCGCTTGGGAGCAAGAACAGAACTTCCTGGTCGCCCGAGCTCGCCGGCAGCGAGAGGAAGAGATCGAGCAAGAGCAGCGGCGCCGCGGGAAACCGGTGAATGCCAGCAGCCGCAGGATACGCAGGTCGCAGTTCACCGATCTGGGCGGTGGCCTGTCTTCCAGTCTTTCGTCGGCATCATCAAGGGCGTTCATAACCGAAACGCTACAAACGCTTGGAAATCTCGCCAATAAGCTTGATTAATCATAACTATCTGGTAATGTTTGCGCACTGATTTGTGGGTGTACAGTGCGCAAACGACGCCGGTCCACGCGGATAGGTCCAATCCGCATTGGGAAAAGCTGTGCCTTTAGGTGGCGAGCAAAGCAATCGTAGAAGCTAAGGCGGTAACGAACGCGGCGGACACCGCAAATTCGATCGTATGCTTCCGGTAGCAGATCTTCAGGTTCATCGAGTCTCCTTTGTTGGTGAAGGGCCTGGAACGAACCCTTCACTGGCATATGGTGAAAACTCTCTCGAATACCCAGTGAGATTTTATACCGTCAGCAGGGCATACGCGGATAAGCAGCCATCTGCACGATGGGAAGTCCGCGATGGCTACCTTACCCGACACGGTGGCGCGCAATGTCCAAAAGGCTGCGTTTCGACTATGCGCGAGCCCCAACTGCCACCCTGGTTGGCGTGGCTCGACGCAAAAGCTTTCGTTACTTTAGTCTGCGCGCACCCCGACAGCAAAGGAACGAGGAGAGAAAAGAGAAGTACGAACGCCCGCTTCTTTTCTCCTCCGATTTCGAGATAGGTGACGTCGCTGCCATCACGCATTTTTTGCCTGTTCCCCTTCGTTTGTAGGGTACCACGCAAGCTCCGGAGGGTGACGGAGCCTTACCGCCGCCTCGCACTTTAGCTGGAGCTTTCGATCGGGTATTGGATCATCGTCTCTCGCCAATTCTTGGTACCGCGCCTCCGCCGTCTCAAATGTTGAGAGCATCTCCTCAGTCAGATCATTCTTGCGTTTCGCCCTGCTCGCCAATATGAGCAAAGTGCTGTAGTTGTCGGAATGCCCCCCGAACAAGCGGCTAAGGCGCTCGATCTTCTTGTTTAATTGGACGATTGGCTTTGTCAGTGCAAGCACCGCAGAAACGGCGCTCAGCGAGGCCCATACAACCTTCCCATAATCCGTATTCCATATCGTAAGGGCTGAGATACCGCTGCCGGTCGTGCCGATGGCAATCAGGATGTCGAACCAGGTGCTCAGCCGCTGAGTTCTGGCGAGCATCACCCCGTAATAATCCCTGTTTAAAGCCGATCGACACATTAGCGTGTAGATCTCGGCCATTTGGGTCGCCAGCGCAGTAGGCTGCATATGTCAATCCTTGCACGGTGGCGCACAGAAACCAAAAGGCTCGTGTTCGACAATCTCGGAGGAAGACCCGATAGGCGCAGGCGCTATGACCGAATACCGGTCATGACTTAGCATCGCCATCGAAACGACTCCTAGTAGAGCAAAGACAAAAACCGCCAGGCCAGCGTATATGATCCATTTTTTGTTCATGCATGTTGCCCCCGCGTGGCTTAGTTACCGCCAGCCATCCCCCTGCGGGCTACACAATACTGCGAAGTTGAGCAAAGCGCGATGGCGCACTGGCAAATTTTTGACCTTCTCGTTTAACGCGAGCCCAGAATTTTTGTGCTTGGAGACTATCAAATGGACCCATCAATTGCTCCCGCATCCCGCGCCACCGCTGTAACGCCGAATGACACGGCTATCGTCGGGGCCCGCGCGCTCTATATCGGTACGGCGGGCGATGTTGCCATTGCGCCGCGTCGGGACATGGACCCCGTCATCTTCAAGAGCGTTCCAGCCGGGACGATCCTGCCGGTTCATGCCGCCATCGTGGCGCTGACTGGGACCACCGCATCCAACATCGTCGCGTTGTTCTAGTGGACAACGGCAAGAACGTCCCGCTGAACGAGATCGGAATCCAGGGTAGCGCCGCCTAGGTTTCGCAGCCCATCTTCATCACCACTTATCCAGCCGATCAGAAGGCAGGGGACCATGACAGGCAGACCAACGAAGTACACCACAGCACTTGCGGACATCATATGCGAGCGGATCGCTGACGGCGAAAGCCTCCGATAGATCTGCAGGGATGACGCGATGCCGGCCAAGTCGACGGTGTTGGCCTGGCTGGCTGATGACGACAAGAACGCTTTTCGGACCAAGTATGCGCAGGCGCGCGAGATCCAGGCCGACGGCTTCGTCGACGAGATGGTCGAGATAGCCGACGACGGCACGAACGATTGGATGGAAAAGAAGAACGGCGACGGACAAACGGTCGGCTGGCAGGAGAACGGCGAGGCGCTTAGACGCTCGCAGCTCCGCATCTCGACGCGGCAATGGATTGCCGAGAAGCTGAAGCCGAAAAAGTATGGCGCCAAGGTCGAGCTGGAACACGGCGTGACCGGCGAGGTGTCGCAGCTGCTGGAAGCTATCAATGGCAAGACCCGCGGACTTCCAAGCGGCAGTTGATCAGTTCTCGGACTGGCGCTGGCGTCTGAATAATCTCTACTGGATTACGGACAAGGAAGGCAAAAGGGTCCGGTTCGAAATGAACTGGGCGCAGATGACCTTCTTCGAGCAGATGCATTATCTGAACGTTCTGCTGAAGGCGCGACAGCTCGGCCTGACAACGTTCATTCAGATCTTCATGCTCGATGCCTGCGTGTTCAATCGAGACATCCGCGCCGGCACGATAGCGCACACTCTGGGAGATGCGCAGACCATCTTTCGGGACAAGGTGAAATACCCTTACGACAACCTGCCTGAAGGTATCCGGGAAGCGGTGCCGATCGTCAGGGATAACCAGACGGAACTGCTCCTGGGGAATAACTCCAGCATCCGCGTCGGCACGTCGCTCCGATCGGGCACGCTGCAATACCTGCATATCTCGGAATATGGGAAGCTTTGCGCCAAGTATCCGGAGAAGGCGAGGGAGGTCCGAACAGGCGCCCTCAACACCGTCCAGGCTGGGCAGCTGGTGTTCATCGAGAGCACTGCCGAGGGGCAGGAGGGGCATTTCTACAATCTCTGCGAGGACGCCCAGGTAAAGCACCGCCAAGCATCAGCGCTGACGCCGCTCGATTTCAAGTTCCATTTCTTTCCGTGGTGGAAAGAGTCGCAATATTCGATCGATCCGGCCGGGGTCATCATCACCGACGCTTTCGCGAAGTACTTCCGCACCCTCGCTGACCAGGGCATCGAACTGACGGACGGTCAAAAGGCCTGGTACGTCAAGAAGGCTGAAACACAGCTCGGAGACATGAAGCGCGAATATCCGTCGTCGCCGGCGGAAGCATTCGAAGCCAGCGTAGAGGGCGCATACTATTCGGATCAGATGGCGGTGGCCGACGCCGAGGAGCGCATCGGGATCTTCCCGCATGTGGCCGGCTACCCGGTGCACACGATATCCGACATTGGTATGGACGACACGAACAGCGTCTGGCTCTTCCAGGTGCTCCCGAGCCGGGTCCGGATGATCGGCTACTTCGAACACACCGGCACCGGCATGGATGGCATGCTCGACGAACTGGAGCGGCGGGCGAACGAGTACGGCTATGTCTATGGCGTGCACAACATGCCGCACGACATCCGCGTGAGGGAATGGACCCGCGGCGGACTGACCCGCATCGAGGTGATGCTGGCGGAGGTCAAGGCGAGAAACCTGGGCACGGTGCGCAAGATCGAGCGCGCTTACGTCCACGACCGGATCAACGGCACGCGGCGCATCCTGGCCAAGATCGAGTTCGACCAGGCGGGATGCACCCAAGGCATCAAGTGCCTGCGCAACTACCGAAAAGAATGGGATGAGGATCTGAGCGTTTTCCGCGACGTACCCCTGCACAACTGGGCATCCCACGGCGCCGACGCTTTCGGCGGGCTCGCGATCATCTTCACCGGATTGGCGGCCGAGCCGCTCAAGCCTGAACCAAAGCCGCTGCGGACGTTCCAGACCATGACGTTCAACGATTTCGTCAACTCCACACCGACATTTGATAGCGAGCGCGTTTGATGAATAGCAGGACAGGGCTGGCATCACTGGAGGCTGACGACCCGTGGGATCTCGCGAAGGTCGGGCAGAAGTGGCAGGGCGAACTAGAACGCGCTGAGCGCTATTTTAGATCCTGGATCGATCGCTGCACGAAGATTGAGAAGATCTACCTGCAGCAGTCGGGGCAGGACAGCACCAGCAACAGCAGTGCCAAGCGAAAGTTCCCCATGCTGTGGGCGAACACTTCGGTATTGCAGCCAGCCGTCTATGCCCGCGTGCCGCAGCCCGTCGTCGAGCGCCGCTTCAAGGACGCGCAGCCGGTGGCGCGGATGGCGTCCGAGCTTGTGGAGCGCAACCTTGCCTTCACTGCGGACGATGCCGATCTGGATTCCGTCATGCGGGCAGTACGGGACGACTTCCTGCTCTGCGCCCGCGGCACGGTTTGGCTGCGCTACGAGGCCGATTTCGAGCCGATCGACATGGGCGTCGAGCCTTCCGATCCGCCAGCGGATGAAGGGTTTCTAAGTGGCGGCATGGGCGATAATGGCGGCCCCGCTCTTGAGCAGATCACCGACGAACGTGTGTGCGTCGACTACGTGCACTGGTCGGATTTCCTGCACTCGCCAGCGCGGCGCTGGAAAGACGTCACCTGGGTGGCGCGGCGCGTACCCATGACAGATGAGGAGTTTGATAAGCGGTTCCCGGAAGGGCGGACTAGCCTGAACGCCGATGGTCAGGGCTCCCGCCAAGGCGCAAACCAGACGGAACGCGCTCAGAACGAGGGCAAGATCAACGTCATCGAAATCTGGTGCAAGAGCGAAAACTACACCGTCTGGATCGCGGAAGGCGCGCCGGTTGCCCTTGAGGTATCCGAGCCGCCGCTGAAGCTGAAAGGCTTCTGGCCTTGCCCACGTCCGGCATTCGGCACCTTGTCAACGAGTTCGCTAATTCCAGTGCCGGATTACGTCTATTACCAGGGCCAGTGCGATGAAATCGATCTGCTGACGAAGCGGATCAACAAGCTGACCGACCAACTGCGCCTGAAAATCTTCTATCCGTCCGGTGATGGTTCGGTATCGCCGGCGATCGAGAAGGCGATGCGGCCGGAAAACGACACAGTGATGGTCCCCATTCCAGAGTGGGCGGCCTTCACCGACAAAGGCGGCTCGAAGGCTATCGTCACCCTGCCGATTGACGACGTTCAAAAGGTCATTGTGGCCTGCATCGAGGCGCGCAAGCAGCTTATTGACGACGTCTACCAGATCACCGGCATCAGCGACATTGTGCGGGGCGATACGCAGGCCTCTGAGACCGCTACCGCTCAGCGCATCAAGAGCCAGTGGGGTTCTATCCGCATCCGCGACCGCCAGGCTGAACTGGCAAGGTTTGCGCGCGATATCGTCAACCTCGCCGGCGAGATCAT
>Ga0102590_1004293_pt1 | contig 12348 bp, 8 predicted proteins | sample AraplaMF_Col_mMF_FD_76859 | JGI IMG/M metagenome (GOLD analysis project Ga0102590, IMG submission 76859) | Arabidopsis root microbial communities from the University of North Carolina, USA - plate scrape MF_Col_mMF | ecosystem: Host-associated > Plants > Roots > Endosphere | place: USA...
ATCTGATGGCCAGTGAAGCAATGGACAGAGCGCTGGAGCAGCTCGACCAGGCGGTGACCGCCGTCATCACGGCGGCGGCCCAGGCACCGGAAGCGGCAAGTGCTGCGACCGGCGGGGCGATCGATCCCTTCGTCTTCCAGCTCGCCATCTTCGTATTGTCGATCTTCGTCGGCTATTACGTCGTGTGGTCGGTGACGCCGGCGCTGCATACGCCGTTGATGGCCGTCACCAATGCGATCTCCTCCGTCATCGTCGTCGGCGCGCTCCTGGCGGTCGGCATCTCGACCAGCGGGCTTGCGACCGGTTTCGGCTTCGTGGCTCTCGTGCTCGTCTCGGTGAACATCTTCGGCGGCTTCCTCGTCACCCAGCGGATGCTTTCGATGTACCGCAAGAAGGACCGGTGAGGACTGATGACCAATATCGCAGCCTTCCTCTACCTCGTCTCCGGCGTGCTCTTCATCCTGGCGCTGCGCGGCCTGTCGCATCCGGCCACCAGCCGCAAGGGCAATCTCTACGGCATGATCGGCATGGGGATCGCGATCCTGACGACGCTGGTACTGGCGACCCCGAATTTCGGCGGCTTCGTGCTGATCATCCTTGGCCTTGCCATCGGCGGCAGCGTCGGCGCCTATGTCGCCCGCACCATCCCCATGACCTCGATGCCGCAGCTCGTCGCGGGTTTCCATTCGCTGGTCGGCCTTGCCGCCGTGCTGGTCGCGGCCTCCGCGCTCTACACGCCTGCTTCCTTCGGCATCGGCGAGATCGGCCACATCCACACCGAGGCGCGCATCGAGATGGCGCTCGGCGTGGCAATCGGAGCGCTGACCTTCACCGGCTCGATCATCGCCTTCCTGAAGCTTGACGGACGCATGTCCGGCAAGCCGATCCTGCTGCCCTACCGGCATGTGATCAATGCCAGCCTGCTGGTGCTGATCGTGCTCATCATCATCGGGCTTGCCGCCACCGAAAGCCATTTCGACTTCTGGGCCGTCGTGGCGCTGTCGCTGGCGCTCGGCGTTCTGCTGATCGTGCCGATCGGTGGGGCCGATATGCCGGTCGTCGTCTCGATGCTGAATTCCTATTCAGGCTGGGCCGCGGCCGGCATCGGCTTCACGCTCGGCAATCTGGCGCTGATCATCACGGGCGCGCTCGTCGGTTCTTCCGGCGCGATCCTCTCCTACATCATGTGCAAGGGTATGAACCGTTCCTTCGTCTCCGTCATCCTCGGCGGTTTCGGCGGTGAGACGGCGTCCGGCGGACCTGACACATCAGACAGGACGGTCAAGCTCGGCTCGGCCGAGGATGCGGCTTATCTGATGGCAAACGCATCGAAGGTCATCATCGTGCCGGGATATGGCATGGCGGTCGCCCAGGCCCAGCATGCGCTGCGCGAGCTTGCCGACAATCTCAAGAAGAACGGCGTCGAGGTGAAGTATGCGATCCACCCGGTCGCAGGCCGTATGCCCGGCCACATGAACGTGTTGCTCGCCGAAGCGAATGTTCCCTATGACGAGGTTTTCGAGCTCGAGGACATCAACTCGGAATTCGCCCAGGCCGACGTCGCCTATGTCATCGGCGCCAACGACGTCACCAATCCGGCGGCGCGCGACGACAAGACCTCGCCGATCTACGGCATGCCGATCCTCGACGTCGACCGGGCAAAGACCTGCCTCTTCGTCAAGCGCTCGCTCGGCTCGGGTTATGCCGGCATCGACAATACGCTGTTCTACAAGGACGGCACGATGATGCTGCTCGGTGACGCGAAGAAGATGACCGAGGATATCAACAAGGCGATCGCGCACTGATCGGCGCAGATACAGCCGCCCTTCGGGCGGCTGCTTGATTCATGCGGCAGGCCACTGCCGTCTGCCTTGGCCGGGCCGGCCGCTTTCGTCAGGTCTCTCCCGGCACGAGTGTCATCTTTTCGACGCCGATCGCCAGGTTCAGGCCTTCCTGAGCCTGGACGTTCAACGGCTGCAGCATGAAGGCCTTGTTGTTGCCGCCGGCGATGACCTTGGCGCCGGCCCCTGCACCGATGCTCGCATCGGCACCGATCCCGTAATATTCGCCGGCAAGGGCGAATTGCGGAATATCCGTCCCGGTCTTTGCCAGCACCTGCCAGATCATGACGCTCTTGCCGGTCTGACCGATATCGAGGCCGAATTTCTCGATTTTGCCGGCATAGACCGCCTTGGCGCCGCCGGCCGCCGGCGTATAGGTGCAGATGAGGTTCTTCTGCGAGGTGACGATCAGACCCTGGCCGCCATCCGATCCGCAGACAAGACGGCCAAGCGTGACATAGTTTTCCGCGCCCGCCGGGCTCCCCCAGGCAGCGACCGTCAGTGCCGCGGCTGCGATCATCGTTTGCTTGAACATGGTCTTTCTCCTTTGGAACGACCTGTCCGAAACGGGTGGAGGTAGCGAATGTTCCGGGCGCGGATTCAAACTTTGCGCGTCTGAAGAGACGCGCGGCGCTCTATTCCCGCTCCAGCGTGGCGCGCTGCGCCGTCAGGACCCATAACAGGCCTTCGGGCCGGAAATCGATCTCAACTGTGCCGCGAAAGGCGGAGGCGGCATGGGCTTTGATAACGGTCGTGCCGAAGCCCGAGCGCGATGGCTGCTCGGTGACCGGCGGGCCGCCTTGCTCTTCCCAGGTGAAGCGGAGCAGGGCATCCGGCTTGTCTTCGTCCTTGAGGTCGCGCCATGCGAAGCGGACCCGGCCTTGCGGTACGGAGAGCGCCCCGTATTTTACCGAATTGGTGGCGAGTTCATGCAAGGCGAGGCCGAGATTCTGCACGGCATCCGGCTTCAGCACGAAGTCTTTGCCGCTGATGTCGATCTGCTCGCGCGATTGCGGGAAGGCCTGCAGATGGATGTCGACGACCCGCCGCAGCGACACGCCTCCCCATTGCTCGCTGGTCAGGAGCTCGATCGAACGCACCAACCCCTCGAGGCGGTCGGAGACGGCGGCACGGAAGGACTCGACGCTGTCGGACTGCTTGGCGAGCTGGCGCATCATTGCCTGGGCAAGCGTCAGAAGATTCTTGGTGCGGTGGACGAGCTCGTGCATGACGAAGCGCAGCCGGTCCTCGGTCTGGCTACGATCGAAAGAGGCATTCGAAAGGGCAATCGCCACCTGGTTCGCCTCGATGACGCTGGTCTCGACTGGCGAGACGATATGGCCTTCGCCCATGCGGTTCGCCATGTCGGCGATATCGCGGATGGTGGTGCGCACCTGTCTTGCGACGGCATAAGCGCCTAGCACGGCGACGAGCACCAGTGCCACGCCGCCGATGATGAGGAAACGCCAGGTGCTGAGGATCGACGCCTGGGCGATCGGTCCCCAGATCACCGTCTTCCACGACCAACCGGGAATTTGGGCATAACCGAGGAGCATGTGCGGCAGGATTGTCTCGTCTTGGAAGACGCCGCGGGACACGGTGAGCGCCGGCAGAATGCGCGAGTCGAAGGGCGTGCCGGGTTCGAGGTTGGCAGGGCCGGTGGCTGCAACGACGTGGCCGCTCTCATCTATGACGGCGGCCGACCAGCCGGGCGCAAGGCCTTCGGTGGTCACGAGCTTGCCCAGATCCTTGGCGTCCTGCGTGATGATAAGGGCCGCGACCGGATCATTCTTCCGTGGCAGGGTGACGTTATAGACCCATTCGCCGCTGGTCCGGCCGCGAAACACGTCTGATGCCTCGATGCGACCGGAAGCCATGACCGCTTCGAGGGCTGTCATGTTCGCCGTCTTGCCAAGCGGCGTGCCGAACGCCCGGCGCGTGTTCAGCAACTGCTGGCCCGTGCGGTCGACGGCGATGACGAAAAGCGTATTGTCTCTGAGGGCCGTTTCCGTGCGCTCGTGGAAGGAGGCGAGATTGCCGTTTTCAAGTTCCGGCGAACTTGAAAGCAGCCGCAGGGTCGTCGCCATATCCTGAAGCTGGCGGTCGATGATGCGTGAAAGGGCAAGCGCATCCTGGGCCGTCTCGCGCTTCAGCGTCGAACGCTGGTTGTCCTCCAGCTGTAGCAGAAGCAGCGCCACGAAGGCGAAGATCGGCAGTGCGATCGCCACCGCCATGGCGACGAGGTAGGTTCCGATCGAGGCTTTCGGAAAGAACAGCGCGACGATCTTCATCTGTCGCAATTCAAAGTGTTACGGCGTCCTTTGCGCGTCTGAAAAGACGCGTCGCGCTGTAATACGCGTGGCCCGCAACGGGTTTCGCTTGCGGCCAGGAAAGCACAGATCCGCATCTCTCGCAAACCGCCCCCAAACGTTTTCGACCGCTCGATAGCGGGCTATCGAAGCAGGTCCATGTTAGGGGGAGCAAGAGCAGGTTGCAACATACTATGACAGGCCATCGACGACGACGGACGCTTTTCGGCGTCTCGTCTTAATGGCGGTGCGGTCGCCTTTGCGCCACGTCGCTTCCACCGCCTGGCGTGGCACGATGTCACCTCGATGATATCCAGAGCCGGAAGATTCGATTGAATCATCAGGACCTTTGCCGGCGTCCGATGGGTGGTGCGACCGGCAGGTGGCCGTTGCGGGCCGCCCGATGCTCAGGGCCGCCCAATCATATCTTTAGCCGGCTGGGGCGACGCCGACGCGGGCAAGGCCGTCGCGAGCCGGCTGGTATTTGGGGTCGAGGCCGATCGCGTGGCGATAGGACCGGGCGGCCTTTGCCTTGTCGCCGCGGCGTTCGTAGACGAGCGCCTGGTTGGCCCAGGATTCGGCGATATTGCCGTTGAGCTCGATCGCATGATTGAAATCGGCAAAGGCGTTGTCGTCGTCGTTCAGCGCAATATAGGAAATGCCGCGGCCATTATAGGGCTCGGGTGAATTCGGCGCGAGCGAGATCGCTTTCGAGAAATCGTCGATCGCCTTATCCTGCTGATTACGCTTCTGATAGATCAGGCCACGATTATGATAGGCGCGGCCATCGGTGGTGCCGAGCTGGATCGCCTTGTCGAAGTCGTTGAAAGCCTGATCGTCCTGGCCGGCCATCCGGTAGACATTGCCGCGACCGATATAGGCGACATCGTAGCTCGGATTGATCTGCAGGGCGGCATTGTAGTCGCCAATCGCCTGGGCCTGCTGGCCCATATTGCGATAGACGAGAGCACGGTTGGCGTAAGCCTGGAAAAACCGCGGATTGATCTGCAGCGCCGTGTTGAAATCGTTCAGCGCCGGGCGGAACTGGCCGGCGCGGCCATAGGCGGAACCACGGACGTTGTAACCTTCCGGGTCCCTCGGATTGGCGTTGATAACCGCCGTCAGGGAAGCGATATTCTCTTCCGAACCCTGCGCCTTATCGATGCGGATCACGGCATCCGAGGTATTGGTCGTCTCGCAGCCGGCGAGGCCGAACATTGCCGCCAGCGCCAAAGCGGGCAGGAATGCCGTTTTCTGCAAGCGCAAAGCGCGGGACGGATTGAAGGTGTTGACAGCCATTCGGGCTCGCTTTCCCCATGCGGCACATCCGGTGCGCGGATATGCGATCTTCAGCGGCAAACTAAAAAAGCGGCGGCGAACCCATCGCCCCCGCCACAATGCATCTGAAAACGTCGAAAAAACGACGGAAACGCTCAGCGTGCAACCAGACCTTCGCGCTGGGCGCGCTTACGGGCCAGCTTGCGAACGCGACGAACGGCTTCGGCCTTCTCGCGAGCACGCTTCTGCGACGGCTTCTCGTAGTAGTCGCGCATCTTCATTTCGCGGAAAATGCCTTCGCGCTGCATCTTCTTCTTGAGAGCGCGGAGAGCCTGATCAACATTGTTATCGCGGACAAGTACCTGCACGAGAATCACGTTCCTTTGGTTGGTTGATGCCGGAGGCGGCGCAGCGGCCAGAGGCAAAACAATAACGTTCGCGCGGCCGGGGCCTTGCGATTGGTGATGCGAAATAGCAGATTGGGTACGGGAAGTCTAGACGGGATATGGGCGGCGGCGGAAAAATCACGCGTCGCCTGATATCCGGTCATGATCGGGCCGGTTCGGGCGCAGCTTCATCCAGCGCGGCAATTGCCTCCTTGAGAGCGGTTCTGACCCGGAGGCGGTCGGCAGGCTCCAGCCGGCTCATATCCAGATGCAGGTCAAGGCCCGAGAGATGCTCGCTGAGAACACGGCTCTTGTGGTCCGCACCGAGGGTCAGCCCATCCACTGCATAGGGCACGATCTCGCGCTGTATGCCCTTCATCGTGATCGGCGGCAGCGGATGGGCGTCGACGATTTCGTTCACCAGCGCAAAGGTTTCATAGCTGATGACAATCTCTCCTCCCTGGGCGATCGATTGCAGCCGGGCTGCGAGATTGGCCTCCGCCCCGATGATCGTATAGTCCATGCGGTCGCTGCTGCCGAAATTGCCGACGTTGCAATAACCGCTGTTGATTCCCATGCGGACGACGAAAGGCTCTTCTGTGCCATTTCTGCGCCATCTGTCCTTGAGTTCGCCGAGACGGCGCTGCATGTCGACGGCCATGCGCAAACACGCTTTCGCGTCCTCCTCCGGCCCCTTGGTTTCGGGATCGCCGAAGAAGACCAGCATCGCGTCGCCGATGAACTTGTCCACCGTGCCGCCATGCTCCAGGGCAATGTTCGACATCTCGGTCAGATATTCGTTGAGCATCTCCGTCAGGGCTTCAGGCTGCAGACGCTCTGTGGTCGCCGTGAAATCCTTGATGTCGGAGAAGAAGATCGTCAGACGCTTGCGCTCGGTATGGACGACCACGTCCTTCTGCCCGGAGAAGATGCTCTTGTAGATCTGCGGTGAGAGATAGCGCGAGATCTTCAGGGAAACGCTGGCGAGGAATTCGTTCGCCGCTTCCAGATCCCGGTTGGCGCTGTGGATGGTGCGCGTCTGCTGCCGCTGGAGCACAATGAAGCTGATGCCGATGAAGGCGACGAAAAGGAAATAGCAGAGCAGGTATTTGAAGGCGAAGACGTTGCTCGCATAGGGCTGCCGGATGATGACTTCCTGAATGCCGCGCACATCGCCCACCTTCCAATCGGTCTTCGGGCTTTCGGGATGGCTATTGTGGCAGGCAACGCAGGCCTGGCCCATGACGACAGGGGTGATGAGCCGCAAGGTATCGGTCAATCCGACACGGGTGAGGTCGTTCAGCGTCTGCTGCGGATTGGCGCGCAAGGCAGCGAGCGCATTCTTTTCGAAGTCGTCGAGCTCGTGGGATGCGCGGCTTTTGAACGGCAGGTCGGAGACGAAACGGTAGGTGATATTGGCCTGCTGCTCCTTGATGACGTCGCCGAGCTCCAGGGAAAGCGTGGCCGGCAGCGGGATGGCGCCTGGAATATTCGCATAATTGTGAGAGACGACCGTGCCCTCAGTCGTGCCGTTGGCGTGAGCGGCCAGAACGCGCCCCACGACATTCGTGGAATAATAGGAGCGGATGCTCGATATCAGCGAGCTCATATCGCGGGCCTGGCGGCGCAGGGTATTTCCCGAGAGATCGCTGATATCAAGCCAGACGGCGAGCGGCAGCCCTGCGAGCATTGCCAGCACGACGACAATCAGCCAATAGCCGCTGCGACGCGCGGCGGTTTCGGAAATCACGGCGACCTTCATTCTTCTCTCGAAAAAGCATCCGATTTTCGATCGTTACAAGAACATTTCGCCGCGCACCGGGCAAGGTCGAAGCCTCGTCGTCCAGCCAAAAGCCGGGTGAAAACTGGAGGCGTAGCCGTATTCATGGCGCTTCTCCGCCGCCCGGCGGAGGTGACCGAAAGGAGAGTGCCCCGGAACGCAGGTGCGAATGGCATTTGGATGGAAAGCGGCGTAGCCTGTCCGCCGGCAGGTGCGGGTCGCCCTGCCGGCCGTGGGAGGGGACACCCGGTGAGATCATGACGCGCGCGCAGCAAATCGGTGTCGTTCTCGGTCTGGCGATCGTGACTGCGCTTACGATCCTTCGAGCAAGTGATCCCGGGATCTTCAAGTTGATCCGCGGCGTGACCTTCGACGAGTATCAGCGGCTGGTTCCCAGGACCTTCGAGCCGATGCCGGTCCGCGTGATCGACATCGACGAGACTTCGCTGCACGAATTCGGCCAATGGCCATGGCCGCGGGACCGGATGGCGCTGCTGGTGGACCGGCTTTCGGAAATGGGCGCCTCGGCCATCGCCTTCGATATTCTCTTCGCCGAGCCGGACCGGCTGTCGCCGCGCAATGTCGTTCGCGAGGTCGCCGGGGTCGATCCTTCCCTTGCCGAGAAACTGCCTGATAACGACGAGATATTCGCCCGTGCAATTGCCGAAAAGCCCGTCGTGCTCGGCTTCGGACTTTCCAACGAGGGCAATTACCGGCCGCCGGTCAAGGCGGGTTTCGCCTTCACCGGCGAAAGCCCCGTCTCAGCCCCCCCCTATCTCGGTGCTTCGACGCCGTTGCGGCCGCAGTTGGAAGCCAATGCGGCGGGGCTCGGTCATATCAGCCTCAATCCCGGCAATCCCTCGCCGGTGGTACGGGCGGTCCCACTGTTCCTGACCGACGGCGAGCAGCTCTATCCGAATCTCGCGATCGAAGCGCTGCGTGTCGCACAGGGGGCATCGACCTACGTGCTATCAGGCGCACCCGATCGCGCCGGCATCATGACATCGGTAAAGATCGGGGATTTTGTCGTGCCGCTGACGGCGGCGGGTGAGCTTTGGCTCTATGTCACCCCCGACCGGGCGGAGCGTTATATATCCGCCCGGCAGGTGCTTGCGGCCGAAGGGGCCTCTCCAGATGTCGCCGCCGCCGTCGCCGGCAGCATCGTCTTCGTCGGGACATCGGCGGCCGGCCTGCAGGACATCCGCGTCACCGCGCTCGGCGAGAACGTTCCCGGCGTTTCGCTGCATGCGCAGGCCGTCGAGCAGATCCTCTCGGGCCGCTTTCTCTCGCGGCCCGACTGGGCGGACGGGCTGGAAATCCTGATGATCGCCGTGCTCGGATGCCTGCTCGTCGGGGTGACGACCTTCGTCAGTCCGGCCGTCGCGCTGGCCTGCGGCCTGCTGATCACGGCCATGGCGCTGGTGGCGTCCTGGCTCTCTTTTCTTTATGCGGGACTTCTCCTCGATCCGCTGGCTCCGATCATCAGCGGATCGATCACCCATTTCGCCTCGACCTCGTTCCGGATCCTGGTGATCGACCGGGAGCGGCGCGAGGTGCGGCGCGCCTTCGGGCATTATCTTTCCCCGTCGCTGCTCCATCGCATCGAGCATTCCCGCGACGCGTTGCGCCTCGGCGGAGACGATCGCGAGCTGACGGTCATGTTCGTCGATGTCAGGAGCTTCACCGAGATCAGCGAGCGGCTGGCGCCGACAGCCGTGGTCGCGTTCCTGAATACCTTGCTCGATGCGCTGAGCCGCCATGTGGTGGCCAATGAAGGCACGCTCGACAAGTTCATCGGCGATTCGATCATGGCGTTCTGGAATGCACCCGTCGATGTGGCGGATCATGAAATCAAGGCCGTTCGCGCAGCGCTTGCCATGCGTGAAACGCTGGCCGAACTGAACGCCGGCGACGCCTTCGGCTTCGGGCCTGGACAGCAAGTCGGCATCGGCATCGGCATCCATACCGGTCTCGCCTGTGTCGGTAACATGGGCGCCAAGACCCGCTTCAACTATTCGGCGGTCGGCGATGCCGTCAATGTCGCGGCGCGCCTGGAGTCGTGCTGCAAGGAGGTGGGCTTCGATATCCTCATATCAGACAGCACGGCGAGATCGGTGCAGGGAATGGCGCTGATCGAGGCCGGCGCCATCCCGCTCAAGGGAAAGAGTAGCCGAACGCAGATTCTCGCCGTTGTCGGCGACGAGCGCGTCGCAGCCTCCGCGGAGTTCGCCGCGCTTACGGTCGTTCACGAGCAGCTGACGCAGGCGCTGCATTCGCATTCGAAAAACACGCGCAAGCTTATCGGCACGGCAAAGCTCAGGGCGGCGCAGGTGATCGGCGGGCTGGCGGAATTCTACCAGCGGATATCCGGCAGAAGCGATCACTTCCGCGAGGTGCCGGATGGCTTCGAGAAGAGCGTCGCCGATTGACGGCATCAGCGGTTGCGATTGAAATTCCGGCCCCTATCGTGGTTCCGGTCCCCATCACGATCGCGATCCTTGTCGTGATCGCGGTCACGATCTCGATGATGCCCTTTATCGTGATAGTCGTGATCATCGTGCTGATCGTGATGTTCATGCCGGCCACGGCCATCATGCTTGTCGGGTTTATCCGGTTTGTCGTGATGCGGCTTGTCAGGCTTGTCAGGCTTGTCAGGCGTGGCCGGCCGCTCCTTCTGCGGCTCGGCCTGCCGCTGCGGCGGATCTTGCCTCTGCGGACTGGGTGCCGGCGCCGGATCGCGAGGAGGCGGGGGGCGGTTTCTGTCTTTTCTTTCCGGCGCGACGGAGGCCATATTGCAGCCGCCGAGCATGCCGATGCCGCCGGCAAGCCGCTGATTGCCGGAGAGGAAGGGGAGGGCGCGCTGATTTCCGAGCGTCTCGAGGATGCTGGGATCGACCCGGCGTGCTGCCGACATATCGCCGTTCGGCTTGGCCACCACGCAATCGCAGCGCTGCTGCAACTGCCGGCAGCCGCCCGGACCGCAGAAGCGGGCTGCGCCGTTCAGCAGCACGACGGCGGTCGTGCCATCCGGGCCGACGTAGAAATCGAAAGCGGTGCCGCGTACGCCGATCGTGCCGGCCGGCGTCAGGATCTGGTAGGCCGAAGAATTGGAACTGCCGCTGACCCAGCGGAATGTACCCTTTGCCGCCCTGATGGTGAGTTTCTTGACCGATTGGGAATCATCGAAGACATATTTGTCGATGACGACCGACGAACCCCAGCCGACCGCGAGCTTCGTGCCGTCACGAAACAGGAACTGGCCAAGCCCGGATTGCGATGTCTTGATGCGCTCGTTGCGATGGACGCTGGTATCGACCTCGATCGGGCCGCTCTGTCCCGTCACTTCCGTCTTTATGACGACAGCCTGGCCGACCGGCTCGGCGGCGGGTGCCGGCGATGCGCTGCTTAACGCGATGCAAAGCGTCGCGACTGATACTGAGCGCCAACCCCACATGATACACGTACCCCGGAACACGCGATTGTTAACATTTTAGCAATTGCTTGTCTTCTAACCCTATTGGGTTAGGTCGCCGGCCGACGGTTAGCGGAAATGCCGCGGCTTCTGCCTTCCGCTTGAAGCGGCATTCTCTTCGGCGTGTCGAAACCAAAGCTCTCGCGCGTCGCAAAAGAACCGTTGTGCCGCATTTGGATTTGCGATTTGTATGAGCGCGGAGAACAAGCCCTTTCCCGAAGGAGAAGAAGGCGGATGCGGAAATATTCGGTTTTTGCCGTGGCACGGGAGGCCCTTCGTGGCCACAAGGGTTGGGAGAAGCAGTGGACTTCGCCTGAGCCACGCGCCGAATACGACGTCGTCATCATCGGTGCCGGCGGCCACGGGCTGGGTGCTGCCTACTATCTCGCCAAGGAGCACGGCATCACCAATGTGGCGGTGATCGAGAAGGGCTGGCTCGGCGGCGGCAATACCGGGCGCAACACCACCATCATCCGCTCGAACTATCTCTACGAAGAGAGCATGCACATCTACGAGCATTCGATGAAGCTCTGGGAGGGGCTTTCCCAGGAGCTCAACTACAATGTGATGTATTCGCCGCGCGGCGTGATGATGCTCTCGCACAATATTCACGACCAGCAATCCTTCAAGCGGCATATCCATGCCAACCGGCTCTACGGCATCGACAATGAATGGCTGACACCGGAGCAGGCGAAGGCCTATTGTCCGCCGCTCGATATCTCGGCCAGCGCGCGCTACCCGATCAACGGGGCGGCACTGCAGCGGCGGGGCGGTACGGCGCGGCACGACGCCGTTGCCTGGGGTTATGCGCGGGCGGCTTCAGACCGCGGCGTGCACATCATTCAGAATTGCGAAGTGACCGGTATCCGGCGCGGTCCGGACGGACGGGTGACCGGGGTCGAGACCTCGCGTGGCTTCATCGGCGCCAGGAAGGTGGCGGTGTCGGCGGCTGGCCATACGACCACTGTCATGCAGATGGCTGGCGTGCGCGTGCCGCTGCAATCGAGCCCGCTGCAGGCGCTGGTTTCCGAACCACTGAAGCCAATCTTTCCCTGCGTCGTCATGTCGAACACGGTGCATGCCTATATCTCCCAGTCCGACAAGGGAGAGCTCGTCATCGGCGCCGGCACCGACCAGTATAATTCCTATTCCCAGACCGGCGGGCTGCAGATCATCACGCACACGCTCGACGCCATCTGCGAGCTCTTCCCGATGTTCCGGCGCGTCAAGATGATGCGGCAATGGGGCGGCATCGTCGACAATACGCCGGATCGTTCGGCGA
>Ga0102590_1004296_pt1 | contig 12336 bp, 10 predicted proteins | sample AraplaMF_Col_mMF_FD_76859 | JGI IMG/M metagenome (GOLD analysis project Ga0102590, IMG submission 76859) | Arabidopsis root microbial communities from the University of North Carolina, USA - plate scrape MF_Col_mMF | ecosystem: Host-associated > Plants > Roots > Endosphere | place: USA...
GCATTACGTTCACAAAATCCACCACAAATTCGGCGTTGGAATGCGTAATAATGGCCAGGTTGGCATACGTTCCCTCTGCTACTTCCTCACTCAGTTCAATATTCAACTGGGTCTGCTCTTCATGCTGATTATCCATGTTTTTCTGGTTTGAGGTACAAAAGTAAAAAAGAGACCTTGGATTCAAGGTCTCTTTTTTTAGTGGCGGGAGCCATAAACAAACCAGGTAGCCGTGTAAGACTACCTGGTCAGCTAATATATTAAAACAGTTCCTTAGAATTTATCCCAGAACATCTTCGTTGTCACCACATCACCACCAATGCTGGATGCAGCTTTATCGTAGTTGATCTTGTTCAGGTTCTGCTCACTTACAGGATAAGTGTAACGCAGCGGAATTGCTGATTGCGCCTTCGTGGCAGGCTTCAGTGCCGGGTAATCCAACCTTCTCCACTCTGTCCAGGCGTCAAAACCACGGTTGTAAAGAGCCATCCATTTCTGTACACCGATCTTGCCTTTCCAGCCGCCGGGACCTGCATTCGTGTAAACTACCGGAGCCTGGGCCAGATAGGTGGCTGCTTCTGCTTCGGTGCCACCCCATGATACGATGGAAGCGGTAACGGCATTGTTATAGTGTTGTGCAGCAGTTCCACCAACAGCATAACCTCTTTCTATGGCTTCAGCCCGTAAAAATTCCACTTCTGTGTAGTCTATCCATACAGAGGAGAAATCTTTTCTGCGCAGCAGCTCACCCGCATTGGAGAATGAAGAGTAACTACTGCTGGCGCCGGGAGTACCACCTTTAAAACCGCCACCGGGAGCCTGGTTGAAATAGAAGGGCCTTCTCGGATCGCTCAGGCCGTTCATAGTATCAACGAGGGTTTTTGCGCCTACGAAATCCAGACGACCGCTCTGCACCAGGTCAACCCACAGGGGGTTAGTGTTCGGCGGAATGGTAGAGTATGAATAAATAGCATCATCTGCAGCAGATGTAAATGCCTTTGCAGATCCTTCTTCTACGGCCTTTTTCGCTCTTGCATTGTTCGCATCGGCGATGATCATGCCCAATCTCATTTTCAGAGAGTTGGCAAATTTCTGCCAGGATGCAATAGTGCCGGGAGTTAAAGGACGGGCTTCATACAACCTTTCGCTGGCAGCGAAACCCTGGGCAGCCGGGTCCAGATTACCGATAGCAGCATCCAGCCTGTCAAGCAGGTTCAGGTAGATGGTTTCTGCCTTTTCATATTCGGGAGACAGGTTATCGATATCCAGTGCCTTACCGTAAGGAATATCTCCGAAAGTGTTTACCAATACCGCGTAGGTGTATATGGTTACGATCTCGATCTGGGCCAGCTGGTTTTTCTTTGTAGCAGCATCCAGCGCCGCATTGGCTGTAACCAGCTTTTGCGCTTCTGAGAGATCTTTCAGTACGTCGCGATATGCGGTATGCCACCAGTTTTGCGGAATGTTGCGGGTGCTGAGATCATAGCGGCTTTCATCCAGATAAGTGGTTTGTGTCCACTGCTGGGTGATCAGGCGGAAGATATTGATGTTCACATCGGTGTTGGTCATCAGGTCTGTGATGCTTAATTCAGCATTGGCAAACAAGTTAGACGCGTCCACCGCGAGTGGCTTTTTCGGATTGTTGTTCAGGTTCGTCAGGTCTTTGGTGCAGGATACAGCCAGCAACACTGAGGAAAGAAATATAGATGATAACTTAAGCTTCTTCATGATTGATAGATTTTTTAGAATCTCACTTTACAATTAAATCCAAAAGTCCTGGCAGTGGGATAGGCGCCCGCCTGGTAACCTTGTACGTTACCGGAGCTCATACCTTCCTCAGGATCTGCGTAGGGCAGATTTTTATGGATGATCCACAGGTTCCTTCCTATCAGGGAGAAGTCAACACCTTTGATCGGGTTGATCCTTGAAACAACACTTCTTGGTAAAGAGTAGGTCAGGGACACTTCTCTCAGTTTTACGAAGCTGGCGTCGTATACAAAGGCCGCACCGGGATTGTATACGTAACCAAACAGGCCGTACTCAGAGGGAACACGGATATCATTTGGTTTGCCGTCCACTTTCGTGCCGGGCAGGATAACACCACCGCCCTGCTCAAGGCTATTCCGGATCGGTTTACCCAGGTCGTTGTTACCCGCTGTTTCGGGCAGCACGCCGGTAGCCAGACCGTAGTACATATCCAGTGAGAATACGTCACCGCCTTTGCGCATATCTATCAGGAAGCTCAGGCTCAGATCTTTATATTTCAGGGTGTTGGTAATACCGCCGATCCAGTCAGGGTTCACATTACCAATGATCTCGTTGGAAGTAGCTGAGATCAGATAGTGACCGCTGTCAGAACCGCTGTTGCTGATCAGCTTATTACCATTCTGGTCAAACACGTAGTTGGAACCCCTGATGGTGCCATAAGGCTGATTCAGTGCAGCGTTGATAGTGATACTACCCTGCATGTTAGACGGGTTCAGCTGCAGGTTCTGAATACCTTCAGGCAGTGATTTTACTTTGTTCCTGTTCCTTGACCAGTTCAGGTTAACGGTCCAGGAGAAGTCAGGCGTTTTAACCGGTGTAGCAAAAACGGATACTTCTATACCCTTGTTCTGGATCTCACCAGCATTCACCACTTTGTAGTCGTAACCGGTAGCCCTTGATACAGGCAGCGCTACGATCTGGTCCAGTGAGCGGGTATTATAGTAAGTCAGGTCGAAGCCTACCCGGTTGTTCAGGAAAGCAGCTTCCAGACCGGTTTCCCAGCTCTTGGTACGTTCAGGCTTCAGGTTAGGATTGTATTTTGTATTGTTGATGGATGCCAGCGGGGTACCGTCGATACCTGTAGGCACATCATAATAATCCAGGGTGTACAATACAGGAGCAGGCGCACCTACTTCTGCATAGTTGGCCCTTACTTTACCGTGAGATAACCAGGGCGCATTTGTTACCAGTTTGGAGAACAGGAAGCCCAGTGATACAGATGGATAGTAGTAAGTGTTATTGCCTAAAGGCAGTGTAGATGACCGGTCTCTTCTGCCGGTTACATCCAGGAAGAGGAAGTCTTTATAACCCAGGTTGGCGCTGGCGAAGATACCGTCCACTTCTTCAGTGGTAGCGATTTCTTCAGGCGCTTCCATCGGGTTAGCCGTGTTGAGCAGCGCATACAGGCGCGGGATCAGCAGGCCGCCGTTGGTTTTGGAGCGTATAGACTGAATGCTGGTCCTTCTTACGTTACCGCCTATGAGGCCGTTCAGGTTGAAGTCGTCGCTGAGCTTCTTGTGGAAGTTCACCATCAGGTCGTAGTTGTACTCGCTGAAGCTGCGCTCAAACCTTGAATATTCGGAAGGATCGATACTTGTCATCGCGATCCTTTCTTCCTGCAATTCATTGTAGGTATCCAGTGATACGCGGCCCATTACATCTACCCAATCAGCTATTTTATAGTTCAGCATCATGTTGCCGAAGTAGCGGGTCCTTTTATCATTTTCATAGTTTTCGTAGCGGGTCCAGTAAGGGTTATCCCAGTAGATAGGATTGGTAGCGCCGATACCGGATTGGTTCCAGGTAGCATTGGTTTTGTTCCTGAAATACGCATCTTTCTGCTCTTTCACGTCTACGTTGGTTTCCCACCACTGCCTGAAGTTGGTCATCAGGTTCTTGGAGTCATAACCGGTACCGTAACGGCCAAGGCCGTTCAGCAGGGTAGCGTTGATTGAGCCGCTTGCAGTTAATTTAGGTGTGATATTATAGGAAGCGCCGAAATTGATTTGATCTTTTTTGATCTCACTGTTCGGCATCAGGCCTTTATCAATGTTCTTGGTGTAACCCAGTTTGAAATAGCCCTGGTCTCCACCACCATCTACCATTACGCTGTTCACAGTGGAAACAGCTGTCTGGAAGAATTTGGAAGGATCATTTACAGCTGCGGTCCAAGGCCTGGCTTTACCGAAGTAAGGGTTGCCCGGATCAAAAGAATACCAGCCATACACATTTAAGTTCGGATCGAAAGCGCCACCGTAAGAAGCATCTTCAGTGGTGGGTACTACGCGGTCAGGTGTACCGTCGCCATTGATGTCTTCATAGTTGAAGTAATCATCTTCGTTAGGGCCGTAGTAAGCGCCATAACCGCCGCCGTATCCTTTCTGGTATTTAGCAAAAGTGCTTTTATCTACTTTACCGATGGTTACACCGGAGTTAACTGTTACGCCCAGGCCTCTTCTGCCTTTTTTGGTAGTGATCATGATCACACCGTTGGCAGCGCGGGAACCATACAGTGCGGTAGCCGCAGCGCCTTTCAGTACGTTCAGTGATTCGATATCGTCAGGGTTGATGTCCGCAGCGGCGTTACCGTAGTCATAACCTAAGCGGCCGGAGCGTTGATCCGCACTGTTAGTATTAGAGTTATCGATGGGCACTCCGTCTACTACGAACAGCGCCTGGTTGTTACCTGACAGGGATTTGTTACCACGCAGTACTACGTTGGTAGAACCGCCAATGCTGTTGTTGCGGCGGATCTCCAAACCGGATACTTTACCGGAGAGTGCGTTGGAAAGGTTGGATTCCCTCACTTTCACCACGTCTTCTCCTACCACAGTCTGTGCAGAATATGGCAATTCGTTTTTCTTTCTCTGAACCCCCAAAGCTGTTACTACAACTTCCTGCAGGCTTTCATTGCTGGTTTCCAGCACTACGGTTACATTGCCAGAAGCGCCTACGGTCACATCTTTATTTGTGAAACCTACACTTCTAACGGTTAACACCGGGTTGTCGCCAGTAACATTTAATTTGAAATTTCCGTTTTGGTCTGTGGTAGTACCTGTAGTTGTCCCTTTAATTTGTACAGTGGCAAATGGTATAGGAGCTCCATCGCCTCCTGTTACCTTACCTGCAACCTGGCGCTGTTGTGCGAAGGCCAGGGTTACAATCACCATAAGCATGGTGAAAAAGAGTAACGTCTTCTTCATTTATTAACGATTTAGATTTTGGTTGACACGGGCCAATTTTTAGTTGACACGGCCCACAATTTAGAGAAAAATTTTGCTTCGATCCAAGAAAAAATTAACAAATCGTTAAGGATATTTTAATTTATAATTCATATTTGAATTAATTTTCAACCTATTAACTAGGAAACTTGGGGATGTGTTAATTTTACACTTAACTATTTGCCTGTTCGCTCTCTTGCTAAAGCAATAGTTGTACCTGCAACTGAAAGGATGTTTTTCCGGGCCCATCTATAGCATCCCAGCCACTGCCAATAGCAGCTACATTCCGGTATAAGATGCGGTTCCATCTCAGCCAGCAGGACAGGCGTCTGTTAGTCTTCCATTTAAGACTAATGTTATACTGCCAGCCTTCTCCATTGAATTGCTGTACACTATATCCTGCTCCCATTCCACTTTCCATGGCATATACCGTACTACCGCTATCACCTGTGCCAAACCAGGTAATGCGGGCGGAAACGTTGAAGGGATGATCAGCAAAACGATATTGCAGCTCGTGATAGCATAACCAGCCCTGCTGTTTCACTCCTGCTTTTGCATAGCGGGTCAATTCTAACCTGCTGCGCAGTTTCCATTGCGGGCCCAGCTGCATTGCCAGCTGCCAGCGCCATCCGTGTTTGCTGATCAGGGCAAGCGGCGGTATATAAGTATTTGCAGATGATGCATTCTCCATACCGTTAGTGTACTTATAACGAATAAAAACTTCCGTCTGCTTGTCCGGTGTATAAGTAAGCGCCATCTGCAATTCCCTTCCTGCAGAAGGCGCATGCACCCTGTACTTCAGCCAGGGAAAACTGAACAGGTCTGCATATCCTTCCCAGCGGATGCGGGGCGTTATGCGCAGCGACAGTGCCGTGTACCAGCCGCTTTCATTTTGCGGACGCGCATTATTACCAAAAGCATTGCCATACAATGAACGGTAAGCAGGACTGTAATACCGATATAGCAAAGCTACATCCACACGCGGCGCTATACTGGCCAGTAGTCCATTCACGGTAGCCATGTTACCATCTGCATCTGCTGCTATTTCTCCGAAACAATGCACCTGTTTCCAGTTCCCGCTGTAATCCATGCTTACATTAAAGAATTGATCTCCATCCAATGCAAACAACTGGTATGGCTTTTCTCCTCTCCTCAAAGGAGATGAAAAATGATGCTGTATAACGTTTAACCCTATACGCCAATTGCCATTATCAAATACGACATTACCGCCCGCAAAGATCTGTTGCAAAACGCCCTTCTTCGCAGCTTCCGCAACGGAGCGATGATAACCGCCTGTTACCAATGCGCTCACATAATCCAATGAATCTTCATTCCCTATGCTGCCATCCAGCTGACGTAAAGATGCAAAGCCTGTCACCTGCCAACAGCCTTGCTGCAACGTAACACCAGCACCTCTGCAAAACAATGATTCTCCTGCAGACACGTATGGCCGCAACACCTCTCCTTCCCGCTTGATCTGCATCACCATGGCGCTTTTACCAAAAGCAGGAGATTGCCAGTGGATCAGGCCTTGTCCCATATTCACTGCAAAATCTCCCAAGACCAATGCTTTGATCTTCTTATAATCCCGCAGAAAAAAATGAACACTATAAAAGTCAAAACCATGTTGCTGCGCGCCTTTAAAGAACTGCTCACCTGCGTCTTTTTCCATCGTAATACCCCAGCTGGCATAGCGTGGAAAGCTATAGCGGTAGCGCAACAGCAGCTGATCCGGTGTGCCTGCATAATGGGGTGGCAATGTATCTGTGCGCTTATAACCACGTGCCCGTTCCAACTGACGTTCGTAGCGTAACAATAAAACATGCTCACCTTTATGCAGGTAATCACGTAATGTATACGATGGCTGTAATGCATTTCCCACGCTAACGTAAGGCAGCAGGCGATATATCAAAGCCGTATCAAAACCAGGCACCGCCTGCAATTCATACATACTGGCCAATGCACCTAAGAGCTTGCGATAGGTGAGCAGGTTATTGATCTGCAGGGGCGTTAACAATCCCAATGATCGCAATGCTGCCGCATCTGCTGTATTCAGCGATAATTTTCTGCGGGAGTAAGTATTCAGCTGTTGCCAATGCGTATCATCTGTTGCTGCATGCGTGTTATGCTCCAGCTGTTCTTCTGCAGCTGCGGAAAGAACTAGTGAATCCTGCGCACAGAGCGGCATGCAGGCGGCCAGTAACAGGCCGCCTGTCAATATTACAAGGCTATGTATCATGGCAATGTTTCGCGTTGCTTTAATTGCCAGACAATAGCCATAGCTGGCGTGATCCCCAGCTGCGGATGATAATTACCGTAAAGGAGGATGCGTAATCCTTCCCATGAAAAGCTGGCCCCTGCCCCGCTCAGTTGGGGATCTGTAGAGAGGCCTAACTGCAATGACAGCTGCGGCATCACCCGGTATTCACTCATTATACGTGTAGTGAAAGCGCGGGCTGTTTCCCTGATCACTTCCACGCTTAACAGGAAAGCAGATGAAACTTCGTATCCTGCGCCTGCGGTATATACCACAGGTATCTCCTCCTGCCCGGATTTATCCAGCTGCCGTGCCGGTGGATTAAACACATGAAAGCCTGCGTGCAGCTGCGGAGTGATATGCAGCAGGCACCCTGCCTCAAAAGTAAGCGTAGCTGCGCTACCGTATTGCTGCATGGAAACAGCGAGATAGTCTGCCTGCAGGCCGATGCTCACTTTATCTCCCAGTGAGCGGCCATAGCCAAGGCCCAGCTTTTGCTGATAAAAAATGGGAGAACCGAAACGTACAAACGTGAGCCCGAACGCGCCTGGTGGAACAGGTACTGCCAGCGCCAGTGCATAAGTGCTGAGCGCTTTCATCATAAAACGGCGCTCCGTATAGGCGCCTGCCGTGAGTTTGGGTAACTGCGCCAGGGCAGCCTGGTTATGCATGGCCGTAAAAACATGCTGGAACTGCGAGCTGTAGGCCCCGCCTGATGGTAAGGGGCCTGTGGGCAACCAAACAGGCTGGGCATACAACATGGATGCAATAATGGCACAAACAAGGGTTGAAATGATCCTTATCATTTATAATGGTTGGTTGGTAACAATATGTCTTTGAGGGAGAAAGGTTGCAACAGAGAGAGGGGCGAAACTAACTAAAAAGGGAAAAGGTAAAAATTATTTTTTCCTCTTAAAACAGACCGTATAACTGAGAATCAATTTTGGAAATGATCTCACCCAGGTCTTCTTCGCTGTCGGGGAATTTGTTCTTATCGATATCTATTACCAGCAGGGGGCCTTCCTTGTATTTCTCTATCCAGTTATTGTAGTATTCGTTGAGTCTTTTCAGGTAGTCCAGCCGGATGTTCTCTTCATATTCCCTGCCGCGTTTCTGGATCTGAGCTACCAGGGTAGGCACGGATGCATGAAGATAGATGAGCAGGTCCGGAGGCTTCACCATGGACTTCAGGGTTTCAAAGAAATTGAAATAGTTATCGAAGTCCCTTTTGGTCATCAGTCCCATTTCATAGAGGTTAGGCGCAAAAATATGCGCATCCTCATAGATGGTTCGGTCCTGGATAACGGTGTCTTTTCCGTTCTGGATCTCCAGCAGCTGTTTTAAACGGCCATGGAGGAAGTACACCTGGAGGTTGAATGACCAACGGGGCATATCTTCATAAAAATCGTTCAGGTAGGGATTGTGTTCCACATCTTCAAACTGGGGTACCCATTTGTAATGCTTGGCCAGTAATTCGGTCAGGGTAGTTTTACCCGCACCAATGTTACCCGCAATTGCGATGTGTTTGATCTTGTTCTGTTTTGCCATGCTTTTATTGTGGTAAGTAAAAGTCCTATGCTTCAGTAAGTGCTATACAAAAGGATAATTTACGCAATAAATTGCGTTTTAAAAATCCTATTTCGTCACTTACGGTTGTGGTCAGCCGTAATACTCGATCCCTATCAACTTTCTTGCTGCTTGCAAAGTTTGTGCCGCACTTGCGCGCGCCTTTTCAGCGCCGGTTTTCATGATACGGTTCAGGTAGGCCTGGTCCTGCTGCAGCTCTTTTGCTTTCTCACGGATGGGGGCTATAAAACTGACCATATCTTCTGCCAGCTGTTTTTTCATATCTCCGTAACGGATAGTCTGATTTTCATAGTCATTTTTAAAACTATTGATCACATCCGGGGCGGATACCTGTTGCATTAACAAAAACAGGTTGGCAATGGTTTCAGGCATGGGGGCGCCTGCTTCGGCTGGTCCACTGTCTGTTTTAGCCTTCATGACTTTTTTGCGGATCATTTCATCGGTATCGGCCAGGTACAGGGTAGCCATTTCATTTTCACTCTTGCTCATTTTACCGGTCCCGTCCAGGCTGGGGATCCTGATCAGGTTGTCGCCAAAGTTAAAGGCCACCGGTTCGGGGAAAAGCTCGCCGTAACGGGCATTAAAACGCTGGGCAAAGTTGCGCGCCATTTCCAGGTGCTGCTCCTGGTCCTTTCCTACCGGTACCTTTACAGCCCGGTGAATGAGAATATCGGCGCTCATGAGCACCGGGTAGGTCAGCAGCCCGGCATTCACGTTCTGAGGTTGCAGGCGCACTTTATCCTTGAAAGTGGGCACTTTTTCCAGCTCTCCCTTATAGGCCAGCATGTTCAGCAACAGGTACAGCTCGGCAATCTCTGGTACGTCGCTCTGGGCGTACAGGGCCACTTTTTCGGGGTCCAGGCCGGAAGCAATGTTCTCTGCCAGTACGCGGAACACATTGCCCCGCAGGTCTTTAGGGTCCGGGTGGGTGGTCAGCGAATGCCAGTCTGCCACAAAAAAGTAGCAGTTAAAATCTTCCTGCATCCGGATGTAATTGCGGATAGCGCCAAAGTAGTTGCCTAAATGTAAAAATCCTGTAGAGCGTATGCCGCTTACTACTATTTCTTTTCCTGTTGCCATAATGGGGTGCAAAGATAATAAATCCCCATTTATCCCTAATTTTGAGGAACTGTCATATTTAACAGTAATATTTTAATATCTTTTTATTTAATTTGACCATGGAAGTAAATGATGCATTGGTACAACAGCTGGCAGACCTTGCCAGGCTTGATTTCAGCGAAGCAGAAAAGGCTGGTATCCAGCAGGATCTGCAGCGGATGATCACTTTTGTGGAGAAGCTGAGTGAGCTGGATACTACCAGTGTTAAACCCCTGCTGTTCCTGACAGAAAACTATAACGTATTCCGTGAGGATAAGGTCATTCCTTCCGTAACCCGGGAAGAAGCGTTACAAAACGCCCCTTCCGCCAACGACCAGTATTTTAAAGTGCCCAAAGTTATCAAGAAATAATGCTGTACTATGCGCCCATCTTCAGTCATCCATTTAGAAAACATCCGCAAAAGCTACTTTATCGGCCGTAATGAACTACCGGTATTGAAAGGTATCTCCCTCGACATCTTCAAAAATGAGTATGTTGCCCTGATGGGACCCTCCGGCTCCGGTAAATCCACCCTCATGAATATGCTGGGCTGCCTGGACAGCCCCACCAGCGGGAAATATGTCCTGAACGGCCACGATGTAAGCCAAATGGAGGACAACGAACTGGCGCATGTACGAAATAAGGAAATTGGCTTTGTGTTTCAGCAGTTTAACCTGATGCCCCGCCTTACCGCCCTGGAAAATGTGGCTGTGCCCCTGATCTATGCAGGTATTTCCAAAAAAGACAGGGAGGAGAAAGCACTGGAAGTGCTGAAAAAGGTAGGACTGGGAGAACGCTACAAACATAAGCCCAATGAGCTCTCCGGTGGTCAGTGTCAGCGTGTGGCCATTGCCCGCGCCCTGGTGAACAACCCCTCTATGATCCTGGCCGATGAGCCCACGGGTAACCTGGATACCAAAACCTCGGTAGAGATCATGGAAATATTCGGGGCCATCCACGCCGCCGGTAATACCGTTGTACTGGTAACCCACGAAGAAGACATTGCAGACCATGCCCTGCGCATCGTTCGTTTAAGGGACGGCCTCATAGAAACCGATCGCCTGAACGAAAGACACCTGAAAGCAGCGGAGCAGAATATGTAAAGCAGCAACAATGGCATTCAAGATCTACACCAAAACCGGCGATAAGGGCAAAACAGCCCTGATAGGCGGCACCAAAGTGCCTAAAAGCCATATACGTATAGAGACCTATGGTACGGTGGATGAATTGAATTCTTACATAGGTTTGGTGAATGACTACGTCACCGACGAAACTACCAATACCCTGCTAAAAGAGATCCAGGACCGGCTTTTCACCATCGGTTCCGCTCTCGCCTGCGATCCTGAAAAAGAGACTAAAATAAGCATCCCTGACCTCCATCCGGAAGATGTAACGCTCCTGGAAACCAGCATGGATAAAATGAACGGAGAACTGCCGGAAATGAAATCTTTTATCCTGCCAGGAGGACATGTGGCAGTATCTACCTGTCATATTGCCCGCTGTGTATGTCGTAGGGCAGAACGTTTATGCGTGGGGATGCAGGAAGAAGGGCTGGCGGTAGCGCCATTAGTATTACAATATCTTAACCGGCTCAGTGATTATCTGTTTGTATTGGCCCGCTGGATAGGCCACAAGCTGGGAGTGCCGGAGATCACCTGGAAACCAAGAATTTAAGACCCGCTGATTATTTTCCCATCCTTCATCACCAATTGCCTGTCGCTCAAAGGCGCCAGTTCTTCATTATGCGTCACAATAATGAAAGTCTGGTTCAATTGATCCCTCAACTCAAAAAACAGCTGATGCAATTCCCGCGCATTCTTAGAATCCAAATTCCCCGTCGGCTCATCCGCCATGACAATATCCGGGTTATTGATCAGCGCCCGGGCTACGGCCACTCTTTGCTGTTCTCCCCCTGATAACTGGTTGGGCTTATGCCCCGCACGGTCTTTTAATCCCAGGGTTTCCAGCAGTTCCTGGGCCCTTTGCTGCACTTTTCCATTGGGGGCGCCCGCTATATACCCCGGGATACAAACATTCTCAAATGCGGTAAATTCAGGCAATAAGTGGTGAAACTGGAAAATAAAGCCAATGTGGCGGTTCCTGAAATCGGCCAGGGCATTACCTTTCAGGGCTGTGAGGTTGGTATCGCCCAGCCATACCTCCCCGGAAGACGGGGTATCCAGGGTTCCCAGCAGGTGCAGCAGGGTGCTCTTGCCCGCCCCGGAAGAACCTACGATCGTAACGATCTCCCCCTTGCTAACGGAGACATCTACTCCCTTCAAAACGGGTAAGTTGGAATAATTTTTGGTAAGATTGCGAGCAACTAACATACTCAAAGAAAAGTAATTAACCTTTAAAATAGTAATAGTTGTTTATTTCAAATTAAATAATACTTTTGCGAAAATTTAA
>Ga0102590_1004297_pt1 | contig 12332 bp, 10 predicted proteins | sample AraplaMF_Col_mMF_FD_76859 | JGI IMG/M metagenome (GOLD analysis project Ga0102590, IMG submission 76859) | Arabidopsis root microbial communities from the University of North Carolina, USA - plate scrape MF_Col_mMF | ecosystem: Host-associated > Plants > Roots > Endosphere | place: USA...
TGTCGTGCCGGTGGTGGGGTCGTCGGGCGCAAGGTCCTCGGTGCCGGGCAGGAAGCACGCCACGACGTAACCGCCGTCCGGAGTCGCGGAGGTGACGAGCGTGCCGCCGAGCATCATGGCGCGTTCCCGCATGCCGAGCAGCCCGTGGCCGGCCCCCGGGGACGGCGGCGCGGTGCGGGTGGGAGCGGAGTTGGCGACCCGGATGTGCAGCCCCCTCGGGAAATGGGCGAGTTGGACGCGCACGGTGGATCCGGGAGCGTGCCGCAGCGCGTTGCTGAGCGCCTCCTGCACGATCCGGTACGCGGACAGCTCCACGCCGGGCGACAGCCGGCGCACCTCGCCGGTGATCTCCGTCCGCACCTCGAGGCCGGCCGTGCGGGTGTTCTCCACCAGGGCGTCGAGCCGGTCGAGGGTGGGCTGCGGGGCGTCGGGGGCGGGACCGGTGCCGCTGCCGATGCCGTAGGGGTCCGCGGGGTTCTCCGACCGCAGGACACCGAGGACGCGGCGCAGTTCGGTCAGTGCCTCCAGGGCGTTCTTGCGGATGCCGTCCAGGTTCTCCTTCAGCTCCTCGGAGGGGTTCTCCACGAGATGCGGGGCGACCTGGGCCTGGATGGAGATGACCGACATGTGGTGGGCGACCACGTCGTGCAGTTCACGGGCGATGCGGCTGCGCTCCTCCAGGACCGTGCGCCGGGCGCGTTCCTCGGCGGTGACACCGGCGAGTTCGACGAGTTGGCTGCGGGCCACCCGGCGGCCGCGCAGCGCCGTGCCGATGAGGACGACGACAGTGAGGACGACCATCGCGGGCACGCCGGTCGGCGAGTACGAGGAGGCACCTTCGACGCCTTGCAGCAGGTACGTGCCGAACGCGGTCAGTGCCAGCGCTCCGGCGCTCACCCGGGTGGGGACCCGCAGGGCCAGCAGGAACAGCACGAGCGTGCACGCCACGACACCCGAACCGGTCCAGGGCCACGGCGGGGGGTCCGGCGACGGGTGCTCGACACCGCCCGGGGCGACCCGGCTCGCCTGGGCGGCCGTCACGAGCGCCGCCAGCGACAGCCACCAGGCGGGCAGCGGACGCCACAGGGCGAGCGCGACGGCCCCGCCCTGCGCGCCGCCGATCAGCACGGCGAGCGGGAGAATCAGGGCATACGAGCTGTGCAACTCGCCCACGGCGCCCGCCGACAGGACGAGCGCGATCGCGCAGAACAGGACATGCGGCGCCCGGCGGAGCAGCCGCGGCCGCGACAGCGGCGGCAGCGGGTCCGAGGAGAACGTCCACAGGTCGTCCCGGAGAAGGCCGAGCAGCCCGCCCAGGCGCCCGCGAACCCACGAGGTGCCCGAACCGGCGGCCCCGGAGGGGGACGGCGGCGCGGCGACCGGGGGGCGCGCTCCCGGCGGCCGGTCGCCGCCTTCCGCGTACCGCCCGTCGTCCGCCGGATCCGCCCTAGGCACGGTCGGCCGCCTCGACGCGCGCCCGCCCGGACCGGTGGACGGCCACCACACGGGAACGGCGGCCCCGCGGCCGGCGCGGCCCCTGTTCGTGGATCCGGAAGGCGGACCGGCACACGGCGAGGGCGAGGGCGAACACCGGGAGCCACACCAGCCGGGCCGCGACCCAGGAGGGCCCGTCCGGGACGGTGTGCAGCCCCGGCAGCCGCCCTGCGAGGAGACCCGTCGCCGTGGTCGCCATCAGGGCCGTCTGGTGCCAGAGGAAGATCGTCATCGCGGAGAGGTTCACCACGGCCACGGCCGCCCAGGCCAGGGGGCGGCGCAGGGCGCGGCGCAGCGGTTCGCGCAGCACCAGCGCCAGTCCGCACTGCGCGAGACCGAAGGTGACGGCGGCCAGGGTCGGCGGGTCGAGGTTGGAGACCGCGGCGCCCGGGACGCCCACCATCGACGCCGGGTAACCCGCCCACACCACCAGTCCCGCCGTCGCCGCGGCGCCACCGGCGAGCAGCACCCAGCCGGCTCGTCGGCCCTCCAGCTCACCGCGCGTCCAGGCCGCGCCCAGGGTGTACGGCACGAGCCAGCCGGCGGCCAGATTCGTCCAGCCGAGCCAGGACGGGCCGCCGAGCCCGAAACGGATGAGGTCCACATGGAGAACGACGGCCAGCGGCCACAGCGGGTTGAGACGGGTCAGCAGCGGGGTCGCCGCCGTGAGGACCACGAAGACGAGCAGGAACCACAGCGGCGACAGGGCCAGCTTCACGAGGGTGTGCACCGTGCCGGCGTCCGCGCCGCCGAGAAGCAGACAGCACGCCGCCACCGTCCACAGCACCACGACGGCCGCGACGGGCCCGAAGAGCCGGGCCACTCGGGAGCGCAGCCAACGGCCGTAGGTGATCCCGCGTGCCCGGGCAGAGGCGAGGCTCCCGGTCGCCGTACGACCGCCCACCAGGAAGAACACGGCGAGTGTCTGGAAGACCCAGGAGATCGGGGCGAGCCGGGGCATGAAGTGCAGCGGACTGGCCGTGCGCAGGGCGCCGCCGTCGGCCACCAGGGCGGTCACCAGCCAGTGGCCCAGGACGACGCCGAGGATCGCGAGGGCCCGCAGGGCGTCGACCGCGCGGTCCCGTCCGGCGGGGGTGGCCGCATCGATGCGGTGCGCCGCGATGCGCAGGGCGTCGCGGACCGGCACGCGGGTGCTCCGGTCACGCACGGGGCACCTCCGGCGTCCTGCCCAGGACGATCCGGGCGAGGCCGGCCAGACAGACCGAGGCCGGTGCGAAGTAGTCGCTGTGGCCGCCGTCGCCCGCGGCGAACACACGGGCGCCGAAGGCCGGGGACACCGGGTCCGTGCCGAAGCCGACGGTGGTGCCGAACAGATCGGCACGCAGGTGGGGCACGTCCGCGATCCAGTCGCCGGTGCCGCGTGCGGCCCACACACGGGCGCGGGTGTGCAGATCGGCGACGGAGTCCAGGCCCGTGCCGGGGCTGCCGAGGAGGACGACGTCCTGCACGTCGGCCCAGGCGGCGCGGGCGCACACCGCCGTGCCGTAGGAGTGGCAGAGCAGGGAGATACGGGGTGCGGGCCCCAGCGCGCCGCGCAGTTCGCCGACGAACCTCTCGAGGAGCGGCGCCGCACGCTCGGCCCCGGTCGTGGTCAGGGCGCCGGTGCTGAGCGTGCGGGGCGTGTCGTATCCGAGCCAGGCGATGACCGCGGTGCTGCCGTCCACCGCGCGATGCAGGTTCTGTGCGCCCGAGCGGAGGCGGTCGTAGGTGTCCAGCGTGGTGTCCGAACCCGGGACCAGGACGGCTATCCGCCGCGCCGTGGCCAGGTCGCCGAAGACCTCCGTCGCCCGGCCCGTGCCCCGGCCGTCGAAGGCCAGGAGGTCACGGGCGGGGGAGGCCAGGGCGCGGTCCTTCGCGGCGCGCCCGCGGTCACCGTGCGCCGCGGCCGTGCGGGACGCCTCGGCGGCGTCGGCGCGGTTGGCCCGGTACGTCGCGTTGAGGGTGGCCACCGAGAGCGGGGCGAGCGCCGCCGGCGCGGGCGCCGGGATCCGGGGCCGCACGGCGGCCGAGAGGGGGACCACCACCGCCCCCGTCACCAGGGCGGCCAGCAGCGTACGGCGCAGGCGTCCGCGGCGCGACCGGCGCCGTTCCGCTTCCCCGGTCCGATCGCCCTCCTCGCTCCCGCGAGGGTCCGCGCCGCCGGGGACCTCGGCCCGGCCGCCGTTCCGCACCCACCCGGCCGCGCCGATGACGGCGGCCGGGCTCCACCCCCGCAGGCCCATGGCGTCCCTCCCTCCCGCCGGCCCGCTCATCGGGCCGTCCTGGAGGGGACGTTACGAAGCGTGGCACGTCGCCGGCGTCACACCGTGGAACTCACCTGGGAGGTAGCTCTCAGGTATGACGGGTATGACCGGGACGGCGCGGGGAGGGCGCGAACGTCCTCCTCGACTCGCCCTGCACTCAAGGGCGTTGGCCGGTCACCAGGCCAACTGCGCGATCTCCTCGGCCACCACGGCGCACGCGTCCGCCGCCGGGTCGATCAGGGGGAAGTGTCCGACGTCCTCGAGCAGGGTGAGGCCCACGACCTCGCCCGCCTTGGCCGCAGCCTCCGCGTAGGCCTCGGCGACCGCCTGCGGGACCACGATGTCCGTGCGCCCCTGGACAAGGGTCGTGGCGATGCCGGTGGGCAGCAGCAGAGCCGGATCGGCGTACGGCTGACGCTCCGCGAACATGTCGTCCCCGCCCATGAGTTGGGACACCGCCCCGCCGCACACCTCCAGTTTCCGGGCGATGTGGAAGTCGGCGATCGGCGCGAGCGCGACGACACCGCGCAGCGGGGCCGGACGGTCCGTGCGCCACGGGGAGTCGGGCGGGAGGACATGGCGGGCCGCCGCCCACAGCGCGAGATGACCGCCCGCCGAGTGGCCGGTGATCACCGTGCGGCGCGGATCGGCCTGGGGCAGTACATCGTGGACGAGCGCCGGGAGCGCGTCGAACGCGGCGGCGACGTCGTCGAACGTGTCGGGCCAGCGGCCCGACACCGGTCCCGTGCCGCCGTCCGCACCGTCGGCCTGGGCCGGGATGAGCGCTCCCCGGCGGTACTCGACGTTGGCGACGGCGAAACCCCGGCGGGCCAGATAGTCCGCGAACGGAGTGAGGTGCCCGCGGTCGTAGGGCGAGCGCCATGCTCCCCCGTGCAGGACGACGACCAGGGGGACCTGGGCCTTCTCCGCGGAGTCGGCGGGCTCCCGCGGGGCGTAGAAGTCGATCACCTGGTCGGGGTGGTCGCCGTATGCGGCGGTGGAGTCGGGCTCGACCGGCGGATGCGAGAAGGCGGAGGCCTCCTCGGCGGCGTCACGGGCCGCGGCGTCCCGGGCGGCGTCGTCCGACATGCTCCAACCTCTCAGCGGCGAAACGGAATACGTACGCGGGCCGGAAGGAAATCGGCCGTTGGCGGGGACGGTATCAGGCGGGCGAGGGGGGTCCCCACGGGGATGTCACGCTCGGTGAAGGGCAAGGGGTTCTGCCGTCTCCCACGGCCACCTCACACCTGCTCGCGCGGTGACACGCCCGCCGGCCGGCACCGCCGCCCGAGCTGCACAACGACGGCCGGGCGGCGGTGTCGCAGCGTGATGCCCACCGCCGCCGGGTCCCCTCCCGTACCCTCGCGGGCCGGGAGGGGACCGGTCCGTCAGGACAGCGTGCCCGCCAGGATCCGGGCCGCCCGCTCCACGTCGGCGAAGCCCACGTACAGCGGCGTGAAACCGAAACGCAGCACGTCCGGCGGCCGGAAGTCGCCGACCACGCCGTTCTCGATCAACCGCTTCATCACGTCACCGGCGCCGGGGCAGTGCAGCGCCACCTGGCTGCCCCGCTCGGCGTGCGCGACGGGCGTCAGGGACTCGACGGCGCCTTCGGGGACATACGCCGCCACGCACTCCAGGAAGAAGTCGGTGAGTGCGAGGGACTTGGCGCGCACGGCGTCGATCGGGACGCCGTCCCAGACCTCCAGCGCCGCCTCCAGGGCGAGCATGGACAGGATGTCCGGGGTGCCGACGCGACCGCGCACCGCGCCCGCCGCCGGTTCGTAGGCCGGGCGCATCCCGAAGGGTTCGGTGTGCGAGTTCCAGCCCGGCAGCGGGGAGTCGAAGCGGTCCTGCAGTTCGCGCCGTACATACAGGAAGGCGGGAGAGCCGGGACCTCCGTTGAGGTACTTGTAGGTGCAGCCGACCGCCAGATCGACACCGTGCTCGTCCAGACCCACCGGCAGTGCGCCCGCGCTGTGGCACAGGTCCCAGACCACCACGGCACCCGCCTCGTGCACGGCCGCGGTCAGCCCCGGCAGGTCGTGCAGTCGTCCCGTGCGGTAGTCGACATGGTTCAGCAGCACCGCCGCCGTACGGCCCGTGACGACGTCGGGCACCTCCGCAGGCGTCGCCGGTCGCAGTGTGCAGCCCGTCATCCGGGCGGCCGACTCGGCGATGTAGCCGTCCGTCGGGAACGTCGTCGCGTCGACGACGATCTCGTCCCGGCCCTCACCGGCCAGCCGCACGGCCGCCACGAGTGCCTTGAAGACGTTGACGCTGGTGGAGTCCCCCACCACGATCTGCCCGGGCGCCGCCCCGACCAGCGGCGCGATCCGGTCGCCGATCCGCTCCGGCGCCGTCCACCAGCCGCTCTCGTCCCAGGACCGGATCCGCAGCGATCCCCACTGCCTGCGGACGACGTCCTCCATCCGGGCCGGTACGGCGGCCGGCAGCGCGCCCAGCGAGTTCCCGTCCAGGTAGACGACCTCGTCGAGCACGAACTTCGCCCGCAGTCCGGCCAGTTCGTCGGCCGCGTCCAGCTTCTGCGCTCTCAGGATGGGTTCAGACATACGACCGCGCCGTCCACAGTTCGGGGAACACGTTCTTCTGCGTCCGCTTCTCCAGCCAGGCCACGCCGGCCGAACCGCCCGTGCCGGACTTGGCACCCATCGCGCGGCGGGTGGCCACCAGGTGGTCGTTGCGCCAGCGCCAGACCAGCTCGGCCACATCGGTCAGCGTCTCGCCCAGCCGTGCGAGCTCGTCCATCGGATCCCCGGAGTAGACGGCGGTCCACACCGCCTCGACCTCGGCCGAGGGCTCGTGGCGACGGGACACGTCACGCCGCAGCACCGCGTCCGGGACCGCGTGTCCGCGGCGCGCGAGCAGCCGGAGCACCTCGTCGTACAGGCTCGGCTCGTGCAGCGCCTTCTCCAGCTCGGCATGGACCCGCGGCGCACCGCGGTGCGGCACCAGCATGGAGGCGGACTTCTCGCCGAGCAGGAACTCCATGCGTCGGTACATCGCCGACTGGAAACCGGAGCCCTCACCGAGGGCGGAGCGGTAGGAGTTGAACTGGGCGGGTGTCAGCTGGGCGAGGGGGCGCCAGGACGCGTTCAGCGCGTCCAGTTCCCGTACGGACCTCTTCAGCGCGTCGATCGCCAGCGGCACCCGGTCCTCACGCAGGGCCCGGGCGGCGGTCTCCCACTCGTGGACGATCACGGTGAACCACAGCTCCATCACCTGGGTCGTGACCAGGAAGACCATCTCACCGGGGTCGTCGGAGAGGGTGTGCTGGAGGTGGGTGAGCACATCCGCCTTGACGTAGTCCTCGTACGGCGTCGTGCCCTGGAAGTCGAGATGCGGGGTCTCGGGCTCCTGAGTCTCGTGCGACTGATGAGCCTGTTGGGACATCGCTGTCTCCTGATGTGTGCTTCGGGTAGCGGTCCGCCCCTGCCGATGCCGGCACGGGGGCCCCGGTCCCCACCGGCATCCTGCGTAAAACACGAGGTCCTCGCAAGGCCCGCCCGGTCACAGGCGGGCCCCGCCACTCCCGGGGGCTAGCCGAGCGTCTGGGCCGCAGTCGGGGAGGAGTCCTTCAGGAACTGCGAGCAGCGTTCGAACTCCTCCTGCTCGCCGATCCCCTGTGCGGCGCGCGCGAGGGCGTGCAGGGCGCGCAGGAAGCCCCGGTTCGGCTCGTGCTCCCAGGGGACGGGTCCGTGGCCCTTCCAGCCGTTGCGGCGCAGGGCGTCCAGACCCCGGTGGTAGCCGGTACGCGCGTAGGCGTACGACTCGACGACCGAGCCCCGCTCGAACGCCTCGTCGGCCAGCTGCGCCCAGGCGAGCGAGGAGGCGGGGTACTTGGCGGCGACGTCGGCGGACGCCGTGCCGCTCGCGAGGAGCTCACGCGGCCCCGGGTCGTCCGGGAGGTGGGTCGGGGGCGGGCCCCCGAGCAGATTCTCGTGAAGGGTCATGAGATCCAGTGTGAGGCATCGCCCTCGATCACCGCCGGTCGCACGGGCTCCCCCCGGAAGGATCGGTTCCGGAGGCGGCCGGGCCGACCGGTCCCGCTGCCCGGCGGACGCCGGGTGTCCGCACCCGCGAGAAGCCGGTCAGGTGCCCGGATCGGGCTTGGCGACCGCGGTCCCGCGCGGCGGCTCCAGCGGCGGCGCGGCCACACAGCTGTACGTACGGCACTGGGGCCGACGGCAGTCCGGAGCCGGACTCCGGACGGTCGCGAAGGCGAGCACCGCGCCGACCGCCAGTACCGCTGCGCACAGGGGCATCGCCCGGTCGAAGGCCGCGTCGAAGGCGTCCGGCGAGCGGTACGCCTCCGGGCCCATGCCGGTGAGCACCGGCAGCGCCGCCACTGCGATCAGCCCGGCCGCGCGAGCCGCCGCGTTGTTGATGCCACTGGCCAGGCCCGCCCGGTCGGTGTCCACCGAGGCGAGCACGGTCGAGGTCAGCGGGGCGACCAGGGTGACCATGCCCGCTCCCATGACCAGCACGGCAGGCAGGACGTCGGCGAGGTAGGAGGCGTCCTTGCCGACGCGCAGCATCATCAGCATGCCGGCCGCGCACAGCAGAGGTCCTACGGTGAGCGGGATGCGCGGTCCGATGCGCTCGGCCAGGGCGCCCGAGCGGGACGAGAAGAGGAGCATCAGCACGGTCGTGGGCAGCAGGGCCGTGCCGGCCCGCAGCGGCGAGTAGCCCGCCACCACCTGGAGCTGGAGCGCGGTGAGGAAGAAGAAACCGCCGAAGGCCGCGTAGACGCAGAGGGTCACCAGGTTGACCGAGGTGAACTGGCGGGAGCCGAAGATGTCGAGCGGCATCATCGGGTCCTGGTGGCGCTTCTCCACGTACACGAAGGCGACGCCCGCGGCCAGGCCCGCGACCGCCATGACGACCACGACCGGGGAACCGCTGCCGGCCTCGATGAGGGCGTAGGTGACCAGCGCGAGGGACACGGCACCGAGCGCGGCCCCGAGGGCGTCGAAGCGTCGGCGCGAACGCTCTGCCCCGCTCACCTCCCGGGCCGAGCTCCCGACCGATTCCGGTACGTGCCGGACGGCGACGGGCGCGCAGAGCAGGGCCAGCGGGACGTTGAGGAAGAAGACCCAGCGCCAGCCCGGGCCGTCCACCAGCCAGCCGCCGAGGAACGGGCCGATCGCGGCGCCGATGCCGCCGAAGCCGGACCACAGACCGACCGCCCGTGAGCGGTCGTCCGGGTGGAACGACGCCTGGATGAGCGCGAGTGAACCGGGCGTCAGCAGGGCACCGCCGATGCCCTGCAGGGCGCGGGCGGCGATGAGGAAGCCCGAGGTGGGGGCCAGTCCGCAGAGCAGGGAGGCGGCCGCGAACCAGACCACGCCGATGACGAAGACCTTGCGGCGGCCGTAGTGGTCGCCGAGGGAGCCGCCGAGAAGGATCAGGCCGGCGAGCGTGATCAGGTAGGCGTTGACGGTCCACTGCAGGGCGGCGAGGCTCGCATCGAGGTCCTTGCCGATGCGGGGAAGAGCGACGTTGACGACGGTGGAATCCAGCAGGGCCATGCTGGAGCCGAGCACGGTCGTGAGGAGGATCCACTTCCCCTGCGCGGTGCCGATCCTGACGACGGGCCCCTGCTGTGCGGTGACGGCCATGTGGGGATCATCCCGCGTCCGTCGGCGCCGGGCCAGACCGGGGCCGTGCCGGTGCCGGTGCTGTACCGAACGGCCCGGGCGGCCGGTGGTGGCGGGGTGCCGCCGCTGTACGGCACCCCGCCGACCCGTGTCACTTCATGCGCGTACCGGTGGACCGGAGGTGGCCGCAGGCCTCGAAGACGCGCTTGGACATCGACGCCTCCGCCAGCTTGCCCCAGGTCCGCGGGTCGTAGGTCTTCTTGGAGCCGACCTCGCCGTCGACCTTCAGGACGCCGTCGTAGTTCCTGAACATGTGGTCGGCGACCGGACGCGTGAAGGCGTACTGGGTGTCGGTGTCGATGTTCATCTTGACCACGCCGTTCTCCAGCGCCGTCAGGATCTCCTCCTCGGTGGAGCCGGAGCCGCCGTGGAAGACGAAGTTGAACGGCTTGCTGTCGGCAGGCAGGCCGAACTTGGCGGCCACACCCTCGCTCAGGTTCTTGAGCAGGTCGGGGCGCAGGACGACGTTGCCCGGCTTGTACACGCCGTGCACATTGCCGAACGAGGCGGCCAGCAGGTAACGGCCCTTCTCGCCCAGGCCCAGCGCCTCGGCCGTACGGATCGCGTCGTCGACCGTGGTGTAGAGGGAGTCGTTGATCTCGTGGGAGACACCGTCCTCCTCACCGCCGGTGGGGGTGATCTCCACCTCGAGGATGATCTTGGCGGCGCGGGTGCGCTCCAGCAGCTCCTGCGCGATCTTCAGGTTGTCGGAGAGGGTCTCCGCCGAACCGTCCCACATGTGGGACTGGAACAGCGGGTTCTCGCCGCGGGCCACACGCTCCTCGGAGATCGCGAGCAGCGGGCGCACGTACCCGTCGAGCTTGTCCTTCGGGCAGTGGTCCGTGTGCAGCGCGATGTTGACCGGGTACTTCTTCGCGACGATGTGCGCGAACTCGGCCAGGGCCGCGGAACCGGTGACCATGTCCTTGTCGTACTGCCCGCCCAGGAACTCGGCGCCGCCCGTCGAGATCTGGACGATGCCGTCGCTCTCGGCCTCCGCGAAGCCGCGCAGGGCAGCATGCAGGGTCTGGGACGAGGTCACGTTGATGGCCGGGTAGGCGAACTTGCCTGCCTTCGCCCGGTCGAGCATCTCGTTGTAGACCTCGGGGGTTGCGATGGGCATCTGTCCGCTCCTTGTATGTGCGGGTGCGTTCTGCGTACGTACGGCCCTGACCTAGGGTGCGACGTCATCGTCGGCCCCATCTTTCCAGACTTGACCGGATGCTTCGGACACCCCGTCCAGCCTTCGGATGACCGTGCGGGTCAGTCCAGTCCCAGCTCGTCCTTCGAGTACGCGAAACGGTAGGGGACCCCGGCGCCGTCCTCGATCTTCTCGGCCGCGCCCGTGGCCCGGTCGACGATCGTCGCGACCGCGACGACCTCGGCCCCGGCCTCGCGCACCGCCTCCACCGCGGTGAGCGGAGAACCGCCCGTGGTGGAGGTGTCCTCGACGACCAGGACCCGGCGGCCCCTGATCTCCGGACCCTCCACGCGCCGCTGCAGACCGTGCGCCTTCGCCGCCTTGCGGACGACGAAGGCGTCCAGCTTCTTCCCGCGCGCGGCGGCGGCGTGCAGCATGGCGGCCGCGACCGGGTCCGCGCCCATGGTCAGACCGCCGACGGCGTCGAAGTCCAGGTCGGCGGTCAGGTCCAGCAGCACCTGACCGACCAGCGGCGCGGCCTCGCCGTCGAGGGTGATGCGGCGCAGGTCGACGTAGTAGTCGCCCTCCAGGCCGGACGACAGGGTCACCTTGCCGTGCACCACGGCCTTGTCCTTGATCTGCTGCAGCAGGTCGCCGCGTACGTCACTCATACGAGTCAGCTTAAGGGGGGTGCTCACGGACGGCGCCAGCTCCACGTCGTCGACGCCTCCAGCGGCTCGATGGGCGTGACCAGGCGGGGAAGGGTGTTGAGGCCGTTGGGCGGACCCGTCTGCGGCTCCACGCACACGGCCTCCTGCTGCTCGTCGTAGACCACCACCCACTCCTCCCGGCTGGTCACCCGCAGCTCCAGCCGGTCCGGCCAGAGCACCGCGACGTCGACGCCGCCGGGCATCCCGAAGCAGTCGTCCCAGGGGCCGGGCCGGGGGTCGATGCGGTTCCCCGTGGGCAGGTGGTCGTCCCCGCGCTCCTCCTGCCAGGCAGGGCTGAAGTCGATGCGCGCGTCCACACCGTCGAGGGTGCGGTTGAACCAGGGGTGCCAGCCGATCTGGGCCGGGAACGAGGACTCGTAGGTCTCCACGGACATGGTGAGCGTCAGGGAGTCGTCGGTGAGCGTGGCGAGATGGGTGACGCGACCGACGTAGGGCCAGGGCTCGACCAGGTCGTAGGTGAGCACCGCCTCGGCGCGGTCCGCGCGGGCCACCCGCCACGCGCCGTCCCGCGCGGTGCCGTGGATGGCGTGCGGCGGGGAGTTGAGGGGCATCTGGTGGACCGTGCCCCCGTCGCGGAACCGGCCGTCCCTGATGCGGCCGCACCAGGGGACCATGGGGAAGCACCCGAACCGTTCGCCCTGCCGCAGCAGCTCCGTGCCGCCGACGCGCAGACTCCGCACGCGCCCGCCGTTCGCCGGCGCCAGCACGACCTCCGCGTCTCCCGCGGTCAACGTGATCTCGTCGTTACTCACGGAGCCGACCCTACTTGGCCGATCAAGAAGGCGTGCCGGGACGCCGCTGTGCGGTGGAGTCGGCGGGATCAGCGACGGCGCCGCAGCAGGCGGCCCGCCACGATCGCGGAGGCCAGGAGCAGAGCCGCCGCCGGGGCCGCCCAGCGCAACGTCGCACCGGCCGCCACGGTCTCGGGGACGGGTACGGGGGCGTAGCGGCCGCGCGGGGGCGCGTGGTCGACCTCCTCGGCGCTGCGGCCGATCATCGTGCGCCGGGCGTGTGCCGCCTC
>Ga0102590_1004299_pt1 | contig 12326 bp, 10 predicted proteins | sample AraplaMF_Col_mMF_FD_76859 | JGI IMG/M metagenome (GOLD analysis project Ga0102590, IMG submission 76859) | Arabidopsis root microbial communities from the University of North Carolina, USA - plate scrape MF_Col_mMF | ecosystem: Host-associated > Plants > Roots > Endosphere | place: USA...
CGATGGTGCTGGTGATCGTGCCGTTCTGGACCTCGTTCCTGATCCGCATCTACGCCTGGATCAACATCCTCCAGCACGACGGCCTGCTCAACCAGATCCTGCTGGCCCTGCATCTGGTCAGCCAGCCGGTGGTCTGGCTCTCAACCGACAGCGCGATGTATATCGGCATCGTCTATTCCTATCTGCCTTTCATGATCCTGCCGCTCTACGCCACGCTCGCGAAAATGGAGCCGGTGCTGGAGGAGGCGGCAGCCGATCTCGGCGCGCCGCCCTGGCAGGTGTTCTGGCTCGTCACCTTTCCGCTGTCGCTGCCCGGCGTCGGTGCCGGCGTGCTGCTGTGCTTCATCCCGATCGTCGGCGAGTTCGTGATCCCGGATCTTCTGGCCGGCTCCAACTCGCTGATGATCGGCCAGACCCTGTGGCTCGAATTCTTCACCAACAAGGACTGGCCGGTCGCCTCCGCCGCGGCGATCGTGCTGCTGGCGGTGCTGCTGGTGCCGCTGCTGCTGTACGAGCGGCTACAGAAGCGGCAACTGGAACAGGGACGATGAGCCGATGCGAAAGTCCTCTCGCCTGTCCCGCTTCAACATCGCCTCGCTCACGCTCGGGCTGGCATTCCTCTATCTGCCGATCCTGATCCTCGTCATCTATTCCTTCAATGCCTCGCGGCTGGTGACGGTGTGGGGCGGCTGGTCGCTGCGCTGGTATCACGAGTTCTTCAACGACCGCGCCATGATCGAGGCGGTCTGGATGAGCCTCGAGGTCGCGACGTCCTCCGCGACCATCGCCACGCTGCTCGGCACGCTCGCCGCGGTGGCGCTGTCGCGCGGCGAGCGGTTTCGTGGCCGAACGCTGTTCTCCGGCATGCTCTACGCGCCGCTGGTGATGCCGGAAGTGATCACCGGACTGTCGCTGCTGCTGCTGTTCGTGGCGCTGAACGCCGAGCGCGGCTTCTGGACGGTGACCATTGCCCACACCACGCTGACGATGTGCTTCGTCGCGGTGGTCGTGCAGTCGCGCCTCGGCTCGCTCGACCGTTCGCTGGAGGAAGCCGCGATGGACCTCGGCTGCAACCCGGTCCGCGCGTTCGTGTCGGTGACGCTGCCGCTGATCGCACCTAGCATCGTCGCCGGCTGGATGCTGGCGTTCACGCTGTCGCTCGACGATCTCGTGATCGCGAGCTTCACCACCGGCCCGGGCTCGGCGACCTTGCCAATCCGGATCTATTCGGAGGTGCGGTTAGGGGTGAAGCCCGAGATCAACGCGATCTGCACGCTGGTGATCGGCCTGATCGCGATGGTGATCGTCATCGCCTCGCTCGCTTCGAAACTGTCGAGCGAGCAGGGCGAGAGCGCGGCGCCGCTGTAGCCAGGCCGTCATTGCGAGGAGCACTTGCGACGAAGCAATCCAGAGTCTCTCCGGGGATGCAGTCTGGATTGCTTCGCTTCGCTCGCGATGACGGGCGATTGCTACGACTTCACCGCGCCCGCTGTGAGACCGCCCACCATATAGCGGCGGAAGGCATAGTAGATCGCGGCCGGCGGCAGCGCGTAGATGAAGCCGGTCGTCATCAACAGCTCCCACGGCGAATCGTCGGCGGCGAGGAAGTTGCCGAGCGCGACGGGGAGGGTGATCTCGCGGTCGTTCGACAGCAGCAGGAACGCGTAGAGATATTCGTTCCAGGCCAGCAGCACCGCATAGGTGCCGATCGCGACCAGCGAGGGCATCATCAGCGGCAGATAGACCAGGCGGAATATCTGCAGCGTCGTGGCGCCGTCCATCACCGCGGCTTCGTCCAGCTCGACCGGCAGTTTGTCGGAGGCCTGCTTGAGCACCCAGATCGCGTAGGGGCTGGCGATCGTCACCATGGCCAGGATCAGCGACCAGTGATTGTTGAGCAGGCCGTAATTGCCCATGGTGCGGTACATCGGCACGGCGAGGAACGCCGCGGGAATGAAATAGGTGAAGAGCGCAAGGTTCATCACCAAGCGTCCGCCCGGCACCTTCAGCCGCGAGATCGAGAATGCCGCGGCCGTGGCGATGACCAATGTCAGCACGCCGACGGTCGCGGCGATCACCAGCGAATTCCAGAACTGCGCATAGAAGTCGCGCAGGAAGTAATGCTGCTGCTTGAACACGATCTCGAAGTTGTGCAGCGTCGGATGATCCGGCCACAGCTTGCCCGAGAACGCGTCTTCCTTCGGCGAGATCGCGAACAGGAACATGTGATAGATCGGTATCATCGTCCACAGGAAGACGGGAATGCCGATCAGGAGCAGCCGCGCTTCGGTCGCGACGTCACGGAGAGAGGGAAGCTTCATCGCGACAACCGTTTCATCATGAAGTACATCAGCGGCAAGACGAACGGTATCGCGCAGACGATGGAGGCCATCGCAAGCGAGAGCTGGTCGAGCCGGAGATAGCGGATGCCGAGCGTCGACAGCACATGCGTCAGATCGGCCGGTCCGCCGCCGGTGAGCAGATAGACGCTGTTGAAATCGCCGAGCGTCCAGATCATCGAGAGCAGCGTGCAGGTAATGTAAAGCGTCTGCATCGACGGCCAGGTAATGAAGCGGAATTTCTGCCACCAGCTCGCGCCGTCGACCTCGGCCGCTTCGAATAGATCTTGCGCAATCGCAAGCCGGCCGGTCATCAGGATCAGCGTCCAGAACGGCAGCGACTTCCAGATGTGCACGCCGATCGCCATGGTGAGTGCGACGGTCGGGTCGTTGAGCCAGTTCGGGCCATCTTCGCCGGTCAAGTTGAAGATGAGGTGGTTCACCACGCCCCATTCGGGATTGAACATGAAGCGCACCGACAGAATGGTCGGGATCGACGGCACCGCCCAGGGCAGGATGAAGATCACCGAAAGCCATTTGATCCAGGGGCGCTGCTGCGCGAAGAAGCCGGACAGGAACAGCGCGATCAGCATCTTGATATTGATGCCGATGACCAGGAAGATCAGCGTATTGACCGCGGCGCGCGCGAAGATCGGGTCGTGATACAGCGCGACATAGTTCGACGGAGCCCGCGCCAACCACAGCCCGTAACAAACGGGATAGACCACGAAGGCGAGGAAGACGAGCAGATAGGGCGCGAGCAGAATAATGCCCCAGACCTGGGTCGGGGTCAGCCGCGGCGCCAGGGGCGGAGCGGGAATTGCCTGGTCGCCAGAGAGTGTGATCGCCATTCTTCAGGACTCTTTGAAAGAATTGCCGGCCGCACGAGGCGGCCGGTGTTAGCGTTTAGCCTCTCCTCGCGCTAGCGAGGAGAGGGAGAGACAGAACTTAACCTGCAACCTGCTTGATGCGGACGATCAACTCGTCGACGGCCTTGTCGACCGGGACCTTCTCGCTGACGACCCGGTTCATCGCCTTGGCCCAGACGTTCTCGTTGTTGAGGATCGTGAACTTCCAGTTCTTGGTGAAGTCGAACGCCGCGGTGCCGCCGGTGAACTGGGCGTAGACCGCCTTGCGGTGCTTGTCGGCCTGCCAGAACGGGCTGGCCTGGCTTTCCTTCGTTACCGGGAACCAGCGGCCGAGCGCGCCCTCGATGTAGGGACGAACGTTTTCCTCCTGAAGCAGGAAGCTGATGAACTGCTTGGCCTCGGCCTTGTTCTTGGCCGCGGTGAAGACCAGCCCGGTCTTGACGTCGGAGCGGTAGCGGATGGTCGAGCCATCCGGCGCCTTCGGGAAGGACGCGGTGACGATGTCCTGCTCATAGGCCTTCTTGCCGGCGTCGCGCTGCTCCTGGGTCAGAGCCTGGTTCTGCGAATCCTCGAACCATTTCGCCGCGATCGAGATCGTGAAGTTGTGGGTCATCACGATGGTCTTGTTGTGGAAGGCGACGTTGTTGTCGGGATCCTTCCAGGTCGTGGAGGAGGGCGGCGTGCAGCCCTTAATATAGGTGTCGGTGTAGTCCTTCAGCGCAGCGATCAGGTTCTCGCGCACCTTGGGATCGTCGACCAGCAGCTTGCCATCGTCGTCGACGAGCTTGACGTGATAGGCGTCCATGAAGGTGTAGAACGACTGGAATGCGTCGGTGGATTCCACGCCCATCGGCTGGCCGACGCCGTAGATGCGCTGGCCGGTGGCTTTGCGGATGCCCGGTTGCACCTTGTCGCACCAGAACGTCCAGTAGCCCGCCCAGTCGGTCGGGATGTCGGCGAGCTTGAAGCCGGCCTTCTCCAGCATGTCGTTCCAGATCTCGACATGCATGCTCTGCTGCTTCAGCGGGAAGCCGTAATAGGCCTTCTTCTTCGTGACGTCGTTATAGAGGATCGAGGCGTCGAGCGTGTTCTGCACGAACCGGCCCTTGATCGGCTCCATGACATCCGAGAGATCCTCGAGCTTGCCTTCATAGGCCCACTTGCCCTGCGCCTGCACGTCATAGGAATCGGAATAGGCCACATCGGGCACGGTGCCGGCATCGAGCGCGGCGACCGTCTTCGGAATCATGTCCTGGATCGCGTACTGCGACAATTCGACCTTGATGCCGGTCTTGGCTTCGAACTTCTTGATCGTGTCGAGCAATGCGTCGTCTTCGGAGCGGTAGAAGCCCTTGCCCCACCAGACCGTAATCGTCTTCTGCTGCGCAAATGCGGGTGCAGCGGCTGCGAACAGCCCGGCTGCAGCGACCGCCAGTGATACTGCGCCAATAACCTTGGATTTCACGATTTTCTCCCTCAAGCCGCCGGTGTTTTGACCGGTCGGAAAAACACTAGCGCAGGATGGTAGCGCAATCAACGCATCTTGTCGGACCCGGGTCGTGGGGTGCCGGGTCCCGGGAGACGCTTAATGTGCGCATCGATCCAATCGCCGCATCAATTCGACCGAATCAATTCGCAGCTGATCGGGCAGGACCGGACGATTGCCGTTCTCAGTTGGACTTCGCGTTCTCTTTGGCGTTGTCCGCCGTCGGCGATCCATCCTGCGCGGGGCGCTTTCCGCCGCCGGTGATGCGCTGCTTCAGAAGGTCGAGGAAGGGCGTGGCCGCGGGCGACTGGCGGATCAGGGCTTCGGGGTCGGGGAAGATCAGGGGATCGTCCCAGGGACCTTGCACCATGAAGGGCAATTGGAAGCCGGATGTGGTGTTGAGGCTTGCCACGCCCTTCATGTCGTATTCGCGCGTCGGCACCGAGGCGGTGCCGGTCAGCGTGATCTTCGCAGCCGGCCCTTCGATCCGGATGTCCTCGGCGGTCGCGACCCCGTCGGAGAATTTCACCGCGATGGTGAGGCTGTCGTATGGGGTCGTGCCGTTGCGGAAATTGCCGCCGCCCGACAGCGGCCGCCGCTCCAGCCGCTTCAGGAGCTGCTCGGCATTGAAGCCCGATATCGCTCCGTCATGTCCGGTCACGGTGGCGGTGCCGTCGAGCGACTGCACGAGGCCGAACGGGCTCGAGCCGGAGGCGAGAAGTGAGACGTTGATGTTGCCGCGGCCGGACAGCTTGCTGAGGCCGAACAGTTCGGAAGCGCAGGCCTGCAGATCGACGTCGATGAACTGGAATTGCGCCTTGACGTCGGCCACGGTGTCGGAGCGCGCGATGCCGAACGAGCCCTTGGCGATGCCGCCATAGACCTGGGCTTCGCCGACCGAGAGCGCCAGCGTGCCGTTGCGCAAATTGGCGCCGATCGCGGTGCGGCCGAGTTTCGTGGGCCCGACCGTCAGCTTGGCCGCCGACAGGCGCATGTCGAGGTCGGTGGTCGACAATCCGTTGAGATCGAACAGCTGCCTGTTCCAGTCCCGCGCGCCGCTGGCAAGCAGGCGGAAGGTGGAAATGTAGGGCGTGAAATCGAGCGCGTCGGCGGCAAGCGTTGCCTGCAGCGTCTGCCGGCCGTTATTGGCGTAGGTCATCACGCCTTCCGCCGTGTTGCCGTCGAGCTCGACATTGACGTTGGTGAGCGCGATCGAGGGGCCTACGACATTGGCGCGTGCCTTCAGCGCGAAGCGGCCGAAGCCGCCGCTGCCGGGCTGCGGCTGGCCGGTCCAGCGCAGCGCGTTGCGCAAGGACGGGCTGTCGATCGTGACCGTGCCTTCCATCATCGGGCTGGTGCGGTTGGCGACGCTGCCGTCGAAGGCGAGCTTGAGCGGGGCGCTGGCGATCCGCGCCTTCAGGCCGGAGCGGTCGCCGGAGAGGGCGGCGACGAAATCGGAGAAGCTGATCGAGCCGTCGACGCGCTCGCCGCGCCAGTCGAACTGTCCGGTCGCGGCGAAGGAGCGCGAGATCGAGGGCCAGGCCAGCGACAGGTCGATGTCCTCGAACTTCTCGGTGGCGTGGGTGGCTGCGTCCTCGTAGTTGAGCACGCCGTCCTGGATCCTGATCTCGGAGAACGACACCTGGTTGTCGGCGCCGGGCTTCATGGTGCGCGCGATGGTCTGGATGAACGGCGTCCAGTTGCTCTCGCCGTCCGGCTTCAGGCTGACATGGATGCGCGGCCGCAGCAGCGTGAGGTCGGCGATCTCGAACCGTTGCAGCAGCAGCGGCAGCAGCCGCAGGTTTGCGGTGAGCACATCGACATGGAGGGCGGGGTCGCCGGTGCCGCCGCCTTTCAGGCCGACGTCGTGAAAAGAAATGTAGCTCGCCGGCAGCACCGAGATGTCGATCGCGCCGGCAACATTGAGCTCGAGCCCGGTGACCTCGCGGATCTGTGCTTCCACCGCCTTGCGCAATGCGTCGCGGTTGATGAGCCAGGAGGTCGCGATCAGGGCGATCAGCGCGACGCCGAGCAGCGCCGCGATCGGCGTCCCGAGGCGCTTCATTCCTTGGGCCATGGTCAATGGCATGTCCTGATCGGGTTGGTCGTTGGAGCCAGAAGGGCGGGCGGGAAACCTGCGCGCCCCACGCCCAACCCCCGCAACTTGATGGGTTTTCTTGTCGCTTTCAAGGCCACGGACGGTTCTGCCCACGGCATGGGCAGCTTCTAGCACCGGCTCGCGGAACGGAGAACCCGTATCATTGACGGCTTTGGAGGATTTCGCCTAATAATCGCCGCCAATAAGGCGCGACGCCTGCAAGCCGAAGGTTCAGTCGAGGTTTTTTGCATGAACAAGGTCTATCCCGACGCCAAGTCGGCTCTTGAGGGCGTTCTCAAGGACAACATGATGATCATGTCGGGAGGCTTCGGCCTCTGCGGCATCGCCGAGGAACTGTCGGACGCGATCCGCGAGTCCGGCGTCAAGGGCCTGACGGTGGTCTCCAACAATGCCGGTGTCGACGGCATCGGGCTCAGCCGCCTGTTGGAAACCCGCCAGATCAAGAAGATGATCTCGTCCTATGTCGGCGAGAACAAGCTGTTCGCGCAGCAATTCCTCGCCGGCGAGCTGGAGCTCGAATTCAATCCGCAGGGCACGCTGGCCGAGCGCATCCGCGCCGGCGGCGCCGGCATCCCCGCCTTCTACACCAAAACCGGCGTCGGCACGCTGATCGCCGAAGGCAAGGAAGTGAAGGAGTTCGACGGCGAGAAGTATCTGATGGAGCGCGGCCTGTTCGCCGACCTCGCCATCGTGCACGCCTGGAAGGGCGACACCGCCGGTAACCTCATCTACCGCAAGACCGCGCGCAACTTTAACCCGATGATGGCGACCGCCGCCAAGGTCACGGTGGCCGAGGTCGAGCATCTGGTTCCGGCCGGTGAACTCAATCCCGACCACATCCACACGCCCGGCATCTTCGTGAAGCGCATCATCGAGGTCGGTACGGCCAAGAAGCGCATCGAATTCCGCAACACCCGCCCGCGTCAGGATCGCGCGCCCGCTGCCGGAACAGGAGTTGAAATCTGATGGCTTGGACCCGTGAACAGATGGCCGCGCGCGCCGCGAAGGAACTGCGTGACGGCTACTACGTCAATCTCGGCATCGGCATCCCGACGCTGGTCTCGAACTACATCCCCGACGGGGTGGATGTCAGCCTGCAGAGCGAGAACGGCATGCTCGGCATGGGCCCGTTCCCCTATGAAGGGGAAGAAGACGCCGACCTCATCAATGCCGGCAAGCAGACCGTGAGCGAGCTGCCCTCGACCTCGTATTTCTCGAGCGCGGATTCCTTCGGCATGATCCGCGGCGGTCACATGGACCTGTCGATCCTCGGCGCCATGCAGGTCGCCCAGAACGGCGATCTCGCCAACTGGATGATCCCCGGCAAGATGGTCAAGGGTATGGGCGGCGCGATGGACCTCGTCGCCGGCGTCAAGCGCGTCGTCGTGGTAATGGAGCATTCGGCCAAGGACGGCTCCAAGCTGCTCAAGCAGTGCAACCTGCCGCTGACCGGCGAGCGGGTGGTCGACATGGTCGTCACGGATCTCGCCGTCTTCACCATCGACAAGCACGGCGACGGCGGCATGGCCCTGATCGAGCTCGCCGACGGCGTTTCGCTCGACGAGGTCAAGGCCAAGACCGAAGCGGAATTCCGCGTCGCGCTGAAGAACAGCTGAGATGTAGATCGAGATAGTCGTGAAATGGCCGGGCTTCGTCCCGGCCATTATCGTTTGGGTATGGGGGCACCTACGACCTCGCCGCCCAGACCTTGCTGAACCGCGCCGATACGCTCGCGACCCATGATGGTTCTTCCCGCACCAGGCGGAAGCCGAGATTGGCGGGCGGCACGCCCTGCGCGCAGCCGCCGGCGCGGGCGTCGCGGATGAAGTCGGTGACATAAGCGCGGTGTGCGCCCTCGGCGACACGCACGCCGCAATTCACCGTCGGACGGCCGGCATTGCCTGATGCGTCGATCCGCGAGCGCACGAAGCAGGTCGAGGTCCATTCCCAGACATTGCCGGCGAGATCTTCGATGCCGTGCTCGTTGGCGCCGAACTTGCCGAACGGATAGGCTGTGGTGTCGGAGAGGTCGCGCTCGGATTCACGCTCATAGCGGCTGAGCCAGCGCTTCGAGGGATCGTCCGCGTCCACCGGCGCGCCGTCGTCCTTGAACCTCGAGCCCGCAGCAAAGGCCCATTCCGCGTCGCTCGGCAGGCGGTAGTGATGGCCGGTCCTGCGCGTCAGCCAGCCCGCATAGGCCTCGGCATCGTGCCAGCTGACCTGCACGACGGGCCGATCGAGCGCGATCGCGACGCCGCGATCGAGCGCGCGGCAGGCGCCGTCCTGCACACAAAGCTGGTAATCGGCGGAGGAGACTTGCTCGCGCATGATGTGAAGGGGTTTCGTGAAACGCATCGCGCGCAGCGGCACCTCCGCCTGCTGCCCGGCGCGCGTGAAATCGCCGGCCTCGCGATAGGACAGGCTGCCCGGCGCCACTCTGACGATGGCAGGCTCGGTCGCCGTGCCGCGCACCGCGATGTCGGTGACCAGCGGTGCGACGGCGATCGGCCCTGCGAGTCCGGCGGCGCATGCCAGCGCCAGTTTCAGCTTGAATGCGATCAGCATGATCGTCCCCCGAAGAAAGAAGGGGCCGGTGATGACCGGCCCCTCGTCGCGTCTAGTTGGTCGAGGCCGGTATCTCCGCAGGCGCCTTCACCTGCATCATCAGATCGTCGTTCCACTTGCCTTCGACCTTGAAGTGTGCGGTGGCGCCGAGGTCGGCGGCCTCGATCAGGTTGTGCGTGACATAAGCGTAGATGCCCGGCTGCAGGAACTTGTACAGCGCAGCTCCCGCCGAGCCGCCGCGGATGAACCAAGTCTCTAGCCCGGTCTCAGGCGCGTTGGAGAATTTTCCGGTCTCCCAGACATAGTCGCCATGGCCGCCGATCAGATGCGGGCGGCTGTCGCGATTGGCCTGCGAGTGCACGATCAGCACGTTCTCGCCGACATTGGCGGTCAGTGCGTTCTTGCCGGTGAGCGCGCCGACCTTGCCGTTGAAGACCACATGCGAGGGGATCAGCTTCTTCATCACCTCTTCGGTTTCGGTGAAGGCTTCGCCCGGCGAGTCGTAGGACTTGAAATTACCCTTCTCGTCCCGCGGCACGTACATGTCCTGCTCGCCGACATAGTAGACCTTGTCGTATTTCAGCGCGTGGCCCTTGCCGTCGTTGAGTCCGTCGCGCGGCAGCACCATCACGGCGCCGTTCATGCCGGAGACGACGTGCCAGGGGATCATCGGGCCGCCCGGCGCACAGTGATAGACGAACACACCGGTCCGCGTTGCCTTCCAGCGCAGTACGACCTGCTCGCCGGGATTGATCAGGGTGAGCGCACCGCCGCCAAGCGCGCCGGTCGCGGAGTGGAAGTCGATGTTGTGCGGCATGGTGTTGGTCGCGGGATTGACCAGCGTCGTTTCGACGTAGTCGCCTTCATGCACGACCATCAGCGGGCCAGGCATCGAGCCGTTGAAGGTCATGGCCTGAAAGGTGGTGCCCTTCTCGTCGATGACGACCTTCTTCTCCTCGATCGTGAGCTTGAACTCCATGATCTTGGGGCCCTGCTTGGTCGCCTGCTCGTGCGCATGCACGAACGGCGGAGCGACCAGCTCGACCTTCTGACGCGGCAGCTTGAGATCGTCCGCGGCGAAAGCGGGTGTTGCCAGCATCAGGGCGGTCGCGGCGGCGCTGATCAATGCGGCTCTGCGGGTGAACATCGGAAGCATCCTTCATCTGAAAGGGTTTTGATGACGGATGCAGTGTGCGCCGATCCCGGCAACGGTGTTTGTGCTGCGACAAGCTTCTGCCGGATTCGCTTCCGGTAAGATACTTAAGACGTTTGCCGAAGGTCGCATGACGATGTGTCAAAGACGATGCGAAAACACGACGGCACGTCGCTTGCGCCCACGGTAAGTCGCTCACGAGTTCGGTTGGCAATGGCTGGATGCGCCGGACTAGAGCAACTGGATTGCAATCCAGACCGTACCCCAGACGGCGAGTGACAGTGCGGCAAAGACAGCAACCGTGATCGCCAGAACGCGGACGATGGAGCTGATGCCGATCGCGGGCGCGGCGGGGACGGGACGAAATTCGTCGAAGCGGGGGATATGGCCGCGCACGCCGGTGAGCCAGAGAACGAGATCGAGCGCAAGCGACGCCATGGCCTTATCTCCAGAGGGGCATTGATTGAACGTCACTATGGCTCCAATCCGGCGCTTAGACTTTGAGCGAGCGCAAGGTCGTCCGTCCGGAAATGGGTAATTTGGTGCCATCGGGGACCTGCCGCGTCATTGCGCGACGTTGATTTACGAATGGGTAAGACATGAGGACTGATCTCGCAGCGAGCTACGGCGAAGAGAGATTGCCCCGCTATACGAGCTATCCGACCGCGCCGCACTTTTCACCGGCGATCAGCGCCGACGCCTACGCTGGGTGGCTGTCCGAGCTTTCCTCGAGCGCCAGCGCCTCGCTCTATCTGCATGTGCCGTTCTGCCGTGAGATGTGCTGGTACTGCGGTTGCCACACCCAGATCGTCCGTCGCGACGAGCTCATCGCCGCCTATCTTCAGACGCTGCGCAGCGAGATTGACCGGGTCGCGGACGCCATCGGCCGCCGCATCAAGGTCGAGCACATCCATTTCGGCGGCGGTACGCCGACGATCATGGCGCCGGACGCGTTTGCCGAATTGATGGCGGCGATGCGCCACGCGTTCTTCGTGCTGCCGTCCGCCGAGATCGCGGTCGAGATCGATCCGCGCACCCTGTCCGCCGAGATGGTCGAGGCCATGCGGCTCTCCGGCGTCAACCGCGCGAGCCTGGGGGTGCAGAGTTTCGATCCCGTCGTGCAGCGCGCGATCAACCGCGTGCAGAGTTTCGAGCAGACCGCCTCCGTCGTCGACATGCTTCGCCGTGCCGGCATCAACGGGATCAACTTCGACCTGATCTACGGGCTGCCGCACCAGACCGTCGCTTCGTGCCTGGATACCGTGCGGCGTTCGCTCGAGCTTAAGCCCGACCGCTTCTCTGTGTTCGGCTATGCGCATGTTCCAAGCTTCAAGAAGCACCAGCGCATGATCAACGACAATCATCTGCCCGACGGCCTGGCGCGGCACGACCAGGCTTGTGCGATCGCCAACGCGCTGAAGGAGGCCGGCTACGTGCAGATCGGGCTCGACCATTTCGCCCGTCCCGACGACGCCATGGCCGTGGCGTTCAAGGAGGGCACGCTGCGGCGCAATTTCCAAGGTTACACCACGGATCAGGGCGAGGTCCTGCTCGGCTTCGGCGCCAGCGCGATCGGACATCTGCCGCAAGGCTACGTCCAGAACGAGGTGCAGATCGGCGCCTATGCGCAAAGCATCGCCAATGGCCAATTGGCCACCGCGAAAGGCTATGGGCTCACCGACGACGACCGGCTGCGCGCCGACATCATCGAGCGCATCATGTGCGAGTTCAGCGCCGATCTCGGTGACATCTGCGCCCGTCACGGCGCGGAGGCCGGGGCGATGCTGCGATCGGC
>Ga0102590_1004301_pt1 | contig 12316 bp, 10 predicted proteins | sample AraplaMF_Col_mMF_FD_76859 | JGI IMG/M metagenome (GOLD analysis project Ga0102590, IMG submission 76859) | Arabidopsis root microbial communities from the University of North Carolina, USA - plate scrape MF_Col_mMF | ecosystem: Host-associated > Plants > Roots > Endosphere | place: USA...
TTCCAGGAGGGTGTCGCGGGCAAGGGCGGCGTCGAGAGGTGCCAGCCGGTGTGCGGCATCGAGCAGGAGCCGAGGCGCTGCGCTGCCGCGCACCTGGGAGAACACCAGCCGGGCCCGCAGTCGCTCGAGTCGGGCGCGCTGCAGGTCGTCGAGTGGACCGGCCTCGGCGATGGCCAGCAGGGACTGAGCCTGGTCGACCGCGCCTGCGTCGATGTGTGCCTGGGCGGCGGCCAGTGCACGGCCGGCTCTCCGTGCGGCATCGGAGGTCAGCTCCGTCGCCTGCTGCAGGAACGAGGCCGCTGCGGCGATTCCTCCCCTGCCCTGGGCCCGGCCCGCCGAGCGCTCCAGGTCCATGGCAATGCCCTCGTCGGGCCGGTCGGTCGCGTGGGCGCGGTGCCACGCCCTGCGATCAGGATCAAGGTGGGGATCGGTGGCCTCTGCCAACGCCCGGTGCGCGGCCCGGCGCCCCGGCGCGGGCGCCCCCCGGTAGACGGCCGAGCGCACCAGGGGGTGGTGGAATCGCACCCTGGTACCGAACTCGACCAGTCCCGCGGCCTCGGCCGACATTGCGGCATCCTCCGGTATCCCCTGCAGCGCGGCTGCGCGCCGCAACAGATCAACGTCTCCGGTCGGCTCGGCCGCGGCGGTCAGCACAAGACGCCGGCTGTCCACCGGAAGCGATGCGAACTGCTGGTGAAGGGCGCTTTCGATGCGACTCGCCAAGGGTCGCCTGCCCGGTAGCCAGAAGCCACCCGCCAGCTCGGCGGGCGCCAGGGTGTGTGGCAGTTGCAGCAGCGCCATCGGGTTGCCGTGCGTCTCGGCGACGATCCTGTCCCGTACCAGCGGGTCGAGTGGTACGCGAACCGCCGAGGCCAGCAGGGCACGCGCCTCGTGATCGCTCAGTCCCTCGACGATCAGCTCCGGCAGACCGGCCAGCTCACGGCCGTCATCGCAATCCCTCAGGGCGAAGATCAAGGCTACCGATTCGGCCGCCAACCGCCTGGCCACGAATGCCAGCGCCTGCAGGGACTCCTCATCCAGCCACTGCGCATCGTCGACGAGGCAGGCCAGCGGGCCGTCTCCGGCGGCGCCGGCCAGCAGACCAAGCACAGCCAGACCCACGAGGAACCGATTCGGCACCTCACCCCTCTGTAGTCCGAACGCCACGGACAGTGCATCACGCTGTGGATCGGGCAGCCCGTGGAGCCTGCCCAGCAAGGGCGCGCAAAGCTGGTGAAGGCTCGCGAAGGGAAGCTCCATCTCGCACTCGATGCCCGAGATGCCAAGGGTGCGGAACCCGACGGCCTGGCCGACCGCGTGGTCCAGCAACGCGGTCTTGCCGATCCCGGCTTCACCGCGCAGGACCAGAACCGCACTGTCGCCCGCCCGTGCCGTGGCCAGTACCCGCTCCAGCGCCGCCAGCTCGTGGTCCCGGCCCCGTAGCACGACCCGAGAGTCCATGGACTGTACACCCATAGGTCGATCTTCCTGGAACGCAGTTTTGATGCACCTACGCACTGTTTTGACCGTATTCCCTTTTGGGCGCTTTCAGTAATTGTGCGCGGATCGGACGCACCCCGGGGTTCGACCACGGGGACACCCCGGGGGTTTCCCTGGGGCGACGCACGCAGACCTGGACGACTGTGGACGAGCCGGCGACAGAGGGTCGCCGACATTGCAAGGAGCACCCCCCATATGTCTGACACTTCCGCATCGACGACTGTCCACCCGTTCACGTTCGAATTCCCCGACGCGGAACTTCAGGACCTGCGTGCGCGCATCGAGGCGACGCGCTTCCCCGAGAAGGAGACCGTCGACGATCAGTCCCAGGGCACCCAGCTCGCCACCGTCAAGGAGCTGGCGCGTTACTGGGCGACCGAGTACGACTGGCGCAAGGTCGAGGCGCGGCTGAACTCCTACCCGCAGTTCATCACCGAGATCGACGGGCTGGACATCCATTTCATCCACGTTCGTTCGAAGCACGAGAACGCGCTGCCGGTGATAGTCACCCACGGCTGGCCGGGTTCGATCATCGAGCAGCTGAAGATCATCGACCCGCTCACAAACCCGACGGCCCACGGTGGTGACGCCTCGGACGCCTTCCACGTGGTGATCCCGTCGATGCCCGGCTACGGCTTCTCCGGCAAGCCGACCGCGTCCGGCTGGGGTCCGGAACGCATCGCCCGCGCCTGGGGCGAACTGATGAAGCGCCTCGGATACACCAAGTACGTCGCGCAGGGCGGCGACTGGGGCGCGGTCGTCACCGACCTCATGGGGGTCCAGGAGCCCGAGGGCCTGGTCGGCATCCACACCAACATGCCCAAGGTGATTCCGCCCGCGGTCGAGCTGGCCATCATCGCCGGCAACCCGCTGCCGTCCGACGTCGTCCTCGCCGACGACGAGCAAAAGCGCGCCGTCGAGCAGCTGGACTTCGTCTACCGGCACGTCTACTACGCCTACATGATGGCCTCGCGCCCGCAGTCCCTTACGGCGCTCGCGGACTCCCCCGTCGGCCTGGCCGCCTTCCTGCTCGACCACGACAAGGCCAGCCTCGAGCTGATCACCCGGTCCTTCAACGGAGTGAGTGAGGGCCTGACACGGGACGATGTCCTGGACAACATCACGCTCTTCTGGCTGACGAACACGGCGATCTCCGCGGCCCGCCTCTATGCGGAGAACACAACTCCGTTCTTCGGTTCGAAGGGTGTCAAACTCCCGGTAGCGGTGAGCGTCTTCCCCGACGAGCTCTACCAGGCCCCCAAGAGCTGGTCGGAGGAGGCGTACCCGAACCTCGTCCACTACAACAGGCTGCCCAAGGGCGGGCACTTCGCCGCGTGGGAGCAGCCGGAGCTCTTCGTCGGGGAACTCCGCGCGGGCTTCCGGTCACTTCGATAGTCGACCGGGTCCCGGCGACCGGCACAGGCGATGGCCGGACGGGCGGCCGTGGATACTCGACCCCGAGTCACTCGGCCGCCCCGCGTGCCGGCAGCGCGAGCCGCGAACCGGCGTTGCCACACGCGTCCGGCGCTGCTGTGTCGCCGACGGCTTGCGATGGACTCCGCCGCAGTTCAGAAAGCTGCCGGTAGTGACCGCGGCATTCACTCCGGACCCGTGTACGCGGGTTCAAAGCCTGCCGGGGACACCCTGCATGGTGCTCAAGACCCCGTCACCGGCGGAAACGCTGAGGCGGGGTCTTCGTGTCCGTGCGGCGCCATGTCTCACGAGCGGGCCTGTGTCGGGGCCGGAGACGAGCTGTTGACGAGATCTAGGCCCATGTCTGGAGGTTGGTGGCCCCTTGGGACGATCCGTCCTGGCGCACCACGGGGACAGGATTCCCGCTCGGCCCCCGGCCGGCCGATGTCATGCGGCCGCCGCCTGCTTGGATCACTGCAATGACGGACTGGTCCGAGCTCCACCACGCCTACGGCACCGCAGAAGACGTTCCCGGGCTGCTCGACGCAGCGAGGCCGGCCCCACAGGATCCGAGCTGGGACGAACTCTGGTCCCGGCTGTGCCATCAGGGCACCGTCTACTCGGCGAGCTACGCGGCCCTGCCCGCACTCCGAGACATGGCGCGTCACTGGTCGCCGTGGGATCGACGGATGCCGCTCTGCTTGGCCGGCTCCACCGTGGCCGGCAAGGACCAGCCCTACGGCGTTCAAGATCCCCAGGTGACCTACGCGTCGGAAACATCCGACCTGGTGGGGCTGACCGAGGAAGCGCTCGAGGACCCTGGACTCGCCGACACCCCCACGACATACGTCCACTTGCTGGCAGCCCTCCTGAGCTTCGAGGGTGTCGACGTCTGGGGCGAACGGCTCGACGGGCTGAACGACGAGGAGTACGAGGTCTCCTGCCCCACGTGCAGTACGGAGAACTTCATAGCCTTCGGGGCATACGGCTTCTTCTCGACTGTCGACAGCATGTACATGAAGGCCACCACTGCGAGGAAAGTGCCACTGCAGCCACACGCTCTCAGCCCTGGCGGCGCTCGGCCGAAGACTCCACAACCGCGCCCTCGCGGACGGCCAGTCCGACGTCGCACACAAGTTGACCTACGTCTTCGGCAACGCGCAGTGCGCCGAGTGCGATGTGGTCTTCGGCGTCGCGGAGGCCGTCGTCGCCTGTTGGGGCTGATGGCCGCGGCCGCGTGCAACACCGCTTGCTAGCCAGCGTCGTTGTCGCTGCCGTCTTCGAAGACGAAGAGAGGCTTGGCGCCTCGGGCGGGTGTTTCGGCGAGCGCGATGGCTTCGGTGAAGCGTTCGAGCGGGAACGGCCGGCCCTGGGGGATGCTCAGCACTCCGTCAGCGACGAGACCGCGGACCTCGGACAGCGCGCGCAGCGCGTCCTCGGGGGAAGCCGTGCCGAACCAGCGGTTCAGCCAGAAGCCGCGGACCGCCTTGGTCTCGTAGATGACCGAGCGTGCCTGCAGCGGGATCGTCAGCGCCGCCGGGTCGGTCTGCCGATGGGTGGACAGCGCGCCGTAGACCACGACCTCGCCTCCCGGAGCCAATGCCTGGGACACCTGGGCACCCACATGTCCCGCCACGCAGTCGACGGCCTTGCGAACGCCGGACTGTCCTGCGATCTCGGCCACGCGTTGCAACAGGTCCTCGTCCTCGGTGCAAATGACCTCGTCGCCGCCGAGCGCTTTGATCTCCTCGACGGCATCGCGTCGCCGCACGACATTGATCGTGCGAATACCCAGATGCCTTGACAGCTGAATGACGAGCCGGCCGACGGTGGAGCCCGCGGCCGTCTGCAACAGCCATTCGCCCGGCTTTACGTCGAGTTCGCGCGTCACGAGGAGCAGTGCCGTCAACGGGTTGACGGCGAGTTGACAGGCGCTGGAGTCGTTCAGACGGTCCGGGACCGGCAGGAGCCTTTGTGTATCGGCCACAAGGTATTCCTGCCAGGTGCCGGCCACATGGGGCCCGGGCACCGCCGGGACCGCAACGGCCACCACACGCTCGCCGATCGTCAGCCCCTCCGTATCCGGGCCCAGGGCCTCGATACGGCCCACGCACTCCATGTGACCGCCGACGGTGGGAAACTCGGGCGAGAAACCGTAGCGGCCACGCAGCACATGCAGATCGCTGGCGTGGATCGGAGTCGCCTTCACACGGATCAACGCCTGGCCGGCTCCTGGTGTGGGAACGGGCCGGGATTCCAGCCGCAGGACATCGATCGGCTCGCCGACCTTTCCGGCTACGAGCGCGCGCATGGATCGAGGCATGAGAGACCTTTCATCTCCCAGCGCCCGGCGAGTTCGACGGGCGTTACGGACAAGAACGATGCTGGTGCCGGCTTCCTCGTCGGCGCCCGGGCTGCAGGCCCTTCCTTTTTGATGGAACCGGCCCGCGTGCTGAGTGTCATCGGCACGGGCTCCCTACTCCCCTTCACCGGCCCACTCGAGACGATCACGTAATCGCGCCGGGTTCGTGCGGCTTACCGATGTCCGCGATCAGGACCGCGCGACTCGGCGCAGCACACCGAGTTCGGATCATGGATCCGGCATTTCGGGGTCCGCACCCCCGGCTCCGGGACGATTCCCGACTGCGGACGGCGCGGCGTCGCTCGAATGCCCGCTGTGTCGGTTCGGGGCTCAGCAGGCCGCCGAGGGATACGCCTGGAGGCCCTCGATCGAGTCGCGGCCCTTGGCGGTGTCCGCGTACAGCCGGGCCTCGGTGATCAGCCCGTCTTTCACGGTGAACAGCAGACAGTGTTCATTCTCCATCGTGCGGCCGCTCTTCGCCCTTGCCCTGGCCCTGACGGGAACGATCACGTGTGACCCGTCGTCGAGCACCGTATGTGCGTCGTAATTGAAGGTGTCGTAATAGTGATCGTAGATATCCTGGTAGAAGGCGAGAAACCCTTCCGGACCGTGGAATGTCCCGCCGTAAGGCAGAGAGGTGGGGGAAGTGGAAAACCACCTCGGGTGACATCAGGGCCACCAGGTCCGAGGAGTCGTTCTCCTCGAATCCGGAGTATGCCCGCCGGCAGGCATCCACGATTGGCTGATTCCGAGACATTCTTCCTCCATATCGCGGCAGGAATGAGCGGGTCCGCTCAGTCGCGGTCGGCGTCCGCCGGGTCGGCGCAGTACTTCGCGTACTCGGTCCCGGCGAAGTGCTCGCCCAGCTTCCGGGAGAAGTACTGGAGCATCGGCAGCGGACGGTGGTTCATCACAAGGTGCTGCGTCTTCCCCTCTTCGTTCTTGTAGACGACGGCGATGTTGGCGATCGGCCTGCCGTCCACGGTCGCCGCGTAGTCCTCGACGAAGCCGTTCTCTCCGTACTTGCCGATGTAGATGAAGTCCTGGAATTCGTACAGAGTGCGCGCGTAGGAGAGTATCGCGCGAACGTCCTTGGCTCCGTGAATGGTGCCGTTGAAGACACCGGCCTCCAGCGTCACATCGTCGGCAAGATTGTCCAGCCAAGGGGGGTAGTAGTCCTTGCGCTGTCGCACCGGGTCACCGCTGCCCAGATATGTCGGTGGCGTCCTGTAGGTCATTTTCAGCCTCCTGTATCGGTTGGACTTCCAACAGAATCACTGGGCGCAGCAGGCACTGTCCAACAGAAGTAATAGACCGCCGCCATCTCGCTGAGAGATACCTTGAGGGATACTCGGAAGGTGGAACTGCGCCAGCTCGAGTACTTCGTCGCCGTCGCGGAGGAAGCGAACTTCACCCGTGCCGCCGCACGGGTGCACGTCGTCCAGTCAGCGGTCTCCACCACGATCAAGAACCTCGAGCGGGAACTCGGTACGCCGCTGCTGGAACGCACCCCCAAACGCGTACTGCTCACCGATGCCGGTGCCGCCCTGCTCCCGCGCGCCCATGCCGCTCTCGACGCCGCCCGGGAGGCCGCGGACGCGGTGGCCGAGGTCCGCGGCGGACTCAGCGGCGCACTGCGGCTCGGCGCGATCGCGACGGTCGGGCTCATCGACCTTCCCGTGTTCCTGGGTGAATTCCACCGGCGTCACCCAGGCGTGTTCCTGCAGACCAGCGCCGCCCCCTCCGGTTCGCAGGGCCTGATCGAAGCCCTCCTCGAACGGCGGCTCGACCTTGCCTTCGTCTCGGGGCCCGGACCTTGTCCGACCGGCATCACGCTGACCGACCTCGCCGCCTCGGTGCTGGATCTCGTCGTGCCCGCCGACCATCCGCTCGCAAAACGACGCAGCGTCTCGATCACCGAGCTCGCCGGCCTGGACTTCGTGGACTTTCCCCTGGGCTACAGCAACCGGACCGTTGCCGACCGGGCCTTCGACGCCGGCTCCGTCCCCCGCCGCGTCGCCATCGAGATCACCGATCTCACCACCGGCGTGGACTACGTACGAAACGGACTGGGCGTGGCGCTGCTGCCACGGGTCGCCCTCGGCCAAGGGCGGGACGTCGCCACGCTGACCGTCGTCGACGCCGACCTGGATTGGCAGTTCTCCCTGGCTTCTCCGTCCGACCGCGCGCCCGGTCCCGCGGCCCGCGCCGTGATCGCGATGGCACACGAGATGCTCCGGCGAGGGTGAGCGTCCCATCGCACATCGCCCCCGGTGCCGTTCGCACGGCGCCGTACGGGGGCGAGGACCGGTATCCCGCACCGCGCGCAGGTTCGCCTCCGGTCCCGGCGGCCTCCAGCCTGTTGTGCGTCCGACGGCCGCCCTGCACGACCCTCGTCACGCACTACGGCGGACGACGGCGACCGGGCAGTGCGCGTGGTGCAACAGCGCCTGACTCACCGAGCCCAGGAGCAGCCCGGAGAAGCCGCCGTGCCCTCTGGCTCCGACGACCATCAGCTGGGCGCCGCTGCTCGCCTTGATCAGTACCTCGCGGGTTTCGCCGCTCAGGACCTCCTGCCCGACCCTGACGTCCGGATACCTCTCCCGGCGACCGACGACTGCCTGGGCCAGCAATCGCTCCGCGCTCTCCACGCCCATACCGGCCGGCGCGTAATCGGGCAGCCACGCATGCACGGCCCTGATCTCGGCTCTCCTCAACGCAGCCTCGGCGAAGGCGAATTCGACCGCGTTCTCGCCTTCGGGGGAGCCGTCGACGGCCAGCACGATCGGCCCCGCGTCATCCGGTTCGTCGCTGACCACGATCACCGGACACTGGCTGTGAGTGGCCAGGGAGACCGCCGTCGAGCCCAGCAGCATGCCGACGAAGCCACCGATGCCTCGCCGGCCGACGACCATGAGGTCCGCGTCTCGTGACTCGGCCGTCAGCACCGCTACCGCGCCGCCGGTCATCACGGCATCGGTGACCTCCACCTCCGGCGCGACACTGCGGGCGAGCTCCGCGGAGTCGTGCGCCAGGCGATTGAGCGGCGACGGGTCCAGCGGCGCGTACATGGGCCCGACAGGCCAGCTGAAACCGTGCACCACACGAAGCGTCGCATGACGCCGCCGTGCTTCCCGGGCGGCCTGCACCACCGCCGCATCACTCGACGACGAGCCATCCACTCCGACGACGACCAGGCTGCCCACGGCTCCTCCACAGTCACATCAGCTTCGCTTCCCCCTCGATCACCTCGGTCTCCAAAGCTTTACCGCCACCGGGCGTCGCCGCCAGCCGGCCGGGCGACTGGCGCACATCTCCGGCACGGGGACACATAAGGCTCTACCCCAGCCGCCCGGTCCTGCCCTGGACTCGGCCTCGGTCCACAGCGTCGTCCACGTTCGATCGGGCAGCGGGGGCGGCGGATCCCGGTGCCCCCGCTGCCCTGGTCGGTGGATCGGTTTGGGTGATTCGCTGGGGCAGGTATGTCCGCAGGACGGGGCGGATGGCGGATGGCGGACCGATGGTCGCCGGGCCCTGGCCCGTCCCGCGGGTCACCGGGGAGCGCGCACCGCCGCAGTTCGTGCGGGCGCGCCTGTGTGGGGCCGCTACGAGTGGCCGCCGTCGCGGGGCCGGCCGGTCAGCCGTGTGCGCCTGCCTGACCGGATCGGCGACCGCGCCGGGCCGGGCCGGGAGACGTGGACCGAGTGGCTGCCGGGGACCTGACGGTCCGGGCTCCGGCCCGCTCGGCCATGGCACGCTGTGCGGGCGGGGGGATCATCCGGTCGTCGGTCACGACCAGGTGCCAGGTCGGCTCGGTCCGCCAGGCCGGCTGGGGCGCGGCTCCGTTGAGGGCGTCCACGCCCCAGGGCACCTGGGAGTCCGCCATGAAGGCGGCCTGGTCGGCGGCGGTGTCCGCGGCGAACGAGGCGGCGAACCGGTCCCGGTCCAAGAACAGGAAGCCGTCCCTGGGCGGCGGGTCGGCGATGAGGCTGTGCTGACCGGCGAGGGCTACCGCTTCACGGAGACCGCACTCTCTCAACCGCCCACCAGGGCGACCAACTTGATGAAGACCAGGTCGGGATCGGCTGTCAGGTCCACGACTTCGTCCAGGTCCTCGACCTGGTGGTCACCGGCCAGTACGAAGAAGCCGTTGGCCAGGAAGGCGCGTTCCGCTGTGTCGGCCTGGCGCTGCCAGTCGATGCGGCGCGGCTCGCGGAGTCGGTAACCGTTCAGTTCGACCTCGGCGTCGTCGGGACGGACGAGACCGTCGAAATGGGTGCTCGGGCGACTGTTGTGCCGGGCGACCTCCTCACGGACCCTGAGCCGGATCAGCTCCCGTACGGTCATCCTTTCCGGCAGCCCGGCGATCTCCCACGCGGCGACCGGCTTGCCCGTCGCGGTCTCGTCCCGGAACGTCACAGTGGCCATCACGCGCCCCTCTTGATCTGGCGGAGGATCGTCTCGTCGGTGATGTCGGTGTCCGCGGCGAGCAGGAACGCCTTGCTCAGGATCAGGGAGAGCCGCTCGTCCTCGAACGGCAGGAAGACCTTCCCGTCACCCTTGCCACGCGACGGAACGATGCACAAGTAGGAATCGTCCGGTTCCATCAGGATGTTCGCCGAACCCAGATGGATCCTGTACGTACGCAAGTCCCCCCGCACAACCAGGAAACGACCCTCCAGCGTGCACCGGGCGGCGATCTTCAAACGCGGCAGGATCCGCTCCAACACCTCCCGCCGCACCTCGGCACTCGCCGTCAACGCACCGAAGGACGCCCTCCGCCAGTACCCCCCGTAACCGTCCTCGCCACGGTCGGCCCATTCGGGATCGGCGGCGATCGACGTCACACCCACAAACAGATCCACATCCCGCATCGCCTCGCTGAACACCAGCGGAGGCACCTCCGCCAGCGGTACCGCACGCAGGCGCCGGCCGTCCCGCCGTTCGAAGCGGACCTGGTCCGTCGCGGCGTACTCGGGCGCGTAGCCGCCGTCGTCGTCCGCGGCGGGCTCGTGGTGGAAACAGGCCCGCCACTCGCCGTCGCCGAACTCGGCCCGCGCCTGACCGTCGTAGCCGCCGTCGTACCGGCCGAGGAAGTCGGCCTGCCAGCCGCGTTCCTTGAACAGCGCGTAGAGCTGCTTGTAGTGGACGATGTGGGCGGCGAACCTGTTGGAGTAGACACCGGTCTCCTCCTCGGCGGGGGTGAGCAGGTAGATCTCCCGGAAGGCCTGCTTGAACGGCTGCCGCAGCCGCTCGGCGACGATCCGCTCCCGCCACTCCCCGATGTCCTCCGCTGACGCCCGGATCGGATGCCACAACCGGACGCGCTCGGGCCGACCGGCCGGCTCGGCCGCCGGTGCCACCGCGTGCCACTCGCCGCCCTCGTCCTGGAACTCCCGGATCAACCCGCGGACAAGAGTTCCGGTGACCGGGTGGTCGCGGTAGTAGCGGCACCACTCCTCGTACGGCCACTCCCGCCCGGCCGACATCAGCGCCTCCACACGGGCCCGCTCGCCCGACAGCGTCCCCCGTATCTCCTTGGCCAGGGACTTCAGGTCCCGGAGCTCGTCGGGGAATCCGTCCTTCACTGCCGCCGGAGCCGTGCGGGACGTGGTTCCGTCGGGGCGCGCGAAGGTGAGCCGTACGGTTCCCGCCCCGTCGATCGCCACCCGCACCCGGTGTCCGCCCACCTCTCGTTCCAGCGAGCCGTCCGGCGCCAGACCGTGGTCCGGCACACTGCGCTCGATGAGCTGCTCCGCCGTGATGCCCTGCTTGCCGGCCGCCGTCACCAGCGCGGTGTCGAGCTGCTTGCGCAGTGCCCGGTGCCTGATCCGTGACTGCAATCGCCACAGGGCCTCGAGGGAGGCCGTATCGCCGGTCTCGGCCAGGGCGTTGATGGCGGCACCCGCGAGCTTGAGGTCCTCGATCACCCCGGTTCCGTGTCCGCCGGTCCGCAGCGCGAGCGCGCCGAGGTGACGCACCGCTGCCGGGCCTGCTGTCAGCGCGGCCGCCCAGACGATGCCCCGTGCCAGGTCGGCGTCGTTCTGGTGGACGACGTAGTGGTAGTGGTAGCCGTCATGCAGCCAGCCGGTGTGCGCACCGTTTTCTGTGCTGCACAGCGGATCGTCCTCGGCCAGCGCCCGCAGGACGTCGGCCACGAGGTCCCGTGCCGACGCCGCGTCCGCGAGTTCGAGGCAGGTCCGCCGCCACCGCTGCGCGGGTCGCGGCCCCGACGGACTCGCCAAGTGCCTGATGAAGCGGGCCGTTTCCGACGTCGGGGAAGTCCTCGCGCGATCCCTCAGCGGGGCGGCCCAGGGAGCACCGACGGGTATCAGTCCCTCGGGGATGTCCGCCTCGTCCACACTCGCGAGCAGCGCCCGGAGGCGCTGGGCGAGCGATGTGCGCAGCCGCGCCTCGACGGTGGTGTCCATGAGCCGGGTGTGCGCGTGCCGCAGCCAGGGCCCGACCGCACGGCGGCCCTCGGCGTCGAGCTGGTCGGCGGCGTCCAGCACCTGACCCAGTGCTTCGGCGAACCAGTGGTTCATGTCGTACTCGGTGGCGCGGAGCAGCATCACGGCGACCTCGCCGGGCGTCCAGCCGCGCACCCTCGAGATCAGCGACCCGATTTCGGCGTCGTACTGCCACAGGCTCGTGTCGTCGAAACGGGCGGCCAGCATGAGGCACAGGACAGCGGCCCTGCCCTCCTCGTCCGTGCAGGCCGCGAGTCGCCCGTCGATCTCGGTCCGGGTCGCCGCGCCCTGTGTCCTGGATCGCCGGTACTCGTGCCCCATGGAGCGCCGGAACTCGGTCCGTTGATGTTCCAGGAGGTCGACGAGCCCGCGGACGCGGTCGAGCGCGACGGAGCGCACTTCGTCGAGCCCGTCGTTCCTGCGGGATTCGGCCACCAAAGCGTCGTACAGCATGGCGGGATGATGGCAGGGGGGACTGACAACGCGATCAACTCGGCGGGTCTCCCGCCTCGTTGGAGCGCGGCGTTCGGTGCACGGCCGGGTGCGTGCCGCCCTGAGCGACCGTACGTCG
>Ga0102590_1004319_pt1 | contig 12248 bp, 5 predicted proteins | sample AraplaMF_Col_mMF_FD_76859 | JGI IMG/M metagenome (GOLD analysis project Ga0102590, IMG submission 76859) | Arabidopsis root microbial communities from the University of North Carolina, USA - plate scrape MF_Col_mMF | ecosystem: Host-associated > Plants > Roots > Endosphere | place: USA...
AAGTACTGGTAGAAAAAGCAGTACTGGGCTGGAAAGAGTTTGAGCTGGAGCTGCTGCGCGACAAGAATGACAACGTAGTGATCATCTGTACGGTGGAGAACCTGGATCCAATGGGTGTACACACCGGAGACTCCATCACCGTTGCGCCCGCCATGACCCTGAGCGATACCGCTTATCAGGACATGCGCAACAAAGCCATGATGATGATGCGCGACCTGGGCAACTTTGCCGGGGGCTGTAACGTGCAGTTTGCACTGAACCCCGAGAACGAAGAGCTCATCGCTATCGAAATAAATCCCCGTGTAAGCCGCTCTTCTGCGCTGGCCTCCAAAGCCACGGGTTATCCCATCGCAAAAATAGCCGCCAAACTGGCTATCGGCTATACGCTGGATGAGCTGAACAACCAGATCACCGGTAATACCTCTGCCTGCTTTGAGCCTGCACTGGACTATGTGATCGTGAAAGTGCCGCGCTGGAATTTTGACAAGTTCAAGGGCGCTGACGAAACACTGGGCCTGCAGATGAAATCCGTAGGTGAGGTAATGGCCATCGGCCGTACTTTCCCGGAAGCCATCCAGAAAGCCTGCCAGAGCCTGGAGAACGAAGCCATCGGCCTGGGTTACTACGGCAAATCACTCATGAAGAGCGATCAGCTGCTGGAAAGGCTGAAAACGCCTACCTGGGACCGTATCTTCCGTATCAAGGATGCATTGATGGAAGGCGTGTCTGTAAAGACCATCCAGCAACTGACCCTGATTGACCGCTGGTTCCTGCACCAGATCAACGACATCGTGAACCTGGAAAAACAATTGCTGGAGCACGATCTGCAAAGCATTCCCACTGAACTGCTCCGCGAAGCCAAACAGATGGGCTTCTCAGACAAACAGCTGGCGCACCTCTTTGGCGACTTTACAGAAGAAGAAGTATACGAGAAGCGTAAAGCCCTGGGCATTACGCGTACCTATAAAATGGTGGATACCTGCGCTGCAGAGTTTGAAGCAAGAACACCTTACTTCTACTCCGCTTTTGACCAGCAGAACGAAAGCATCCCTTCCGAGCGGAAGAAAGTGATCGTACTGGGATCCGGTCCTAACCGTATCGGTCAGGGTATCGAGTTTGACTACTGCTGCACCCATGGTTTGCAGGCCATACAGGAATGCGGTTACGATGCCATCATGGTGAACTGTAACCCCGAAACCGTGTCAACAGATTTTGACATGGCTAACAAACTGTACTTCGAGCCGGTATTCTGGGAGCACCTGTGGGAGATCATCGAGCTGGAGAAACCAGAAGGCGTGATCGTACAGCTGGGCGGACAAACCGCATTGAAGCTGGCTAAACGACTGGAAGAAAAAGGCATCCGCATCATCGGCACCTCCTTCGACAACATGGACATCGCCGAAGACCGCGGCCGTTTCTCAGACCTGCTGAAAGAACTGAACATTCCTTATCCTAACTACGGCACCGCTTATACTACCGATGATGCTATTGAAGTGGCAAAGGAAGTAGGCTATCCTGTACTGGTACGCCCCAGCTATGTACTGGGCGGTCAACGCATGCGTATCGTGATCAACGAAGAAGAGCTGGAAAAGGCGGTGATCAGCCTGCTGAAACACCTGCCCGGCAACAAGATCCTGATCGACCACTTCCTGGACCGTTGCCAGGAGGCTGAAATAGACGCCATCTTTGACGGGGAAAACTTCCACGTGATGGGTGTGATGGAGCATATAGAACCTGCAGGCATTCACAGTGGCGACAGTAACGCCGTGTTACCTGCTTTCAACCTCAGCCCCCTGGAAGTAACCACCATGGAGTACTATGCAGAGAAGATAGCCCGCGCACTGAACATCCGCGGCCTGATCAACATACAGTTCGCTATCAAGAACGGAAATGTATATGTAATCGAAGCCAACCCGCGCGCTTCACGTACCACACCTTTCATTGCGAAAGCTTACCAGGTGCCTTACCTGAACATTGCTACCAAAGTGATGCTGGGCGCCAACACACTGAACGACTTCACGATAGAGAAGAAACTGGACGGCTTTGCCATCAAGGAACCGGTATTTTCTTTCAACAAGTTCCCGGGCGTTAACAAAGAGCTGGGCCCTGAAATGAAGTCTACCGGGGAAGCGATCCGGTTCATTAAAGACCTGCGTGATCCTTACTTCAGGCAGCTGTATAAAGAAAAGAGTATGTATCTGAGTAAATAGGCTTAGTGCCAAACGCATAATGCAAAACGCTGATTGTCGCGAGTCAATCAGCGTTTTGCATTATGCTTTAAGCGTTCAGCTTATTTCGCTCTTAAGGGCGCTTTAGGTATTGTTACATCCGGCGTTTTCTTCACGTCTTTCATCAGCAGTTCTACTGCTTTCTCCAGCTGCGGGTCTTTACCTGCAATCACATCGGCCGGGGTCATTTCCACTTCTACATCCGGCGATACACCTTCATTTTCGATGATCCATTTACCGTCTTTGCTGAAGATACCCAGACGGGGAGCGGTAACATAGCCGCCATCCATCAATGGGGGATAGCTGTAGATGCCTACCAGGATACCCATGGTGGTAGTGCCTACCAGCTGGCCCATTTTCTTTTCACGGAAGAGGAAAGGCATGAGATCGCCGCCGGAGCCAGCATAGCCGTTAGTGACCATGACCTTGGGACCAAAGATGGCATTGCCGGGAGTGGTTTGCGGCCTGCCGTCGCGGGTGGCCCAGTAGTTGAGCACCTCACGGTTCATGAGGTCTATCACATAGTCGGCTGCAGAGCCGCCGCCATTAAAGCGTTCGTCCAGCACTACGCCTTTTTTATCCAGCTGCGAGAAATAGTAGCGGTTAAAGAAAGTGTAACCGTCGCTGCCCGTATTGGGCATATATACATAGGCCAGCTGTCCGTTACTGAGCTGATCTACTTTGCGGCGGTTGCCTTCCACCCAATCCATGTTACGCAGGTTCACTTCAGAACTGGTTGGCACTACAGTGAATTCTTTAGCGCCGGTAGTATTGGGCTGGCTGTTTACCAATATGCGTACCTGTTTACCGGCGGTGTTCTGTAACAAGTTGTGAATATTATCTTTTTCTTCCAGTGGCCTGCCGTCTATAGCTAACAGGTAGTCGCCTTCCTTCACCTGTATGCCGGGCTGGGTGAGAGGGGCCTGGAATTGTGGGTTCCAGTTAAGACCGGAGTATATTTTGCGGAAGCGGTAATGCCCGTTCTCAATGCTGTAGTCTGCTCCCAGCAGGCCCACGTTCACATTTATGGGAGCAGGTGCATCGCCCAGGCCTACGTAGTTGTGGCCTATTACCAGCTCGCTCATCATCTCATTGAAGAGATAGTTGAGGTCTTCACGGTGACTTACATAAGGCAGGAATTTTTCGTATTTGTTCTTGATCGCTTTCCAGTCGGCTCCGTGCATATTGGCCACATAGAAGAAGTCTCTTTCAATGCGCCACAGCTCATCAAACATTTGTTTCCATTCAGCTACCGGATCTACCATGATACGGATGCCGGAAATATTCAGCTTACCATCGCTGTTGGTAGATTTACCGCTGGTGCCTGCGATACCCAGGCTGCTGCCACTGGCGTACAGCAGTTTTTTGCCGTCGCTGCTGATCACGTAGTTGTTGATGGTATTGATGACCACATCGCTTTTACGTTTGGCAATATCATAAGCGTAAAGGTTGCCGCCTTCCAGGTAGAACAGCTTACCATCCACGCTTGCGTTGAGACGCGAATATGCTTTGGCGGAGAGAGGTAAAGCAACGATACGCTGATCTATATTCTGCAGATCAATACGGATGTTCTTTGATTTCTCTTTAGCTGCTTTGGAAGTATCTGTAGCAGCAGGTTTGGCGGGAGCGTCGCTGCTTTTAATGGTCTCTTCATCACTTTCCGGCGCCAGTAAAGAAGGCGCTTCATTGGCCAGTACAACGGCGTAGATGCTGCTTTGCACATCACGTTCGTAATTGGTCATATCCAGCCAGCCGGTATTGAGCGCGTAGTTGGTGCTGGCAGTAAAGAAAAGGTATTTGCCGTCGCGGCTAAAGGTAGGCTGACTGGCCTCGCTGCGGCCATCTGTGATCTGGTAGGCTTTGCCTGCAGTTACATCATAGATGAATACTGCTCGCAGGATGTTAGGCAGCCTTTTGTGATAGGTGATCCAGCGGGAGTCCTGGCTCCAGCCGGGGGCAAAGGATTGATCAGGACGATCGTAATTGTCTTCATCTATCAGCACGGGCTTTTTAGCGTCGATATCTATATAGTATAAACGAAGGTGTTTATCACGGTAGATGATCTTCTTACTATCGGGCGACCAGATGGGCTCATAATAAAAGTTGGGCTCACCCAGGGAAATGGTAATGGCCGGCTTTTCCGCTTTCTGATCGCGGAGCTTTAAGGAGTACTCGCCGCTTTCGTCAGAGAAGTAAGCGATCCACTTACCATCGGGCGACCAGGAGGGATCCCGTTCGTGCGTGCCCGTTGTATTGGTAAGGTTGCGGATATCGCCTTTTTCAGCAGGGATAGTGAGTATCTCGCCTCTGGCCTCTACTACTGCGCGCATACCGGTAGGTGATATTTGCATGTTACGTATGCTTACATCGCCTGCCAGGTGAGGCCTTTTATAAGGAAGATCAGCCTGGAGGGCTATTTCCAGGTCTTTTGAGCGACCAGCTTCCCAGAGATGTATTTTACCAGCCTGCTCGTATGCAAGGCTGTTGCCATCGGATGTTAATGTTTTTACATCAAAGTCTTTATGATTGGTGATCTGTGTAACCTGTTTATCGGAGAGCTGGTAGCGGAAAACATTGGTAGTGCCGTTACGGTCGCTCAGGAAGTAAACGGCGTTGCCCATCCAAACGGGGCGTGTGTTGTTGGAGCCTGCTGCAGGTACTTCTACCGTTTCCAGTGTCTGATTATTGAAGATCCAGATCTTTGGCATATTGCCGCCACGGTAATGTTTGAAGGGCCTGTATACACCGGCTCTGTCTGTGGGATCGGGATTCTTGATATAGGCTGTGTATTTACCATCCGGAGAGATATTGCCCTGGTGGGCTTCCGGCATTTTCAGCGCCTGGGGCAATCCGCCATTGATGTCTGCTTCAAATAATTTGTGGTAGCGCGGAGAGTAAGATTCACGGGCGGATGAGAACAAGATCTTATCGTTGCCATGCCATCCTCTTACAACATCACCGTAAGGATGGAAGGTGATGCGACGGGGAATACCGCCGTTCGCAGATACAACATATACATCATTGTTACCATCGTAGTTGCCGCTAAAGGCAATCCACTTACCGTCAGGAGACAACATAGGCTCTGCTTCTACATCGGGATTAACTGTGATGCGGCGTGGGTTTGAACCGTCTTTACCTGCTACCCAGATATCACCGGCATAGGCAAAAGCGATCTTATCCTGGCTCACAGATGGCGACCTTAATAACAGGGTTTCCTGTTGTGCAGCTGAAGTTAGGGAAACGACGAGCCCTGTCATTATCAGGGCACAGTACCGTAAATACATAGGCTATTGAAGATTGAGGGTTGTAATATAGTATATAAAAAAATCAGAGCCTGATAAAAATCAGGCTCTTTCTTTTCCCTCAAAATAACCATTAAAGACACGACTATTTACGAATAAAATAGCGTGACCGGTAATGCAGTTTACTATAAATATTATAATTTAAAAAGATGTTAACTAATCAATAACAGATTGAATTTTTTTTAAATCAAACAATATTGATAATCAATATAAATAAAATAAGTATTTCTCTTATATGTTAACGGGATTTTAACGTGTTAAGTCCTTTTTTGATCTTTTTTGGAGGAGGTGCGCTGGAATTTTTTCCGCCTCCCGTTAACACATGATAAACATATTTTGGAATACTGTTTACTTAGATTCGCGCCTTCAAAAAGTATTGTTAATCCAAAAAACATCCATTGAGCACCACGCCTTTTTTACGTTTATTCATTGCATTCAGCATTGGTATCGGGCTTCAGCTATGGGTTTCCTTTCATTGGCAATTTGCTGCAGGCTTAGTATTGCTATCGCTTACAGGTATGATGGTGATCAAACTGTTTTCCATCGGAAGGCAGTATGTACTGAGAAGCCTGCGCAGCGCTTGTTTATACCTGCTGATCTGTTGCAGCGGAGGTTTGCTGGTATGGCTGAAAGATGCACGCCGCCAGCCTGATCATTTTGGAAAGTTATTATATAGTAAGGATTCCTTATTAGTTAACCTGCAGGAGCCATTACAGGAAAAAGCGCGCAGTCTGAAGACGGTGGCGGAGGTATATGCCCTTATCCGCAACGGAAAAGCGCTACGGGCAAATGGTAAACTACTCTTGTACTTTCAGCGGGATACCGCAGCGATGAAATTAACATGTGGGGACATGGTACTGATCGGCGGAGAGCTGCGGCCTGTCAGCAGCAGTGGCAATCCCGGTGCATTTGACTACCGGCAGTATTGCGCTGCTAAACAGATCTTTCACCAGGCATTTATCCGGGCAGGTTACTGGAAAAGATCATCTCTGCAAGCCGGCGGTCTTAGTGCCCGCTGCCTGTTACCTGCCAGGAACTGGTGTATCCACACCTTGCAGCGATACCTGGGCAAAGGGCCGGAATCTGCGTTGGCAGCTGCTTTGCTAATTGGGTATCGTTATGATCTTGACAAAGATATGGTGCAGGCTTATACCAATGCGGGTGTGGTGCATATTATTGCCATATCGGGCATGCACCTGGCGCTGATCTATAGCAGTCTGTTGTGGTTACTGCAATGGTGGCCTGCACATCGTTATTCAGGTTTGATCAAAATGCTGCTTATCTGTGTGCTGCTATGGGGCTTTACCTTGCTGGCCGGCGCTGCTGCTTCTATTCTGCGGGCAGCGGTGATGTTTACTGTTATAGCGGCGGGAGAGTTGTTGCTGCGCCGTTTTACCAATATCTACAATACTTTGGCGGCATCTGCTTTTCTTTTGCTGTGTTATGATCCCTGGCTATTGCTGGATGCAGGTTTCCAGTTATCATACATGGCGGTGCTTGGCATCCTGCTATGCTACCGGCCCTTGTATGAGCTGTGGTATATTCCCTGGTGGTGGCTGGATAAGTTATGGCAGGCTGCCGCGGTAAGCCTGGCGGCTCAGGCGCTTACGCTGCCGGTATGCCTGTATTATTTTCATCAGTTCCCGAATCTTTTTCTACCGGCCAACCTGTTGATAGTGGCGCTTTCAACGATTATTTTATACGGTCTTATTTTATTGCTGTTATTATCGCCCTTTCCCATAGCTGCTTATTATACCGGTGTGGTGTTGCGGTACCTGATCGGCCGGATGAATCAACTGGCAGTATTTATTGAAAGTCTGCCATATGCGGTGACCAATCATATTTATATGCCGCTGTATGCTACCGTGTTCGCCTATATGATGATGACGGCTTTGCTGGTTTTGTGGCTGGGCAGATGGAGGCCGGGGATGATTATCGCGTTGGCACTTGGCCTTTGCTGGAGTGGAGTGTATACAGCAGATGTTATACTGGCCCAGGAAAGGAGGATGATGATAGTGTATAACGTACCTGGCTATACGGCAGTTGATATTATAAGAGAACGGCGCTTGCAATTTGCAGGGGATACAGCCTTGCTACATAATAAAGCGCTGACTGAAAGGTATCTTCAACCTTCGAGGCAGCAGTACCTCCTGAAAGGTGATAAATCCCTCCAAGGGTTCGAAATCCTTGGAGGGATTGGAAGGGGATTTATGTGCACAGGCACTAAAAGGCTCGTAATAGTAGACAGTACCTGGCGGCCATTCGTTCCCTTAAAAAAATTCCATACAGACTATCTGCTGCTATCTCATCGTCCAAAGTTGAGTATCATGCAATTAAAAGATATGTTTGTTTTTAAGATGATCATTTTTGACGCTTCGAACCCATTATGGCAGATACAACAGTGGAAAAATGATTGCAGCGCCCTAACTTTGCGCTGCTTTTCGGTTCCGGATCAGGGAGCCTATCTTATTAATTTCTAATGTTTTCCTTTCATGCAAAAGCAAATTAAATCAGCATTGATCTCCGTTTTCTATAAAGATAACCTGGAGAACATTGTGAAAAAACTGGGCGAGCAGGGTGTAACTATTTATTCGACCGGTGGTACGCAGAAATTCATTGAGGAGCAGGGTGTGAAATGTGTAGCGGTTGAAGACCTGACTGCCTATCCTTCCATATTGGGCGGAAGGGTAAAAACCTTACATCCCAAAGTATTTGGCGGTATACTGGCGCGTCGCGGCAACCCGCAGGATCTGGAGCAATTGCAGGAATACGGAATTCCCGAAATAGACCTGGTGATAGTAGACCTGTACCCCTTCGAGGAAACCGTAAAAAGCACTACAGACGAGCAGACGATCATCGAGAAGATAGATATCGGCGGCGTATCGCTGATCCGTGCGGCCGGTAAGAACTACAAAGATGTAGTGATCGTAGCGAGCAAAGACCAATATGCCGACCTGGAGCAGGTGCTGGTAGAAAACAAGGGCAATACATCCCTTGAAGAGCGCCGCAAATTTGCCGCAAAGGCATTTGAAGTATGTGCCCATTACGATGTGGCTATTTCCCAATATTTCCTGAACAATGAGCCTGCCCAGCACTTCCAGGTATCTGTGCCCGAAGGCCAGGTAATGCGTTACGGAGAGAACCCGCATCAGCGCGGGGTGTTCTACGGCAACCTGCAGGAGCTGTTCAACAAGCTGCATGGCAAGGAGCTGTCTTATAACAACCTGGTGGACGTGGATGCTGCCGTTCAGCTGATACAGGAGTTTAAAGAAACCACTTTTGCCGTTATCAAGCACACCAATGTGTGTGGCATTGCCAGCCGTCCTACCCTTAAAGAAGCCTGGGAAGCAGCCCTGGCAGGCGATAAGGAAAGCGCCTTCGGCGGCGTGCTGGCCTGTAACGTGGTAGTAGACAAAACCACTGCAGCATCCATCAGTGAGATCTTCTTCGAAATACTCATTGCTCCCGGTTTTGATGCCGAAGCACTGGCCATCCTCACTACCAAAAAGAACCGTATACTGCTGGAGCAGCTGAAACCTGCAGGACAGCCTTATATGTTCAAGAACGTTTTGAATGGCGTACTGGTGCAGGACAATGATACCAGCAATTATAAAGACTGGAACGAGGCCGGCGCCAGACCTGCTTCCAAACCGGAGAAAGATGACCTGGAGTTTGCCAACCTGGTGTGCAAGCACCTGAAATCAAACGCTATTGCCCTGGTGAAGAACAGGCAGCTGATCGGCAAAGGATGCGGCCAGACCTCCCGTGTAGACGCCCTGCGCCACGCCATTGAAAAGGCCCGCCAGTTCAATTTTGACCTGAAAGGAGCTGCTATGGCCTCAGACGCTTTCTTCCCATTTGACGACTGCGTACGCATTGCCCATACGGCAGGTATTACTTCGGTGATCCAGCCCGGTGGTTCTGTAAGGGACAACGATTCCATTGAGTTCTGCAAACAGAACGATATGGTGATGGTGATGACGGGCATGCGCCACTTCAAACACTAAATTTATTGGCTACCGTGTACCGGCTTTGGTACACGGTAGCTTCATTATAGTAGTATATTACCGGTCTTCTCCTTACAGTATCCTTGCAGTATCCTTGCTCTATCCTTACTCCCCGCTGTTTTGTTAAAATAATATCATCGCTCTGCGCTTTCCCTTCACGGATTAGGAAATTTTTTTATAGTATTGCCTTAGAAGATATGGCATTCCTGCACCACAATACCATGCAAGACGCAACAGACGCTGACCTGATCCGGGAGTATAAAGCCACCGGCAAGTTGGAGTTCCTGGCAGCGCTCTATCAGCGTTATATGAACCTGGTGTATGGGGTGTGCCTGCGGTACTTTGATGAAGCCGCCAGCAAGGATGCCGTGATGCAGATATTTGAAGAGCTGATCCCCAAGCTGCAACAGCATGAGGTGCAGAACTTTAAAAGCTGGCTGCATGTACTCACGCGTAATCATTGCCTTATGAAGCTGCGGGCCATGAAACCGAAGGAAGGGCGGGTGGTATCCATAGAGGACAGGCCCATTATGGAAAGCGAGGAAATATTACATCATGAAAACGGGTTCAGCCTGGAAGGGCGCCTGCAGGCCATGGAACAATGCCTGGAAACCCTGCCGGCTGAGCAGCAGAAAAGCGTTCAGCTGTTCTACCTGCAGGAAAAAAGTTACCGGGAGGTAGCAGAAATGACAGGATACGATATGAAGAAAGTGAAGAGCTATATACAGAACGGCAAGCGTAACCTGAAAATATGTATGGATCAAAAACATGCCTGACAAGCATTCAAATAATAAACCCGAGGTAAGCGAAGAGCTTATACGCCAATACCTGGCCGGCGAGCTGGATGACAAAGCTATGCACGCCCTGGAACGGCAGGCCCTGGACGATCCCTTCCTGGCAGAAGCCCTGGAAGGATATGCAGGCCATGAGCCGGATCAGTCTGCACAGCTGGCAGAGCTGCAGCAAAGGCTTGAGCAAAGGGTAGAACAGGCTGAGAAAGGAAAGCTGCGCCTGCTGTACTACCGCTGGGCATCTGCTGCAGCCATCCTGGTGATCCTTGGCCTGAGCTTTTTATGGATCAACAGGCAGCAATCTGCCGAATTGCAGAAAAATATCGCGAAAACAGAAGATACCCAGCCTGCGCCACGTACTTACAAAGCAACGGACACTACCAGGCAGGCGCTTGTTCCTCCTGATGCGGTCACACCTGCCGGAACATTGGCCAGCAAAAAGGCCCCTCCGCGAGTAGCGGCGCAGCCAGCCGTTCCAGCAGGTGAACTTAAAAAGGATCGTACACCGGAAGTAGCCCTGGAGGCGGCTAAAGCGCGTGATGCCGCATTGGCAGCAGCAAAAGAAAAGGTAGCGTCTTTAAGATGGGCGGAGGACAGCATTAACGCAGGTCTGCTGGCGGAAGATGAGGCAGTGGCAGCTAACGCGGCGGCGCCAGACCAGCAGATAAGGATACGTGGAATCTCCAGCATACAACAGGCGTTGCAAGGGAAGGCTACGGGAGTTACTGTATCTTCTCCTTCCGAGCGCTTTTTTAACGGGAGGGTGGTAGACAAGGAAAGCGGTGAGCCCGTGCCGGGTGTAAATGTAATAGCAGGTAATAAAGCGGTTATAACAGATAGTAAAGGCGCTTTTGCTTTACAACTGGACACTACAGAATCTCCCTCGCTGAAACTGGCTTCTATTGGCTATAACAGCCAGCAGTTGCGGTTTGACAGGCAGCAGAATAATGTCACGGTGGCCCTGGAGCCGTCCAAGGCGGGGTTAAATGAAGTAGTGGTGGTTGGTATGGGGAGGCTGTCCGGACGGGCCAAACGTGCCCGCAAAGCATATCAGCAGCATCAGTCTGCAAAAAACATAGTAGTGTTAGGATCTTCAACAGCCGCCGGTACTGGGCCTAAGACACCTGACAGCACCTGGGTAAACCTGCTCCGCAAGTATCTCCAGTCGGATGATCCGGCGGTGACGGTCACCAACCTCGCTGTAGGAGGGTTTACCAGCTACAAAATACTGCCGGAAGGTGGAGACCTGCCTTTCTATAAACCTAAGCCAGACCCGGAACATAATATCGACATGGCGCTATCCCTGAAGCCGGATCTCATCATCATTAACATGCCCTCCAACGATATTACAGAAGGGTTTTCAGTGGAAGACTTCCGGAAGAATCTGCAGGTAGTGACAGATCTTATACGTCAGCAGAACATCCGCTTTTATATCACTACCACGCAGCCGCGCAATACTACTGCGGCCAATCGCAAAAAGCTGCGGCAGATGCGGGATATCATTATGCGCAGCTACCGCAACAATTACATTGATTGCTGGGATGAACTGAGCACCCCTGACGGGAATATTGTGCCGCTGTACGATAGTGGCGATGGTGTGCATCTGAACGGGCTAGGGCACCGCATCATGTTTGAGCGGGTGGCAGCGAAGGTTCAATAGGAATAATTACTTCTCCCGGATGGCTTTGATCAAAGCCTTGTTTCTCCGGTCTTCCCGGGCGTTGTTAAGAGAGACCACCGCCCATATAGCAGCAGGCAGCCAGCCGATCAGCGTGATCTGTAGTATCAGGCAGAGAATCCCCGAAAGGATCCTTCCTCTTAACAGAAAAGAAAGCCAGGGTAACAATATGGCGATCAGGGTCATAAAAAAAGTATTAGCTGTTTTTTCTTTCTTTCCACAACTGGTTGAACGACTTTGGT
>Ga0102590_1004324_pt1 | contig 12240 bp, 9 predicted proteins | sample AraplaMF_Col_mMF_FD_76859 | JGI IMG/M metagenome (GOLD analysis project Ga0102590, IMG submission 76859) | Arabidopsis root microbial communities from the University of North Carolina, USA - plate scrape MF_Col_mMF | ecosystem: Host-associated > Plants > Roots > Endosphere | place: USA...
CGACAGGCCACGGCGTTCCAGCTCCCGCAGGGCGCCCACGGCCGTCTGGTCGTTGGCGAAGACGAACGCGTCCGGCAGCTCTCCGGGACTCTCGCACAACCGCGCGGCCGCACGGGCGCCCTCCTCCTGCGTCAACCGGCCGAGGCGGAGCGCGGGTTCGTCGCCCGTCTCGACGCCCGCCTCCCGGCAGGCGAGCCGGAAGCCGTCGAAGCGGGCCTGAACGTCCGGCGACTGCTCGATGGTGCCGATGTAGGCGGGGCGCCGGACGCCGTGATCGACCAGGAGGTGACGGGTCAGCTCGTGCTGACCGTCCTCGTTTGCCACCTCGATGTGGTCGAGATGATCCAGGAACGCAGTGCCTTCACGAGGGCCCGCAAGCATCACGACCGGCATGCGCCGGGAGATCACTTCGAGTTCCTCGGTGGGCACCGTGCGGGCCATCACCGCGAAGCCGTCGACGCGTCCAGCGACCTTGGCGACCAACCCTGCGGCGCCACCCTTCAGCGAGGCCGCGATGAGGAGGGCGTAGCCGTGACGGCGGGCGGCGCGTTCCATGCCCCGGATGATCTGATCCGAGTAGAGCATGGCCGTGTCGTCGTCCTCGGTAGCGGCCGCGGGGTCGCCGTAGTCGGGGAAACACAGGCCGATCACTCCGGTGGAACGGCTCGCCAGACCGCGGGCGTTCCCGCTCGGGACATAGCCGAGTTCGCGGGCTGCAGCGAGCACCCGTTCACGGGTGGAGGCGCGGACCGAATCGGGGGTGCGGTAGACCCGGGAGACAGTGGCGATGGAGACGCCCGCGCGCTCCGCCACGTCGTACACGGTAGGCGCGGCTGTCACGATGCGGTTCCGTTCACCGGTCGAGGCCGCCCATGCCGACAACACCATCGTCACGGCGCCCCGAAAGAGAAATGAAAGCGCATTCACTGTAGGTCTCGCGGGCCTGATCAGGCAAGCCGTGATCATGGGGAAAAGGGAGGGTCGAGGGTTTGAGCCTCCTGATGGTCTGCTCGACGTCGTCGCGCTATGACGCCGCTTCGCTGCCCCAGCTGTCCGGGTTGTTCGGGGGCCCGTGGCGCAAGCCGGTCGTTCTGCTGCCGGACGTGATGCGCGGCGAGGCGGGCAACCTCGGGGAGGTGCGCGTCCTGGACGCCACGTGGTTCTCGGTGCCCCAGTTGTGCCAGTCCTCGCTGACCAACCTCGGCGAGCAGAACGCGTCCCTGTTGATGCTGAGGGCGAAGTCACGGCACAAGGAAGCGGAAAAGGCGTCCGCCGCTACTTCCAACCGTCACCTGAGGTGATTGCCCAGCTCACAGGCCTGCTCGCGCCCGGGGGCGGCAACCGCTGAACCGCGTTGCTTGATCCTTCTCGGTGGCAACGGCGGAGGCGGAGAGGAGTGTCGCGGCGGCGAGGCTGCCCCAGAGGGCGGCCGGGCCGTGGGGTGCGAGCGTGGTGATGACCGCCGGGGAGACGGCGAGGCCGAAGCCCGTGGAGAGTTGGAAGCGGGCGAGGGCGCGTCCCAGCACGTGGGTCGGGGCGAGTGCGGTGACGAGCGCGGTGGCACTGCCGGCGTAGATGATCTCGCCGATCGTGCAGACCACGGACACGGCGGCAACGGCCGCGGTAGCCCTGCCGTGTCCCAGTGAGGTGGCCACGAGGAAGCCGAGGTAGGACGCGGCCAGCACCACGCCGGAGAGGGCGAGCACGGTCCGCCGGGAGAAGCGGGACATGAGGACGGTGACCGGCACCTGCAGGGTGACGACCAGCGCTGTGTTGGAGACGAAGACGACTGCCGGCCACACCGGGGACGCGTGGAGTTGCGTCACCAGGACCAGAGGGAGCGCGATCTCGGGGACGTTGAGGCAGAAGACGTAGATCACATTGGCGGCAAGCAGCGCGAGCATCCGGGGTGCGGGCTCGTCGTCCCGGTCCTTGGCCGGGGCGGCCTCCGCTGGATGTGCATGCACGTGGACCGACCACGCCAAGGCGGCTGCGGCGAGGTAGGCGAGCGCGGTGACAGCTGCCAGTGCCCGCAGTGCGGTGGTGCCGCCCGCCATGCATGCGGTGGCAAAGAGTGCTCCGACGCCCAGGGCAGCGTTGCGCAGGGCGCGAGCCCCTGCGAGGGCGGTGTCGCGTTCCCGGCCGTGGGCGACCGTGGCCACGAGCGCGGCGTGGGCGGCCGGCCATGCCTGGTTGCCGATACCGAGGAAGAGCGATGCCGTCGCGAAAAGCCAGATGTGCCCCTCCGGGGCGGCCAGCAGCAAGGCCACGCCCAGCACCCGCACCAGCATCGACGCGGCCACGACCGTGCTCCGTGCGCCGCGGTCCAGCCATCGGCCCACTGAGGGCATGCACACCAGACCCGCGACGATGCCGACCGTCATGGCGGTGCCGGTGACCGGAGCGGACAGCCTCAGGACCGTCACGCCGTAGAGAAGAAGAAAGGGCCGCAGCAGGCCGGTGCCCAGCGCGTCCACGGCCAGGGCGACGACATAGCGGGGGCCTCCTGAGGCGCGGACGAGGACGCGGGGCTGGATTCCGGTGATGGTTGCCATGGCGTCAGACGGTGCGTTCGGCCGCTGGGCCAGGGCACGTCGGTTGACGCACATCGTCAATCGGCGCCGTCGCCGGGTTGTCCGGGCGGTGATGATGGGGGGATGACGCTGAGGATCGACATCAGCGGTCTGCCGTCCGAGCGAGTGCGGTTCGCCGCCTCCCCGCTGGCCGAGCTGACCGCGATGCTGCACGTGCTGGCCGAACCCGGTCACCATCCGCAGTTCGCCGACTGGGCCGCGGACGTCTGGGCCGGGCTGCGGCCGGAGCTGGCCGAGCGGCTCAGGGAGGCGGAGTTCCTCTGGCGTTCCTCACAGGCCGACTTCCTGATCCCCGCGCGACCCCGGCCGACCCTCGCCGAGGAGTTGGACGACGTGGACCGGATCGACGACGAGAGGTATGTGACCGCCGCGCTCGTCACCACGTGCGGCAGCAACCGGGTCCATTTCGCGGGGGCGTCGCCGCTGACCGACTCGACAGCACGCGAGCGGGCCCTGGACGTGGCCCAGGCTCGCGGCGCGCTGCAGGAGGCCTTCGCGGAACGGCTGCTCGCGGACCCGGCCGCGGTACGAACGCGGGTGCGCCACACCCTCGAAGAGTGCGCCGGAGCCTTCTTCGACGGCGCCTGGGCGGGCGTCGCGGTGCAGCTCGCAACCGATCTGCGACTGAAGAACGAACTGCTCAGGCGCCAGGGCGTCGGGGCGGCTCTCGCCTCGGTCTCCGGCGCGGTCACCCTGGCACCGGACGGCGACTGCATCATCGTGGACAAGGTGCAGGACAAGGCGACCGCCGCCCGTGGCGCCGGGGTCACTTTCATCCCCAGCGTCTTCGGCCGCCCGCACCTGGTGGCGGTCCACGCGCCCAGGTGGCATCCGGTGGTGCAGTACCCCGTCGCCGAGCAGGGACCGGCTGAGCCGGTCTCTCTGGAGACGGTCACCCTCCGGCTGGAGGCGCTCGCGCATCCGATACGGCTGCGGCTGCTGCGCACTTTGGCCCGCGGCCCGCACACCACCGCCGAGCTGGCCCACTTCTGGGAACTCTCACCTCCGGAGGTGTCCCGCCACCTTGCCGTACTGCGCCGCGCAGGCCTGCTCACAGCTCGGCGGCACGGTCGTTACGTCCGGTACACCCTCAAGCTGTCCGATCTGGCGGCGTTGGGCACCGACTTGCTGTCGGCCGTACTGCGCTGAGCGGCTTCCGTCCATCAGGACGCGGGCGACCACCGCCTTCGCAGCGTCGTCCGACTCGGCAGGCCGCCGAGCAGTACCGGCGCGACCGCCTGCTGACCTAGGGCAACGGGCGTCGCGGCGGCTGCACCGCCGAACCTTCCCTCTGGTCGTACACCGGGGGCGTCTCGTCCGGCCGTTCGGGCCGGGGCCTGTCTTCTCGTCGGTCGCCTCCTGGTCGTGAAGCGGACGCGGGCCGTCGGGCACGTCGGGGAGCTCGAAGGAGTACCGGCCGGTCGGACGTGTCAAGGATCAGCGACAATGGACTCGCCCGGCATCGCCTCCCCCACTACAACGCCTTGGTGTGGCAACGGTACGCGGATCACGCTGCCGGCCGACCCAATCGCTTCAGCAGGTCGACACTCGCTGTCCCCGCCTCGCAAGGGTGGCCGGCAGCTTTGCGGCGGGCTGGCCCACGCGGCTCTCACCACGTTGTTCAGCACCGCCGCATGCAGACCCCGCCAAGCCCAACTAGGGTGCGATCCATGGCTAGTGGTGATTCCTCAGTGTCCCGCGACAGCCGCCGCATCGAGTTGCGGGAGTTCCTGCGCAGCCGCCGCGCCCGGGTCTCGCCCGCTGATGTCGGGATGCCGGCCGGCGGACGGCGACGTACGCCGGGGCTGCGCCGCGAGGAGGTCGCGGTTCTGGCTGGGGTCGGGGTGTCGTGGTACACGTGGCTGGAACAGGGGCGGGACATCAAGGTGTCCGAGGAGGTCCTCGACGCGATCGCGCGGGTGCTGCTGCTGGATGTCGCCGAGCATGCCCACCTCTACCGGCTGGCCGGGTTGAACGCGCCTGAGATTTCCGCCCGGCCCTCGGTGGCGCCCTCGCCCGAAGTGCAGCGGTTGTTGGATTCCTGGTCGCCGCGGCCGGGGTATGTCCGCGACCGCCATTGGAACTTCACTGCTGTCAACGACGCGGCGCGCGTGGTGTTCGGCTACGGCGACGACGACCACAACTGCCTCGTCTCCTTCTTCACCAACGCCCGCTACCGAGTACTGCATCGTCACTGGGCCGAGACCGCTGCCGACGTGGCCGCCGCATTCCGAGCCGACGCGGCGCGCTACCCCGACGATGGGGAGTTCGAGCGCATCGCCGCCGACCTGGCGGCCGTCAGCCCCGAATTCGCCGAGCTGTGGGAGCGCCACGATGCGGCCGAGCACACCCACGCGGTGAAGGCGGTCGATCATCCGGAGGCCGGGACGCTGGTCTTCGATGCCACGCTGCTGCCGCTGCCCGAACACCCCGGCCACCACCTGATCCTGCACAACCCCCGTCCCGGAACCGACACCCAGCTCCGTGTGGAGGCCCTGATGCGGCAGCCCGGCCTGGTGGTGCCACACCCCGGATAAGTGGACACTGCCCACGACGCCGACGCGCCCGCAGGATCATTGCCATGAACAGCAGCGAGACGCAGATCAAGGCAGTGATCATCCCTGAGTTCGGCGAGGCCGAGGTGCTCCGTGTCGCCACCGTGGCGGTTCCCGAGCCCGGACCCGGCCAGGTCGCCATCGACGTGGCCTATGCGGGCGCCAACTTCGCCGAGGTCCTCTACCGGCGCGGTGTGGTCGACGTACCGCTGCCCTTCGTGCCCGGCATCGAGGTGGCGGGCCGGATCCGTGCGGTGGGCCAGGGCGTTGAGAACCTGGTCGTCGGGCAGCCGGTGGCGGCGCTCACGATCGTCGACAGCGGCGGCTATGCCGAGGTGGTGGTCACCTCCGCGGACCTGGTCGCGCCGTTGGACGGCCAAGGCATCGGGATGGATGTCGCCGCGGCGCTGCCGTCCAACGGCACCACCGCGTTCCTCGTGCTGGACCGGGTGGCCCGCATCGAGCCCGGCGAGAGCGTCCTGGTCCACGCGGCTGCCGGCGGCGTGGGCAGCCAACTCGGCCAAGCGGCCCGGCTACTGGGTGCCGGCCGGGTGGTCGGAACCGTCGGCAGCGCGGCCAAGATCAAGACTGCCCGGAGCTTCGGCTACGACGAGGTGATCCTGCGCGATCAGATCGACGACGCCAGCGACTTCGACATCGTGGTGGACATGGTGGGTGGTCCGGTCCGCCACACCAGCCTGGACCGGCTTGCTCCGATGGGACGGCTGGTGGTGATGGGCAACGCCTCCGGTGCCGTCGACGTCGGTATTCCAGCCAACGAACTGTGGTTCACCAACAGGACCGTCTCCGGATTCAACCTGGCCGCCTTCGCCGCCGCCTTCCCCGAGGAGCCCGGTCGGGCCCTGCGCCGCGCGGTGGCGGCCGCAACGGCAGGGGACCTGAGGGTGCAGGTCGAGGCCCTGCCACTGGAGCAAGCCGCCCAAGCCCACCAACGCATCGAATCGGGCGCTACCACCGGCAAGCTCGTGCTCGACGTCACGGCCCCGTGAACCGCGACCGTGGCATCCCGCTCAGGCCATGCCATACGTCCTGACGCGTCGTTGACCTCGGCATGGGGCGGGGTACGCCGAGTACCCAACGGTTCGCCGCCGCCGACGCGACGAGTGGGCAGCCGAATGCGCAGCGAGAAGGGCATGCGCGCGCTGGGGAGGACGCCCCCTCGTCGTCGCAGCATGACCCGCAAACCCAGTGAACCCATGCGGTCACAGCACCAGGTGGCAGGGCAGACGCCCACCTCACCGCGTGTCAGCGGCGCCTGCTCCCGCGCCTGCCACGGACGAGGTGCTGGGCCACGAGGTGCCCCGACCCGGCGCCGAGGCCGGGACCGGGGTGGGTCGAAGCGCCGATGTGCCACAAGCCGGGTACAGGTGTGGCGTGCCGGGCCGCGCTGGGTAGGGGGCGCCACAGCAGGGCCTGGTCGAGTTCGGCCGAGCCGCCGTAGGGGTCGCCATCGACCGCGTTCGGATTGTGCGCCAGCAGGTCCGACGGTGTGACGGCGTCCCAGGCGAGCAGCTTCTCCGGCAGGTCGGGCGCGTGAAGTGCGATCCTGGCCAGGACTCGTTGGACGTATCCCTCGGTCAGCTCCTTTGTCCAGCGGCCCTGGGCGTCCAGTTCGCCCGCCGCGTCGCCGGTGGGCTTGTAGGGCAGTTCCTGGAGCTGGATCCACAAGGTCGCCGCGCCTTCCGGCACGCGTGAAGGGTCCAGGACATACTGCTGGCCGACGACCAGCGTGGGCCTGCGCGGCAACAGCCCCGCCTCGGCCTCCGCGCACGCGATCGCGGTGCTCGCGGACCCGTCGCTGAGATGGACCAGCGGAATGTCGGCCAGGCGTGCATCACGCCAGCCGAGCGGGGCGGAGAGGGCGACATGGAGCTGCATCGCGGCGCGTCCGTACCGGTAGCGTTGGGCCTCGTCACGGATGGCGGGCGGGACGGGCGCGTCCTGTGGCAGAAGCTCCCCGTACAGCGCGGTCGGGGTCACCGAGGCCAGGACGGCGTGGCGGGCCCGGACGGTTTCGCCGTCGGTGGCGACACCCGTGACCCGGCCTCCCGTGAGGAGCAGCCGCTCCGCCGACTGTCCCGTGAAGACGTGCACACCGAGCTCGCCGAGCAGCGCCTCGAAGGCCTGGACGAAGTTCCGGGCGCCGCCCGCCACCACGGGCACGCCGAAACCATGCAGGGTCGCGGCCATGACAGGCAGCATCAGCCCGCCCAGGGCGTGGTCCGGAGACAGTCCGGCGTGCAGCAGCCAGGGTGACCACAGCACATCAGGCTCGTCGCCGCGGAAGGTGCCGCGGCAGTAGGAGCGGCCGCTGGTCACGGCGGCGCGCAACCACTCCTCGGTGCCACTGAAACGCTCGCGGCGCAGCAGTTTCAGCACATGCCGGAGCACACGGGGCGAGCGTGGCTCACCACCCAGGATGCCGCCCAGTGCGTCGGCGTTGTCGAGGAACCTCTGCAGCATGGTGAGGTAAGCGGTCCGGTCCTCGGGGTGGCTGAACATCTCCGCGGTGGCTGTGGCGTCGCGGTGGGCGAGGACCACGCGGCCTTCGTCGGTGACGGTGCCCGTGATCAGTCCGTCGGTGTTGCGGTACCGCAGACCGTGACGGTGCAGGTCCTCACCGAGGGCGGCGTAGGCCCCTCCGGACACGAACAACGGGTGCCACGAGGAGTACGTGTCGTGCAGGTAGCCGGGCAGAGTCCGCTCCTCGGTGGCAATAAAGCCGCCCAGCCGGTCGCTTCTTTCTACGAGGGCCACCGACCAGCCGTCCTTGGCCAGCTCGGCGGCGGCAACCAAGCCGTTGACGCCGGACCCGATCACGACCGCGTCGAAGGTAGGTGTCATCAGCGCTCCTCATGCGTGAGGTGTGGGGTGCCAAGGCTCCACCTGAGCGAGCCACCGCCGGCGAGGACGAGGGCTGACTCCCGCCGACCCAGCCTTACCCTCGGACACCCGACTGTCCAACGCTTGTAGCAGCTGCCCCCAAGCCCTGACCATCTCGCCGGGCAGTACGTTGTTCGCGAGTCGGCCGGCGACGCCGCCGTAGGACCCGATGCCGGTGGCTTCCCGGCGGTTGTCCGGGCCGGTCGGGACTGACTGCGTGAGCTGCGCGGACCCACACGTCGCTGTGGACGGCACCCACGCACCGGGCCAGAACCGGGATCGTCCAGCAGCCTCCTAACGCGGTCCCGAGCCGGGTGCGCAGTCGGCGGACGCGTCCGGTGGTTTCCTGGTGGCAATGGTCTCCCGGAGCCGCTCCTGCGCTTGGGCTGGGGCGCCCGCGGTCACCAGTGCCTCTGCTGTGGCGCCTGCGACCGGTGCCACGTCCAGGACCCGCGGAAGGGCCAGCGGTGCCTCGGCGGCCAGGCGGGCGCCGATGTGGTCCCGCAGCATCTGTTGGTCGTTCTGGAGGGTGCCGCCGCCCAGGACCACCGGGGTCGTGGTGCGCAGCAGACGCAGTCGGCGCAGCAGGGCGACAACCATGGTGACGATCTCGTCCCCGAGGCGTTCCACGATACTGCGGGCCACGGCGTCCCCAGTCTCGGCGGCCGCGAAGACCAGCGGTGCCAGGCCGTGCAGCGCGGTGACCTGGATCTCCCCGGCGCTGACGGCCAGCGCGACGGCTTCCACGCTGTCGAGCCCGAAGTGCGCGGGCAGTTCCCGGCGCAGTCGGGTCGCCGGTCCCCGCCCGTCGCCCGCGCGGACGGCGGCGCCCAGGCCGGCCCGGGCCACCGCGAGTCCGCCGCCCCAGTCCCCGGTGATGTCCCCGAGGGAGAGGAACCGGGCCGAGCGGCCGCCTGGATGGAGGGCAGCGGCGTTGATGCCGGCGCCGGACACCACGGCCACCCCCCAGCCGTCCGGCGCGCCGGCCCGCAGGACGGCGAGGGTGTCGTTGTGCACGACGGTCCGCTCGGCCACACCCAGCTGTGTCAGCTGTCGCTGGGCCAGCCGTTCGTGGGCCCGCCGGTCGACGTTGGCGAGGAAGTATGCGCCGGCCGTCACCGGAGTCGTTTCGGGCAGGCCGGCCTCGGCCAGCGCTTGCCGGCCGAGGCGGGCGAGTCCTTCGGTGGTGGCCTCCATGCCCTCCGTGTGCGGGCGGGTGCCCGCGCCGCGTACCCAGGACAGCAGTCGCCCGTCGGTGTCCGCGAGGACGAGGTCGGTCTTGGAGTTCCCGCCGTCGACGCCCACGACGAGGTCAGGCATCGGCGGCCTCGCTCGCGAAGAACCGGGGCAGATGGCGGCGGTTGGCCTCAAGCAGGGCGTCGAGCAGAGTGTCGGCGACACCCCATTCGCGTACAAGCGGGTTGGCCATGAGGGCTCGCCGTGCCACCGTGCGGTCGCCGGTCAGGGCCGCTTTCACGGTGAGGGTCTCGTAGGCGGTCACTGCCTGGACGAGACCCAGCATCTCGGGTGGCAGCGGTGGCACGGGTACTGGACGAGGCCCTGCTGTGTCGACGTCGGCAGCCACTTCGACCACCGCTTCGTCCGGCAGGCCGGCCAGTAGCCCGTCGTTGCGGATGTTGACGTAGTGATGGGCGCCGTCGCCGGTGAGCAGGCTGGTGACCAGGGCGGCGGCGGCTTCGCTGTAGTAGGCCCCGCCCCGCTGCTCCAGCAGGTCGGGTTTGCTGTCGAGGGCGGGGTCCGCGTAGAGCGTGAGTAGTTCCTTCTCGATGGCGAGGACCTGTTCGGCGCGATGTGCGCCGGCCTGTTGGGTCCGGATCTCCTCCTGTGTGCAGTAGAAGTAGTGAAGGTAGTAGGAGGGGATGGCGCCCAGGTCGCGTAGTGCGCCTGCGGGGAGCCGGACTTGGGCGGCGAGTTCGTCGAGTGTCTTACCGGTCAGCAGGTCCGGCAGCCGGTCCAGGCCGTCCACGGTGACCGAGCGGATCCAGGACAGGTGGTTGAGGCCTGCGTGGCCGAGGCGTACCCGGTCGGGGTCGGTGCCCAGCAGGGCGGCCAGCTGTCGTTGGAACTTGATCGCCACGTTGCACAGGCCGACGGCGCGGTGTCCGGCGTCCAGCAGGGCGCGGGTGACGATGCCGACGGGGTTGGTGAAGTCGACGATCCAGGCACCGGGTTGGGCCCGGCGCCGTACCTCCTCGGCTATGTCGAGTACCACCGGCACGGTGCGCAGGGCCTTGGCGAAGCCGCCGGGGCCGGTGGTCTCCTGGCCGAGCAGGCCGAAGTCGTTCGGCAGGGTCTCGTCGACCAGTCGGGCCGCTTGGCCGCCCACGCGCAGTTGGATGAGGACGGCGGCGGCGCCGTCCACCGCTTCGGCCCGGTCGGTTGTGGTGGTCAGCCGGCCGGGGTAGCCGTGTCGGGCGAGGATGCGGCGGGCCAGGCCGCCGATGACGTCCAGGCGTTCGGTGTTGATGTCGTGCAGGACGAGTTCGTCGACCGGCAGCACGTCGGCGCGCCGGGCGAAGCCTTCGATCAGTTCGGGTGTGTAGGTGCTGCCACCGCCGACAACGGTGATTTTCACTCGTGCTCCCAGGTGAGATGTGGCGGGTCAGCCCTTGACGCCGGTCAGCGCGATGCCCTCGACGAAGACCTTCTGCGCGAGGAAGAACAGCACCAGGACGGGCAGCAGGAACAGCAGCGAGGCCGCCATCTGCAGTTGGTAGGCGTTCTGGTGTCCGTTCTTGGCGAGCTGGCTGAGGGCGACGGCCAGGGTCTGCCCGGTGTCGCTGTTGCCCGTGTAGAGCAGCGGGTTGTAGAAGTCGTTCCACGCGTAGAGGAAGGCGAACAGGCCGACTGCCGCGATGGCCGGGCGGGCCATCGGGATGAGCACCCGCCACAGGATGCGCAGTTCGCCCGCACCGTCCACGCGAGCCGCCTCGGTGAACTCGTCCGGGATCGCGAGGAAGAACTGGCGCAGCAGAAAGATGCTGAACGCGTCGCCGAAGAACGACGGCACGATGAGCGGCTTGAGCGTGCCCACCCAGCCGGCGTGGGCGTACATGACGTACAGCGGCAGGCTGGTGACCTGGGCCGGGATCATCATTGCGGCCAGGACGACCAGGAAGACCGCCTCCCGGCCGCGCCACCGCAGCCGGGCCAGTGCGTAGGCCACGGGCACCGAGGAGACGACGACGCCGATGGTGGAGAGTCCGGCGTAGAGCATGGTGTTGAGCAGGTCGCGGCCGAACGGCATGGCCTTGAAGACTTCGCCGAAGTTGCCGAACTCCCAGGGTGAGGGCCACAGGGAGCCGGTGCCGGCCTGGTGCTGGGTCATGAACGCGGTGAGCACGCAGACGGTCAGCGGCAGTAGGAAGCACAGTGCGACGGCGATGGCGGGCGCGTGCTCGGCGACCACGTACAGCGCACGGCGCCCGGTACGCTGCTTGGTGAGTTGAAGAGTGCTCATCGGCCACCGCCCGAGTAGTGCACGAAGCGGCGCGATGCGCGGATGAAGACGACGGTCGCCGCGAAGATGACGAGGAACAGCAGCCAGGCCATGGCCGAGGCGTAGCCGGTCTTGAAGTACCCGAAGCCCTGCCGGTACAGCTCGGTCGAGTAGAAGAGCAGCGAGTTGGCGGGGTAGCCGATCAGGTCGTTGCTGGATGAGGTGGCGTTCGCGGAGCTGGAGGCGACGAACGCCTCGGTGAAGTACTGGAACGTGTAGATCATCCCGGTGAGCAGGGCGAAGAAGATGACCGGGGAGATCGCCGGGAGGGTGACGCTGCGGAACTTCTGCCAGGTGCCCGCGCCGTCGAGTTCGGCCGCCTCGTACAGCTCGCGGGGCACGTCGAGCATGGCGGCGGAGAAGATGACCATCACGTTGCCGCTCGCCCACAGCGCCATCAGGACGAGGCTGGGCTTGGACCAGGCAGGGTCGGAGAACCATCCGGGTCCGTCGACGCCGAAGACGTCCAGCAGCCGGTTGAGGGGGCCGACCGGGTTGAGCAGAACGATGAACGACAGGGCCGCGGCCACGACCGGCACCATCGACGGCAGGAAGAACAGTGTGCGGTACACGGCCCGGCCGCGCTTGACCCGGATGATCACCCAGGCGGTGAACATGGCCCAGGCGGTGCGCAGCGGCACCATGACGAGGACCATCCACAGGGTGT
>Ga0102590_1004327_pt1 | contig 12230 bp, 10 predicted proteins | sample AraplaMF_Col_mMF_FD_76859 | JGI IMG/M metagenome (GOLD analysis project Ga0102590, IMG submission 76859) | Arabidopsis root microbial communities from the University of North Carolina, USA - plate scrape MF_Col_mMF | ecosystem: Host-associated > Plants > Roots > Endosphere | place: USA...
CGCGGCACCGTGGACGCCGACCAGGTGCTGCTCGCCACTGGCGCCACGCGCCATGGCGCTTTCTCCAGTTTCTCTTACTGGCGGCGCCGCATCGTGCCCATCGGCAGCTTCATCATCGTGACCGAGCCGCTGGATGCCGCCATGGTGCAGGCGCTGCTGCCGCAGCGCCGTACCTACACCACCACCGACACGCTGCACAACTACTTTCGCCTCACGCCCGACAACCGGCTGGTGTTCGGCGGGCGGGCGCGCTTTGCGCTGTCCAGCCCGCGCTCCGATGCCAAGAGCGGCCAGGTGCTGCGCGAGCAGATGGTGGCGATGTTTCCGCAACTGCGCGACGTGCGCATCGCCTACTGCTGGGGCGGCATTGTCGACATGACGCAGGACCGCCTGCCGCATGCCGGCGAAACCGAGGGCCTGTATTACTCCATGGGCTACAGCGGCCATGGCACCCAGATGTCGGTGCACATGGGCGAGTGCATGGCCCGCGTGCTGGCCGGGGACGTGTCGGCCAACCCCTGGCGCGACAACCCCTGGCCGGCCATTCCGGGCCACTTCGGCACCCCGTGGTTCCTGCCAGCGGTGGGGCTGTACTACACCATCAAAAACAAATTCGCCTGAATTTTTCCCCGAGGAGACATAAAAAATGACAGAACAACAGCTGACAGGCAGCCGCCTGGTCGGGCCGGAAGAGAGCCGCCGCATCATGGGCCAACTGCAGGGCGGCGCCAGCCGGCGCGACGTGCTGGCCATGCTGATGGCCGGCGGCATGCAGGCCACATTGGCGGGCAGCCTGGCCACTGCGGCGGTAGCGGCGCAGGCGGCAACCCCGCGCAAGGGCGGGCGCATCAAGGTGGCCGGCGCCACCGCCGCGCTCAGCGACACGCTGGACCCGGCCAAGTGCTCCAACCACACCGACTACATCCGCGGCTGCATGTTCTACAACGGCCTGACCTCGCTGGACGGCAGCCTCACACCCCAGCCCGCGCTGGCCGAATCGTTCAGCACCAAGGACGCCAAGACCTGGGTGTTCAAGCTGCGCCAGGGTGTCACCTTCCATGACGGCAAGCCCTTCACCCCGGCCGACGTGGTGTTTTCCATCATGCGCCACAAGGACCCGGCCACCGGCTCCAAGGCCAAGGTGCTGGCCGAGCAGATCGAAGAGGTCAAGGTCACCGGCCCGCATGAGGTGACCATACGCCTGGCGGCGCCGAATGCCGACCTGCCCGCCATCCTGGGCACCTGGCACTTCCACATCCTGCGCGACGGCGTTTCCGACGTGAATGCGCACATGTCGGGCGTGGGCACAGGCCCCTACAAGCTCAAGGACTTCAAGCCGGGCGTGCGCTCGGTGGCGGTGCGCAACGAGAACTACTGGAAACCCAACCGCCCCTACCTGGACGAGATCGAGTACGTGGGCATAGGCGATGAGGCGGCGCGTGTCAGCGCGCTGCTCACTGGCGAGATCGACCTGACCATGGCCATCAACCCGCGCTCGGTGGACCGCATCAAGGGCAGCGGCAAGCACGCCATCTTCGAGACCAAGGCAGGCCTGTACACCGACCTCATCATGCGCCGCGACAGCGGGCCCGGCAGCAACCCGGACTTCGTGCTGGCCATGAAGCACCTGTTCAACCGCGAGCAGATGGTCAAGTCCATCCTGCTGGGTTACGGCGAGGTCGCCAACGACCAGCCCATACATCCCAGCGACCGCTTCTACTTCAAGGGGCTCAAGCAGCGCGCCTACGACCCCGAGAAAGCCAAGTGGCATGTGGAGAAGGCCAACTTCGGCAGCACGGCCATTCCGGTGGTGGTGTCTCCCGCGGCCTCCAACTCGGCGGAGATGGCGCTGGTGATGCAGCAGGCGGCGGGCCAGATCGGGCTTAACCTGGAAGTGCGCCCTATGCCGGCCGACGGCTACTGGTCGCAGCACTGGATGAAGCACCCCGTGGGCTTTGGCAACATCAACCCACGGCCGTCGGCCGACCTGCTGTTCACGCAGTTCTTCAAGTCCGACGCGCCATGGAACGAGTCGGCCTGGAAGAACCCGAAATTCGACCAGCTGCTGCTGGCTGCGCGGGCCCAGCCCGACCAGGCCAAGCGCGCCAAGATGTACGCCGACATGCAGGTCATGATCCACGAAGACAGCGGCATCGGCATCCCCTTCTTCATGTCGAGCATCGACGGCCATACGAAAAAGCTCAAGGGCCTGGCACCGATTCCGCTGGGAGGCCTGATGGGCTACAACTTTGCCGAGAACGTCTGGCTCGACGCATGACCGTATTGACGGCCATGAACACCATGGCCAACAGGCTGGTCCGGGTCACCGCCTGGGTGCCGGCCATGCTCAAGCACAAGCTGGCGGCCGGGTTCAGGCCGCAGGCTTGAGGATCGCCGCGTCAGCCTTTCTCCAGCTGCGCTGCGATGAGATTGAGCGGATGCGTGCGCTTGCGCGATGACTGGCGCAGGACGATACGGCTGGTGAACTTCCCGATTCCGATATCGTCCTGCAGCAGGCGCTCCATCAGCGCCTGGAAGTGGGCCACGTTGGGCGCCACGATTTTGAGCAGGTAGTCGTAACCGCCGCTGACGTTGTACCACTCCACGATTTCACTGTGCCGGTCCACGGCCTGCTCGAACTTGCGGAAGTCGGGAGGCCGGTGGCTGCTGATCGTTACCTCGGAGAAAACGAGCACACAATTGCCCAGCTTCTCCAGCGCGATGTCGGCGCCATAGCCGCGAATCACGCCGATTTCCTGCAGTCGTTTTGTCCGCACCAGGCACGGGCTCTGGCTCAGGCCGACAGCGTCGGCCAACTCGACATTCGAGCAGCGCCCCTCGCGCTCAAGGTGCGCGAGGATTTTGAGGTCGAAGCGGTCGAGGGACGCTGCTGGGGTCATGGCCGGATGGTAGCGCCGGATGCCGGTCGCGGCTAGTGCGTGCCGACCGTGCGCGCTTCAGCCAGGGATTCGTCGAGCGCCTGGATGACGAGGCTGGCCTGCTCCGCCGACAGCACCAGGGGCGGGCGGATCTTGAGCACGTTGTGCCCCATCGCGCAGGCGCTGATCAGCACGCCCTTGTCGCGCATCCGGTTGACCACCTGGCTCGTCAGGCTGCGGTCCGGCGCGCGCGATGCCCGGTCGGAGACGAGTTCGACCCCGACAAACAGGCCCGCCCCGCGCACGTCACCGATGGCTTCGTGGCGGGCTGCCAGGGCGGCGATGCCGTCGTGAAGAATCTTCCCCACCTTGGCGGCGTGCTCCACCAGCCCGTCTCGCCCTATCGTGTCCAACACCGCCAGCGCCGCCGCGCAGGAAACGGTGTTGCCCGCGAAAGTGTTGAAGTAGCGCGAATGCTTGCCGAATTCCGCCAGCACGTCGGCGGTCGCCAGCAGTCCCGCGATCGGCTGGCCGTTGCCCATCGGTTTGCCCATGGTGACGATGTCGGGCTGCAGGCCGTGGCGCTGGAAACCCCAAAGGTGTTCGCCCGTGCGCCCGAATCCGGGCTGGACTTCGTCGGCAATGAACAGGCCGCCCGCCCGCTTGATCGCGCCGACCGCGCCCTTCAGGAAGCCCGCCGGCCCGGGAAGGATGCCGTCGCTGGTGAACAGCGAATCGACAATCAGCGCGGCCGGCTTGATGCCATGGCGCCGCAGGTCGGCGATGGCCGCCTCGACGTCGCGGGTGAAGCGTTCGGACAGGTCGGCGCCCCCGGCGTGGTACAGGCGCGGCGCCGGCACCAGGCGCACGTGCGCACCGAGATCGACGCTCACGCCCAGCGAGGGTGAGAACTTCGACACGGCGTCCGTGATGCCGTGGTAGGCGGTGTCGGTCACGATCATGCCGGTGCCGCCGGTGCGCACCTTGGCGATGCGATAGGCGAGGTCGTTGGCCTCGCTGCCGGTGCAGGTCAGCATCAGGTGGGCCAGGTCGGTCCCGGGCACGCTCGCAAGCAGGCGTTCGGCCAGTTCGAGGATCGTGTCGTGCAGGTAGCGCGTGTTGGTCGCCAGCGTCTGCACCTGCCGGCAGATCGCCTCGGTCACCGCCGGGTGGCAATGCCCGAGCGAGGTGACGTTGTTGTAGGCGTCGAGGTAGCGGCGCCCCTCGGGGTCGATCAGCCAGGCGCCTTCGCCTCGCACGATGTGCAGCGGCCGTTCATACATCAGGCGGTAGGCCGGGCCGAGCAGGGCGTCTCGGCGCGCGATCATCTGCGCGGTGGCCGGGCCCACGTCGGCGCGGCCGGGGATATAGGCATTGACCATGTTGAGGTCGGTGGTGCTTTTCATGGAGTGGCTCCTGTGGGTACGTGTATGCCGGCCAGCAGCCGGTCGCGTGCGGTGTCGCGGGAAAGATCGGCCATCCGGGACAAGCCTTCCCAGGCCGCGGGGTTGTGCCGCATGATGTAGGCGCGGTTCTCGGGATAGCGCGCGGCGCGCCATTCCGAAATCAGCGCCGTGATGAGGTGGCGCGTGGCCAGGAGATCGGCGACGACCTCCTGTTCGGCGCCGGTCAGCGGCAACACCGCGTGATAGGCGGCCACGAACTGGGCCGGTCCCTCGAAAGGATCGGGGCAGCCGGCCATGTGGAAGGCGGCGGCTGTCGCCACCTCGCCGACCAGCGGCGCATGCACCATGTCGCCGAAGTCGATGATGCCCACGATGCGCGCCGGGTCGTCGGGGGCGACCAGCACGTTATAGAGGTGGTAGTCGTTGTGGATCACCTGGGACCGCAGCGATGACAGGCGCGGCAGCACGTGCGTCGTGAAGCGCGTCATGAAGGCCTGGGCCAGCGCGCGGCGCCTGGCGTCCACGAGGCTGCCCAGCTGTTCGGTCAGCCGGTGCGCCGTGGCGACGTTCCACAGCAGGTCATGCGCCGCGCCTGGATGCGCGAAGCCGTGCAGCGCGCGGTTCAGGCCGGCGAGCCCGGCTCCCATGGCGCGCCGCTGTGAGGCGGTGCGTTCGGTCTCGCGGATCTGGATGCCGTCCAGGTAGCTCAGCATGCGCACGCGTGTCTGAACACCCTCGGTGAGCTTGATGGTGTCATGCGTGTGCCCTTGCAGTGTCCGCACGACGCGGGGCACCGGCTGCTCCGGTGCGGCGCGGGCAATATGCTCGAGCGCCGCGATCTGGAAGTCGACGACCGCGGCCGGCTCGGAGGGGTTGCTGATCTTGAAGACGTAGCGGCGGCCGTCCGACGCCTCCACCAGGCAGTTCTGGTCGCGCTCGCCCGCCAGCGGCTGGGCGCGGCCCTCGATGCCGTAGAGGTGGCGGACCAGCGCCTCCACCGCCGCGGGGGCGAGGTCGGGCGCGGTGGTGCTCAACTGGGTCATAGGCCGAGCAGACCGGGAAGCTGGCGGACGTCGGTCAGCCTGCTGACACCGAAGTTTTCAGATGTCGGCTCGTGGCCGCGATCAATAAAGGCCTTGGCCATGAAGCCCAGGTCTGACGCGGTCATCAGGTCGTAGCGAAAGCTCGACGAGACATGCATCATCTGGTCGGGCGAGCAGCCGAGCTGGTCGAACATGTATTCAAAGGTCTGGAAGCGCGGCTTGTAGGCGCGCGCCTCCTCGGCGGTGTAGACCGCATGGAACTTCGCCTTGAGGTGGGCAACGCTGGCCGGGATCAGGTCGACCATCGAATTCGACAGGATCACCAGGGGAACGTGCGGCGCGATCGCCTCCAGCACCTCGACAACATTGGGATGCGGTTGCCAGCTCGGAATCGCGTCGTACAGCGCCACGGCGTCCGACGCTTGGTAGTCGACGCCGTGCGCCTTGCACGCGCGCTGGATGGAATTTTCCACCACGTTGAAGAAGGGCTTCCACTCGCCCAGGACTTCGTCGAGGCGATAGGCCCGAAAGCTGTCCAGGAAGGCCGGCATCCGGCCGGCCGGCACGCGGCCCGTGAACAGGCGCTTGGCGGTGGGGCCCATCTCGAAGTTGATGAGCGTGCCGTAACAGTCGAAGCTGATGAATTTGGGTTTGAAAGTCATAGAAGGATCCACGCTGTTGAGGTGGATACAAGTCTATGAATTCGCCGCCTTTTGAAATGCCGCATTCACAGGCGGCGCAAGTGGAATCCGTTTCAATCCGGGCGCTTGCCAGAACTTTGCATGGCCCTGGTTGTCAGCCGCCGCGTCGGCGGCGCGCCCCTTAGAAATCAGCCACTTTGCCCCAGGCCGACGCGTTGAACCGGGCCGGGTCGAAAGGCTTGGGATCGAAGATTGGTGTGGCCCCGGACACGATGTCGGCGATCAGGTGGCCCGCGCCGGGGCCTATGCCGAAACCGTGCCCCGAAAAACCCGCGGCCAGGATAAGCCCGGGCACCTGCGGTAACTCGCCGATACCGGGCACACCATCGGGCGTGCTGTCGATATAGCCCGCCCAGGTGTTGGCGATGCGGGCTTCGCGCAGCGCGGGCAGCAGCTTGATGGCACGGCGGTGGGTTTCGCGAACACCCGCGGGGTCAGGCGTGGGGTTCAGGATGCGAGCCTGCTCCATGGGCGTGGGGGCGTCCAGCTTCCAGCGCGCGCGGGTTTCGTGGCCCCAGCGCATGCCTTCCAGGCCGCCGGGAAATACATTGCGCCAGCGCTTGGCGAACATGGGGATGAACTGCGGCGCGAAGCGCATCAGCTGCGGTGTGGGGTCGACGCGCCCCCGGCCGCTGATGGCCAGGATGTAGTGGCCGTCGGGGCGCCGGGTGACGGCGACGTTGGGGCCGGCCAGCGCGGCCGGCAGTTGCTGCGCCACCGGCGACAGGCGCAGGATCGACTGGCGTATCGTGGCCAGCGGAAACCGCACGTCGAGCTGGTTGCAGAAGGACGATGCCCACGCACCACCCGCGAGCACCGCGCTGCGGGTCTTGATGGTCCCGGCTTCGGTGACGACGCCGCTGAGCCGGCCGCCCTCCATCTCGATGCCGCGCGCGGCGCAGTTCTGGTGGACCGTGCCGCCGAGTTTCATGAGCGCGGCCGCAACAGCCGGCGCCGCCTTGGCCGGGTCGGCCGTGCCGTCGCTGGGCGAGAAGACGCCGCCCTTCCACGCGCGGCCGGTGGCTTGCCCGCGTTCGGAGGCCTCACGGCCGCTGAGCATGTGGGTGGTCACACCGGCGGTGATCGCGAATTCGCGCCACTTGGCCCAGCCCGCAATCTGGGCCTCGTCGTCGCTGAGGTAGAGCAGGCCGCAGCGCTTGAAACCCGTGTCTTCGCCGCTGTCGGCGGCAAACTGGTCCCAGAGCTCCAGGCTGCGGGTGGCCATGGGCAGCTCGCGCGCGTCGCGGTTCTGCTGGCGGCACCAGCCCCAGTTGCGGCTCGATTGCTCGGCGCCGATGTGGCCTTTTTCGACCAGGGCGACCGACATGCCGCGCCGGGCCAGGTAGTAGGCGGTAAAGACGCCGATGATGCCGCCGCCGATCACGACGACGTCGGCGCTGGCCGGCAGGGTGGGCGAAGTCTCCAGGAGGCGCAGGGGTTGCGGCATGGTCGGTGGCATTGTCGTTGGCGCGCCGTGGGCGCGGTGCATGGTCAGCGGCAGGTTCATGCTGCCATGGTAGGGGCTGGAGGGCAGCCGGTACTGCCGGATTGCGGCCCTCCCGCAATGGACAATGCTGTTCTCGGCGGATGCCAAGGAGAATCTGCTTTGGAGCCATCGCCCACCATGCCACCTCCCGTGCAAAGCCCGGCCCCCGGTGGCCTGGCCGGCTACCTATGCTGCGCGCCGCCCTGAATACCGGGGTTTCTGTGCCGCGGCCGTGTGAAAACAAGACTTTGTGCAAGCCCCTCATGTTGTACTTGTCCACACAGGAATGGAGAAACATCACCGTGAAAACACTGCTGCTCAAGAAAGAGGAAGTCCGCGGATTGATCCGCATGAAGGAAGTCATCGCTACGGTGGAGGAGGCCTACCAGGCCTTCAACAGCGGCCAGGTGATACAGCCCCCCTACATCGGCATCGACCTGCCGTCCCACCGCGGGGAGATTGACTTCAAGCTGGGCTACAACCAGGGCAACGAAATGATCTCCATGAAGGCGTCCTCGGGCGGGTTTACCGGCAACCCGGAACAGTACGGGGTTCCCAACGGAATGGGGACCGTGCTGCTGTTCGACGGCATGAGCGGTGCCCTGGTTTGCGTGATGGACGGCAGCCTGCTCACGGGCCTCAGGACCGGCGCGTGTGGCGCCGTCTCGGTCAGGGCGCTCGCAAGAAAGAACGCGAGCAAGATCACCTCGATCGGCACCGGCAACCAGGCCAGGATGCAGATACGCGCCATCAGGGAGGTGATGAAGATCGAAGAAATCCATGCCTGGGACCACCATCCCGAGACGCTGGCCAGGTACAAGGCGGACATGGAGAGCGAGCTCGGCATTCCCGTGGTCATGGCCAATTCCAAGCAAGAGGCCGTAGCCAACGCCGACATCCTGATCACCACCACCCGCGGGAAAGGCTCGCTGGTGGAGGCCCCGTGGATCAAGCCCGGCACGCACATCGTCGCGATCGGTGCGGATGCGCCAGGCAAGCAGGAACTGGATCCGCAGATTTTCCGGGGAGCGAAAGTCGTCGTCGACTCCATCGCGCAATGCGTCGAAAAAGGCGAAATACAGCACCCCATCAACGCGAAGATCATGGCCCGGGGCGACATCCACGCGGAAATCGGCGAGATCCTGCTGGGCAGGAAGCCTGGGCGGGAGAACGACGAGGAAGTCACCCTCTTCGACGCCACCGGCATGGCCATCCAGGACAACACCACGGCGGCGAAGATTTACCGCAACGCCATGGAGAACAAGGTCGGCGCCTTCTTCGATTTCCTCGAATAAGGTTCAACCGGAGCAAAAAAAGCCGCCACGCGGCTTTTTTTTGCTCCGAGTGTTTGCTCGAACTGCGCCTATTCAGCGTCTTTGTAGACCTCGGCCAGGTCGCACAGGTCCCAGTTCCCGCCGGTCAATACCGTGCAGACCTTCTCATCCGGCCTGACCCTGACAAGGCCGGCCAGCAAGGCCCCGACGCCGATGGAAGCTGCGGGCTCGGCGATCAGCTTGGCATCCCTGGCCAGCGCGCGCATGCCGGCGACGATGTGCTCGTCTTCCACAAGGACGATCTCGTCCACGTACTTCTCGATGATGGGAAACGGGTTCTGGCCCGGAACGCTGATTCGCAAGCCATCCGCAATGGTGTTCTTCAGCGGAAGCGAGGTGCGCTCCTTGTTGATCCGGCTCTGGAAGTACTTGGGCGTCAAGGCGGGTTCCGCGCCTATGACCCGCACCGACGGCTTGGTTTCCTTGATGGCGGTGGCGATTCCCGAAATCAGGCCGCCGCCGCCCAGGGGAACGATGACCGTATCCACGTCCTCCAGGTCCTCCAGGATCTCGCAGCCTATGGTTCCCTGGCCGGCCATGACCAGCGGGTCTTCGAAGCCGTGGACCGCCGTGTACCGGTTCTCTTCGGCGATCTCGCACACCCTTTTCCAGCGGGTGGCCGTGTCGCCGTCGAAAAGAATGACTTCCGCCCCCAGGGCCCGGGTGTTCTCGATCTTGATCCTGGGCGTGGTCACCGGAACGACAATGATCGCCTTGACACCCAGCATCCTGGCGGCATAGGCGATGCCCTGGGCATGGTTGCCCGAAGAAGTCGCAATGAGGCCGCCCGCGATCTCTTCTCTCGGGAGCGACAGCGCCTTGTTCAGGGCGCCCCGGATCTTGAAGGCGCCCGTGATTTGCAGGGTTTCAGGCTTGAGGTAGAGCTGGCAGCCAAGGGCCCTCTCGATTTTGTCCGCACGCAACAAGGGCGTACGGCGGATGTGCGGCTTCAGCCGTTCCTGGGCTTGCCGGATGTCCTGGAGGGTCGGGTAGTTGCGCATCTTGCTTTTTACTTTTCCAATGTTGTTTCAGCCCGGCGCACCCTGCCAGCCGAGGATGGCCTTGGTCTCCAGGTATTCCTGCAGGCCCTCCAGCCCGTACTCGCGGCCGTTGCCCGAGTGTTTGTAGCCGCCGAACGGGGCATGCGGGTTCCAGGCCGGGTAGTTGATGTGGACCTGCCCGGAACGGATGCGTGCCGCGACCGCGCGTGCCGCGAACAGGTCCCCGCCCTGCACATGCGCCCCCAGGCCGTAGACCGTGCCGTTGGCGATCTCCACGGCCTCATCCACGCTGTCATAGGGAATGATGGCCAGCACCGGCCCGAAGATCTCTTCCTGCGCGATGCGCATCTGCGGACCCACATTGGAAAAGATGGTGGGGCGCGCATAGAAGCCGCGCTCCAGGCCCTGCGGCCGGCCGGGGCCGCCGCAAATGAGCCGCGCGCCTTCGGCGATGCCCGCGTCAATCATTTCCTGCACGCGCTTGAACTGCGCGCGGTTGGCCACGGGGCCGTGCGTGGTCTGCGGCGAGCGCGGGTCGCCCACAACGAGTGCGGCTGCTGCTTCGCAGGCGATCCGCTCGACTTCCGCGAGGCGTTCGCGCGGCACGATCATGCGCGTCGGGGCGCTGCAGGACTGGCCGACATTGCGAAAGCCCGCGGCCACGCCCGCTGGCACGGCGCGTGCGAGATCCGCATCGGGCAGGATGAGGTTGGGTGATTTGCCGCCCAGCTCCTGGGCCACGCGCTTGACCGTGGGCGCTGCAGCCTGCGCCACCAGGACACCGGCCCGGTTCGAGCCGGTGATCGAGATCATGTCCACGTCGGGGTGTGCCGACAGCGCGGCGCCGACTTCCGGCCCGCTGCCGCTCACCAGGTTAAAAACACCGGCGGGAATCCCGGCGTCGTGCAGCACCTGGGTGAAGAGCAGGGCGCTCAGGGGCGACAGCTCGCTGGGCTTGAGCACGATGGTGCAGCCCGCTGCCAGGGCCGGGCCGACCTTGGCGGTGATCTGGTAGAGCGGCCAGTTCCAGGGGGTGATCAGGCCGCACACGCCGATGGCCTCGCGCATCAGGGCCATGCCCTCGCGGTGGATGACAAAAGGGTAGCTGCCCGCGTTGTCGCGAGCCACGCGGATATGCTCTGCCGCCATGGGAACCTGCGCGCTGCGCGCCGTTGTGATGGCGGCGCCCATCTCCAGCGAGATCGCCTGGGCAAACAGCTCCGCCCGCTCAAGAATCAGGCTGTGAACGCGGCCAAGAAGCGCAGCCCGGCTTTGCGGCGAACTGACGGACCAGGTTTTGAAGGCGGATCGCGCCGCGATCACCGCCTCGTCCACATCCTGCGCATTGCCCAGGGCGATCTCCGCGATGGCGTCCTCCGTCGATGGGTCGATGACGCTGGTTCGGTCGTGCCCCATGGGCAGCACCCATTCACCGCCTATGTAAAGGCGATCCAGCAGGCCGCTGCTTGTGAGTTGTTCTACGAGGCGCGTTGCATCGCCATTTCCCATGATTGCCCTCTCAAAAAGAATCGAAGTCATGGTACGCCCCTGCCCCGGAATTGATCTGCCGTTTAGGCGCGGGCATTCGGCATGAACCGTGCACAAGTGGCGCACAACCGCAGCATCTGCGGCGGCTCTTCAATAGCATTCATTGGAAGGCGCCGGCGACGTCGCCCAGGCTTTGCACCACCCTTGCAGGAGGACGTTTTCATGCGCTTTTGTCCCAAGTCCATCGGCTCCGGCCGCCGCGGCGCACCGGCCTGCGGCACCCGCGAGTGCGGGCCGCAAGCCGCCAGGGGAGACGCCGCACACCATGCCGCCGGCCATCCACAAAACCGCAGTTTTAACCACACACCCCCGTACGATCAAGGCATATCCCCGGTCGCGCGGTGCTCCAATGCCTTTACCCCACCACGAGAAACCAGGAGAACACCATGGCAGATAAGAAGCAGCTGGACGGCCTGATCGGCCCTGAAGAGAGCACGCGCATTCTTGGTGCGCTGCAGCGCGGTGCGAACCGCCGCGACGTGCTGGCCATGCTGGCGGCCGGCGGCATGCAGGCGGCGCTGGCGGGCAGCATCGCGGGCGTCGCTGCCAGCGCGCATGCGCAAACGCCGCGCAAGGGCGGCCGGCTCAGGGTCGCCGAAGCCGCTTCCGCGGTGAGCGACACCCTGGACCCGGCCAAGCAGGGCAATGCGACCGACTATTCCCGCGGCTTCATGTTCTACAACGGATTGACCTACCTGGACGGGAGCCTGACACCGCAGCCCCAGCTGGCCGAGGAGTTCAACACCAAGGACGCCAAGGTCTGGGTGTTCAAGCTGCGCAAGGGCGTGACCTTCCACGACGGCAAGCCGCTCACGCCGGCGGACGTGGTGTT
>Ga0102590_1004328_pt1 | contig 12226 bp, 5 predicted proteins | sample AraplaMF_Col_mMF_FD_76859 | JGI IMG/M metagenome (GOLD analysis project Ga0102590, IMG submission 76859) | Arabidopsis root microbial communities from the University of North Carolina, USA - plate scrape MF_Col_mMF | ecosystem: Host-associated > Plants > Roots > Endosphere | place: USA...
CGGTGAGCTCATCACGCACCGGCACCGACTCGTGCCAGTCCAGACCGAGCCGCGGCATGTCCAACGACACCGTCGCCTCCTGGGTGTGGTGCGGATCGAGGTTCGCCACCACCACAACCGTGTTCGAACCCGAACGCTTGGAATAGACGATCACCTCGTCCTTGTCCGCGTGATGGAAGTGCAGGTCCCGCAACTGCCGCAGCGCCGGACTGGCCCGCCGGATCGCGTTCAACCGCGTGATGAGCGGTGCGATGGTGCGTCCCTCACGTTCGGCCGCTTCCCAGTCCCGGGCCCGCAACTGGTACTTCTCGGAGTCCAGATACTCCTCACTGCCCTCCCGCAACGGCACGTTCTCACACAACTCGTAACCCGAGTACACCCCCCACGTCGGCGACAACGTCGCCGCCAGCACCGCCCGCACCTCGAACGCCGCACGCCCCCCACCCTGCAGATACGCATGCAGGATGTCCGGCGTGTTCACAAAGAAGTTCGGCCGCAGGTACGACGCCGACTCCCCCGACAACTCCGACAGATACTCCGTCAACTCCGCCTTCGTGTTCCGCCACGTGAAATACGTGTACGACTGCTGGAACCCCACCTGCGCCAGCGTCCGCATCATCGCCGGCCGCGTGAACGCCTCCGCCAAAAAGATCACATCCGGATCCCGCCGGTTGATCTCCCCCAGCACCCGCTCCCAGAACACCACCGGCTTGGTATGCGGATTGTCCACCCGGAAAATCCGCACCCCATGCCCCATCCAGAACCGAAGGACCCGCAACGTCTCCGCCACCAGCCCCTCCATGTCCGCATCGAAGAACACCGGATAGATGTCCTGATACTTCTTCGGCGGATTCTCCGCATACGCGACCGACCCGTCCGCCCGATGCCTGAACCACTCCGGATGCTTCTCCACCCACGGATGGTCCGGCGAACACTGCAACGCGAAATCCAGCGCCACCTCCAACCCCAACGACCGCGCCCGCCCCACGAACCACACAAAATCCTCGACCGACCCCAGATCCGGATGCACCGCATCGTGACCGCCCTCCGGCGACCCGATCGCCCACGGCACCCCCACATCCCCCGCACCCGCCGACACACTGTTGTTCCGCCCCTTGCGGAACGTCGACCCGATCGGATGCACCGGCGGCAGATACACCACGTCGAAACCCATCCCCGCGATCACCGGCAACCGCCGCGCCGCCGAACGAAACGTCCCGTGCGGACGCTCCACCGTCCCCTCCGACCGAGGAAAGAACTCGTACCAGGAACCGAACAACGCACGCTCCCGCTCCACCACCACCCCCCGCACCTCCGAACACGACACCCCCTCACGCAACGGAAACCGCCCCAACACCCCACCCACCTCAGGCGTCAACGCACCCGCCAGACGAGCGGCCGCCGGACGGCCGGTGTCCCGCAGGGCGTCCACCGCGGCCAGGAGGGCCTGTCGTCCGTCCTCGTCCTCCGGGACGCCGGCGGCCGCGCGTTCGTAGAGCCGTGCGCCTTCCTCCAGGACCAGTTCGGTGTCGAGACCGGCAGGGATCTTGATCTCGGCGTGATGCCGCCACGTGGTGACCGGATCGCCCCACGCCTGAACGGCGTAGGTCCACCGGCCCTCGCTCGGCAGGGAGACGGTGGCGCCCCAGCGGTCGGTGCCGGGGGCCAGTTCGCGCATCGGGGTCCAGGGGCCGGGCCGGCCTTCGGGGTCTGCGAGGACGACATTGGCGGCGACGGCGTCATGGCCCTCGCGGAAGACCGTGGCGGAGATCTCGAACTCCTCGTCCACCACCGCCTTGGCCGGACGCCGGCCCTGGAGGACGAGGGGGCGTACGTCCAGTACGGGGATTCGCCCGATCGTGGGACCGGTGTCCGGGGGCGGAGTGGGACTCGGGCCCGCGGAGGGTGCCCGCGGGGCGGCGGGCACGGCGTCGGCCTGCTCCAACGAGGAGGTGACGGTGCTGTTGGTCGAGTGTGCCGGCGAGTGGTGCGTCGGGGGCATGACCGCTCCTGTCCGCATCGACGTGGGTGGGCGGATGAGGGTGTCGGAAGACGGGGCAAGCGGGGCTACCGGAGGAGCCTTCCCACCCGGTGCGGGTGGGCATTCCGGCACTTTGTTAACTACTCACGCGTATGTCTACCTTCAAGACCGGCCGCATCCGGAACGGCGAAAAGGTCCGGCCCCGCCCTCAGGGGCGAGGCCGGCAAGGTTACGCGTGTCCGGTTAATTCTTCTTTACGCCTGTCCGTTCGACTGTCGGTCAGGGATTGGCCACGTGCAGCAGCCTGTCGGGTGATCCGGTCCCCGCGTTCTTCACCCTCCCGCGCACCGCCTGCTGCACCAGTGCCCGGCTCACCTGTGCCGGAGTGGCCTTCGGATGTTTGGCGAGATAGAGCGCCGCCGCCCCCGCGGCATGCGGTGCCGCCATCGACGTACCGGACAGGGTCGCCGTGGCGGTGTCGCTCGCGGACGAGTCGGAGGTGATGGCGACGCCGGGGGCGAACAGGTCCAGGCCCGAACCCCAGTTGGAGAAGACCGCCCGGGTGTCCTTCCGGTCGCCGGCACCCACCGTGATGGCCTGGGGGACGCGGGCCGGGGAGTACAGACCGGCCGGGAGCCCCTCGTTGCCGGCGGCGACCGTGTAGCTGACGCCGGAGGCGATGGAGTTGCGCACGGCCGCGTCCAGTTGGGTGCTCGCGTAGCCGCCGAGGCTCAGGTTGGCCACCGCGGGCTTTCTCGCGTGCCTGGTGACCCAGTCGATGCCGGCGATCACCTGCGCGGTGGTGCCCGCGCCCTTCGCGTCCAGGACGCGCACCGCGACGACCTTCGCCCGCTTGGCGACCCCGTACCGGGTGCCCACGGCGGTCCCGGCGACGTGCGTGCCGTGCCCGTTGGCGTCGGACGCGGTCCTGTCGTTGTCCACGAAGTCCCAGCCGTAGCCGGCCCGGCCGCCGAAGTCCTTGTGCGAGATGCGGATCCCGGTGTCGATGACGTACACCGTCACGCCCGCGCCCGCCGGTTCGGGCCAGGTGTAGCCGTGGTCGAGCGGCTGGTTTGGCTGGTCGATACGGTCCAGGCCCCACGAGGGCGGGTTCTTCTGGTAGTGGTCCAGGGTGACTCTGGTGTCCTGGACGACCGATGCCACGTGGGAGTCCGCCGCCAGGCGCCGGGCCTGCCGCTCGTCGACTCTCACCGCGTACCCGTTGAGGGCGGTTCCGTAGGTCTGGCTTATTTTCGCCCCGTACTTCTCGGCGATGCTCCTGCCGAGTGCCGACGGGGCCTTCGTTCCCCCCTTGAGCGTGACGATGTAACTTCCGCTGACTGTGCCGGGGCCACCGGCGCCCAGGACGACCCCCTCCGGGGCGGCCTGCGCGGTCGGGCTGAGGGCCGAGAGCGCGGCGACCGTGGTGACCGCGGTGAGGCTGCCTGCCCAGCGCAGACGCGCGTTTCCCGTCCGTGTCATGACTCGAGTTCCCCTCCTCGACTCGGCGTGGCGCAGCCGGGGTTCGTCCGTGTCCGGGCGGTGCTCCGGCCGCTACGCCAGTGGGCAGCCTCTCGTGCGGCGTGAACCGTCACAAGGTCGCCCAGGAGGGCGGAATCGGCCATATCGGTAGGGGTCGGTATGTAAAGGTTGCGTTGTCTTTCGGGCGTCCCGGTTCGGGCGATCCCGTCCCGTCCGGCGCGCGGGGGCGCCTCGTAGGGCCGCCGGGCGGGCGTCCGGAGGACGGCGGAACCTCGCCGCGGCCGCGACCCGGGCTGCGTACAAACCCGACGGTAGGCGAACCGAGCGGCGTACCGTCGGGTGTGACATGCCGCCCACGTCCTCCGTGAAGGTGGAATTCGTGAAGGCCATCCGCAGGTTCACCGTACGTCCCGTCCTCCCCGAAGCCCTTCACCCGCTGAGCGACCTGGCGCGCAATCTGCGCTGGTCGTGGCATGCGGAGACCCGTGACCTCTTCCAGTCCGCCGACCCCGAGTGCTGGGCCGCCTGCGACGGCGACCCGGTGCGGCTGCTGGGGAGCGTGCCTCCCGCCCGGCTCGCCGAGCTGGCCGAGGACCGCCGCTTCCTGCGCCGCCTCGCCGCGGTCGGCGACGACCTCGCCGACTATATGAGCGGCGACCGCTGGTATCAGTCCCGTTCGTCCGGCTCCGACCTCCCCGCCGCCATCGCCTACTTCTCGCCCGAGTTCGGCATCACGGCGGCGCTGCCCCAGTACTCCGGCGGCCTCGGCATCCTCGCCGGCGACCATCTGAAGGCGGCCAGCGACCTCGGCGTCCCCCTGATCGGCGTCGGTCTGCTGTACCGCCACGGCTACTTCCGGCAGACCCTCTCACGGGACGGCTGGCAGCAGGAGCACTATCCGGTGCTGGACCCGAACGAACTGCCCGTGGTGCCCCTGCGCGAGCCCGACGGCACGCACGCCCGGGTCTCCCTGGGGCTGCCGGGCGGCCGCCGGCTCCAGGCCCGCGTCTGGCTCGCCCAGGTGGGCCGGGTGCCGCTGCTGATGCTCGACTCGGACGTCGAGGAGAACGACCTCGGTGAACGGGGCGTCACCGACCGGCTGTACGGCGGCGGCAGCGAGCACCGGCTGCTGCAGGAGATGCTGCTCGGCATCGGCGGGGTGCGCGCGGTACGCACGTACTGCCGGCTGACCGGGCACGCCGAGCCCGAGGTGTTCCACACCAACGAGGGCCACGCCGGTTTCCTCGGCCTGGAGCGGATCGCCGAGCTGTGCGACGGCGGTCTCGACTTCGACTCCGCCCTGGAAGCGGTCCGGGCGGGCACGGTCTTCACCACCCACACCCCCGTCCCCGCGGGCATCGACCGCTTCGACCGGGAGCTGGTGGCCCGGCACTTCGGCCCGGACGCGGAACTGCCCGGTATCGACGTGGAGCGGATTCTGCGACTCGGGATGGAGACGTACCCGGGCGGTGAGCCGAATCTGTTCAACATGGCGGTGATGGGTCTCAGGCTCGGCCAGCGCGCCAACGGCGTGTCCCTGCTGCACGGCAACGTCAGCCGGGGGATGTTCTCGGGCCTGTGGCCGGGCTTCGATCCCGACGAGGTGCCGATCACGTCCGTGACCAACGGGGTGCACGCGCCGACCTGGGTGGCGCCGGAGGTGTTCCGGCTCGGGGCGCGGCAGATCGGCGCCGAGCGCACCGAGGACGCCCTGACGGTGGGCGGCCCCGAACGCTGGGACGCGATCGAGGAGATCGCCGACCAGGAGATCTGGGATCTGCGCCGGGACCTGCGCGAGCAACTGGTGGTGGAGGTACGGGAGCGGCTGTACGCGTCGTGGCGGCAGCGGGGTGCGGGGACGGCCGAACTCGGCTGGATCGACGGGGTGCTGGATCCCGACGTGCTCACGATCGGATTCGCCCGGCGTGTGCCCTCGTACAAGCGGCTGACGCTGATGCTGCGCGATCGGGACCGGCTGATGGAACTGCTGCTGCATCCCGAGCGCCCGATCCAGATCGTGGTGGCCGGCAAGGCGCATCCGGCGGACGACGGCGGCAAGCGCCTGATCCAGGAACTGGTCCGGTTCGCGGACGACCCGCGCGTGCGCCACCGGATCGTCTTCCTCCCGGACTACGGCATGGCGATGGCGCAGAAGCTCTATCCGGGCTGCGACGTCTGGCTGAACAACCCGCTGCGCCCGCTGGAGGCCTGTGGCACCAGCGGTATGAAGGCGGCGCTCAACGGCGGCCTCAACCTCTCGGTCCGGGACGGCTGGTGGGACGAGTGGTACCAGCCGGACTTCGGCTGGGCGATCCCCACGGCCGACGGCGCGGCGACGGACGAGGACAGGCGCGACGACCTCGAGGCACATGCGCTGTACGAGCTGCTGGGGCAGCGGGTGGCCCCGCGCTTCTACGAGCGGGGCCAGGGCGGACTGCCCGACCGCTGGATCGAGATGGTCCGCAGGACGCTGATGAACCTGGGCCCGAAGGTGCTGGCCGGGCGGATGGTGCGCGAGTACGTGGAGCGCCTCTACACCCCGGCGGCCCATGCGCACCGGGCGATGCGGCCGGACGCGGCGCGTGAGCTCGCGGCGTGGAAGGCACGGGTACGGGCGGCCTGGCCGGGCGTCACGGTCGACCACGTCGAGACCCCGGCAGCGGCGGCGACGGCCGAACTGGGCACGACACTGGCGCTCCGCGTCCGTGTCGGCCTCGGCGAACTGGCGCCCGGCGACGTGGAGGTCCAGGCGGTCTCGGGCCGCGTCGACTCCGACGACCGCCTCGCGGACGCGACGGCGACCGCGCTGAAACCGGCGGCCGGTCCCGAGCCGGACGGCCGCTGGGTGTACGAGGGCCCGCTGGCGCTGGACCGGACCGGGCCGTACGGCTACACCGTGCGGATCCTGCCGGCGCATCGCCTGCTGGCCTCCGGTGCGGAGCTGGGCCTGGTGGCGGTGCCGTCGGAGGAGGCGGGGGAGGGAGCCGGGGTGCTGCTGCGCTGAGCGGGGCGTGCGGGCCGGCGCCGGTCCTGTCGCCGTGGGCCAGGGCCTGTCGTTCGGATCATGTCGGCGTCGATCGAGTGGCGCGGTGCCGACCTGATCCGGACGACGGACCCTAGGAGTCCTCGTCCCCGCACAGCCTCTGCAGCGCCGCGCCGCACCGTCGTGCGTAGGCGTGCTGGAGGCCCCGCGCGGCCGGGCCGCCCGCCTTGGTGTACCACTTGGCCGGGCGGCTGAAGGCCGTGATCGTCAGCCAGACCGTGCCGTCCCCGGTGCGGTCCACGACGAAGGACTCCTCGCCGCACTCCGGGTGGCCGGGCAGCGTCCCGTACGCCCAGCCCGCGCGGCGGTGCTCCTCGACGGTCCAGACCACCCGACAGGGTGCCTTGATCACACCGCCGAGGGTGACGGTGACATCGACTCCAGTGGCGGCCCGGTCCTCGGCCGCGATGACGCCGAGGCCCGCAGCCCGGTGCATCTCCCAGGTGAGGACCGCCTCGGCCGCCCGGCGGAACACCTCCTGGCCCTCGCCGATCCTCGTGCGAAGGTGCAGGGGACGGAAGCCCTCTGGGCAGTGGCCGGGCTTGCGGGTCGCACCCACATCCTCGTACGTGAACGACATGGGCCCAGCGTAGGACGGTCCCCGGCGACGTCGTCGCGCCGGGGGCCGCCATGTCCTATCTGCGTACTAGTTCACGTTGACGGCGGACCAGGCCGATGCCACCGCGTTGTACTCGGCGCTGCCGGAGCCGTAGAGGGCGGCGGCAGCCGAGAGCGTGCCCGTGCGGGCCGACTTGTAGTTGGTGGTCGACGTGAAGTACGTCGTGAGCGCCTTGTACCAGATCTGGAGCGCCTTGGCGCGGCCGATGCCGGTGACGGTGGAGCCGTTGGAGGTGGGTGAGTTGTAGGTCACCCCGTTGATCGTCTTGCTGCCGCTGCCCTCCGACAGCAGGTAGAAGAAGTGGTTCGCCACGCCCGACGAGTAGTGCACGTCGAGGTTGCCCACGCTCGAGGACCAGTTGTCGGCGGAGCCGCCGTCCTTGCTGGGCTTGTCCATGTAGCGCAGCGGCGTGCCGTTGCCGTTGATGTTGATCTTCTCGCCGATGAGGTAGTCGCCCGGGTCGGCGGAGTTGTTCGCGGCGAACTCGACGCCGGTGCCGAAGATGTCCGAGGTGGCCTCGTTGAGGCCACCGGACTCGCCGGAGTAGTTGAGGCCGGCGGTGTTGGAGGTGACACCGTGGCTCATCTCGTGACCGGCCACGTCCAGCGAGGTCAGCGGGTGGTTGTTGCCCGAGCCGTCGCCGTAGGTCATGCAGAAGCAGCTGTCGTCCCAGAACGCGTTGACGTACGAGTTGCCGTAGTGCACCCGGGAGTAGGCGGCCTTGCCGTCGTTCTTGATGCCGCTGCGGCCGAAGGTGTTCTTGTAGAAGTCCCAGGTGGCCTGTGCGCCGTAGGCGGCGTCCGCGGCCGCGGTCTGGTCCGTGGAGGAGCTGGAGGCCGTGCCCGTGCCCCAGACGTCGTCCGCGTCGGTGAACAGCGTGCCGGTGCCGGAGGTCCTGTGCGCCAGGTTGTACGTCTTGTGACCGCCGCGCGTGGTGTCGTACAGCTGGTACGTCGAACCGGACTTGGTGGTGTTCAGGGTGACCGTGCCCGAGTACAGGCTCTTGCCGGTGCCGGTCTCGATCCCCTGGTACTCGTAGAGCTTCTTGCCGGTGGCGGCGTCGGTGACGACGTGCAGCTGGTTCGGGGTGCCGTCGTCCTGGAGCCCGCCGACGACCGTCTCGTACGCGAGGACCGGGGTGCCCGAGCCGGCCCAGATCACCTTGCGCGCCGTGCCGTCGGCCGCGGACCGGTCCGAGCCCGCCGCCTGCGCGGCCTTGACGGCCTGCTTCTCGGCCGTCGCCGCGGTGACCTGCGGCTTGAGGGAGGCCACCTTGATCGTCGCCTGCGTCGCTCTGGTCACGCCCTCGGTCCTGCCGGACTTCGACTCGTGGACGACCAGGTCGCCGCCGAGGACCGGCAGGCCGGCGTACGTGCGCTCGTAGCGTGTGTGGACCGTTCCGTCGACGTCCTTGACGACGTCCTTGACGACCAGTTCCTCCTTGACGCCGAGGCCTATCTTCCGGGCCGTCTCGGGCGCCGCGGTCCGTGCCTGCTCGACGAGGGAGGCGCGCGCGGCCGAGGACAGGGTGACCGGGGCGGCGGCGAGCGGGGCTGCGGTCCTGCCCGCACCCGGGGTCGCGTCCTGGGCGGTGGCGACGCCGGTGCTCAAGCCGGTGGTGAGCAGGGCCCCTGATGCGACGGCGGTGGCGATGGCCAAGGTGGTGCGCTTGTGACGCGCGTAGAGGGAAGTCACGCAAACTCCTTCTGTGGGGGCGCCCGGACGGCGTGGGGTGCCGTTCGGACGGAATGAAGTTGCGGTGCGGGTGAGCCGTGCGGTGGAAGAGTGACATCAAAGACGCGTACATGTCAGGTGCCGGACGTGAGGTTGTCTCAAATTCGACAGAGCGATGAACGTTGCCGGAAGACGAACGGGCGCCGCCCGGAGGGGTCGAACCCCCGGACGGCGCCCTGTCCCCGCCGCTTGCGTGAGCGGTTTACGGGAAGGTCAGCTTCCAGCTGTTGATCCGGCCGACGTCCTGGGCCGCCTGGTCCTGGACCCTCAGCTTCCACGTCCCGTTGGCCGTTTGGGCCGAGGCGTTGACCGTGTAGGTGGCCTGCACGTTGTCCGCCGAGTCGGACGAACTGGCGTTCTTCAGCCGGTACGCGGTGCCCGAGGGACCCACCAGGTCGATGACCAGGTCGCCCCGCCAGGTGTGCGTGATGTCGACGGTCACCTGGAGATTGCTCGGCGCGTTGCCGGTCCTGCCGGACACGGTGATCGACGAGGTGACCGCCGGTCCGTTGTCCGGAATGGACACCGGGGTGGTGTTCTCGAACGAGGTGCCGCCACCGCCGCCCCCGCCGGAGCGGGCCCCGACCGCGACCGCCGCCCAGGCGTCCTGCACCGCCTTGTACTCGGCGCTCGTGGTGCCGTACAGCTCACCGGCCGCCGCGAGCGTGCCGGTGCGGGCCGCCGCGTAGTTGGTGGTCGAGGTGAACTTGGTGGTGAGCGCGCGGTACCAGATCTGCAGCGCCTTGTCGCGGCCGATGCCGGTGACCGGCAGGCCGTCCGCGGTCGGCGAGTTGTAACTCACGCCGTTGATGACCTTGGCGCCGCTGCCCTCGCTCAGCAGGTAGAAGAAGTGGTTCGCGGGGCCCGACGAGTAGTGCACGTCGACCGACCCGATCCCCGAGTACCAGCTGTCCTTGGACGCGCCGTCCTTGCTGGGCTTGTCCATGTAGCGCAGCGGGGTGCCGTCGCCGTTGATGTCGATCTTCTCGCCGATCAGGTAGTCACCCGGGTCGGCGGAGTTGTTCGCGTAGAACTCCACGCCGGTGCCGAAGATGTCCGACGTCGCCTCGTTCAGGCCGCCGGACTCGCCGGAGTAGTTGAGACCGGCGGTGTTGGAGGTGACACCGTGGCTCATCTCGTGACCGGCCACGTCCAGGGCCGTCAGCGGGTCGGCGTTGCCCGAGCCGTCGCCGTAGGTCATGCAGAAGCAGCTGTCGTCCCAGAACGCGTTGACGTACGAGTTGCCGTAGTGCACCCGGGAGTAGGCGGCCTTGCCGTCGTTCCTGATGCCGCTGCGGCCGAAGGTGCTCTTGTAGAAGTCCCAGGTGGTCGCGGCGCCGTAGTGGGCGTCGGCGCCGGCGGTCGCGGCGTTCGACGTGGTGCCGTTGCCCCACGTGTCGCTCGACTGCGAGAACAGCGTGCCGGTGCCGGACGTACCGCGGTTGAGGTTGTACGTCTTGTGGCCGCCGCGCGAGCCGTCGTTCAGCGTGTACGTCGAGCCCGACTGCGTGGTGGTCAGCGTGACCTGCCCGCTGTACTGGGTGTTGCCGATGCCGTTCCTGACACCCTGGTAGCGGAAGAGCTCCTTGCCGGTGGCGGCGTCGCTGACGACGTGCAGCTGGTTCGGCGTCCCGTCGTCCTGGAAACCGCCGATGACCGTCTCGTACGCGAGGGTGGGCTTGCCGCCGGCCGCCCAGATCACCTTGCGGGGCGCGCTGTCGGCGCCGGTCTGCTGCGAGCCCGCCGCCCGGGCGACGGACAGCGCCTGCTTCTGCGCGGTCGAGGCGGAGACCGCCGGCGTGAGCGAGGCGACCTTGATGGTGGCCTGGGTCGCCTTGACGACCTGCTCGGTCTGCCCGGACGCGGCCGTGTCCACCACCAGGTCGCCGCCGAGGACCGGAAGGCCGGCGTAGGTGCGCTCGTAGCGGGTGTGCAGGGTGCCGTCGCCGTCCTTGACGACGTCACGGACGACCAGCTTCTCCTGGGCGCCGAGGCCGATCGTCCGGGCGGTGTCCGCCTTCGCCGTGTCGGCGTCGCGGATCAGCTCGGCACGCTGCGAGGGGGACAGCTTCAGCGCGGTGTGCGCGGGATTGATCTTCCCGGCGGCGGGGGCGGCCGGAGGAGCCGCGGCGCTCGCGGCGCCCGTCTGGACGGCGGCGGCCAGCAGGGCGGAGACGCCGACGAGGGCGAAGGCGACGGCGCTGCGGGCGGGGGTGTGGGAGGTGCGTCTGCGAGAGGAACTGCTTCTCAACACTGACTCCTTCTGCGTGGCCGCGGGTCGCGCGGCCAGGGGAGACCGGACGGCTGGTCGGCCGTCCGGGCAGAACAGGCGGAACGCGGAACCAGGTGCATGAAGGTGACGGGCCGCCGCACGACGTGGAGCTGTGGGGGTGCTGTGAAGCGGCCGTGGGAAGCGTGCCAGGGGAGTGCGCTTTCTGTCAGGAGCGCGTCAAGAACTTGTCCGGAAATGGTTCGTTGGGTGAAAGGTCACGTTCGGTATACGGACTGTTCGGCCGATCCCGGGGTGCGGACCGTCCCCTCAGGCAGGCGTCGGCCGCTCCCCGTGCCAGGAGCGCCACAGCGCGGCGTACGCTCCGTCGGCCGCCACCAGGTCGTCGTGCGAGCCCAGTTCGGCCAGCCGGCCGTCCTCCATCACGGCCACCCGGTCCGCGTCGTGCGCGGTGTGCAGCCGGTGCGCGACGGCGATCACGGTTCTGCCCTCGAGCACCGCGGCCAGGGCGCGCTCGGTGTGGCGTGCGGTGCTCGGGTCCAGGAGCGCCGTCGCCTCGTCGAGGATCAGGGTGTGCGGATCCGCCAGGACCACCCGGGCCAGGGCGAGTTGCTGCGCCTGGGAGCCGTCCGTGGCGAGGCTCCCTCCCGGCCGATCGGCACCGGAGCCCGGCGAGTGGCCGCCCGGTTCCAGCGCGGTGTCCAGGCCCTCCGGCAGGTCCCGCACCCAGCCGTCGGCGCCGACGGCGGCCAGGGCGGCCCACAGGCTCTCGTCCGTGGCGGACGGGTCGGCGATCCGCAGGTTGTCGCGGACGGTGCCCAGGAAGACGTGGTGCTCCTGGGTGACGAGGACGACCTGGCGGCGCAGTCGTTCGGGGCCGAGACCGGCGATCGGCACCCCGCCGACGGTCACCGAGCCCGCTCCGGGCGCGTCGACGCCGGCCAGCAGTCTGCTCAGTGTGGTCTTCCCGGCGCCGGAGGGGCCGACGACCGCCAGCCGTTCCCCGGGCCGCACGGTCAGGTCCACCCCGCGCAGCACCTCGCCCCCGCGGTCGTAGGAGTAGCGGACCCCGCGCACATCGATCCGGTCGTCCGCCGGGCCGGGACCGTCGCCGTCCGGCGCGGAGCGCGGGGACCG
>Ga0102590_1004330_pt1 | contig 12215 bp, 8 predicted proteins | sample AraplaMF_Col_mMF_FD_76859 | JGI IMG/M metagenome (GOLD analysis project Ga0102590, IMG submission 76859) | Arabidopsis root microbial communities from the University of North Carolina, USA - plate scrape MF_Col_mMF | ecosystem: Host-associated > Plants > Roots > Endosphere | place: USA...
CAGATTATCCACTGGCGGTTCGTCGAAGAGCTCACCCAGGCCCAGATCGGCGAACGCCTGGGCGTCTCCCAGATGCACGTCTCCCGCCTGATCACCCGCCTGCTGGCCCGACTGCGCGAAGGCATGCTCACCACCCAGTGACCGGGCGGGGCAAGCCGCCGGCGTGTCAGCGGTGCCCCGGCCAGTGGCCGTCCCGCCAGGTATGGAAGGCGCCTGGTGGGATGCTCCGCTGTGCACTTCTGTGCCCGGCCGGGCAGGAGACCGCACAGAGGGGGCGGTGGACGCCGTCCGGCTGCGCCCTACCGTTCCCGCAAGCCGTGCCACTGCTGCCCTGGCCCGGTGCCCGGCATGCGCGGCCGGGGCGGCACGGAGCACCCGGCCGCTGACGTGGCCTTGCAATCAAAGACAGGCTGTCAGGTGCGCCAGCCGTGGATCATGTCGGCGGCGCCGAACACATCGGCCTTGCCGATCGTTCTTCACCCTCCCCCGGGTGATGCTCGACTTCTTGCCCCAGGCTCTGGTGATCGGTGAGGATTCAGGACCGGCCTTCAGACCGCGCGCGTCGGCGAAGCGGCTTGGTCGTCGCCGATCTCGGCCAGCACCCGGGCGCGGAGCTGGATGCCGAGGCCGGGGATGCTGAGGATGACTTCAGCGTCCGGGGAAAAAGCCTCCTCGACCCCCTCCGCGAGGTCGTCGGCGGTTGGGCAGGCGGCTTCCAGCTGGCGTAGGAGGGCGAGCATTTACCTAGCACGTCCGCGACCAGCGGCGGCTGGTGGGCTCACCCAGAGCGGAAAGATCTTGCGGATAGCGGCCGGCTCGCTTGAGTGCGGCCTGGCTCTGCGTGCGGCTCAGCCGCTCGGCGCGGGAGGTCGTGGGGGCGAGTCGGAGTAGTTCGCTTGCCTCGGGACGGCGGCGGCCGTTCTGCCAGTTGGTGAAGGCGTCCAGGGGTGACGGGTAGTACTCACGTAGCAGAGACCGGAGCTGGTGGGAGTGCTGCTGCCGGTTCCAGGTGGCGTCCTGCTGGGTGCGGGCCAAAAGGCGATGGCACGGACAGGTCGTTGTCCTGCGGTAAAGCCCGGTGGGCGTGCATGTCGGTGCTCCGTGCCACTGTACTTGGCGAGCGTGCCCAGCAATCAGCTGGTAGCCAGGCACCGCAGCGCCCCCGTGCCCTCTCTTTACAGGAGAACGGGCACGGGCGGGCTCGGCTTTGTCAGGTGCGCGGCAGGTGGGTGATGGTCTCCAGGTAGAAGGCGTCGATGTTCTGCACGGCGCGCTCGAAGTCCTCGAGGTTGACGGGCTTGGTGACGTAGGCGTTGGCGTGATGCCTGTAGGCGCCGGTGACGTCGTCCGGCGCGGAGGAGGTGGTGAGGACGACTACCGGGATCGTGCGCAGGTCCGGGTCCTGCTTGATGACGGCAAGCAGTTCGCGGCCGTTCATGCGGGGCATGTTGAGGTCCAGGACGATCAGATCCGGCCGGGGCTTGGCCGTATCGCGAAGGTAGTCCAGGCCGGCCACGCCGTCTTGGACCTGGGTGAGGTTTCGGGCACCGCGGGCCAAGAGCGCGTCCTCGATGAGCAGGGCGTCGGCCTCATCGTCCTCGACCAGCAGCACATCGTACGGGCGGGCTGGGGCGGTCATCATCGGGTGCTCCCGGTTGGTGGGTCAGTTGCTGTGGGGGGCTGGTTGAGCAGGCCCGGCCAGCGGCGGCGGGCACCTTGCCTGGTCATATTGGACGCCCGGCCGATTTGTGGATAACCGGCTCCAGCGTCTGCGGCCTGGTGCGCGGCCTGAGCTTCCAGGCGATCCACGGCCTGCTGGAGATGGGTGAGCAGATGGAGGTGCGCCAAAGCCTCTGCCTGCTCGGGGGAGTGATCCACTGGGCCGCGCACAAGCTCAAAGACTTCAGGTACGAGCCGACCGACAAGGTCGTCGACCTCGCGGGCGACGAGTTCAACGATCTCGGCTTCGGTCTTCCGCAAAGAGAAATGGACGCCAGGCATGCCCCTAACCGTAGGGGACGCACCTAGAAGATGACAACATTGGTTGTCGTGGGCGGTAGAGTGTCCTCGCCGCGCGCACGTCAGAGCGGCGTCTGGACACTCGAGGAGTAGCAGCGATGACCGCAGGGCAGGAACCGGCCGCCCGGCAGCGCCTCCTTTCGAGGTGGACGACGCGGCGGTGGCTGCGCGTGGGAGTGAGCGTCGCGCTCAGCTTGCTGGCTGTCCTGAGCGGGCTGGGGATGTGGGCGATGGACCGTGCCGCTTCGGTCACCACGGATCTCGTCAACACACGCTCGCCCGCACTGACGAACTCCATACGCCTGGAGGCCGCGCTGGTCAACCAGGAGACCGGCATCCGCGGTTACGGCCTGACCGGTCAGAAACAGTTCCTCGAGCCCTACAAGCAGGGCCTGGCCGACGAGAAGGCAGCTGTCGATCGACTCAACCAGCTCCTCGTCGGCAATCCCCGTGCCCAGGCCGACCTGCGCACCGTGCTCAGCCGCGCAGGAGCCTGGCAGCAGCGCATCGCCACCCCCATCTCCAGCGCTCCCGCAGGCGCTCCCGCGCCACTCGCCGGCGATCGGGCCGCGGAGGGCAGGGTCAACTTCGACCGCCTGCGCCAAGCAATGACGACCCAGCAGGACCACCTCGTTGACGCGCGCGGCAACGCCGTGGACGACCTCGCGCGCGCCGAGAGACTACGCAACTGGGTCTTCACCGCCATCGCACTGGTGATTGTGCTGCTTGCCATAGCGGTGTTCGAGGGTCTGCGCCGCGGTATCACCGATCCTCTCAGTCGGCTCGGCACGGCCGCACGTGACGTCGCGCAGGGCCGCTTCGACCATCCCATCGACGTCGTCGGTCCCGCCGACCTGCGCCGGCTCGCCTCCGACGTGGATTCGATGCGTCTGCGCCTGGTGGAGGAGCTGCGGTTCAGCGAGGCGGCCCGCGCACTGCTGGACGAACAGACGGAGGACCTGAAGCGCTCGAACACGGAGCTTGAGCAGTTCGCCTACGTGGCCTCGCACGATCTGCAGGAACCTCTGCGCAAGGTGTCCAGCTTCACCCAGTTGCTTCAGCGGCGCTACGGCGGCCAACTGGACGACAAGGCCGACCAGTACATCGCCTTCGCCGTCGACGGCGCCAACCGTATGCAGAGCCTCATCAACGACCTTCTGGCCTTCTCGAGGGTCGGCCGGGTCCACAACGACCACCAGACCGTGGACCTCGAAGAGGTGCTGAGCCGCACCCTGGACACCTTGAGCGTGGCCGTGGAGGAGAGCGGCGCCGAGATCACCCGTGATGTGCTGCCCACCGTCGTCGGGGATCCGACCCAGTTGGGCATGCTCTGGCAGAACCTGCTGTCGAACGCGATCAAGTTCCGCAGCCCCGACCGGCCGCCGCGTATTCGGATCGGCGTCGTGCCCCGGGGGGATGCGTGGGAGTTCGCGGTGACCGACAACGGCATCGGCATCGCACCGGAGTTCCGCGAGAAGGTCTTCATCCTCTTCCAGCGACTGCACACCAAGGACGCCTATCCGGGCACCGGCATCGGTCTTGCGATGTGCAAGAAGGTCGTCGAGTTCCATGACGGCACGATCAGGCTCGACCCCGACGTCGAGCTCGGCACCCGCGTTGTCTTCACCCTCCCCGCCGTCACTGCCGCGACGGCGGCCCCGGACAGAGAGACACAGCCGTGACCGCTCCAGCCGCAGGCCGCGACGAGCAATATGACGTGCTGCTGGTGGAGGACGACGACGGAGACGCCCTCCTGGTCGAGGAGTTCCTCCACGACACCGATCTGCCGCATGCGCTGACACGGTGCCGCACGGCCGTCGACGCGCGTGCGGTCCTCGCCTCGGGGCCCGTCGACTGCGTCCTGCTCGATCTGCATCTGCCGGACGCGTCCGGAGTGGAGACCGTCCAGGCGATCCAGGCGGCCACCGACGCCGCCGTCATCGTCCTGACCGGCCTGGACGAGCCCCGCGCGGGAGTCGACGCCCTTGCCGCCGGTGCCCAGGACTACCTCGTCAAGGGCAAGGTCGATCCCGACCTGATGCAACGCGCCGTCCGCTACGCCGTCCAGCGAAAGCAGGCCGAACGCGCCAACGCCGCCCTCCAGATCGGACGTCTGCGTGCCGAGGAGAACGCACGCCTGGAACGCGGGCTGCTGCCGGAACCCTTGTTGTCCTCCAGCACGGTCAGCGCCTCCAGCCGCTACTACCCCGGACGTGCGCAGGCGTTGTTGGGCGGCGACTTCCTCGACGTCGTGCAGACGGGGGACGGACAGGTCCACGCCGTCATCGGAGACGTCAGCGGCCATGGCCCCGACGCGGCGGCGCTCGGCGTCTGCCTGCGCATAGCGTGGCGTGCCCTGACCCTCGGCGGCCACCGGGATCAGCAGCTGCTCCATCTCCTCGAGCAGATCCACATAGCCGAACGCGCCGGCAGCGACCTGTTCACCACGTGCACCTTGATCACCCTGGATCCGCAGGCGGCATCCCTCACCCTGCACCTCGCCGGCCACCACGAACCGCTGCTCGTCACCCCCGACGGCACCCATGAGGTGGCGGCCGCCCATGGAGTCGCGCTGGGCATCGCACCCGGACTGGGCCAGTGGCCCGCCACCACGCTGGCACTGCCCGCGAGCGGCGCGCTGGTCGCCTACACCGACGGTCTCATCGAGGGCTTCGCGGACGGCACGGGCGCCCGCCTCGGGGTGGACGGTCTGCTGCGCATCATCGACACGCTCCATGCACCCGATCCCGGCACCCATCTCGACGAGCTCATCACCCGCACCCGCACGCTGAACGCGGACCGGCACACCGACGACCTCGCCGTGCTGCGCCTGGACTGGAACACGGGCACGGCCCGTCCCACGGCGAAGACCTCGCGCACCGCACCGTAGCCGTCCGCCGGTGGTCCGCTCCGCGGTCGCCGGAGCACACGCATGGACCCGAGCGCCGATCGGGCGGCCACGCCGTCATGCGTGGCCGCCCGATCGCGCCGCGAGCCACGGCCGTGGCCCGAGGCGCCCTACTGGGCTGCTCCGAAGTCCTGGGTCCAGTAGTCGTTGGGCTGCGCGAGACCGACGCCGATCTCCTTGAACCCGCAATCGAGGATGTTGGCCTTGTGACCCGGGCTGGACATCCAGCCGGCCATGACCGCCTCGGGGGTGGCGTAGCCGTAGGCGACGTTCTCCCCGTAGGAGCTCCAGTCGTATCCGGCACGGGTGATGCGGTCGCCCGGGGCGGACCCGTCCGACCCGGTGTGCGACATGTTCGCGTGGGCCGCCATGTCCTCGCTGTGCGCCTGCGCGGCCTTCGTCAGCTTCGCGTTGACGGTCAGCGGTGAGCAACCCACCTTGGCCCGCTCGGCGTTGACCAGCTCCACCACGCGTGCGACGTCTCCGGACGCAGGAGCGCCGGCCGCGGGCGCCGAGGCGGTGGCCGTCGGTGTGCCCGGCGTGCTCCGCGGTGTGGCGGGTGCGGAGGCGGAGGGGGAAACGGGGGTCTTCGGGGTGAGCCGCGGTGCGGCGGTCCTGGGCCGGGGAGCGGTGGTCTTCGCGGGAGTCGACGGCGAGGCTGCCTTCCGCGTGCTCGCGGAGGGTGCGGGGGTGCTCGATGCTGCCACCGTGGGTGTGCTGTGCCCGTCCGCGTTCCAGCTGTAGTACCGGTCGGCGTCGTTGCGCCGATGCTTGGTCTCCAGCTTCGCGGCGGCGTACGACGGGTGCCCTGCGCTGTCCCTCCAGTTCGCACAGGCCACGGCGGCGGACGGCACGCCCACGGCCCCCACGGCGACAGCGGCGATGACTATGTTCCGACGGCTCTTCTTGCGGTGCTTCCCCATGCGTGACCTCACTCGGTAATCGCCGAGCGCTCCCTGTGCGGCTGGCTTTTTGCGGACCCACCCCTGAACCACGGCGATGCCCTGCGGCCGTCATTCTCAGTACGGGCTCACAGGGCGCGCAAAGAGCCTTGGTACTACTTTGCTTCGTAGGTGCGGATGACCCTTGCAAAGGAAGAGCGGTCGCTCCGCCCCCTGCTGCGGAGGCCTGTGACGTTCCTGTCGCTCAGTCAGAAGCCTTACGCAAGTGCGAACAGGTGATATCGCCGAGAGGGAAGAAGTCCTCGAATCCCGGATGTGCTGCACCGCCGCCAAGACGGACAAATCCCGTATGTCATCGGAGCGGCTTCTACTATTGAGACCGGTTAGTTCCGGGATCGATGTGATGGATATCACTAATTCGCGGATTTTCCGTCGAGGTCACGGAAAGGGCAATTTCTGCTCGGTGCCCCCGAAGGGTTTGAATCACCCTCACGGTGCATACCGCTCTCGGCCGTCACAAGAGGCGCGAACGGGAAGGATACGGAACGATGGGAGCCCCCGTCGGACATAGCGAGGCCAGGCTTCCCATGGTCACCGACCGCAACTCTGCGCCGTTCCGCGCCCGCGACGAAGACGCCAAGTGCCCCGTCGTGCAGCCCGGATGGGCTCCCGCGCCGTGTTGCGCCCTGGTGTGGGGCATATCTCGTCACGGTGACGCATCCCCATGTCAGCGTGCCGGAATCACAGGTTCGAGACACCCCTGACCTCGGTTCCGGCGGCCCGTCGGTACGGTCCGTGTCCGGCGCCGTACTAGGATTGTCCGCTTGTTCGGAGCTGGACCGGAAGATCCCCAGGCATACCTGCGGGCCCACCAGCGCCCCGGAACGCTCCGGGAACGAGACGTGAGGACCCGATGGCAGCCCTCCAGCAAGGCCCCGCACTCGCGCCGTCCGAGGAGCGGATGCGCGCAGAGTTCGGTGACCGTGCGCTCTTCTCCGCCGCTCCCGCCGCCTCGCCGCGGACGCTCGTGGACGTCCTCGACGCCTCGGTACGGGCGCATCCCGACGAGCCGGCCCTCGACGACGGCCGGCGTAGCCTGACCTACCGTGACCTCGCCCTCGAGGTCGAGTCCCTCAGACGGCGCCTCGCGCACGCCGGAGTCGGCCTCGGCGACCGGGTCGGCGTCCGTGTTCCGTCCGGGACCAACGATCTGTACGTGGCGATCCTCGCCGTCCTCGCGGCGGGAGCCGCCTACGTCCCCGTGGACGCCGAGGACCCGGACGAGCGTGCCGAGCTGGTGTTCGGCGAGGCGCAGGTGCGCGCCGTGATCGGCGCGGGGCACCGGCTGACCGTCGCCGAACCCTCCGATGCCCCCGACGCCCGGCCGGGCGTCGAGCACGACGCCTGGATCATCTTCACCTCCGGCTCCACCGGAAAGCCCAAGGGCGTCGCCGTCAGTCACCGCAGCGCCGCGGCGTTCGTGGACGCGGAGGCGGCCCTCTTCCTGAAGGAGGAGCCGATCGGGCCCGGCGACCGGGTGATGGCCGGTCTCTCCGTGGCCTTCGACGCCTCCTGCGAGGAGATGTGGCTGGCCTGGCGGTACGGGGCGTGCCTGGTGCCCGTACCGCGCTCGCAGGTGCGCAGCGGCGCCGATCTCGGCCCCTGGCTGGTCGAGCAGGAGATCACCGTCGTCTCCACCGTGCCGACCCTGGCCGCGCTCTGGGAGCCCGAGACCCTGAACGACGTCCGTCTGCTGATCTTCGGCGGCGAGGCCTGCCCGCCGGAGCTCGCGCAGCGGCTCGTCACCGAGGGCCGCGAGGTCTGGAACACCTACGGGCCGACCGAGGCGACCGTCGTCGCCTGTGCGTCGCTGCTCACCGGCGAGGAACCGATCCGGATCGGGCTGCCGCTGAACGGCTGGGAACTGGCCGTCGTGGATGACGCCGGGCAGCCGGTGTCGATGGGCGACAGCGGTCAGCTGGTGATCGGCGGGGTCGGGCTCGCCCGGTATCTCGACGCCGAGAAGGACGCGGAGAAGTACGCGCCCCTCGAGGCCCTCGGCTGGGAGCGTGCCTACCGCAGCGGTGACCTCGTCCGGGCCGAGCCGGAGGGGCTGATCTTCCTGGGGCGCGCCGACGAGCAGATCAAGCTCGGCGGGCGGCGCATCGAACTCGGTGAGGTGGACGCCGCGCTGCAGGCCCTGCCGGGTGTGGCAGGTGCGGCCGCGGCCGTGCGGACCGCCCGCAGCGGGAATCAGCTCCTGGTCGGGTACGTCGTCACCCAGGAGGGATGGGACCGCACGGTCGCCGTCGGGAAGCTGCGCGCCGAACTGCCCGCCGCCCTGGTACCGCTGCTCGCACCGGTCGACGATCTGCCCACCCGCACATCCGGCAAGGTCGACCGCAACGCCCTGCCCTGGCCGCTGGAGGGCCTGGAGCAGCCCGCTGCGGAGCTGTACGGCACCGAGGCCTGGCTCGCCGAGCAGTGGACCGAGGTCCTCGGCATCCCGGTGGCGGACGCCTCGGACGACTTCTTCGCGATCGGCGGTGGCAGCCTGGCCGCAGCTCAGCTCACCACCCGTCTGCGCACCCGCTATCCCAGCGCGGCCGTCCTCGACATCTACCAGCAGCCGACGCTGCGCAAACTGGCCCGCCATCTGGAGGAGTCGGCGCAGGACGACGGTGCGCAGCGCGTGGTCGTGCCGGTCCCGGCGCGGACCCGGGTCCTGCAACTCCTCCTGCTGGTTCCCCTGTTCACGGTGCTGGGGCTGCGCTGGACCGTGGCACTGGCCGCGCTCGGCAACGCTCTGCACTGGTTCGGTGCGTATCCGTGGGCGCCGAGCACCTCCTGGTGGGCCGTGGCCGCGGGGGCGGTCGTGTTCTTCACCCCACCGGGGCGGCTCGCCATGGCCGCGGGCGGGGCACGGCTGCTGCTGCGGGGCGTCAAACCCGGGCAGTACCCACGGGGCGGCAGCGTCCATCTGCGGCTGTGGACGGCGGAGCGGCTCGCGGAGTTCAGCGGGGCGTCCTCGCTGACGGGCTCCTGGCTGGAGCGGTACGCCCGGGCGCTGGGGGCCAAGGTCGGCGCCGATGTCGACCTGCACTCGCTGCCGCCGGTGACCGGCATGCTCAAACTGGGCCGGTCCGCGGCCGTCGAGTCCGAGGTGGACCTTTCCGGTTACTGGCTGGACGGCGACCTGCTGGAGATCGGTCAGGTGAAGGTGGGCGCGCACGCCGTGGTCGGCACCCGCAGCATGCTCTTCCCGGGAGCACGGGTCGGCAAGCGGGCCGAGGTCGCGCCCGGATCGGCCGTCGCCGGCCAGGTCCCGACCGGACAGCGCTGGGCGGGCGCCCCCGCCGTCAAACTCGGCAGGGCCAAGCGCAACTGGCCCGACGAACGACCGCAGCGCGGCCCGTGGTGGCGGGCGATGTACGGCGTCACCGGCTTCGCGCTGACGCTGCTGCCGGTGCCGGCCGCCGCGGCCGCACTCCTGGTGGCGCACATGTTCGTCGATCCGGCCGCCGGGCTCGGTCGGGCACTGCGGGGGGCGGCCGAGGCCCTGGTTCCCGCGACGCTGGCGTTCGGACTGATGTACGCGCTGCTGCTTCTGATCGCCGTACGGCTGATGAGCCTCGGTCTGCGCGAGGGCACGCACCCGACGCACAGCCGGATCGGCTGGCAGGCCTGGACGGTCACCCAGCTGATGGACCGCTCGCGCGAGACCCTGTTCCCGCTCTACGCCGGTCTGGTCACCCCCGTGTGGCTGCGGCTCCTCGGGATGCGGATCGGGCGGGGCGCCGAGGTGTCGACCGTTCTCGCCCTGCCGAGTCTGACCACGGTCGGTGAGGGAGCCTTCCTGGCCGACGACACGCTGACCGCGCCGTACGAGCTGGGTGGCGGCTGGATCCACATCGGGCGCGCGGAGATCGGGCGGCGGGCGTTCCTCGGGAACTCGGGGATGACCGCGCCGGGCCGGAGTGTGCCCGACGGCGGACTGGTCGGTGTGCTGTCGGCGACACCGAAGAAGGCGAAGAAGGGCACCTCCTACCTGGGACTGCCCCCGGTGAAGCTTCCGCGCGCGGTGTCCGGCGGCGACCAGAGCCGCACCTACGAGCCGCCGGCCCGGCTGCTCTGGGCGCGCGGGCTGGTGGAGCTGTGCCGGATCGTGCCCGTGTTCTGCTCGGCGGGGCTCACGGTGCTGACCGTGGCGGCACTCAGCGCACTCGGCGGGTGGGCGTGGCTGCTGTGCGGGCTGGTGTTCCTGGGCGCGGGGACGGCGGCCGGTGCGGTGTCCGTGGTGGCGAAGTGGCTGCTCGTGGGCCGGCACCGTACCGGGGAGCACCCGCTGTGGAGCTCGTTCGTGTGGCGCAACGAGCTGGCGGACACCTTCGTCGAGGTGGTGGCCGTGCCATGGCTGGCCGGGTCCGTTCCGGGCACACCGCTGATGACGCTGTGGCTGCGTGCACTCGGCGCCCGGATCGGCCGGGGCGTGTGGGTGGAGAGCTACTGGCTTCCGGAGACGGACCTCGTGACGCTGGAGGACGGGGCGACGGTAAATCGGGGCTGCGTACTGCAGACCCACCTCTTCCACGACCGGATCTTGAGGACGGATACTGTGGTCCTCCGTGAGGGCGCGACGCTGGGTCCTGGCGGAATCGTCCTGCCCGGCAGCACGGTCGGTGCCCGCACCACACTGGGCCCCGCCTCGCTCGTGATGGCGGCGGAGTCGGTGCCCGACGACACCCGCTGGCTGGGCAACCCGATCGAGGCATGGCGTCCGCGGAGGCGCGCGGCGTGACTCGTCAGGGGCCGGAAGTCGGGACACCGGCACGAGGTACGAGCACGGCGCAGGGAGCAGACGCAGCAGTGAGCGGTCAGCAGAAGGTGGAAGCGGACCCGTACTTCCCCGACAACGGCGATCCCCGGTACCGGGTGCACCGCTACGAGCTCACGCTGGACTACCGGCCCGGCCCCAACCGGCTCGCCGGGACGGCGCGGCTCAACGCCATAGCGGGCCGGGCTCCGCTCACCGAGTTCCAGCTGAACCTGGCCGACTTCCGGATCGGCCGGATCAGGGTCGACGGGCGGGCGCCGCACTATGTGCACCGCGGCGGCAGACTGCGGATCCGCCCGCAGAAGCCGATCCGGGCGGGTGCCGCGTTCACCGTCGAGGTGCACTGGTCGGGCAATCCGAAGCCGGTCGGCAGCCCCTGGGGCGAGATCGGCTGGGAGGAGCTGGAGGACGGGGCGCTGGTGGCGAGCCAGCCCGTCGGGGCGCCCTCGTGGTACCCGTGCAACGACCGCCCGGCGGACAAGGCGTCGTACCACATATCGGTCACCACCCCGTCGACGTACTCGGTCGTCGCGGGCGGGCGTCTGCTGACCCGTACGACGAAGGCGTCCACGACCACGTGGGTCTACGAACAGCCGGCCCCCACCTCCAGCTATCTGGTCGGGCTGTCGATCGGCAGGTACCAGACGGTGCTCCTCGGCGACGCGGGTGACGCGGGCGTGCCGCAGTACGGGCATGTCCCCGCGCGTCTGCTGCCGCAGTTCTCCAGGGACTTCGCGCGCCAGCCCGCCATGATGGAGCTGTTCCAGGAGCTCTTCGGCCCGTACCCGTTCGGCGAGTACGCGGTCGTGGTGACGGAGGAGGAGCTCGACGTCCCGGTCGAGGCCCAGGGTCTGTCGCTGTTCGGCGCCAACCATGTGGACGGGGCCAGGGGCTCGGAGCGGCTGGTGGCGCACGAGCTGGCGCATCAGTGGTTCGGCAACAGCGTGTCCGTCGCCGACTGGCGGCACATATGGCTCAACGAGGGCTTCGCAAAGTACGCGGAATGGCTGTGGTCGGAGCGGTCCGGGGGTTCCACGGCCGCACAGCTGGCCGCGGTGGCGCACCGGAAGCTGTCCTTGCTGCCACAGGATCTGCGGCTGTCCGACCCGGGCCGCAAGCGGATGTTCGACGACCGTCTCTACGAACGCGGTGGGCTCGTGCTGCATGCACTGCGCTGCGCCATGGGCGAGGAGGCGTTCCACCGGATGCTGCGCGGCTGGGCGGGCGTGCACCGGGGCGGGGTCGTGACGACCGGCGCCTTCACCACGCACGTCGCCCGGTTCGCGAGCCGGCCGCTGGACGACGTGTTCACGGCGTGGGTGGAGGAGGCCGCTCTGCCGCCGCTTCCGTCCCTCGGGCCGCCGATGCCGAGTCGTCCGTCCTATCCGCCGAGCAACGCCGGATCCGGCTGATACGGCACCCCGGACGGGCGGCCGGTGCCGCGGACGCCCGCCCGGGTCCGGCCACGTAAGGCCGGCACCGTTGCGCGCGGCCCTGAATCCCGGGCGGGCCGCGGTGCATGACGCGGCGACCGGCCGCGGTGTGTGACGCG
>Ga0102590_1004337_pt1 | contig 12195 bp, 10 predicted proteins | sample AraplaMF_Col_mMF_FD_76859 | JGI IMG/M metagenome (GOLD analysis project Ga0102590, IMG submission 76859) | Arabidopsis root microbial communities from the University of North Carolina, USA - plate scrape MF_Col_mMF | ecosystem: Host-associated > Plants > Roots > Endosphere | place: USA...
TCGCTCGCCGCCTATGTCCGCTCCCTGGTTTCCGGCGGCAGTCCGTTCGATCGCTATTACTATGGAGGCGACGAGCAGGCGATCAGCGCCCAGGCGAAGGAAGGGCTGCTGCTGTTTATCCGCAAAGGCCGTTGTTCAGGCTGCCACCTGATGACCGGCACCGCCGCGCCGCTCACCGATGGATCGTTCCACGCGATCGGCGTCGGTTTCGAGAACGGGAATTACCGCGATCCCGGGCGCGGCGCCGTGACCGGCAAGGCATCGGATCGCGGCGCTTTCAAGACGCCGACCCTCCGCAACGTCGCGATGCGCCGGTTTTTCATGCACGACGGCAGCATGGCGTCGCTGAGAGACGTCATTGCGTACTACAACAAGGGTGGCAATCGGAGCGCGCCCAATCTCGATGGCCGAATCCGGCCGCTGTACCTGACCGACCCGGAAATCGACGCGATCATCGCCTTTCTGCGCACCTTGAGCGCGCCGGTGCGGAGTTTTCGACCACCGCCCGACTAGCCGTTCAGCACCTCGCGCAGCTTGCCGGCGAGGTCGGCCTTGCGGAACGGCTTGGTGATCAGCTGCACGCCTTCGTCCAGCGCGCCGTTGTGCAGGATGGCATTGCGGGTGTAGCCGGACATGTAGAGCACGCGCAACCCGGCCTGCCGCTCCTGGGCGGCGCGGGCCAGGGCCGCGCCGTTCATCCCGCGCGGCAGCACGACATCGGTGAACAGGAGATCGACCTTGCCGACCCGGTCGAGGGCCTCGAGGGCGCTCGGCCCGTCGATCGCGGCGATGGTTTGATAGCCGAGGCTCTCCACCATCCCTAAGACCAGCTTGCGGACATCGGGATCGTCCTCGACCACCAGGATGACCTCGCCCTTGTGATCGACCTCGGGCACGGCGTCATGCGGTGCCGGGTCGGATTCCTGTTTCTCGGCGAAGCGCGGCAGATAGAGGCGGATCGTGGTGCCGTGGCCGGGCTCGCTGTAGACCTTGATGTTGCCGCCGGACTGTTTGACGAAGCCGTAGACCATGGAGAGCCCCAAGCCGCTGCCCTGGCCGATCGGCTTCGTTGTAAAGAAGGGCTCGAACACGCGCTCGATCACCTCCTTGCTCATGCCGGCACCGGTGTCGGTGATCGCGATCATGACATAAGGGCCGGGCTTCACCTCGATATTGTGCTCGGCATAGGCGGAGTCGAGCTGGGTGTTCTCCGCCTCGATCGAGAGCGCGCCGCCGTTCGGCATCGCGTCCCGCGCATTGACCGCCAGGTTGAGCATCGCATGCTCGAGCTCGTTGGGGTCGATCCTTGTCGGCCAGAGGCCGGGCGCCATATGGGTCTTGACCTCGATGGTCTCGCCCAGCGCGCGGCGCAAGAGATCGGTCATCCCGGCGATCAGCACGGCGATGTCGACCGGCTTCGGCGCCAGCGGCTGCTGTCGCGAATAGGCCAGCAGGCGTTTGGTGAGCGAAGCGCCGCGCTCGGAGGCGCGCAAAGCGTAATCGATCATCTCGGCGAGCTTCGGCTCGCCCTTCACCCGCTCCTGCACCAGCTCGATATTGCCCTGGATGATGGCCAGGAGATTGTTGAAGTCATGGGCGATGCCGCCGGTGAGCTGGCCGATCGCTTCCATCTTCTGCGCCTGCCGGAGCTGCTCCTCGGCGATGTTGCGCTGGGTCACGTCCAGCACCACGGCGAGCCTTGCGTTGTGGCCCTCGATGTCGATCTCGTGGGTGAAGATGTCGACCGTGATGACCTCGCCGTTCTTGCGGCGATGGTGCCAGTTGCTGCTCTGCTCGTAGGCGCCGGCCTCCTTCTGCAGCACCGCCATCAGCCGCGCGACGTCCTCGGGAGGGCGGATGTCGGGCAGGCGCATCTTCAGGAATTCTTCGCGCGAATAGCCGTAATTGTTGATCGCCGCATCGTTGACCTCCAGGAAGTGCTGGGTGTCGCGGTCATAGATCCACATCGCCAGCGGGTTGCTGAGGAAGAGATGGCGGAACTGCTCGCGGCTCTTCAGCAGCTCGGCCTCGGTCGAGCGGCGCTGCTCGATCTCGCGTTCCAGCGCGGCGGTGCGCTCCTGGACCCGGCGTTCCAGCGCCTCGGTCATGTCCTTCAAGGTCGCGGTGGTGTTGCGATGCTCGCCGAGCTCCTTCTCCAGCAGGAGATTGAGGCTCTGGAGCTGCTGCGGCCCCGGCAAGGCCAGCGCCTTCGGCATCAGGTCCCAGAGCATGACCGCGGTCAGCACCGAAGCGATCGCCGTGACGGCCTTGACCAGGCCGGCGACGCCGTAATCCGGGTTCCACAGGGTCCAGATGTCGAAGATATGCGTGGTGCCGCAGGCGACGATGAAGATGCAGAACAGGACGAAGACCCAGCGGAAGGCGATATCGCGCCGCTTCATGACGAAATAGGCCAAGGCCAGCGGAATCGAGAAATAGGCCAAGGCGATCGCGGCGTCGGAGACCGTGTAGAGAATGAGCAGGTCCGACTGCCAGAGCAGGCATTGGCCGTGCGGTGCGAATTGCTGGGTATCGAAGAACGCGCTGAGAAAGTTCATCCGGGCCTCGCTGGACGGCATTCTGACCGGCCGGCGAGCCCCAGCAGTGCTGGATTTGGGGCGCGCCGAAACGTCCTGGCCCCATAGTCTCTTCCGAGACTGATTGAAATCAAGTTACCCGTGGAATCGAACGACCCGGCGGGAGAAGCCGCCGGGTCGCTCAGTGGACCAAGTGCGGTCGGAGACGCACAGAAACCGCGCGAACCGGCGCGGAAAGGCGGCTCAGCGCTCGACCACCTTCGGCCGGCCGAAGATGAAGAACGCGAGGCCGAGGGCTCCGAAGAAGGACCAGGCCGGCGCCACCAGCAGCGGCGAGATGCCGACGTTCCAGATCGGGCTCCAGAGATGATCCTCGATCAGGCTCTGCGCGATGTTGAGGCTGCGCACGCTGATCAAAGCCCAGAGGCGGCCCATGGTGATGTCCGGGGCGCCATAGGTGTTTATGAGGCTGAACCAGAACTCGGCGGCGCCGAACATCAGGGCCGCAGACAGCATCACCATTCCAATGATCCGTCGTACCGTCATGGGAGGCACTCCTCTGCCGAATTGCCTGCATCAGCAGCCTACGCCGCTTGATCGGGTCTGTCACGTGGAAATGGACACTAAGCCATTGATTTATTTGGATAAAAACTATGGAAAACTGCTTATAAACCTAACAAATGAATCGCAAACTCACCCCCGGTGGGGTGATTTCGGATGGGTTGCACTGATTTGGAGGCTCGGTTAGGTTCCGCCCCGCCCAAAACGCCGCTGCGTCGACCGCATCACGTCTTGGCGCTGCGGAGAGATGGCCGAGTGGTTGAAGGCACACGCTTGGAAAGCGTGCATACGTGAAAGCGTATCGTGGGTTCGAATCCCACTCTCTCCGCCACCCTCCCCCCTAAGCCGAAGTTGCGGATAACCCCGAACCCACGAGACGATGTGCCAATCGATCGCGAAGCGGACATGGAGCGCTAGAAGGCGGAGCCAAGGTTCCGCGCTGCGGTGAGGATCTCTGAGGGATAGGGCTCGCCCTCGATGCTGCCATGGAGGAGTTCGAGACGCCGTTCAGCGATCTGGCAATAATCCAGGATGCCGGTATCGAGCTGAGTGTGCATGGCGGTGTCGTAACCACGCTTTGTATAGGAGGCTTTCACCGTTCCGGCGACGCCGATCATCCAGACGCGGCGCTGCGGGAACTGGCGATCGCCGTAGGCCCATCCGTTGTTCCAAACCCGATCGATCCAGCCCTTCAGGATCGCCGGCATTGACCACCAGTAGACCGGAAAGAACATCACGGTGGCGTCGTTATGCTCGATTCGCGCCATCTCCTGACGCACTTCGGCTGAGTAGGCCTTGATGCCGTCGTTCCAATCCGGCTCGTCGGCCTCACGCAAAACCGGATCAAAATTCTCGGTCACGAGGTCCGCCCACTCGATCAGATGTCCCCGTTCGGCCGCGGCGGTTGCAAACGCTTCGGCCGCCAAGCCGGTCAGGGACCTGCGCCGCGGATGCGCCAGAACCAGCAAGACGTTCATTGCTGACCGGCCCGCTCGCTGTGCCTGACGCGATCCTGATACCAGCTGGCGTCACGGTCCAGCATCGCCAGGAAGTACGGGCTCGCCAGATCCGCGCTCACCACCGTCCGCGGGATCAAATCCATGCTTTCCGGATAGACGCGCCATCGCGGCGCGGCGGAAGTCATATCCGCCATGAATTCGCGCAACCAGCGCAATATCCTCTTTGCCATCTCAGCCTCCAACCGTCGCTGTGAGAACGGGCTGAGTTTGGCGGGAGGCCGTGCGCTCAGCGTGAAATGCCCGCGCCGAACGGGCGAAGCCGCGTGAAATCATCGTAAAATCGACCACAAGGCATCGTTTTTCCGGGAATGGAAGTTCGCTTTCTGCAAAGGCGGGCTTCGCTCCAGCCCAAGACCGCCGACCTCACACCCGCTTATTTTCGTCGCAGGGCCTTCCGCTGGGGACGCGGGAAGAGGATTTCACATGAAGGCGGCAGTTCTTACCGGTTGTTCTGCGATCGCGTTGCTCGCTGGCATCGCCACCACGATATCGGCATGGGCGATTTCGCCCGAACCGGACCCTTGCGCAGAGATCGACTGCGATGCCTTGGACATAGGCCCGCTGGCCGCAGGCCCAGCTGCGCCGGATCAAAGCGCATCCGGTTCATCCTCATCATCCTCCTCGTCCTCGTCAGGTCAGTCCGACCGGAGAGGCGGAAACGCCTCCGGCGCATCGAGCAGTGGCACCTCCAGCCAGCCGAGCGGTTCGTCCGGCGGCTCGAGCAGCGGCTCGAGCAGCGGCACGTCCGGCGGCGCCAGCGGCGGCACGTCGGGAACGTCGGGCCAGTCGAGCGGCACCTCGGGATCGTCGGGTGAATCCAGCAGCGGCGCATCGGGGAGTGGCACCAGCGGCACGTCGGGAACGTCGGGCCAGTCGAGCGGCACGTCCGGCTCGTCGGGCGAATCCAGCAGCGGTGCATTCGGCGGCTGACCTGGGCGCAGCCGCAATTCAGGGGTCCCGATGCGATTGGTGCTTGAGCAGGAAAGAGCCACCGCCGAGGTCGCGCGACTGGACGCGGCCAGGACGGCGCCGGCGCCATCGTCAGGCGAACGACCGCGATCGGCGAGCGGCGCATGGACCGGCGTCGCCGGCGTCATCGCCGCACTCGGCAGCGCCTATCTGCTGCGCGACTGGACACAGAGCGGCGTCATCAAGACGCTGGCGCTGCTATTCGCGACCGCGGCGGTCATGGTCGTTGTCGATCTGCTGGTCTATCGGGTGCAGCGCAACGCCGGCCGGGAGATGACCCGGCAAGCGCAGCGCCGTCTCGATTGGCTGCGGGTGGCCCAGAAGCTTGTCGCGTTCTGGCTGACCATGGGGATCATCGCAGCGCTCTATGCCCTGATCCCGGAATACAAAAACGCCTTCTACGCGCCCTTCAAGGCGGCGGCGCTGCTGCTATTGCCGGCGATTCTGGTCCTGTCGCCCTTCTACATCGCCTACGTGGATCGCCGGCAGGACGACCCGGTCGATGCCTATGCCCAGCTCGGCATGCTCTTGGGCGGCAATCGACCCGCCGACTGGGGGCCATTGCAACTGCATGCGCGGGGCTGGCTGGTCAAAGCCTTCTTCATCCCGCTGATGTTCGTCTATGTGCACAACGATCTGGCCCTCTTATGGTCGAGCCAGCCCCTCATGCTCGATTTCCAGCGGATCTTCTCCCGGCTCTACGATCTCATGTTCCTGCTCGATGTCCTGCTCGCCACCGTCGCCTACACGCTGACTCTGCGGGTCCTGGACAACCATCTGCGCAGCGTCGAGCCGACCATCGGGGGCTGGGTCATCTGCGTGATCTGCTATCGGCCGCTGAGCGATGCGCAAGCGCCCTACATTCAATACGAGCTGGATAAGCTGTACTGGGGCGATCTCTTTGCGCCCTATCCCTTGCTCTACATGCTCTGGGGCAGTGGCATCCTGCTCCTGGTCTTCATCTACGTCTGGTCGACCGCCGCCTTCGGCCTGCGCTTTTCCAACCTGACCCACCGTGGCATCATCACCCATGGACCCTATCGATGGAGCAAGCATCCGGCCTATCTCGCCAAGAACTTGAGCTGGTGGATGATCTCGGTCCCCTTCGTGGCCGGCAGCGGCTGGCTGATCGCGATCGAGTCCTGCCTGATGCTGGGTGCGGTCAACCTCATCTACTATCTCCGCGCCAAGAGCGAAGAACGCCATCTCGCCGCCGATCCCGCCTACCGCAACTACCAGGACTACATCGCCCGGCACGGGCTGTTTGCCCGCTGGTCCGGCGGGAGTCGCTCGTTCTCCAAACGCCCGGTCTTGCGCACGTCGCTCGGTGTGCAGCCGAAGCGCTGGCGGAACAACCGGTTGAAATGCGAAATGTCCGAGAAGCCGCAGTCATAGGCGATGCCGCTGATGGGCGTCCGCTCGCCATGGGCATGGCGCAGCGCCTGATGGGTGGCGAGCAACCGCTGTTCGGTCAGATATTCGGTGAAAGTGGAGCCGGTCTCCTCGAACACCCGTTGCGCATAGCGGGCACTGACACCCTGCCGCGCCGCGACCGCATGGACCGAGAGATCGGGCTGGCGGCAGGACCGGCGAATGTCGTCCTGCATCGCACGCAAACGGACTGCGGCCAGCCCGCGCGGCTGCGCCGGCTGCGCGGCATCGCGGGTCGTGATCAAGGCGAGTGCCAGGAGTTCGCAGACATGCTGTTTGAAGGCCGCCTGGAGATCCGGATCGGCCGCGACGTGATTGTCCTGCCCGAGATCGAGATAGCGCAGCAGCATCTGCAAGGCCGGGCTGGCGGCGGGGATGCGCCGCGGGAACGAGGCGCCGAGGTCCCGCGCCAGCGGAGACAGCGCCGCCCTCGGCATGCCGAAGGTCACGCAGCGGCAGGCCGGCGGAAAGGTCAGCGCACCGGGATCGGCGTTGCTGAGGAGGACTCCGTCACCGGGCTGCAAGGCTATGCCGCGCCCGTGCTGGGTCACGTGCCACGGCGCGTCAAGCACGCAACCAAAGGAGATATCGTCGCTGGTGATCGTGCAGGGCGCATGTCCCTGGCGCACGGGCGCCCTCTTGGCGGAAATGATGCTCGACGTCTCCGAGCGAAATCCGACTTCGTAACTCTGCGCCAAGCGGTGGCGTGCCACCGGCGGCGTCATTCTTTGAGAGCGCGGGCTTTGCTGGCGCAGGCCGGCGACGTATCGGGACCATGACGTTCCCGATACCAACCGGCGTAACGGCCCACCATCGCCAGGAAGTGAGGGCTCGTCGAACCCGTACACGCGATCGTGGACGGCATCCAATCCCGGTCTTCCGGAGCGCCACGCGGTGGCGTGGCGGAGGTCAGATCCGCCGCCACCAGGCTCAACCAGTGCAACATCTTCGACATCTCGGCCTCCGACCCATGAGAGAACGGGGCCAAGTCTGGCCGCAGACCGTCTGCTGCGCGTGAAAAGCCCGCTAGGGCGGGGTGACAGCGCGTAAAATCGCCGTAAAATCGGCCGTACGGGCATCGTTTTTGAGAGAATGGCGTGGCATGACCACCTGCCGATTCAACCTCTTGGGCGGCTTTGCGCTGACGGGCGCAGATGGAGACACGCTCGCTCTGCCGACCCGGAAGGACCGGCTGTTGGCGGCCTATCTCGCCCTCGCCGCCGGCCGGGCCCAGGACCGTGGGCGCCTCGCCGGCATGCTCTGGGCCGATCGCAGCGAGACCCAGGCACGGGATAGTCTTCGGCAATCGATCGCGGCGCTCAAGCAGGTCTTCCGGCAGGTTGGTATCGACCCACTCCAGGCCGATCGGGAGTCGATTGCGCTGAAGCCCGACCTGGTCGACGTCGACGCGCTCCGTTTCGTCGCTTTGGTCGAGACGACGCCCGCCTCGGCCGTCGGTGCCTATGCAGGTGCCTTGCTGGAAGGGATGGAAGGACTGGCGCCGGAATTCGACACCTGGCTCATCCCGGAGCGCGAGCGGCTGGATGCGCTCGCTGCGGGCGCGTTGCGGCAGGTTGCCGAGAGCATGCCATCGCCTGAAGCGCGAAACGCGGGCATCGCGCTCGCGCGTCGCATGTTGGCACGCGACCCGACCCGCGAGCCGGTCATGCGCGCGCTCATGCAATTGCTTGCCGCCGGCGGTGCGCGCAGCGAGGCGCTGAAGGTTTACGCCGCTGGGCGCGAGGATCTGAAACGCGATCTGGGCGTTGCACCCGACGTCGAAACCGAAAGACTGTATCGGACGCTGCTCCTGGCCGATCAGCAAACCGTGCCGAAAGAGCCGGCTCCGGTTGCGCAGCAGACAACCGAGGCGGCGAAGCCGGTCACCATGCACGGGCCGGAACGACCGGCGATCGCCGTGCTGCCGTTTCGCAATCTCAGTGACGAGCCGAACCTGGATGGATTGAGTGACGTCCTCTGCGAAGAGCTGATCACCGGGCTGGGTCGCTATCGGGAACTTCTGGTGATCGATCGTGATTCCGCAGCGGTGGTCGCTTCCGCATCGGCCGACATCGTCGAAATCGGCCGCAAGCTCGCCGTTGACCTGCTGATTCAAGGCAGCCTGCAGCGACACGCCGATCAGCTGCGCATCACCGTTCGCCTGCTGAATGCCGCGACGCGCATCCAGCTTTGGGGCGATGTTTTTGAGCTTTCCGCCGACCAAGTACTGTCTCTGCCGGACGATGCCATTCGGCGGATCGTCGCCACGTTGCACGGCCGCGTCGAGTATTCGATGGTCGCCGACAAGAAGCCGCGCCCGGACCTGTCCGCCTATGCCTGCCTGCTCCGCGGGGTGAAGCATCTCCGCAGTTACGGCCCCGACGACAATATGAAGGCGATCGCCCTGTTCGACGAGGCGCTGCGGCTCGACCCGAACTACCATCTTGCCCGCCTCTACCGTGCCTTCGCCGATATTGTCGTGAGCGGTTACGGCAACGCACCGGATGAGCTCTTTAAGAGCGCCAAAGAGATCGGCCTCACGGCGACGGAAGCCGAACCCGGTGAAGGGAGAAGTCACTTTCTGCTCGGTTTGATCTACGGGCTCTGCGGCGAGCGGGAACTGGAGATCGAGCGTTACCGGCGCGCAATCGAGCTCAATCCGAGCGATGCGAATGCGGTCGCCGTGTCCGGCCTGCCCTTGGCCGCAGTCGGTCGGATCGATGAGGGGATCGAGCGCTTCCACTTGGCGATGAGGCTGAACCCGCATCATCCGGAATGGTATTGGGACGATCTGGGTTCAATACTTTATCTTGCCGGGCGCTACGCCGACGCGGTGACGTCCTTCCGGCGCTCCAGCCGCCTTTCCTTATTCGCGCGGCCGCAATATGCGGCTGCCTTGGCGCAGCTCGGGGAGCTTGAACAGGCCCGGATCGCGGCAGATGAACTCTTGAAGCTGCATCCGGACTTTTCGGTCAGTGGCCTGAACTACCGGGGCTGGAACAGCGAGCAAGCAGAACATCTGCGCGCCGGCATGCGAAGGGCAGGGTTGCCAGGCTAGAAGGGTGCCACGGCGCGCCGAGTTTTGGCGTCTCCCGAAGCCTTGGCGTAGGGAGACTGGTGCCGTTGCTCCAGCCGTTATCGGTGGCTAAAGGCGACGGCCGAGGACCATCACCCCGCGCTGTATTCGCGCGTTGCTTCCGGGTCGTCCATGGCGAAGGGCAGCGTCTTCAATTCCGCCCACAAGGCTTCGGGGATCTTCCATTCGGCCCAGGCCACGGTCTCCTTGACCCGTTCCGGCTTGCTGACGCCGCAGATGGTCGAGGCGATGCGCGGGTCGCGCATCGAGAATTGCAGCGCAACCGCGCCGGGCGGGACGCCGTGCTTGGCGCAGACCGCTTCGACACGCTTCACCGGATCGAGCATCTCCGGCGTCGCCTTCTGGTAGACGTAGCGCTGGAACGATTGGCTGCCTTTGGCCAGCACGCCGCCGGCATAAGGGGCGGCGTTCAGGACGGCGATGCCCTTGCCGGCCGCGAAGTCGATCATCGGCGTCGCGTTGCGGTTCACGATGGTGAACCGGTTGTGGGTGATCAGGGCGTCGAATTCCCAGTCTTTGAGGAGCGGCATCATCACCTCGAGCGTGCCGGCCGCGAGGCCGATCGCGTCGCAGAGCCCCGCCTCCTTCATCTTGAGCAGCGCGGGGAGCGCGCCGTCCTTCCCCGTGACCTCGGCGAGCGAGCGGGCGTGTTCCGGATCGTGGAGATGCAGGAGATGGACGCGGTCGAGGTTGAGCGCCTTCAGGCTCTCTTCGAGCGAGCGGCGCGCCTCCGAGGCGTCGAACTTGTTGGTGTTCGGATCGCGGTCGAGCTTGGTCGAGACCACGAAGTTCTTCGGCAAGCCGCCGCGTTCGCGGATCACGTCGCCGATCCGTTCCTCGCTGCGGCCGAAGCCGTAGAGCCGCGAGGTGTCGAGGAAGTTGATGCTGCTGTCGAAGATCGCGCGCACGGTGGCATGGGCGCGCTCGGGCGAGACCTCGTAGCCGTAGGTATCCGGCATGCTGGACAGCGAGGAGGTGCCGAAGCAGATCTTCGGAACGTCGAACTTCAACCGTGATGCCATGGTGGGTGTCCCCCCGTGAAATTTCTGTGGGCAAAAATTTGCCGGAGGATAGCGCAGGCGACGCGGCGGCGGCCAGTCTTTAGAGGCGTCAGACCTCGGCCAGCACGCGATGCTCGAGATGGCCGAGCCGCGGGCTGGTGCCGCGCAGCTCCAAAGGCACGTTGATCGGTTCGTCCAGGGCGACCGCGCCCTCGCGCAGGACCAGGATGCGGTCGGCCAGGGTCAGGGCCTCGCGCACGTCATGGGTGATCAGCATGGCGGTGAAGCCGTATTCGCGGCGGATGCGGAGCAGGAGCTTGTGCATCTCCGCCCGGGTCAGCGCGTCCAGCGCACCGAACGGCTCGTCCATCAGCAGGGCCTTCGGGTGGCGCACCAGCGCGCGGGCCAGCGCAACGCGCTGGCGCTGGCCGCCGGAGAGGGTCGCGGGCCAGTCATTGGCGCGGTCGCCGAGGCCCACATCCAGCAGTGCCGCCTGGGCCAGTGCGCGCCAGTCGGGCCCACGCGCGATGCCGACATTGGAAATCACCCGGTGCCAGGGCAGCAGCCGCGGTTCCTGGAACAGCAGCCGCACGTCGTTGCGCAGGCCGGCGACCGGCGCGCCGTCGATCGCGATCCGGCCGCTATCCGCGGTTTCGAGGCCGGCGATCAGACGCAGCAGAGTGGTCTTGCCGCAGCCGGAGCGGCCGACCACGGCGACGAAGGCACCGGGTTCGATCGTGAGCGAGAGATCGCTGAAGACGGTGCGTTCGCCGAAGGCTTTCGCGACCTGGGTGATGCGGATGCCGACGGCGGCATCCGGTCCGGCCGGGGGTCGGGCTTCCGGTTCGGCGGCGAGCTCCACCACGGGTTCCAGCCGCTTCTGCTCGGCCTGCAGCGCCGACCGTTTCATGCGATCACCAGCGCGGCCTGGGTCTGGAACGAAGGATGCCAGGCCAGCGCCCGGCGCTCCAGCCAGCGCGTCGCCATGTCGGCGAGCTTGCCGAGCAGGGCATAGATGATGATGCCAAGCAGCACGACATCGGTCTGCAGGAATTCCCGCGCGTTCATGGTCATATAGCCGATGCCGGCCTGGGCCGAGATGGTCTCCGCCACGATGAGCGTCAGCCACATGATGCCAAGGGCATAGCGCAACCCGACCAGGATCGAGGGCAAGGCGCCGGGCAGGATCACGCGGGCATAGAGGGCCAGCGGCGAGAGGCCGTAGATCCGGCCCATGCGGATGCCATGGAAGGTGTTGAGGTAGATCGGGAAGGCGACGCCGATCGCCACCAGGAAGATCTTGGCGCTCTCGTCGATGCCGAACCAGAGGATGACCAGCGGGATGATCGCGAGATGCGGCACGTTCCTGAGCATCTGCAATGAGGAATCGGTCAGCTTCTCGGCCAGCGCCGAAGCGCCGTTGATGACGCCGAGCAGGAAACCGATTCCGCCGCCGATCAGCAAGCCGTAGAGCGCGCGCCTTGTGCTGATCAGCGTGTGGTGGACGAGCTCGCCGCTCTGCAAGCTGGCCCAGAAGGCGATTGCCACTGCACTCGGCGCCGGCAGGATGCGCGACGAGA
>Ga0102590_1004339_pt1 | contig 12189 bp, 9 predicted proteins | sample AraplaMF_Col_mMF_FD_76859 | JGI IMG/M metagenome (GOLD analysis project Ga0102590, IMG submission 76859) | Arabidopsis root microbial communities from the University of North Carolina, USA - plate scrape MF_Col_mMF | ecosystem: Host-associated > Plants > Roots > Endosphere | place: USA...
TCTGGTATTCCTTGCCGGTCAGATGCACGCGCTGGCCGCCGACTTCCACCGTCTTGGTGTCGAGATTGACCACGAGGTCGCCGGTCTGGATCACCGACTGGGCGTGGCCCTTGGACCGGCGCACGATCGCATGGATGCGGGCGACCAGTTCGTCCTTGTGGAAGGGCTTGGTCATGTAGTCGTCGGCGCCGACGCCGAGACCCTTGACCTTGTCCTCGATGCCGGCGAGGCCGGAGAGGATCAGAATGGGCGTCTTGATCTTCGAAACCCGCAGCTGCTTCAGCACATCATAGCCGGACATGTCGGGCAGGTTGAGATCGAGCAGGATAATGTCGTAATCGTACAATTTGCCGAGGTCGACGCCTTCCTCACCAAGATCGGTTGTATAGACGTTAAAACTCTCGGATTTGAGCATAAGCTCAATCGACTGCGCGACGGCGCTGTCATCTTCTATCAGCAATACGCGCATGCCAGTCCCCTATGGTCGCCGCTCCGGGCGTCAGGTCGGCCGCACTTGCGGCACCAAAAAACGCCTTTGAACAACTGATTCGGATCCTGACGATATATGGTTAACAAAACCTGATTCCCGTGCGCAAGGTCTATCGGTGCAATTTTTATCGAATCGTCCTAAGATATTGCCAGAGAGCAGGTTTTCGTTACCCCAATCGTTCAAGTTCCACATTAAGAGACGGGCCTAACCGACTCTCACGACTCGCCTTCGTTCTGTCGGCGAGCGTTCTCAGTCACCCAAGACAGTGTGACGTAATGATTAACGATGCGGGTAAACACCAAGTTAAGGCGGCCGGGCCAAAGCGCAGTAACTTAAGGATTTCGCAATGAAGGGGTCCAGATGAAGGCCTTGGCCGAGCAGATCTCCGATCTCGACGGTGTCAACATCTATGGCCGGGTCGTCGGCGTCCGCGGCTTGATGGTGGAAATCGCCGGACCCATCCATGCCATGTCGGTGGGCGCGCGGATCGTCATCGAGACCGGCGGTGGCCGCTTCATCCCGGCGGAAGTGATCGGCTTTCATGGTCACAACGCGGTGGTGATGCCGTTCGCCGGCCTCGACGGCGTGCGGCGCGGCTGCCGCGCGGTGATCGCCAATGCCGCGAGCCAGGTGCGGCCGTCGCCGGCCTGGCTCGGTCGGGTCATCAACGCCATGGGCGAGCCGATCGACGGCAAGGGGCCGCTGCCGCAGGGGCCGTCGCCGATGCCGTACCGGAACTCGCCGCCGCCGGCGCATTCCCGCAAGCGTGTCGGCGCGCCGCTGGATCTCGGAGTGCGCTCGCTCAACACCTTCCTGACCTGCTGCCAGGGCCAGCGGCTCGGCATCTTCGCCGGTTCCGGCGTCGGCAAATCGGTGCTGCTGTCGATGCTGGCGCGCAACGTCGACGCCGACATTTCGGTGATCGGCCTGATCGGCGAACGCGGCCGCGAGGTGCAGGAATTTTTGCAGGACGACCTTGGCGACGAGGGCCTGGCGCGCTCGGTGGTGGTGGTCGCCACCTCCGACGAGCCGGCCCTGATGCGGCGCCAGGCGGCCTATCTGACGCTGGCGATCTCCGAATACTTCCGCGACGAAGGCCAGTCCGTGATGTGCATGATGGACTCGGTGACGCGCTTTGCCATGGCACAGCGCGAGATCGGCCTGTCCGCCGGCGAGCCGCCGACCGCCAAGGGCTATACCCCGACGGTGTTCACCGAACTGCCGAAGCTGTTGGAGCGCGCCGGCCCGGGGCTCGGGGAGGGCAGCATCACCGCGATCTTCACCGTGCTGGTCGATGGCGACGACCACAACGAGCCGGTGGCGGACGCCGTCCGCGGCATCCTCGACGGCCATATCGTGATGCAGCGCTCGATCGCCGAGCGCGGGCGCTACCCAGCCATCAACATCCTCAAATCGGTGTCCAGGACCATGCCGAAATCGGCAGACCCGGTGTACCTGCCGACCATCACCCGGGCCCGCCAGATCATGGCCACCTATGCCGACATGGAGGAACTGATCCGGCTCGGCGCCTACCGGGCCGGTTCCAGCCCCGAGGTGGACGAGGCGATCCGGCTCCACGAGCCGCTGGAAACCTTCCTGCGGCAGCGTAAAGACGAGGTGGCCAGCCTCGGCGACGGTTATCGTCAATTGGAGCAAATCCTCGGTAGTTTGGAAACGGAACGCTAACTTTGTCAGGCCATCATCCGCTCCACAGAAATAGCACTGCCGGCCGCCCCTTTGAGGCATGCCGGTCCTGTCCCGCGTACCAATCGGGACTTCTGGGGAGTACGAGTCGATGAAGTCACGTGAAACGCTCATCCGCCTGAAGAAATTCCAGGTCGATGAGAAGCGACGAAGGGTCGCCCAGATCGAAGGCATGATCGCCGATTTCCAGCGTATGTCGGTTGATCTCGAGCGCGAAATCCAGACCGAGCAGGAACGGGCCGGGATCAACGATCCCACGCATTTCGCCTACCCGACCTACGCCAAGGCGGCGATCCAGCGCCGCGAAAACCTGACGCGGTCCGCCGACGAACTGCGCATTCAGCTCGAAGACGCCAAGAGCCTTTTGGCCGAGGCGTTCGAAGAACTGAAGAAGGTCGAGCTGCTCGACGAGCGCGACCAGGCGCGCGAGCGCGCCGAGGAAAGCGCCCGCGAGCAGGCCGACCTCGACAGCATCGGCCTGATGCGGGCGCGCATCGGCGCGATCGCCTGACGCCGCGGCCCTACCCAGCACAAGCACGGACAAACCCGGGCCGCGAGGCTCGGGTTTTGTCGTTTGCGATCTCTCCACAGGGTGGTTCGATCCGGCGCAGGATGTGATACGACATTGCCATGCCGCGGGGTCGTTGCCGGCGGGTTTGGGGAGCTTGAATGCTGACGCCGGCTGAGCTGGTCTGGCTGATCGCTGCGGTTGCGAAGGGGGATGAGGCGGCTTTTGAGCGCCTCTATGCCGCGACGCGGGCGAAACTCTTTGGCGTGGTGCTGCGTATCTTGCGGCGTCAGGATCTCGCAGAGGAAGTCATCCAGGAGGCGTACGTCAAGATCTGGAACAGCGCCGGGCAATTCAATCCGGCGCTGTCGTCACCGATCACATGGATGTCTTCCATCGCACGAAATCGTGCCATCGACGTGGTTCGCAAGCGAGGCGAGGTGTCGATCGAAGAGGAGCCGTCCGCCATGGAAGTCGCCGCCGACACCCCCGATCCGCTCGCCCGTCGCGAGATGACCGAAGAGCTCAAGCGCCTGCTGGAATGCGTCGGCCGGCTTGAGCCGGACCGCCAGAAGCTGGTGCTGCTCGCCTACTATAACGGCTGGAGCAGGGAACAGCTGGCAGAGAAGTTTGAGGCGCCGGTCAACACCGTGAAGACCTGGCTGCGCCGCAGCATGATGGACATTCGGGAGTGTCTGGGACTGGGATGATGGCCTATTCGGAAGACCATATCGCGCTCGCCGCGGAATACGCACTCGGCACTCTGGATGCCGGCGAGCGCGTGCAGGCCGAGACGATGATGGCGGTCGATCCGGAATTCACCGCGCTGGTCGAAGCCTGGGAGCGCAAGCTCGGTCCGCTCAATCAGATGGTCGGTTCAGTCGAGCCGCGCCCCGAACTCTGGGAAAAAATCAGGGCGGCGGTAGGACTGGCGCAGCCGCAAATGCCACTGGTGCTGCCGGAGCCGCAAGCGCCGCCGCAGGCTCCGGCCGCCGCTGCCAACGACACCGTGGTCGAGGCCTCCAACATCGTCGAGTTTTCCCGCCAGGTGCGCCGCTGGCGCGGCATCGCGCGGGTCACCAGCGCGCTCGCCGCGGCGCTGGTCGCTCTGCTCGCGGTGCAGCTCACCCGGCCGGATCTGTTGCCTCCGGGATTGCGCCCCAAGGCGCCGCCGCCGCAGATCGTCGAGGTCCAGGCCCCGGCTTCCGGGACACCGGCGCAGTTCGTCGCGCTCCTGCAGAAGGACAGCGCCTCTCCGGCCTTCATTCTCACCGTGGATGCGGCGACGAAGAATTTTACCGTACGCAGGGTCGGCGCCTCACCCGAGCCCGGCAAAAGCTTTGAACTCTGGCTGGTCTCCGACAAACTGCAGCGGCCGCGTTCGCTGGGCGTGATCGGCGGCGACGACTTCACCACCCGGCCGGCACTGTCGAACTATGATACCGACACGGTGAACAAGGCAACCTACGCGGTGACCATCGAGCCGGAAGGCGGTTCGCCGACCGGTCAGGCCACCGGGCCGATCGTCTTCACCGGCAAGTTGATCGAGACGGTGCCACCGGCTCCGCCGGCGCAGCCCTCGAAGTGATCGTCTTCACTGTCCCGACAAAAGAAAAACGCCCGTGGGGAGCGGGCGTTTTCCGTTGGGGTCCACTTGGGGGTCGTGGGGTCTTCAAGTATCCACGTGGCGACTTTGGGGGGCTGGTAAAGAGCCGCGTGAATTCACAAAATCCTGTTGCGCAAATCCCTTTAGCGAACGAGCGCCGCGTTCGAACTGGTTACCGCCACCGGCTTGCCGGCCTTGATGACGCGTGCGGTCTGCGTGTAGCCGTCGTCGGAGTTGATGCGTGCCGAGATGCCGAAGCCGGCGACCGCGATTCCGGCCACGAGCGCGACCACCACGATCTTCAAGTGGGTCATGCGGTCGGCACTGTAAATCGAATGATTCATCGAAGCCTCCTGCCCGTTGAAACCAGCCTGCAAATCTGTGTCAGTGATGCGCTGGCAGGTTCAACCGTCTCGTTGCAGGAAACGTGGTGATCGGCCCTTCCGTTCCAAAGGGGCGATCACAAGGCGGTGATAAGTCTTGATCGGCTGCGATCAGCCGCCCCGCCGGGAGCGATATTTCTGAAATAATTCAAATAAAACAATTGGTTATTAAATTGTGGTGGAGGCGCCTGTTTTGCCGGGGAATCCGGCCTTTATGACAAAGCGCTTGGCTGTGCTCAAAATGTCGCAGCCAGATCAGACGCTACCGACGGTCTTCAACCGCGCCCGCGGGTGAATTTCGGCCTGCGACAGCACCGTGGTTTGCGACCTGAAACGCTCGACCAGCGAACGGACGAACGGCCGGATCGCGGCCGAGGTCACCAGCACCGGCGCCTCGCCCTCGCGGGCCGCCTGCTCGAAACGGTCGCGCACTGCGGTCATGAACTCGGACAGCTTCGAGGGCTGCATCGCCAGGCTGCGCTCGTCGCCCTGTCCAATGATCGATTCCGCAAAGGCCTGCTCCCATTTCGCCGACAACGCGATCAGCGGCAGGTAGCCGTTGAACGAGGTGTTTTGCGAGCAGATCTGCCGGGCCAGCCGGGCACGAACGTGCTCGACCACGGTGGCTGGATTGCGGGAGAAGGCCAGCGCGTCGGCGATGCCCTCGAGAATGGTCGACAGGTCGCGGACCGAAATGCGCTCGGCGAGCAGCAGCTGCAGCACCCGCTGAATGCCGGACACGGTGATCTGCGACGGCACGATGTCCTTGACCAGTTCGCCCTGCTCCTTCGGCAGGTCCTTCAAGAGCTTCTGCACCTCGCCGTAGGACAACAGGTCCGACATGTTGGCCTTGAGCAGCTCGGTCAGATGGGTCGAGAGCACGGTGGCGGCGTCGACCACGGTGTAGCCCTTCAGCGTCGCCTCTTCCTTGAGCGCGGCGTCGACCCAGGTGGCGGGGAGGCCGAAGGTCGGCTCGACGGTGTGAATGCCGGGGATGGCGACCTGGTTGCCGCCGGGATCCATGACCATGAATTGGGCCGGCCAGATCCGGCCCGAGCCGGCATCGACCTCCTTGATCTTGATGACGTAGGTATTGGCCTCGAGCTGCACGTTGTCGAGGATGCGGACCGCCGGCATCACAAAGCCCATTTCCACCGCCAGCGAGCGGCGCAACGCCTTGATCTGCTCGGTGAGGCGGTCGGTGCCGTCGGGCCCGTTGACCAGCGGCAGCAGGGCATAGCCCAGTTCGATCTTGAGATCGTCGATCTTCAGCGCCGCCGAAATCGGCTCTTCCGCCGCAGCCGCGGCGGCAGCCGCGGCCGCCGGCGCTGCCGCGGCAGTGGCCTGCTCGACGGCGGCAGTCTTCTGCTTCTTGCGCGACGAAATCGCCAGATACGCGGCGCCGCCGCCGAGCAGCAGGAACGGCAGCATCGGAATGCCGGGCAGCATGGCCAGCAGCAGCATCACGCCGGCCGACATGCCCGCCGCCTGCGGATAGCCCGAAAGCTGCTTCATCAGCGCCTTGTCGGCGGCGCCGCTGACGCCCGCCTTGGACACCAGCAGGCCCGCCGCGGTGGAGACGATCAGCGCCGGGATCTGGGTGACGAGACCGTCGCCGACGGTAAGCAGGGTGTAGGTGCGGGCGGCCTCGCCGAACCCCAGGCCCTGCTGGGCGACGCCGATGATGATCCCGCCGATCACGTTGATGAACACCACGAGCAGGCCGGCGACCGCATCGCCGCGGACGAACTTGGAGGCACCGTCCATGGCGCCGAAGAAGCCGCTTTCGTCTTCGAGCTCCTTGCGGCGTGCCTTGGCGCTCGCCTCGTCGATCAGGCCGGCGCTCAGGTCGGCGTCGATGGCCATCTGCTTGCCGGGCATGGCGTCGAGGTGGAAGCGCGCCGCGACTTCGGCGATACGGCCCGAGCCCTTGGTGATGACCACGAAATTGACGATCACCAGAATCGCGAAGACGATGATCCCGATGACGAAATTGCCGCCCATCACGAAGTTGCCGAAGGCCTCGATGACGTGGCCGGCAGCGGCGGTGCCCTCGTGCCCGCGCGACAGGATCAGGCGCGTCGAGGCAAGGTTGAGCGACAGCCGCAGCATGGTCGAGATCAACAGGATGGTCGGGAACGCCGAGAACTCAAGCGGCGCCTGGATGAACAGCGCCGTCATCAGGATCAGGATCGACAGCGTGATCGAGATGGCGAGAAACAGGTCGAGGACCAGCGACGGCAGCGGCAGGATCAGCACGACCAGGATGGTCAGGATGCCGAACGCCAGCGCCAGGTCGCCGCGTTTGAGGATCCGGCCGATCTCGCCGAGGCTTGGAAACCCGGACCCCAGTCCCTGCGTACCCTGACCCGCCGCTACATCCGTCATGTGAGCCGCTTCTCCCCGCGAGTGTCGCTCGCCACCGCCAAACGTCCGCACGGCGGCCGATGGACCACCGTTTCGAAAGTGAGGCACTGCGCTTGCGTCCACGGGCTTTCCCCCGTTCTACGCGGCCAACGACACTCGACTTCACTGGGCAAAATTTGCCCAGTTTATGGTTAGCAAAGCGTTAACATCGCAGCGGGGCGACCAATTTGCCGCGGGCTTTATGCTGCAGTGCATTCTGCATGCCTAATATTTCGCCATGTCGCTTGACCCGCCGGCCCCCTCCGACGAAGTTGCGGCGTGGACGCGCTCTCCAGCTCAGCCCCAGCTTCGGTCCAATTCACCCCTGACTCGCGTCAGGCCTGGGTGAGACTCGTGCTTGCCCTGGTGATCGGCTCGATCGGCAGCGTCGGCATGTGGTCGGTGGTGGTCGCCCTGCCGGTGGTGCAGGGCGAATTCGCCGCCAGCCGGGGGGCGGCCTCGCTGGCCTTCACCTTCGGCATGATGGGTTTTGGTCTCGGCGGCGTCGCCACCGGCAAGCTCACCGACCGCTTCGGCATCGTCACCGCCATCGGCATGGGGATAGGCCTGGTCGCGCTGGGCTATCTCGGCGCCGGTCTCTCCACCAGCATGTGGCAGTTCACGCTGGTGCATTTCTTCATCGGGGCCGGCTCGTCCGCCACCTTCGGGCCGCTGATGGCCGAGGCCTCGCACTGGTTCGAGCGCCGCCGCGGCATCGCGGTGAGCATCGCCGCCAGCGGCAACTACATCGGCGGCACGATCTGGCCGCCGCTGGTCAACTGGGGCATGCAGTCATTCGGCTGGCGGCCTACCCACATCGCGGTCGGCCTGATCAGTGCCACCGCGATGGTGATCGTGCTCACGGTGTTGCGCATGCAGATGGGCGCCGCGACACGGCGCAGCCACGTCAACGCGCCGCCGCCGCGGATCGATCTGCGGCTCGGCACCAACACGCTCACCGCGCTGCTCTCGATCGCCAGCATAGCCTGCTGCGTGGCGATGGCGATGCCGCAGGTCCACATCGTCGCCTATTGCGGCGATCTCGGTTACGGCGTGGCGCGCGGCGCCGAGATGCTGTCACTGATGCTCGGCTTCGGCATTATCAGCCGGATCGGTTCGGGTTTCCTCGCCGACCGCATCGGCGGCATCCGGACCCTGCTGATCGGATCGGTGGCGCAGGGTTTTGCGCTGCTTTTCTATCTGTTTTTCGACAGTTTGACGTCGCTTTACGTCATCTCGGCGATGTTCGGCCTGTTCCAGGGCGGCATCGTCCCGAGCTACGCCATCATCGTGCGCGAAGCGATGCCGGCTGCTGAGGCCGCCACCCGCGTCGGCCTGGTGATTTTGGCCTCGGTGTTCGGCATGTCGTTCGGCGGCTGGGTGTCGGGCGTGATCTTCGATGCCACCGGCTCCTATGCCGCGGCGTTCATCAACGGGCTCGGCTGGAACGCAGTGAACGTCACCATCATGGTGTCACTGCTGCTGCGCGCCAGGCAGCGGCTGGCGCTGGCGTAGAACTCAAACCACCTGCCGCGCCCGGATCGCGTTGCCGATCACGAGCCCCGCCAGGCAGGTGAGCAGTCCCAGCGCCGGCGGCGCAAACAGGGCTTCTTCCTGAAACAGGCCGTTGACCAGCACAACGAAGATGCCAAAGCCGGCCAACCCTTGCGTCAGAATGCCGGAGCGCGCGTAAAGCCGCCAGCTCTTCATCCCGATCACGAAGTAGAACCACAGCGGTACGACTGCGGCGATACCCATCTGATAGAGCAGCACGCCGACCGCGCTCTCGACGGCGCCGTCGACCGCGCCGGCCTGTTGCGCGGCGCTCCAGTCGATCGAGGCAAAATTTTCCGAGAGGTTGCCGCCGGCGCCGAGGCCGCGGCCGAAAGGCTGCTGCAGAAAACCGTTCCAGCCACCCATGAAGCCGATGACGTGATAGTCGCCGATCTGCAGCCCGACATAGATGCCGAGGATGGCGTAAACGATCATGCCGGCGAATCCCACGGTGAGGGTCGCGACGGCGCCGATCAGCCGGGTCGCTATCCACGCCGCGCAGACGAACAGCACCATGATCAGCGCGCCCTTGACGCTGCAGAAGATCGCCAGCGGCAGCGCGGCGATCGCGAGCAGAGGGCGCTTGACCGAAAACAGGAACAGCACGAAGAAGCACACGCCATAAGCGTAGCTGATGGCGCTCAGGGTGGGCCCGAAGACCCGCAGGATATTCGACAAGCCGAGCCCTTCGAGCAAGGGGGTGTTGAGAAAACTGAAGCTGAAGCGGTCCTTCAGATCCACCAGTACCTGTCCGGTGGCGCGCATCTCGCGCTCCCAGGTGCCCGAATTGGTCGCCTTGATCTCGTCGAACCGCCAGTAGGCGACGCCATTGGTGATATCGAGCCAGAAATCCCGAAACGCCAGCTCGATATAGCCGCACAGCAGGAATGCCACTCCGATGCCGACCAGGGTCGGCGTGATGCGAACCTCGAATGACGCCGCGGTCAGCAGCGACAGCTGGAACAGGAACAGCGGCAGCACGATGTTGCGCAGGTAGATCGCCGCCGCCATGCCGTTCTGCAGGAAGCCGATGACGAAATACAGCGCCACCACGCCGAAGACGCAGGCGCTGGTGACCATGATACGGTTGACCGGCGCCGAGTGGTCCCGCCGTCCCACCACGTAGAGCAGCGAGGTCAGGAGCCACATCACCGAACAAGCGAGGAAATTGTAACCCTTGATGAAATCAAGTGCTGACGGATCGGCTATCACGGGAGACAGGATCGAGACGAACAGATTCTGAAACAACAGAACGAATATCGCGATGGCCGGGGCGTAGCTCGGAGCGGCGACGACGATGGCGCAGGCGATCAGCGTCAGGACCGCGATCGCCAGTATCGGACTGATGCCATGCAGGAGCGGCGCAAAGGCGATCGATGCGATCGCAAGCACAATGGTGATGGCGGTAGCCTGCACGTACCCGGGAACGATCGGGCGCCGGTCCCGCTGCGCCGCGCGCGGAATTTGCAGGGTTTCTCCGAGTTGCATGGATCGAGCCTGTGGCGGTGATCACCGATTGCGATAGCGCCAAAACGGTAAGGAAGCGTTAACCAAGCGGGCCGCGTGCCGCAAAGCTACTCCGCGGGAACAGAAGCCGCCGCGCCGCGAAACCGTGTCACCAGCCGCAGCACCGACCCGTCGATCCCCGCGATGCGCTTGGCCGACGTTTGCAGCATCAGGGCCATGAACACGAACGACAGCGTGGTCGCGGCCACCGCGCCGATCACACCGAACGGCGGAATCAGCACGAAAAAAGCCACGGTACGGATCAGCACGGTCAGGCCGATAATGGTGAGGTAGCGGCCTTCGTGGCCCGTCAGCATCAGAATCGATCCGGACGGTCCGGCAGCGGCGAGCGCCGCCATTCCAAATGAGAGTACGGCCAGCGCGCCGTAATAGGGCACATAAGCGGAGCTGAACGCCATCAGCAGCCAAGGTCCGCCAGCCAGGATGACGATCATGCCGCCGGCGAGAACGGCCAGCGTCACTCCGGCGACCGAGTCGAGCAGAGCGTCGAGCTCCTTGTACCGACGGCGATAATAGAGATCCGGGATGTGCCGGGTCGAGAACATGTGGATGGCGTCAGTTGCCATCGCGAACGCATTGGCGAGCCGCGTCGTCACGAAATAGGCGCCCGCGACCGACGGGTTCATCAGCGCGCCGATCACCAGCACGTCGACATACTGGTTCGAGGCTTCGAGGGCATTGGAAATCCACAGCTTGAACGAACGCCCGCGCCATCCCGCAAGGTCGTATCGTGCCTTGCAAGCGGTGAAGCCCGGAAAGCGGCTTCGGATCCTGCGCCACATCAGCACCAGATGAATCACAATCGCGCCCGCGCCTCCAGCCGCCATAAGCACGAACAGCATTTCGGTGTCGGCCGCATTCCCCGACACGAGACCGAACAGCAAATAGAGAATCGGCGGGATCACCAGCAGCAGATTGCCAAAGCCGTCGCCGATGCCCACGCCGATCGCGGTTCGTACGAGGTGCGACGTCGTCATGACGATCGACAGCGCCACCAGATAGAGCGTCACGCAAGCCGCCAGCAGTGCGCCATGGGTCGCGGCAAGCCAGCCGTAGAAGGGAATCGCAACCAGAAGACTGCCGCAGAGGCAGGCGATCGAACTGAAGGCGAGGGCGCCCTTGAGCAGTCCCTCCTGCTCGGGAGCGCCGTATTCGTTCCAGAAGCGCATCACAAGTACCTGTTGACCACACGTCGCGACGATGCAGAACAGGCCGGCGGCGCTGAACAGGATCGAATAGGTGCCAAAGCCGACTTCGCCGAGCGAGCGGGCCGCCAGCGAGATCAGCGCGAAATTCAGCGCGGTGATGGCGATACGCAGCACGAAGACGCCCGCCATCCCGAGCATGGCGGGATTGCGGCGGAGTCCGTATAGCTTGTCCAGTGCGGCGCCGAATTTCACGTTGCTGTTCTCTGTGCGATGGTCAGCGAAGCTGAGGCGTGTATTTCCTCAGCAAATTCTTGAGCGGCTTGGTGCGGTGATAGATGAACGACAACGCCGAGCCGGCTATCGATCGCGAAGCGGTGAAATTGTGCAGCGTGGTCTCGTCAACCCTGAAATGAGACTTGTAGCCGGTGTTGCCGAGGCCCATGTCGATGCGCTGGAAGCCCTGCCCGAACCGCAGCTTGATGACGCGATAGATGATCTGCGTGCCGATCGAATATCGGCCGTATGTCTCGATGTCCGAACCGATCAGCACGGCGTGGAACTGGCCGCCGTCGGTCAGGCCGAACAGGACGGCGATGGGCTTGCCGGCGAGATAGCTGACGTAGGTGATGGCTTCGCCGGACTTGGCGGCGGCGACCGCGTAGTCGCAATAGAACGAGAAATAGACGTCGCTCTGCAGCAGGTCGTCTTCGAACCGTCCCTTTCGCGCCTCGCGCAGGAATGACAGCGCTTCGCGGATCTCCGCCGCGGTGTTCGCCGCGCGGTGTTCATATCGCCCAAACTCCCGCTCGATCTGCCGGCCCAGCCGGCCAAGTTCCTTGGAGAACTTCCGGCTGACGGTCCGG
>Ga0102590_1004341_pt1 | contig 12185 bp, 7 predicted proteins | sample AraplaMF_Col_mMF_FD_76859 | JGI IMG/M metagenome (GOLD analysis project Ga0102590, IMG submission 76859) | Arabidopsis root microbial communities from the University of North Carolina, USA - plate scrape MF_Col_mMF | ecosystem: Host-associated > Plants > Roots > Endosphere | place: USA...
GGGGTGCAGCAGGAACTCGTCGGCGCACACGATCCCGGTGCCGTGCGCGTACTCGAGTCCCTGCTCCTTGGTCGTGCAGCCCTGCGGCAGGAACGAGTAGTCGTAGAGCAGGAAGAGCGGTGCGACGGCCGCCGGGCCGCCCGGCCCTTCCCAGACCGGGTAGGGGTCTTCGGGGGTGATCACGCCCAGTTCCCGGCAGACGGCGACGAGGTGGTCGTACCGCTCCACTCCGCGCAGGGTCAGGGAGTCGTTCTTGTGGGTCCACAGTTCGTGGTTGCCCGGCGCCCAGATCACCTTGCGGAAGCGGCCGGCGAGCAGTTCGAGGGCCCAGCGGACATCGGCGACGGTCTCGGCCACATCACCGGCCACCAGCAGCCAGTCCTCACCCGAGGTGGGGTGCATACGCTCGACGAGGGCCCGGTTCTCGGGATACCCGATGTGCAGATCACTGATGGCGAGCAGCTGTCCACGGCCGTCCGTCGGCTCCACCCTCGCCCCTTTCGAGCACCGAATGGGAACACGAGAACACAGGGGGCCGCCGAGGGACAAGGGCGACCCGCGACAGGTACCCGACTGCCTCGGGAAACAGCCTGCAGCCGGTGCACACGTGCCGCCCGGAACCCTTCCTGTCGCCGCGGCGAACGGCTGGGGAAATCCGTAACACACGCGTAGCGGGGAGGGGGTCCGAAGGGCCTATGATCGCCCCAACACACTCGCCTCGGACGCCTTTCCGCGTACGGCGGTTCGGTGTACCCCTCCCTCGACCCCTGGCCGGGCACGGCCTGCTCCGCCGTGCCCGCACACCCTGAAAGGCGGCCTGCATGGTCTCTCGCGTACGCGTCTGGCTCAACCGCACGTACGCGGAGAACGTGTTCTTCATGGATCAGCTGCGGCGAAATCCCGGCGACCGGGCCGTCGAGATCCACGCCACGCACGGCGACCCCGACTCCCCCATCCTCGCCGCGGCGGACACCGCCGACCTCGAGCCCGAGGGCCTGTCCCCGGCCGGATACGTCGAGTACGCCCTAGACCAGTGCATACGCCGCGGTATCGACGTGTTCGTGCCCCGTCTGCACCAGGACGCGATCGTCGCCCACCGCGCCGAGTTCGAGGCGCTCGGCACGGCCCTGCTGGCACCGCCCGTGGAGGCGGTGGCGGTCTTCCAGGACAAGGCGACGGCGTACCAGGCCGCCGAGTCGATCGGGGTGCCGGTTCCGCCCTGGTGGCGGGTCCGCGACGAGGAGCAACTGCTTTCCGCCGTGGAGGAGTTGGAGGCGGGCGGGCATCGGGCGTGCTTCAAGCCGGCGGCGGGCGCGGGAGGCGTGGGCTTCCGCGTCATCAGTCGCGCACCCTTCTCGCTCGTGCACCTCAGCGGGTTCCCGAGCGCCTATGTCCCGCTGGATCTGGTCGTCCAGGCGGTGCGCGAGGCCGCCGAGCCGGTCGACTGGCTGGTGATGCCGCGTCTGGAGGAGCCGGAGGTGTCGGTGGACTGCCTGACCGGCCCCGACAACCGCATCCGGATGGCGGTGGGCCGCACCAAGATGGGCCGCCGCCGGGGCTTCACGCTCCACGAGCAGTGGCTGGAGCCGGCCAGGCGGCTGGCGGAGGGCTTCGGGCTGCACCATCTGTCCAACATCCAGTTCCGGATGTACGGCGACGAGCCGGTACTGCTGGACGTCAACACACGCCCGGCGGGCGGACTCCACCAGCTGTCGCTGTGCGGTGTCAACGCCCCGTGGGCGGCAGTGCGGTTGGCTCTCGGCGAGGACCCGGGAGAGGTGGTGCCGCCCTTCCTGGGGACGGACTACACGGTGGTGTCGGGTCCCCGCCCCCTGCGCGCCCCCTCGGTGCCGCAGCAGAGGGCGGACGAGCCGGAGCAGACACCCGTGTTGCCGACGGCCCCGGTCGGCGCGGTCGAGGTCGACGCCGCGCAGGCGCTGCCCCTGTAGCGCGTCCCCCGGATGCGGACCGCCCATGGCCGCCGCGCCCCCACGGCGGCGCGGCCCGGCGGCCCGCCGTCGCGCGGGCACCCCGCACCGGTCTGGACCAATCCACACCGACACCCTTGACAGTGGGATTGGTCCATACCAACTTGGTTGCGCACCCTACTGCACTCTCCTGCACTCCCGAACCCCCCATCACCTTCAGGGAGATCGCGTGCGCACACTCCTCCAACGTTCCAGACGTGCCTTCTTCGCACTCGTCGGTTCCGCCGCGCTGGCCCTGGCCGGCGCGGTCGCCCTCCCCGGAACCGCCCAGGCGGCCAACATCCTGTCCAACCCGGGCTTCGAGTCCGGCGGCCTCTCACCCTGGTCCTGCACCGGAAACCTGGGCTCCGTCGTCTCCAGCCCCGTCCAAGCGGGCTCCAAGGCCCTTGCGGGCGCGGTGAGTTCGAGTGACAACGCCCAGTGCAGCCAGACCGTCGCGGTCCAGCCGAACACGACGTACTCGCTCAGCGGATGGGTCCGCGGCAGTTATGTCTACCTCGGTGTGAACGGCGGTGCCTCGACCTGGACTTCCTCGCCGTCGGCCTACAGCCGGCTCTCCGTCTCCTTCACCACCGGCGCCTCGCAGACCAGCGCCACGATCTATGTCCACGGCTGGTACGCGCAGGGCACGTACTACGCCGACGACATCAGCCTGGACGGACCCGGTGGCGGCGGGGGCTCGGACACCCAGGCCCCGACCGCGCCCACCGGCCTCACCTCCACGGGCAAGACCTCCTCCAGCGTGTCCCTGTCGTGGTCGGCCTCCTCGGACAACGTCGGGGTGACGGGGTACGACGTCTACAGCGGCTCGAACCAGGTCCTGACCGTCTCGGGCACCTCGGCCACGGTCAGCGGACTCTCCGCCGGCACCTCCTACACCTTCACCGTCAAGGCCCGCGACGCGGCCGGCAACGTCTCGGCGGCCTCCAACGCGGTGGCCGTCACGACGAACGCGGGCAGCGGTGGCGGCTCCGGCTTCAAACAGGCGGCACCGTATCTGTTCGAAGGCTGGGGCGATCCGCCGAGCCCGAGCACGGTGATGAGCGCGACCGGCGTCAAGTGGTTCACGATGGCGTTCATGCTCGACTCGGGCGGCTGCAACCCCGCCTGGGACGGCAACCGTCCGCTGACGGGCGGCGTCGACCAGACGGCCATCAACCAGATCCGCTCCGCCGGCGGTGACATCGTCCCCTCGTTCGGCGGCTGGCAGGGCAGCAAGCTCGGCGCCAACTGCTCCTCCGCGAGCGCGCTCGCCGGGGCCCTGCAGAAGGTGATCGACGCCTACAGCCTCAAGGCGATCGACATGGACATCGAGAACACCGACGAGTTCGAGAACGAGGCCGTCCAGGCCAGGATCCTGACAGCCCTGAAGACCGTCAAGGCCAACAACCCGGGCCTGAAGACCATCGTCACGTTCGGCACCTCGACGACCGGTCCGTCGTACTACGGCAACCGTCTGATCGAGCAGGCAAAGTCGCTGAACGCCGACATCGACGTCTTCACCATCATGCCGTTCGACTTCGGCGGCGGCTCCGACATGTACGGCAACACGGTGAACGCGGCCGAGGGTCTGAAGGCCAAGCTGAAGTCAACCTTCGGCTGGGACGACGCCACGGCCTACTCGCACATCGGCATCTCCGGCATGAACGGCCTGTCCGACCAGCAGGAGAACACCACCCCGGCGATCTGGACCCAGATCCGCGACTGGGCGAACGGGCACCACATCGCCCGGCTGGCCTTCTGGGCCGTCAACCGCGACCGGCCCTGCCCGGGCGGCGGCGTGGTCAGCAACTGCTCGGGCATCAGCCAGAGCAACTGGCAGTTCACGTCCATCACGGCCGGATTCACCGGCTGAGCACCGGCGTGGGGGGTGCCCGGTGCGGGCACCCCCCACGTCGTCCTCGCCTCAGAGGCGGCCCGAACCGCGGTACAGCTCCAGCTCGCCGTCCAGCTCCACGGCGAGCACCGTGGTGTGCGGGTCCAGGTCGGCCGTGGACGGCGGCTCGATCCACAGCACCCCGGGGGTCTCGTGCAGTCCACCGGTGACCCGATGGGCCAGTTCGGTGCCGCTGCCGAGCACGCTGACCCTGCGCACCGAGCCGAGCAGCCCGCGCACATTGATCTCCGCGCGCGGGGCGTCGAAAAGCATCAGATACAGCGTCCGGCGGTCCGCCGAGAGGGTGCTCGGGCCGTAGTGGTGCCCGGCGGGCAGCCCCCGCAGCGTCCCGTGCACGGCGTCCTCGTGCCTGCGGATCCAGTCGCCCAGTCCTTCGAGCGGCCGGGCCTGCTCGTCCGGGATCGTGCCGTCCTCCCGGGGGCCGACACTGAGCAGCAGGTTGCCACCGCCGCCGATGGTCTCGGTGAAGTACCGGATCAGCTGGTCGACGGACTTGTGGTTGCGGTCGTGATGCTGGTGACCCCAGGAGTCGTTGATCGTCAGGCACAGCTCCCAGGGGCCCTCCGGCGGCACGACGGGAGCGCCCTGCTCGGGTGTCGCGTAGTCCCCCTCGCCGAGCATCCGGGCGTTGAGGACGACCCGCGGCACCTCGGCGCGGATCAGCGCGGCGAGCTCGGGGATGCGCCACTGCTCCGCGCTGCGCTCCCATTCTCCGTCGAACCACATCAGGTCGGGCCGGTAGCGGCTCGTGAGCTCACGGACCTGTCCGTCGCGGTAGGCGATGAACCGCTCCCAGGCGTCCAGGTCCTCGTCCTCCTCCGCTGCCTCGGAGTACCGGTTGTCCTCCAGCTCGGGTGGACGCCCCGGCTTGCGTGTCGAGGCGTAGTCGGGGTGGCTCCAGTCGGAGTGCGAGTAGTACAGGCCGACCCTGAGATCCTGCTCCCGCAGGGCTTCGGCATAACCGGCGATCAGATCGCGGCCGACGCCGAGGCCCCCGTACGCGCTGTCCCACAGGGCGACACCGTCGTGGTGCCGGCTGGTGAGCACTGCGTACCTGGCTCCCGCCCGGGCGAACAACGCCGCCCAGGCGCGGGGGTCGTAGCGCGAGGCCGTGAAGCGGTCCAGCTGGGACATGTACTGCTCGTAGGGGACGACGTCGTCGTAGAACGACCAGGACTCCTGGACGCCGTCGACGGCGTATATCCCCCAGTGGATGAAGATCCCCAACTTGGCGTCGGTGAACCAGGGTTGCATGGGCACAGGTCAGCTCACCCCGGCGCGCTCGAGCCGCAGCGTCAGGATCTGGAAGGGCCGCAGCACGACGCGGACACCGCCGTCGGCGTCCCGTTCGGCGTCCTCCAGCGGTCGCTCGAGCAGATCGGTGACCCGGGCTCCGGCGAGCGCGAAACCGGTGCGCAGCACACCCTGCGCCCGGCCGCCCCGGGACTCGTACAACCGCACCACCACATCGCCGGATGCGTCGTCGGCGAGCTTCACCGCCTCGACGGTCACGCCGTCGCCGTCCACGGAGACGACCGGTTCCGGCGCGCCCGCCGAGTCCGCGACCCGCAGGGGCAGGTTGAGGGCGTACCCCTCGGCCACCGCGTCCTCGATGCTCGCGCCCGGCAGGAGCGAGTACGTGAAGCGGTGCCTGCCCTGGTCGGCCTCCGGGTCCGGAACGCGCGGGGCGCGCACCAGGCTGAGGCGTACCGTGGTCGTCGTACCGCCGTCGTCACGGACCGTGCGGGTGACGTCGTGGCCGTATGTGGAGTCGTTGATGACCGCCACGCCGTAGCCGGGCTCGCCGATGTGCACCCAGCGGTGGCCCGAGACCTCGAAACGGGCCGCCTCCCAGGTGGTGTTGGTGTGGGTGGGCCGCTGGATGTGGCCGAACTGGATCTCCGCCGAGGAATGGGCCGCGCGGATGTCCACCGGGAAGGCCGCCTTGAGGATCTTCTCGGTCTCGTGCCAGTCGATCTCGGTCTCGAAGTCGACGCGCGGGCTGCCGGCGCGCAGGGTGATCGTCTGTGTGATCCTCGAGCCCGTGCCGAAGGTCCGCTCGACACGGATCGCGCCGAGGAGCGGGTCGTTCTCGACCACCGTCACCGAGTCCGCTTCCAGCAGGTCCGTGTACCGGTTGCGGTAGTGCTTGTCGATGTCCCAGGCGTCCCAGTAGTTGGGCAGGTCCGTGTGCAGCCGGAGCAGGTTGCCCGGGTCGGCGAGCACTTCACGGTCGGCGCGCAGGTCACGGACGGAGGACAGGGTCCCGTCCTCGGCCACCTCGACCCGGACCAGGCCGTTGTCGAGGACGTTCTCGCCGGCCGTCACGGCCGCGGGGCCCGAGCCGCCGGTGAGAGGCGCGCTTGCGCCCGCCGGGACCTCCACGTACGCCGTCCCGCCCTCGGGAGTGCGGATCACCTCGGCACGGGGGTACGGGCTCGTGTTGAAGACCCGGGGCCCGCCGCCGCCCAGCGCGGCGACCGCCTCGGCCGTCAGCTCCTCCAGCTCCGCCGCCACGCGCGCGTACTCGGCCTCGGCCTCGCGGTGGACCCAGGCGATCGACGACCCGGGAAGGATGTCGTGGAACTGGTGCAGCAGGACCGTCTTCCACAGCCGGTCGAGCCTCTCGTACGGGTAGGACCAGTCCGGCGCGTGCAGCGCCGCCGTGGTCGCCCACAGCTCGGCCTCGCGCAGCAGGTGCTCGGAGCGGCGGTTGCCCTGCTTGGTGCGGGCCTGGGTGGTGTACGTGGCGCGGTGCAGCTCGAGATACAGCTCGCCGACCCACACCGGAGCGTCGGGATACTCCTCCCGCGCGGCCTCGAAGAAGGCGTCGGGGTGTTCGACGACGACCTTCGCGGACCCCTCGAGGTCCTTCAGCCGCCGGGCGCGTTCCATGATCTCGCGGGTGGGGCCGCCACCGCCGTCACCCCAGCCGAAGGGCGCAAGGGAGCGTGTGGCGCTTCCCTTCTCCTGGTAGTTGCGTACCGCGCGGGCCATCTCCTCGCCGCTGAAGCAGGCGTTGTAGGTGTCGACCGGCGGGAAGTGCGTGAAGACACGGGTCCCGTCGATGCCCTCCCACCAGAAGGTGTGGTGGGGGAACTTGTTGGTCTGGTTCCAGGAGATCTTCTGGGTGAGGAACCACTCGTTGCCGGCGAGCTTGGCGAGCTGCGGGTAGGCGGCCGTGTAGCCGAAGGAGTCCGGCAGCCAGACGCCCTTGGTCTCGACGCCGAAATGCTCGATGAAGAACCGCTTGCCGTGGACGAGCTGGCGGGCCATCGCCTCGCCGCCGGGCAGGTTCCCGTCGGCCTCGACCCACATGCCGCCGACCGGGGCCCACTGGCCCTTCTTCACGGACTCCTGGATACGGGCCCACACCCGCGGGTAGTTGTCGCGGACCCACTCGTACTGCTGGGCCTGCGAGCAGGCGAAGACGAACTCCTCGTACTCGTCGGCGAGCGAGGTGACGTTCGAGAAGGTGCGGGCGGTCTTGCGCTTGGTCTCCCGGATCGGCCACAGCCAGGCCGAGTCGATGTGCGCGTGGCCGACGCCGGAGACGACATGGGCGCTGGCGTGTGCGGGCCTGGACAGCACCGGCCCGAGCACCGCCCGGACGGCGGCCGCGGAGCCGGAGACGTCGTCGAGGTCGAGGGCGTCCATCGCCCGGTCGAGCGCGTGCAGGATCTCGTGCCGCCGCGGGTCGTGCTCGCCGAGCTCCGCCATCAGCTCGCGCAGCACCTGGAGGTCCAGGTCGAGGTGCCACACGTCCTCGTCCAGGACGGCCACGTCGGCGCGCCTGAAGGTGTAGAGCGGCTTGTCGCCGGCCGTGAGCACATCGCCGAGCGGGGTCGGGCGCGCGAAGCCGCCTGCGAGGATGTCCGGGTTGGAGGCGGCCTCGACGAGGTAGTGGATCTCCTCGCCGCCGACCGCCGGGTCGGCGATCGGAACGTACTGGTTGAGCGGGTTGACGGCCTTCAGCGGCGTCCCGTCGGTCAGGTGGACGAGGGCCTCGGCCTGGTTACCCGGCCAGTCGCCCACGAAGCCGAGGTCGATGACCGCCTCGACCCGCTTGCCCGCCCAGTTCTCGGGCACCCGGCCGCTCATCCGGAACCAGGTGGTGCCCCAGGGCGGACCCCAGGGGGTGTCCATCGTGAAGGGGGCGTACGGGGCGGCCGCGGCCTCGGTGAAGGGGACCGGCTCGCCCGGCGCCTGCCATGCCGCCACGTCGAGCGGCACGGAGGCTGCGTAGATCGCGGGCTTGATGCGCTGGTTGTGGACGCGCTCGACGCGCTCCTCGATCCGACGGCGTTCGTCGTGCATGAAGAGTCTCCAGGGGAAGGGAGGGTACGGAAGCGCTCAGCCGAGATAGGCCAGGCCGGGGTGGACCGACGTGTACCCGTCGACCAGCCGGCGGGCCACGTTGACGGAGTCGACGAGCGGATGGAACGCGAACGCCTTGACCGCGGTCGCGCGGGAACCGGACTCGGCGGCGGCGAGCACCTCGCGCTCGACCGCCTTGACCGCGCAGACGAGTCCCGTCGCGTGGCCGGGGAGCGGGTCGACCGCGACCGGGTGCGCGCCGTTGGCGTCCACCAGGCAGGGGACCTCGATGACCGCGTCGGCGTCCAGTACGGAGAGGGTGCCGCGGTTGCGCACGTTGAGGATCAGCGTCGTACGCTCGTCGCGGGCGATGGCCCGCATCAGCGCGAGGGCCACCTTCTCGTAGCCGCCGGAGAGGTCGTCGGCGTCGCGCTCGCCCGCGCCCGCCGTCTGCCGGTTCTCCGCCATGTAGGTGGCCTCGCGCTCGGCGCGTGTGCGGTCCCAGGTCCGCAGGGCCGAGGCGGCCGGGTCCTTCACGTCCTCGTAGAAGCGCGCCTGCTGGTCGCGCAGGAAGGCGCCGCGGGTCTTCTCGGCCTCGCGGTAGGCGCGCACGGCCTCGCGGTTGAAGTAGTAGTAGTGCAGATACTCGTTCGGGATCGCGCCAAGGGACTGCAGCCAGTCCGGGCCGAACAGCTTGCCCTCCTCGAACGAGCCGAGCAGCGCCGGGTCGGCGAGCAGCCGCGGCAGTTCGTCGCGTCCGGCGACGCGCAGGCCGCGCACCCACCCCAGGTGGTTGAGCCCGACGTAGTCGATGAAGGCCTCGCCCGGATTCGCGACGCCGAGTACGCGGGCGATACGGCGGCCGAGGCCGACCGGGGAGTCACAGATGCCGATGACACGGTCGCCCAGGTGGCGGGACATCGCCTCGGTGACCATGCCCGCCGGGTTGGTGAAGTTGATGACCCAGGCGTCGGGAGCCAGCCGGGCCACCCGCCGCGCGATGTCGACGGCGACGGGCACCGTCCGCAGGCCGTACGCGATGCCGCCCGCGCCGACCGTCTCCTGGCCGAGGACGCCCTCCGCGAGCGCCACCCGCTCGTCGTCGGCGCGTCCCTGAAGTCCGCCGACCCGGATCGCGGAGAAGACGAAGTCCGCGCCGCGCAGCGCGTCGTCGAGATCGGTGGTGGCGGTCACCTCGGGGGCGTCCGGCACATCCGCGGCCTGTTCCGCCAGCACCCGGGACACGGCCGACAGCCGCTCCGCATCGAGGTCGTGCAGCACGACACGGGTGACACGGCCGTCGGCACGGTCCCCGAGAAGCGCCCCGTACACGAGCGGCACCCGGAATCCCCCGCCGCCCAGAATCGTCAGTTTCACGCTTGCACCTTTCCCGCCACGATCAGCTCGACGCCCGCCTCGTCCAGGGAGGACCGCGTCGCCGGCTCGACCGGCGCGTTCGTCACCACCGCGTCCAGGTCCCCGGCGTCGCAGACCTTCGCCATGCCCGTACCCGGGAACTTGGCCGCGTCCGCGAGCAGCACGATCCTGTCGCTCGACTTGATCATGGCGCGCTTGACCGGTACCTCGACGACCGTCGTGTCCATCACCTGCCCACCCGGCCGTACCCCGCTCGTGCCGAGGAAGAGCCAGTCGGCGTGCAGCTGGCGCAGGTTGTCCTCGGTGAGGAAACCGACCAGGGAGCGGTACTCGCGGCGGACCATGCCGCCGAGCAGTACCAGTTCGATGCCCTCGTCGTCGGCCAGCTCCTCGTAGACCACCAGGTTGCTGGTGATCACGGTCAGCCGCCGTCCGTGCAGCTGCCGGGCCAGCCGGAAGGCGGTGGTGCCGATGTCGAGGAGCACGGACTCGCCGTCCCGGACCATCGCGGCCGCCCTGACCGCTATGGAGTCCTTCTCGGACACGCGCACTTCGGCGACCTCGGCGAAGGGCTGGTCGCCCTCGTCGACCACCGCGCCTCCGTGCACCCGCGTCAGCAGCCCGTCGTCCTCCAGCTTGACCAGGTCGCGTCTGATCGTCGCGGGGCTCACGCCCAGTTGCTCGGAGAGATCGGTCACGGCCGCGGGGCCACCGGAGCGCAGGGCCCGCAGGATGAGTTGGTGTCGTCGTTCTGCCAGCACGCCGCGAACACTACTCGTCATCTTCAATCATTTCTATGCTCAGTTCTGCTCGACTATTGACCAATGTCGACGAGAGGCGCACGATTCCGTGCACCGAATTTGAACAGTTCTGACGAGAGGACGTTCGTGTGCACGACGACCGGCCCGATGTGCTGCTGACCGGGCTGCTCTTCTACGACCTCGTCCTCACCGGACTGGGCGGCCCCCCGGCCCCCGGCGAGGAGATCTGGACCGAGGGCATGGGCAGCAGCCCCGGCGGGATCGCGAACCTCGCCGTCGCGGCCGCGCGTTTCGGTCTGAGGACCTCGCTCGCCACGGTCATCGGCGACGACTTCTACGGCGCGTACTGCCGGGACGTCCTCGCCGGCCAGGAGGGGATCGACCTCTCGCTCTCCCGAACGGCGCGGGACTGGCCCACCCCCGTCACCGTCTCGCTCGCGCTTCCCCCGACCGGCGGCGCCTTGGCCGTGCACGATCGCGCACTGGTCACCCACGGCCAGGAGCCCCCGTACTCGCAGGACGAACTCATGGGCGAGGTGCCTCAGGCACGCACCGCCCTGGTCCACCTGGAGGCGGAGCCGCGCGGCTGGCTGGCCAAGGCGGCCGCGAACGGCACGCAGATCTACGCGGACGTCGGCTGGGACCCCACCCGGCAGTGGTCCCCCGACCTGCTCGGCCAACTCTCCCTGTGCCACGCGTTCCTGCCCAACGAGACCGAGGCCATGGCGTACACGCGCACCGACAGCGCGGTCGCGGCGCTCGGCGCGCTCGCCGATCTGGTGCCGGTCGCCGTCGTCACCCGCGGCGGCGCCGGCGCGGTCGCGGTGGACCAGACGACGGGCGAGTACGCGGACGTGCCCGCCCTCGACATCGACGTGCTGGACCCCACCGGGGCCGGCGACGTCTTCGGCGCGAGCTTCGTCGCGGCCTCCCTCGGCGGCTGGCCGCTGGAGGAGCGGCTGCGGTTCGCGTCACTCGCCGCCGGTCTGTCCGTACGGCATCACGGCGGCGCCCTGGCCGCGCCCGGCTGGTACGGCGTCGACCGGTGGTGGCGCTCGCTGACCGACCCCGCTCTTCGGGAGGCGTACGGATTCCTCACCGACCGCCTGCCGGCCGACCCGGGCCCACCCGTCCACCACGCACCCGTCACGCCGCCCGATCCCGCGCGGCGGCACTGACACCCTCTCGTATGCGACACCCGAACAGACCCGAAAGGCGGTGGGAGCAGTGCCGCTCTCACGAAGAGGCCTGCTGCGCGCGGGCCTGGCCGGTACGGCCGCCACGGCGCTCGGCGGCCTGGCGTCCGGCTGTGCCGTTCCGACCGGTTCGACGGGCCGGAACATGGTCCTGTGGTACTGGGACGGGGGCCTCGGCGACACGGTCCTCGACAAGGCCAGGGCGCGCTACGGCGGCTCGGTCGACCTGCAGGCCATCAAGATCGGCGGCTACTACCGGTCCAAGCTGATCACCACGATGGCCGGCCGTGCCCATGTCCCGGACATCGCGGGGCTCAAGGGCGAGGACATGGCGTCCTATCTGCCCAACGCCGACCAGTTCGTGGACCTGCGGACACTGGGCGCGGAGAAGTACCGAAGCCAGTACCTGCCGTGGAAATGGGACCAGGGCATCGCCGACGACGGCACGATGGTCGGCTTCCCGATCGACTGCGGTCCCGTCGCGCACTTCTACCAGTACGCCGTCTTCCAGAAGGCGGGACTTCCCTACGAACCGGACGACGGCTCCAAGGAGTTGAACACCTGGGAGAAGTTCTTCGGGGCGGGTGAGCGACTCAGGAAGAGGATCCCGGGGACCTACCTGCTCAGCGACGTCAACGTGGTCTTCGAG
>Ga0102590_1004342_pt1 | contig 12184 bp, 8 predicted proteins | sample AraplaMF_Col_mMF_FD_76859 | JGI IMG/M metagenome (GOLD analysis project Ga0102590, IMG submission 76859) | Arabidopsis root microbial communities from the University of North Carolina, USA - plate scrape MF_Col_mMF | ecosystem: Host-associated > Plants > Roots > Endosphere | place: USA...
GCGCATGAGGGCTTGCGCGCCAATATCTCGGTGAAACCCACCGCGCTTGGCCTATTGCTCGATGTAGCGCACTGCGGGCGCAAGTTCGAGTGCCTGCTTGACGCCGCCAAGGCTTATTCAATCTTTGTGCGCATGGATATGGAAGATGTGAACTGCACGCAGCGCGAAATCGATCTGCTGCTGCGTTTGAAGAGTCGCGGATACGGCAATGCCGGTCTCGTGCTGCAGGCCTATCTCAAGCGCACCGACCATGACATCTCTTTGCTGCTTGGCGCGCATGAAAACCTGCGCATCTGCAAAGGGATTTATGTCGAGGATCGCGAGCATCTCGTGGAGGGCGCCTGGCAAGACCGGCGTGCGATCAATCCGCACTTTTTGCGGCACGTCGCGTCTTGCTTCGACAGCGGCACCTTTGTCGGCGTCGCGACGCATGACGAAGAACTCGTCGACGAAGTGATCGCACTGGCGCGCCACCGGCAGGTGGCTCATGCGGCGTTCGAGTTCCAGATGCTGCTGGGCGTGCGCGAAAGCCTGCGTGATCGGCTGCTCAGGGAGGGTTATGCGGTCCGTATCTACGTGCCCTACGGCAAGGACTGGTATGGTTACAGCATGCGGCGTATCAAGGAAAATCCCCGCATCGCCGGCTACCTGTTGCGCGCGCTGTTCACCCGCTGAGGATTCAGCTCATGCCGTTGCGGCTGGCCAGTTCGACAAACAGCGCCGACTGGTCCAGGTCGGTCAGGCCGTTCTCCACGCCCTCGGCATAAAGCCGTTCGAACAGCGCGGTGATGGGCGCCTCAAAACCGATCTCCTGCGCGGTCGCCAGCGCGTTGCGCATGTCCTTGAGCTGGATGTCCATGCGCGCGCGCGGCGCGAAGTCGCGCTCCAGCATGCGCTGGCCGTGCACTTGCAGCACGCGGCTGCCCGCAAAGCCGCCGGTGATGGCTTCCCTGACTTTTGCCATGTCGGCCCCGCCGCGCGAGGTGAACAGCAGCGCTTCGGCCACCGCGCCTATCGTGATGCCCACAATCATCTGGTTGGCCAGCTTGGTGAGCTGGCCGCTGCCGTGCGGGCCCACGTGGGTTGCGCGGCCGAAGTGACTGAGCACCGGCAAGGCCCTGGCGAAATCTTCCGCCTTGCCTCCGGCCATGATGGCCAGCGTGCCGGTTTCCGCGCCGCCGGGGCCGCCCGACACGGGCGCATCGAGATGCGAAATGCCCAGCGCGCCCAGGCGCGCCGCATGGTCGCGCGCTTCGCGCGGCTGGATGGACGCCATATCGAGAAACAGGGCGCCCGGTTTCATCGCGGCGGCCACGCCTTGCGCGAACAGCACCTCTTCAACCACCGGGCCGCTTTCGAGCATGCAGATGACGATGTCGGCGTTCGCCACCGCGGCGGCGGCGCGTGCATGGACGGCGGCGCCCAGTGCCGCCAGCGGGCCGGCCTTGGCCGGCGTTCGGTTCCACACCTGCGGCGCGCGGCCGGCCTCGCAAAGCCGCCTGGCCATGGGAAGCCCCATGATGCCCGTGCCCAGGAAGGCAATGCGGGGAAGGGGCGTGTCGCTGGCGGTGGTCATTCGTGTCCTCACAATGGCTTTCAGCCATCATGAGGCCGCCCGCGCGAGAAGGCTGTCAGCGAGCTTTCTAGGCAGTGTTTCCAGATGTATTTTCAGGCGGCTTTTTTCAGGGCTGGCGCGAACATGGCTTCCATTTCCTGCCGCACTTTGAATGCGGGCGTGGAGGTGTCCATGGCCACGTCGCCCCAGCTCAGGCTCTGGCCCTTCTTGACCGCGCGCACCACCTTGACCTGGTGCGCCAGGCCCAAGGGCAGGCCGCCCATCCTCATGGAGGTATCGGCCGGCAGCAGCTTGCCCCAGACGGTGTAGCCGCCTTCTCCGTCCAGCATGTCGCCGGGCTGCAGGTCGCGCTTGGCCGTGGCCACCACGTCGGCGTTCCAGCAAGTCGCCACGCCGGTCGGCTCGCCGCGCAGCGCCACGCTGGCGACCGAGACGCCGACTTCCAGGCCTATCAGGTGCCAGCGCTTGTACAGCGTGAAATAACGCCCGCTGGGGTCGGTGTGGGCGTTGTATTCCTCAAAGCAGTTTTTGATGTAGTCGGTCTCGGCTTCCACCGTGACCCAGACGCCCATGCGGATGTCGTAGGGAATCTTGCGGCCGTTGGCTTCCAGCGAAGAGATGACTTCCACCATGCCTTTGCGCTCCAGCACACCGCCTTCGCTGATGGGGCGTGTCACATAAGGAATGTCTTCCACGCTGGCCGGCGGGTAGAGCAGGCCGTTGCTGGGCACCGTGAGGCCTGTGGCATTGGCCACGGCGGTGGATTCTATGGAAGGCTTGGAGCCGTCCAGGAAACTGTTGAACATCTTCGGGTTCAGCCCGCCACGCGCGGCCTGCTCGGGCGTGAGGCCGTAGTTGCCCCACACCGTCTCGGGCGTGGATTCGCAAAAATGCGGCAGCCATTTATGGCCGCGGCCCGCCGCCACCACCGGGAAGCCGCAGGTGCGTGCCCAGTCCACCAGGTCGCAGATCAATGCCGGCTGGTCGCCGAAAGCCAGCGAATACACCACACCGGCCTCAGCCGCCTTGCGCGCCAGCAGCGGGCCGCAAAAGGCGTCAGCCTCCACCGTGACGTTGACCACGTGCTTGCCGTGCGCAAAAGCCTGCAGGCAATGCTCCACCGCGGCAATCGGGTTGCCGGTGCATTCCACAACGATGTCGACCTGCGGATGCGTGACCACCGCCTGCCAGTCGTCGGTGACCCAGGTCGTGCCGGCCTTGATCGCCGCCTGTGCCGAACCGGCCTGGGCCATTTCGGGTTTCCACCCCACGCGCGCCAGGTTGGTACGCGCCGCGTCGGGTGAGAGATCGGCAATCGCCACCAGGTGCACACCCGGCGTGCGCGGGATTTGCGCGAGGTACATGGAGCCGAATTTGCCGGCGCCTATTAGGCCTATGCGCACCGGCTTGTTGTCGGCTGCGCGTTGCTGGAGTTTGGCGTACAAGTTCATCCGAAGTATCCGTTCAGGCTGAGCTTGTCGAAGTCAGCTTGTGTGTTGAGAAAGCCCTTCGACAGGCTCAGGGCGAACGGGCAGGCGTTCAAGCTGCCTTGCGCTCAGGCGCGATTTCTTCCATCGACGTTTGCAAAGCAGAGGCCGGCACGCCGTCTTTCCACGGCAGGTCCACCGGGTAGTCCTTCAACAGGCAGTCGTCGGGCAGGCAACTGATGGGCGTGAAGTCGCGGTGCGCGATGTATTCGGGTCGTTTGTAGCGGCGGATGTGGTTGCTGACCGCGCACAGGCTCAGGTAGACGCTGACCCGGTTGAAAGGTGACAGGTTGCTACCCGAGGCATGCACCAGGCAGGAGTGGAACAGGATCATGGAGCCGGCCGGACCCTTGGGGCTCACGATGCCGCCATCTTTCCCGCCGGCGCGCTGCACCAGCTGACGGATCAGGTCGTTGTCCACAGTCCACAGCGGGTAGCTGGTGGTGGTGAGGTCGTGCTTCGCATCGACCACGCCTTTTTTGTGGCTGCCGGGGATGAACATCAGCGGGCCGTTGTGCTCGGTCACCTCGTCCAGGAAGATGGCCACGTTCATCGCGCGCTCGGTGGGCATCATGTCGTCGTTAAGCCAGGTGCCGTAGTCCTGGTGCCACTGCCAGACGTCGCCCTCAAAGGCCATCTTGCCGTTGATCTTGAACTGGTGCATGTAGAGCTGCTCGCCCAGCAGGTCTTCCACCGGCTCCACCATGCGCGGGTGCCGCGCCAGGCGCGCAAAGGGCTCGCTGTACATATGCGCCGCGAAGTTGGTGCGCACCGCGTCCTTGCCTTTTTCGCGGATGTTGTAGTTCTCGTGCCGGCTGTAGAGCTCGGGCACGGCGTCATTGAGCACCTGTATTTCCTCCGGCGTGAACAGGCCGGGGAAAAACAGGTAGCCGTCGCGGTCGAATTGGGCAAGCTGTTCGGGGCTCAGTCTCATCGCATGTCTCCTTCGGTGGTTGTCCGGGTGCTTCAGGGGGCGGTGGATGCGGCCGGCTGGGCCAGGGCGCTGGACAGCAGCCTCGCCAGGTTGTGGCCGGCTTCCTCGCCATGCTCGCGTATCAGCGCTTCGGCCTTGTCGGCATCGCCGTCAGCGATGGCCTGGGCGATCGCCTCGTGTTCGTCCCAGATCGACTCGCGCATGGTCGACACCTGCAGCACAGCGCCCATGGCGCGGCGTATGTGGTGCCAGTGCAGCTGCGCGCTCTGGGCGATCAGCGGGTTGCCCGAGGCTTCATAAATCGCTGCGTGAAAGCGTGCGTCGGCCGCCATCATGGCCTTGACGTCGCTGCCGCGCGCGGCTTCGCGGCCCTGGCTGATCAGTTGCGGGTCCAATCGGGCATGCGCCTGCGCAGCCAGGCGGGCGGCCAGCGCATCGAGCGCGCTGCGCACCTGGTAAATCTGTACCAGCGAAGCCACGTCCAGCGGCGCGACCAGCACGCCGCGGCCCGGTGCGTCCAGCACAAAGCCGTCCTTTTTCAGCAGGCGCAAGGCCTGCAGCACTGGCTGGCGCGAGACCGCGAGCTGGACGGCAATCTCTTCCTGTGTGATGCGCGCGCCCGGCGCCAGCGAACCCTCGCTGATGGCGTCCAGCAGGTTGCGGTAGACCTGGTCGACCAGGTCGGGCGTGGATTCAATTTTGATCAGCTGGGATGGCATATTTGTACTCTGTATACAGAATACGCTGATCTGGTGCTCGATGATTCCGGGTTTACCCGGGGTCGACCATGGGCTGGCCTGGCTGTGCCAAGATGGCGGCCACTGACTGCTTTGCCATTTTTCAGGAGAACAACAATGAACCCTTTCGATCCCGCCTGGCTGGACCGCATGTACAACAACCGCGCGCTGGTGCCCGAGCACCCGGCCTACTTCGCGCGCTGGGCCGCCGACTCGCAGGCCGTGCGCAAGCGCCTGCCCTGCCAGGTCGATGTGCCTTACGGCAACCATGCGGGTGAAATGCTGGACGTGTTTCCGGCCGGCGGCTTCGGCATCCACGGCGCCAAGGCGGGCAAGGGTGCACCGGTGCTGGTGTTCATCCACGGCGGCTACTGGCGGGCGCTGGACAAGTCCGACCACTCCTTTATCGTGCCGCCTTTCACCGAGGCCGGCGCCTGTGTCGTGGTGCCCAACTACGCCCTGTGCCCCGCGGTGACGATTCCCGAGATCACGATGCAGATGGTCAAGGCCCTGGCCTGGACCTGGCGCCACATCGCCCGCTACGGCGGTGACCCCAGCCGCATCACGGTGGCTGGGCACTCGGCCGGCGGACACCTGGCGGCCATGCTGCTGCTGTGCGACTGGAAGGCCTATGCCGGCGACCTGCCGGCGGACCTGGTGAAGAATGCGCTGTCGATTTCAGGCCTTTACGACCTGGAGCCCATGCGCCACGCGCCCTTCGTCAAAGACTCCCTCAAGCTCACGCCCGAGCAGGTCGCCAGGGCCAGCCCGGCGCTGCTGCCGGCGCCAAGCCGCGGCACGCTCTACAGCGTGGCGGGGGCTGACGAAAGCGCCGAATTCCTGCGCCAGAACCTGCTGATCCAGCAGGCCTGGGGCGAGCGCATCGTGCCGGTGTGCGAGTCGCATTTGCGCCGCAACCATTTCAGCGCGCTGGACGCGCTGGCGGAGACGGATCACCGCCTGCACGGCCTGGCGCTGGATTTGCTGGGGCTTTCCGCCAAGCCTGCGTAGGCAGGGCCCTTACATCAGCAAGTGCTCACCCGCGTTGTCGCCGCCCAGCGTGACGTAGTTGACCTTGCGGATGTCCAGCAGCCTGGTGCCGCCGGCATAGCTGATGGAGCTCTGGATGTCTTCCTCCATCTCGCGCAGCGTGTCGGCCAGCGTGCCCTTGACCGGCTCGAGGATGCGCTTGCCCTCGACGTGCTTGTACTCGCCCTTGTTGAAGTCCGAGGCGCTGCCGTAGTACTCCTTGAAGAGCTTGCCGTCGACCTCCACGGTCTTGCCCGGGCTTTCTTCCAGGCCCGCGAGCATGGAGCCAATCATCACCATGGTCGCGCCAAAGCGCACCGACTTGGCGATGTCGCCGTGCTCGCGTATGCCGCCGTCGGCAATGATGGGCTTGGTCGCCACGCGCGCGCACCACTTGAGCGCCGACAGCTGCCAGCCGCCGGTGCCGAAACCGGTTTTCATCTTGGTGATGCAGACCTTGCCGGGGCCTATGCCCACCTTGGTCGCGTCGGCGCCCCAGTTCTCCAGGTCGATCACGGCCTCGGGCGTGCCGACGTTGCCGGCGATCACAAAGGAGGCCGGAAGCTTCTGCTTGAGGTAGGCGATCATCTTCTGCACCGTGTCGGCATGGCCGTGCGCGATGTCGATGGTGATGTATTCGGGCACCAGGCCCTCGGCGGCCAGGCGGTCCACCGTGTCGTAGTCGGGTTTCTTCACGCCCAATGAGATGGACGCGTAGGCGCCGCGGGCCTTCATGTCCTTGACGAACCGGACGTTGTCCAGGTCGAAGCGGTGCATCACGTAGAAGTAGCCGTTCTTCGCCATCCAGGCGCAGATCTCCTCGTTGACCACCGTCTTCATATTGGCCGGCACCACCGGGATGCGGAAACTGCGCCCGCCCAGCGTCGCGCTGGCGTCGCATTCTGAACGGCTTTCCACGCGGCATTTGCGCGGCAGCAGCAGGATGTTGTCGTAGTCGAAGATTTCCATGATTCCCAAGCTCCTAAAAAACTGTTGAAGAACAGAAGGCGCTTGGACTGGACCGGCTTGCGGCAGGCGCTTGCAGTGAAAGCAAGGCTGAAACAAAAACCGGGCGCAATTGCTTGGGCCCGGTGATTGATTCTATGCGCCTCTCATGCAGGGGGTACCCCGCGAAGCGTTATAGCCTTTATATGCACAGTGGCATCTCGCTTTTGGGGAGGACTCAGCGCAGCTCGATCTCGGCCACGCGCACAGTCTCCTGGCCGCGTGTGAGCCGCAAGGTGGTCCACTCGTCGCGCGCCTGCGGCGTGCCGAAGCCGGTGGTCACGCGCACCATCACCGTGGTGCCGGCCGACAGCACTTGCTGGCGATGGCCGAAAAACTGGGCTTCGACGCCGTATTTGCCGGGTTTGGCGGTCTTGAGCGAAAACTCCTCGGGGCCGTAGCCGCCCGTCGCGTCCGGGCTCATGGCGCCGCCTTGGTAGCTCAGCCGGTTGGCGTAGCTGGCCCTCTCGCCGTTCGGGTCGCTGACCCACATGTCGATGTCGGTGTCGTCGGTGTCCCAGGCCATGACCACACGCAGGGCCAGCGGCAGGTTGCGGCGCAGGCGGGTGTCCACCCGGCCCAGGTCCAGCGCGGGCTGGCCGCCGGCGCTTGCCTGGGCGGCAATCGCGTTGAGTTCGGCCAGCGCGATCATGTTGATGCCGGCGAAGCGGCCGTTCCAGGGCTGCGACACCACTTCCCACAGGGCATTGACGGCGCGCTGCGGCTGGCCGCTCTCGGCCAGCGCCAGGCCCAGGTCGCGCCAGGACTGCGGCTCGTTGGGCGCGAGTTCGCTGATGCGTTCGAACACCGGCACGGCCAGGTCGTTGCGGCGCGCCTGCACCAGGCGATAGGCGTAAAGGCGCAGCAATTGGCGGTTTTCCAGGTTCATCTCGGCGAGGTTGGAGAGCACGCGCAGGCCCAGCTCGGGCAGGCCGCGCTCAAAAAACACGCCGGCCGCATCCATGTAGAAGGAACTGCTGCTGAGGTAGGCGGCGCGCTCGTCGAGGTAGACGCGGTAGAGATCGTCCTTGCCGGCATTCTGCAAACGCTTCATATAGGGCGCGTCGGGCGTCCAGGCCTGTAGCGCGATGGTGGCGGCGGGTGCTGCGGCAGCCTGTTTGGCGCGGCGCAGGTCGGCGGTGTCGGCGCGCGCTTCGGCGGCCATGGCGGGTGCGGCCGATGGGGCCGGTGCAGCGGGAGCTGCCGCTGCGGGCGCGGCGGGCGCCGGCATCGGTGTGGGCCTGGCTTGCTCGCGTGAACGTGCCGTGCCAGCCAGGCTGCCCAGGCCGCCCTGGCTGACCTGCATCTCGGCCTTGGGCTCGGCACGCTTGGGCGTGTCCTTGGGGAAGTCCTTATCCCACCAGCGCTGCTTCTCGTCAAACTGCCGCACCATGGCTTCGATGTGCGCCTGCCGCGTCTGCGCCGCTTGTGCAAGCTGCTGCTGGCCCAGCCGCGCCACTTCGTCGGCCAGTTCGGGTGGGGCGGGCAGGCTGTAGCGTGCATAGTCGGACGCCAGCTCCAGCACGATCAGCGAGCTGTTGGGACCGACGATGCCATGCGCCGCCGCGATCCGTTGCAGTTCGGCGCTGTGCAGGCCGGCGTTTTCGGCCAGTTCGGCGCTGCGCCATTGGGCCCATTGCTGGCCGGGCCAGTGTCCGCTGACCGGCTTGGCGTTGACCTGCAAAGCCAGCGTGCGCTTGCGGCCGTCGGGGTGCACGAGGGTGATGTCGACGCGGGCGCTGCTGTCCAGCAGCTCGCCGGCCACCGAGATGCGGCCCTGGCTGATGCGCGTTGTTGGCGCCACCAGCTGCCGCGCCGACAGGCTGTCCAGCTTCGTGATGCGCCAGCCCTGCATCAGCATGGCCTGCGCGCCTTCATCAGGCGATTGCAGGACGGCATCCACCAGCGCGCCGCCGGTGCGGTCGGCCAGCCGGGCCAGCCGCGCCATGTCGGCGGAAGCCGCGCCGTTGATCACCATCACCGGTGCCGTGTGGGTGTAGCGGATGGATTTTTTGCCGTCCGTCATCAGGCCGTCGGTCACCATCAGGGTGGTGTCCACGTCGGCGGGGATCGGCAGGTCGTCGAAATTGCTGGAGCCGTCAAAAGGCTCCGCGCGCAGCACGTCGGCCAGTTCCTCAAAACGGCCCGGTGCCACGGTGAGGCTGCGCACGGCTTCGGCCTTGTTGCGCACCACCAGCAGGCTGAGCTTCACGGGTTGCCCCAGCTTGCGGAAATAAGCCTCCAGCACCGGCAGTACCCGGGCCTGCGCGGCGGCCGAAGCCGAGGCGTCCCACACCAGCGCGATGTGGGAAGGCGCGGGCCGCCTCACGGGCTCGTCGCGCACATCGATCTGCCCGGCAAAAAAAGTCTTGCCGGCGGTCTCGCCCACCATGACTTGCGGCTTGCCGGTGCGGCGCAGCGCGAGCTGCAGCCAGCCGGCCGGGCCTTGCGGCGCCTGCCACTGGTTTTTTTGCAGGCTCAGTTCCATGCCGGTGCTGCCGGCGTTCAGCCCGGTGCCGGCGGGCGCCTGCAGCAGCTGCACATCCTGGCGGGCGGCGCCGTGGGCGCGAACACTGACTTGCAACTGGCCCACGGTGGAGGCGAAGGCCAGCGGCACCCTGAGCACGCCGGCATCGCGCTGGCGCGCCAGGGTTTCGGTGATGCTGAGCACCACGCGCCGCTCTCCCATGGCCGGGATGGGGTAGACGCGCAGCTTGTACTGGTTGCCGGCCGCGGCTTCCAGCAGCCCCGGGTCCACGCGCCGGCGGCGTATGTCTTCAAAAATTTCCTGGCCCTTGGCCTTGGGCACGGGCACCGCGTCGCGCAGCCGGCCGTTGACGTCCAGCGCGAAGCCGGTCACCACCTGGCCCTCCTGCAGCGGGAACTGCAGCTCCCCTTCGAGCACGCGGGGGTTGGGGTTGAAGAGGCGCAGCTCGACCCGGCTGCGCGCCTGGTCGCCGAAGACGTCGACCTCCACCGAAGCCGCGCGCAGCTGTATGGGCTGGCCCGCGTTGTGGTTGACGGCGATGGCCGGCGGCCGCCAGTCGGGCGGGGGCATGAATTTGATGCCGGGAGGCGGCGGTGGCGGCGGGCTGGTGGCCAGCGCCTGGAGGCTGAGGCAGGCCGCAAGCAAAGCCTGAAGGAAACGGATCGCGCTGCGCGCGGTGTGGCCGAGTGGCATTGAAATCCCCTTGTTGTTGGCGATGCACCCTGAAACGGGGCTTGCGGCGGAAAGGGGTTAAGCGGCGCGAATTATTTTCAAGAGGTACAGCGCGACTGCGCGGCGGCCAGCACCCGGCCCTTGTCGTCCTCCACCCAGCCCAGCACCCGCATGCGTTCGGGATTGGCGCCTTGCGCGATGCTCATGGAGCGCGCGTCGAAAAAACGATTCGGTGCGCCCTTGGCCGGCGGCTTGCGGCCGTCCCAGGGGACCTGGATCACATTCCTGACCAGGTTGCGTTCCACCGGCGAGCCTTCGGTGCCCGCCGGCAGGGTTTCGACCAAGGCCAGCCAGGCCGTCCACTGCCGGCCTTTGGCGGCGGTGGGGATGGGCTTGAGTTCAATCGAGGTGCCCAGGTAGCCGCTGAGCGGCAGGCCGTGGGCCACGCGCAGGGTAGCGCCCTGCAGTCCGCGCACCGGCAGGGTGCTGGCCAGGGTTTGCGCGGGCGGGCTCTGGCGCAGCGCCGCCAGGCGGTCCAGCGCCTCGCGGGCGGCCACGGCCGACAGCGGCGCCTCGTCGCCCTTGTCGCCGGGCAGCACCCAGTCCAGCGCGAGCTGGCCGGCGCCGGCCTTGGGCGCGGCCGGGTCGGCCCAGCAGCTTTCGCAATTGGCGTTGATGAAACGCTCCAGGAGCTGCGCGGGCCGAGGCTGGCCGTCGCTGGCGCAAAAGGACTGGGCCCGCGCCTGGCCGGCCGCCAGTGCCGCCAGGAGGGCGATTAACGCTGTGAAGGGCAGGGCCGAAGTACGGGGAACAAATGGTTTCATCGGGGCTTTCTACAATGAGGGATGTTCTCAGAAGTCGCGCCAACCTCCCCACTCTTACAAAATCTTAACCCGGAGCAACTGGCCGCGGTCACCTTGCCTCCCACGCATGCCCTGATTCTCGCGGGGGCGGGCTCCGGCAAGACCCGGGTTTTGACGACGCGCATCGCCTGGCTGCTGCAGACCGGCCAGGTCTCGCCGGGCGGCATCCTGGCCGTGACCTTCACCAACAAGGCCGCCAAGGAGATGCTGGCGCGCCTGTCGGCCATGCTGCCGGTCAATGTGCGCGGCATGTGGATAGGCACCTTCCACGGCCTGTGCAACCGCTTTTTGCGCGCCCACTACAAGCTGGCCAACCTGCCGCAGAGCTTCCAGATCCTGGATACGCAGGACCAGCTCTCGGCCATCAAGCGCCTGTGCAAGCAGTTCAACATCGACGACGAGCGTTTCCCGCCCAAGGAACTGATGTGGTTCATCGCCGGCAACAAGGAAGACGGCCTGCGCGCCAAGGACGTGCAGGTGCGCGACGAAGAGGGCCGCAAGAAGGTCGAGATCTACGCGCTCTATGAAGAGCAGTGCCAGCGCGAAGGCGTGGTCGATTTTGGCGAACTCATGCTGCGCAGCTACGAGCTGCTGCGTGACAACGCAGCGGTGCGCGAGCACTACCAGCGGCGCTTTCGCCACATCCTGATCGACGAGTTCCAGGACACCAACAAGCTGCAGTACGCCTGGATCAAGATGCTGGCGGGGCAGGGGGATGCCGCCGAGGGCGGCCAGGCCATGCCCGGCGGCTCGGTGATTGCCGTCGGCGACGACGACCAGAGCATTTACGCCTTTCGCGGCGCGCGTGTGGGCAATATGGCCGACTTCGTGCGCGAGTTCGAGGTGCAGCACCAGATCAAGCTGGAGCGCAACTACCGCAGTTTCGGCAACATCCTCGACTCGGCCAACGAGCTGATCAGCCACAACAGCAAGCGCCTGGGCAAAAACCTTCGCACCGAGGCCGGCCCCGGCGAGCCGGTGCGCGTGTACGAATCGACCAGCGATTTCGCCGAGGCGCAGTGGTTTGTCGATGAGGTCAAGCAGCTGGTGCGTGACGGCGTGGAGCGCAAGGAGATCGCGCTGCTCTACCGCAGCAATGCGCAAAGCCGGGTGATGGAAACCGCGCTTTTCAATGCCGGCGTGCCCTACCGCGTTTACGGCGGCCTGCGCTTTTTCGAACGCGCCGAAATCAAGCACGCGCTTGCTTACCTGCGCCTGTTGGAGAACCCGCGCGACGACACCAGCTTTATGCGCGTCGTCAACTTCCCGCCGCGCGGCATAGGTGCGCGCAGCATAGAGCAATTTACAGCCACCGCGCGCGCCGCGGGCTGCTCGCTTTACGACGGCGTGAACGCGATGCCGGCCAAGGCCGGCGCCAACCTGGGCGCCTTCG
>Ga0102590_1004346_pt1 | contig 12180 bp, 10 predicted proteins | sample AraplaMF_Col_mMF_FD_76859 | JGI IMG/M metagenome (GOLD analysis project Ga0102590, IMG submission 76859) | Arabidopsis root microbial communities from the University of North Carolina, USA - plate scrape MF_Col_mMF | ecosystem: Host-associated > Plants > Roots > Endosphere | place: USA...
AAGACGCGCTCGGTGTAGGATTTCGGGAAGGTGTCGACCAGCTTGCGCATCTCGTCGAAGGCGTAGTCGAGATAGTAGTTCGGCGACGCCTCGTCGCGGCGGTCGACGGCGAAGGCCGGGTTGCGGCGGGCGCCGAACACCTGGCCCTCGGTCATGAAGCCGGCATCGACGAGGTTGTCGAGCACGACGTTGGCGCGGGCGCGCGCCGCGGGCAGGTTGATATGGGGCGCGTACTTGGTCGGCGCCTTGAACAGGCCGGCGAGCATCGCGGCTTCCGACAAGGTCACGTCGCGTGCGGACTTGTTGAAGTAGAAATGCGCCGCGCCGTCGACGCCGAAGGTGCCGCCGCCCATATAGGCGCGGTCGAGGTAGAGCTTGAGGATCTCATTCTTGGTCAGGCGCCATTCCAGCCAGACCGCGAGGAAGGCCTCGTTGACTTTGCGCTCGATGGTGCGCTCGTTGCTCAGGAACAGGTTCTTGGCGAGCTGCTGGGTGATCGAGGAGCCGCCCTGGCGGACGCCGCCGGCCTGGGCGTTGGTGACGAGCGCGCGCGCGGTGCCGGCGATGTCGATGCCGAAATGCTCGTAGAAGCGGCGGTCTTCGGTCGCCAGCGTCGCCTTGATCAGGACGTCCGGGAAATCTTCCAGCGGGATCGAATCATTGTGCTTGATGCCGCGGCTGCCGATCGGGTTGCCGTAGCGGTCGAGGAAGCTCACCGCCAGATCGGACTTCTTCAGCCAGTCCTCGTCCGCGGTCTCGCGGAACGCCGGGATGGCGAGCGTGAGCATCAGGACCAGGCCGCCGAGCCCGAGGGTCGCGGCCTCCGACAGCGGCTCGATGAACACCCAGCGCTTCCACCGCCCGACATAGAACCGGTCCATGAAGGTCGAGTAGCGCTCGTAGAGCTCGCGGATGCCCTTGGCCGAGGAGAACAGCGAGGAGTCGATGCGCGCGTCGAGGTCCAGAAAGAAATTCCGGATGCGGCTCTTCCAATTGGATGGTGTGTTCTGGACCACCTGGAACCCTTGAGGCTCGCTGCGTCAGCGTTCAAGCACCCGGCCGGGGCGGCAGCGAGACGTCTTGCGGGAATGTTGCGGCAAACCCAAGGCGCCCGGTTCGCGTCCGAGGGGACTTGCCGTTCCTTCTAGCCGAGCAGGGTCCATAAACCAATGGTCAGGCTCGCGATTTTGAACAACAGACCTAATTGAACCCCGGTTCATTACGGGCTTCACGGCGGCGTTGCTTGCAGCATCGCGGCCGCTCGCCCTAGATAGCGCCAGCCGTAGCTCTTTCGAATTTGTTGAGGCGCATGACCGCAGCTCCCAAACGACCTTCAGGCCAGGAAGGATTCTTCTGGAAAACCAAGACGTTGGAAGAGATGTCGGGGCCCGAATGGGAAAGCCTGTGCGACGGCTGCGGTCGCTGCTGCCTGAACAAACTCGAAGAAGAGGATACCGGGGAGATCTATTACACCCATGTCGGCTGCAAGCTGCTCGACGCCGGGACCTGCGGCTGCAAGGACTATCCGAATCGGTCCGACAAGGTTCCCGACTGTGTCCGCCTGACCCCTGCCAACGTCCGCACCTTGAATTGGCTGCCGCCGAGTTGCGGCTACAAGCTCGTCGCCGAGGGCCGCGACCTCTATTGGTGGCACCCGCTGGTCTCGGGCGATCCCGATACCGTGCATGAGGCCGGCGTCTCCGTCCGCGGGCGGGTCGAGGGCAGCGAGGAGGAGATCCCGGATGCGGATCTCGAGGACCACATCGTGCAATGGCCGGCGCAGCTGCCGAAACGGGCACGCCTGAAGCGACGCCCGAAGGACTGATCCGCCTGCGCGCAGCGGTCGCACGCGAATTCTGTTGCGTCGGCGCCATCGGTCGCTACGATGGTTGTAAGTTTTTATTTGCGCGTATTTAGGTTGTTTTTCATTTTGCCTTCGCTTTTTTTGAGGTTCTCGCCTCATGACGAACGCTCCGGTCCAATCGATACCGCCCGACGCCGAAGACAGGTCTCCGCTTGAACCCACGCCCGCGCTGTGCCTCTCGGGTGGTGGTTATCGCGCGATGGTGTTTCACATCGGTGCAATTTGGCGTCTCTACGAGACCGGCTTGCTGAAGGATATCAAACGGATATCGAGTGTATCTGGCGGCTCGATCACTGCCGGTCAACTCGCCATCGTCTGGAACAGCCTCAGCTTTAAGCCTGATACCACGCACAGTGATCTCATCCCAAAGTTCGTCGATCCGTTGCGCAATTTCGCAAGCGTTACGATCGACGCGGAGTCCGTGATCCTGGGCGCGCTGTTGCCGGGCAGTATCGGCGACCGCATCTCTGCCGCCTACGACGAACATTTGTTCAAGGGCAAGACACTTCAGGACATGCCCGACGAGCCGCGCTTCGTGATCAACGCGACCAATGTCCAATCCGCAGCGCTGTGGCGCTTCATGAAACCTTACATGCGCGACTATCGGGTTGGCAAAGTCGCAAAGCCGAAAATTCCGTTGGCCCAGGCCGTCGCTGCGTCGTCTGCTTTTCCTCCGGTCCTGTCACCGTTCGAACTTCGTCTTGAGGATCACCAGTACGAGCCGAATACGGGAATGGATTTGCAGCGGCCACCGTTTACCACGCGCGTCGTTCTAAGCGATGGCGGCGTCTACGACAATCTCGGGCTCGAGACCGCATGGAAGAGGCATCAGACGGTGCTCGTCAGCGATGCGGGTGGCAAGATTCAACCCGAGGAGGAGCCTGAAACTGACTGGCCGCGGCATTCCTACCGAGTCCTAAACCTGATCGACAATCAGGTGCGCTCGCTGCGCCAACGCCAAGTCATCGACTCCTTCACATCGGGGGCACGAGAAGGGGCCTATTGGGGCATTCGTACCGATGTTGCGGACTATCAACTCCTAGACGCGCTCGATTGTCCTGTCGCGCGCACGAAACAGCTTGCGGAGTTACCGACGCGGCTGAAGCGGCTCGACGATCTGACGCAGGAACGGCTGATCAATTGGGGATATGCGGTCTGCGACGCGGCACTACGCAAACATCTAGATCCGGCATTGCAGCCAAAGCCCGCGTTTCCGTATCCCAAATCCGGAATTTGACACGACAGCGGGGGCGTCATGGCGAAGGGAGACAAGCAGCGGACGACCTCGCGGAAAGGATCCAAAGCGGGCAATGATGCGCCCGGGGCAGGAAATGAGACCGCCGCTTCCGGTACGACGCCGGCCGCGCCAATGTCGGGAGCTGTCGTGTCGGACGCAGCGTCGACTCCCCAGGAGCCGGGCGAGTCGCCTCCGACCGACACCAAGAGGCCGAAGCAATTTTCGATTCCGCCTGATTTGGTCGAGCACATCCTGCTCGGACCGGCCGATGATCGCCGCGTGCTGCAGGATTCTCCACTGCTTGGGGACGTGTGGGCAGCCTATGCCCTCGACCCGGGCAATGTTCAGGATGTCCTGATTACGCCGCACCGCGCCGCCACGGCCGCAAGCGTTGCGAGCATTATTCCAAGGGGAATCGAGCTAAGGGCGGCGGAGCGTTTGGTCGAGGCTGATCCACCGCCGGCACAGCGCGACAAGGAGAGGCCCAAGGTCGCTTATCTGCAAGGGTTGGTCGGGGCTCGCCTGTTCTTCGACGAAGTGCTGTGCATCCTTGTCCCATTGACGCAATGGTGGCATCAGCCTCGCGTCGCGGGCAGGATCGTCAAAACCGGCGAGAACAGAGCCAAACTCGCAAAGCTGCTGCGGCGGGATGTGCGCAAGCAATCGCTCTCGCCGCTGGACACCGACGATTTCACCTCGCTCGAGCGCTACATCGCGTTGGCTGGGTTGATCTTCTGGGTCGGCAAGCTTGAGCGCCCCGTCGAATTTCGGCGTCCGCCAGCGCCCGCGGGGAGTTCGGAATTGCAGCTGCTGCCGCCGCTTCCTCCGCTGAGTTTCCGCGAAGCTTTCGACAAATATCAACCATTCGTCGAGGAGATCCTCGACGGAATTCTCAATGCCTATCCCGCCGTCGTGAGGAACGCTGCGGAGTTGATGTCACTGGCGCGTGGCGATACAAGCGATCCTGCCGATCCCGATGCGGCCGGCTATATCTTTCAGGTGTCACTGAACCGCCGGGCTTCTGCAGCGCTCGACCGCTCCGTACCCGCTGTAAAGGCCGATGCGGCGAAGTCGCTGTTCAAGGTGAGCTGCAAAAATATCGTGTGGGCCGTACTCGACTCGGGCATCGACGGTGATCATCAGGCTTTGTCTGATCCGGACAGGCCGGGGCGATCGCGCGTCAAGAAGACCTTCGACTTCACGCGCATCCGCGAGATCGTCAGCAGTGACGAGCACGACGTCGATCCGGCCGAAGTGCAGAACATCGCGGACGCCGCCGGCATCGAGCCCGAAAAAGCGGCCGCTCACCTGCGGACGATCGCGTGCGATGCCAGACTGAAGCGTCCGATCGACTGGGGGGTCGTCGAGCAACTGATCACGCAAAAGAGCCCGCCGCAGCCACTGAACCCGCACGGAACGCACGTCGCCGGAATCATTGGCGCGAGCAAGGGGGATGACGCCGATCGTGCCGACGGCATGTGCCCGGACATCCGTCTCTACGATTTCCGTGTGCTCGGTCGAACGCTCGAAGATACGGAATTCGCGATCATCGCAGCGCTGCAATACATCCGCTATGTGAACGAGCGACACAACTACGTTACAATTCACGGCGCCAATCTGAGCTTGTCGATACCGCACAACGTCCGCAACTACGCTTGCGGGCGCACCCCGGTGTGCAATGAATGCGAACGGCTGGTCGACAGCGGCGTCGTGGTGGTCGCTGCCGCGGGCAATCGGGGCTTTCAGAAACTCACCACGACTGACGGCGGCGTCTTCGAGAGCTATGCCGCATTCAGTATCACCGATCCCGGCAACGGCGAAAGCGTGATCACGGTTGGCTCGACGCACGGAAACTGGCCCCATACCTACGGGGTGAGCTTCTTCTCCAGCCGCGGGCCGACCGGAGATGGTCGCCTGAAGCCGGATCTCGTCGCGCCCGGCGAGCGCGTTCAGTCATGCGTCACCGGCGGCTCTCATAGCGAATGGGGGCCGGAATCCGGGACCAGCATGGCCGCGCCGCACGTCAGCGGCGCGGCGGCGATGCTGCTGGCGCGATACGAGGAACTCATTGGTCAACCGCGCCGTGTCAAGCAGATACTCTGCGACAGCGCCACCGATCTCGGTCGGGAGCGCAGCTTTCAGGGCCACGGCATGCTGGATGTCCTGCGTGCCTTTCAGTCAATCTGAGGAGGTGGAATATGGCGATCTTCAGTCTCGACGTCTTGCGTGCTCGCAAGGGCGATTGCCTGATGCTGCACTTCGGAACCAAGGACGATCTGCACCTCGTCCTGATCGATGGCGGTCCATCCAACGTCTACAAGCCGTTTCTCAAGCGGCGGCTGACGCGCGTTCACGAGGCTCGCGAGCTCGACGAGAAGACGGCGCTGCCGGTCGATGTCGTCATGGTGAGCCACGTCGACGATGATCATATCAAGGGCGTTCTCGATCTGACCAAGGAGCAACGCGGTGCCAATCCGGATTTGCGCCTCGACGTGACTAGCTTGTGGCACAACAGCTTCGACGACCTGCTCAAGACCAAGCCCGACGAACTTGTGGCGGGGTTCGGCACCGCGTCGATTACGGCGGCGGCGACGGAGTTCGATTCGGGAAGCGTGCTGGCCGCCCTTGGAACCAAGATGCTTGCCGACAACGAGCACGGCGGGGACGAGGAACTCCATCAAACGATCGAGGTGCTCTCCAGCATCCCCCAGGGCCGCACGTTGCGCGACGATGCAAAATTTCTCGGCTGGAAGCCGAACCACAAGTTCAAGGGCAAGTTGATCCTCGCTACCGAGGGCGCGAAGCCGGTGATGCTAGGCGCGCTGAAAGTGACCGTGATCGGACCGATGTTGCCGGAACTTCAGGCATTGCAGGACGCGCACGACGAGTGGCTGCGGGCCCAGAAGGAAAAGAAGCAGAATTCGCCCGAAGCTGAGCTTGCGGCTTTTGTCGACAAATCGATTCCCAACCTGTCGAGTATCGTGATCCTGGCCGAACTGGACGACATGAGCATGTTGCTCACCGGCGATGCGCGCGGTGACAGGATTCTGGAAGGCATGGAGCTGGCAGAGCTTCTGGATGCGGACGAAGCGAAGGAAGGCTGGGCGCGGCCCGTCCACATTCTGAAAGTTCCCCACCACGGCAGCGACAACAACATGGAGCCGATCTTCTTCAAGCGCCTGCCGGCCGATCACTACGTCTTCTCCGGCGACGGCGAACATGGAAATCCGGAACGCGCCACACTGCAGATGCTGCTCGATGCGAGAGGGGACGACGCGGACTATACGATTCACCTGACCTATCCGGTTGCGGAGATCGACGCGCTGCGCAAGGAGGACTGGGAGAAGAAGCCGGCCCGGGGGCCCTGGTCCCCTTCCGAGCAGAGCCTTGCCGCCTTCTTCGAAAAGCACCCGAAGATGGCGGACAAGCTTTGCACAATCGAGGATGGGGGCAAGCCGCATCTGATTGACCTGCTCGAGCCGCTTGAGCTTTGACGGAGTTTGGATGCGGGTTTGCGATCGTCGTAGGTCACGCGATGGCTCCAGGACACCCCGGGGCCGATCACGGTGCCGCGAGGATGCATCGGCGGGATGCACCCATGCGCTGCAGGGCCTGCCCGGGAAGAATTTCCTCCTCTAGATTTGGCCTTATAGAGCGAATCCTTCGCCGCATTGCGCAGCCGCACTACGCCCGAGCGACATGAACAAGTTCGACCGGCAGAGCAGTTCTGCCGACCTCCAGACGTTGCCCGACGAGATCGCCGAAGAGCTGTCCCGCCTTCCGGGCGAGGTGCTGAGCATCGACGACGCTCCCTCGCTCGCGCCGCCGGCGCCGCTGTCGCAGGACGAGGTCCGCACCATCGTGATCAGCCTGATGCTGACGATGTTCCTGGCAGCCCTCGACCAGACTATCGTCGCCACCGCGCTTCCGACCATCGGCCGCCAGTTCAACGACGTCTCCAATCTCTCCTGGGTGATCACCGCCTATCTGCTCGCCTCGACCGCGGTCGCGCCGGTGTTCGGGACGCTCAGCGACATCTACGGCCGCAAGGCCATGATCATCATCTCGCTCAGCCTGTTCGTGGCGGGCTCGGTGCTGTGCGCGATCGCGCCGAATATGCCGATGCTGATCCTGGCGCGCGGCCTTCAGGGTCTTGGCGGTGGCGGCATCATGCCGGTGGTGCAGACGGTGATCTCCGACGTCGTGAGCCCGCGCGAGCGCGGCCAGTACCAGGCCTATTTCTCCAGCGTCTGGATGGTCGGCGGCATCCTCGGTCCGGTCATCGGCGGGGTGTTCGCCGAGCATCTGCACTGGTCGATGATCTTCTGGATCAACCTGCCGCTCGCAGCCGCAGCGATCGTGATGTTGCTGCCAAAGATGAAGAAGATCCCGGTGTTCCACCGCAAGCGCAAGGTCGACTGGGTCGGCGGCGTGCTGCTGATGGCCTCCGCCGTCGTCTTCATGCTGGTGCTGACCTGGGGCGGCACGCGCTATCCCTGGCTCTCGCCGACCGTGCTTGCAATGGTCGGCGGCGCCGTGGCGCTCGCGGTCAGCTTCGTCTGGCACGCGCGCCGCGCCGACGAGCCGTTCCTGCCGTTGAAGCTGCTGACCGGAAAGGTGGCGCCGTTCGCGCTGACGGCCGGCGGCTGCGGCCTGGGTGCGATCACCGGCCTCACCGTGCAGCTGCCGCTTTATTACGAGTCGGTCTACCATCTGAGCGCCAGCGAGGCGGGCCTTGCGCTGATCCCGCTCGCGGCGGTCTCAACCATCGGCGCGGCCGTCGCCGGCCGCACCATGGCCCGTGCCAAACACTACAAGCGCGTCGCCATCATCGGCACGTCGTGGGCCGCGATTTGCGCGCTGGGCCTCACGCTCACCACCTTGCCGCTGTGGGGCCTGCTGACGCTGATGGCCGCGTTCGCGCTCGGCCTCGGCACGACCTTCCCGGTCTGCGTGGTCTCGCTGCAGAACTCCGTCGCGCGTCCGCAGGTCGGCACCATCACCGGCGCGATGAACTTCTTCCGCTCGCTGATGTCCTCGTTCACGGTGGCGGCCTTCGCGGCGATCCTGCTGATCGCGCTCGGCACCGACATTCCGCTCGCCGGCGAGCATCACGCCGCGGGCGGCCTGCCTGCGATCCCCGCCGACGACATGCGGCACGCCTTCCGCTACGTCTTCGGCGCCGCCACCGCGCTGATGGCCACCGCCTCGCTCTGCCTCATCATGATGGAGGAACGGCCGCTGGCCGGTCCCGCCACCGCGACCGCTCAGGTGGAGATGGCGGAATAGGGGGCTATCCGCCTCACGTGCCTGGGCGCGATACCTCGGTCTCCTTGCTGGTGATGAACTCCAGCAGCACCGGGATGCCTTCCCTGGTCTTCTGGATGCCACGCCTGATCGCGGGGATGATGTCTTCCGGCTTGGTCACACGCTCGCCGTAACCGCCGAAGGCACGCGCCATCGCGGCATAGTCGCCGGAGATGTCGGTCGAGCGATATTTCTCGGTCGAGATCGGCATCACCTTCAATTCGATCGCCATCGAGAAATTGTTGAGCAGGATCGATAGGATCGGGATGCGCTCGCGCACCGCCGTCTCGAAATCCATGCCCGTGAAGCCGATCGCCGCGTCGCCCCAGACATTGATGCAGAGCTTGTCGGGTCTGGCGAGCTTTGCGCCCATCGCGAGGCCGAGGCCGTAGCCGAGCTGCGTGGTCTTGCCCCAGCCGAGATAGGAGAGGGGTGTGACCGCCTTCCAGAACGGCGAGAGCTGGTCGCGCGGGCTGCCGGCATCATGGGTGATGATGGTGTTCTCGATGTCGACGGTGTGCTGGAGATCCCACAGCACGCGATAGGGGCTGAGCGGCGCGTCGTTGCTGGTCAGCTTCGGCATCCATTTCTCCAGCCACTCCTTGTGCGAGGCCGCGATCTCGGCCGCGATGGTCGAAGCATCGCGGTCCGCGGTGACGGTCTTGCCGATCTCCTCCAGCAGCGCATCGAGCACGAGGCCGGCATCGCCGACGAGACCGATCTTTGCCTCGACATCCTTGTTGAGATGGTTGGGATCGAGCGTGGAGTGGATGATCGTCTTGCCCTTCGGCATCGCGATGCCGAAGCTTGTCTCGGTGAAGGAGCAGCCGATGCCGAAGATGACGTCGGCCTCGGCGAGGAATTTCGGCACCGCGCGGGGCACCGCGAGGCCGCCGGAGCCGAGCGAGAGCGGATGGGTTTCCGGGAACGACGATTTGCCGCCGAGGCTGGTGGTGACGGGAATGGACAGCCGCTCCGCAAGCCGTTTCAATTGCGGCCAGGCCTGCGCGTAATGCACGCCCTGTCCGGCATAGATCACCGGCCGCCTGGCGTTGACCAGCAGGTTAGCTGCTTCTTTCACATGGAGGGGGTCGGCACCGCAGCGGGTGCGCAGCACCGGTGTGTAGTCCAGCGGCTCCGGCACTTCCTCGTTCCACATGTCGGCGGGGATCTCGACGATGACAGGACCGCCGCGGCCGTTCTTCAATTTGGTGAAGGCGCGGCGGAAGATGTTGGTGACTTCAGCCGCGAGGATGATCGGCTCCGACGACTTCGAGAACGGCTTCATCGCCTCGCTGGAATTGAAGTTCGGCTCGATATGCGCCAGCCTGCGCTGATAGCCCATCGGCAGCACCAGCACAGGCACGGATTCGCCGAAGCACTGCGCGACGCCGCCCATCGCATTCTCCGCACCGGGCCCGTGCTGCATGCAGAACGCGCCGATCGTGCGCCCCGACGTCACCCGCGAGATCGCGTCCGCCATGTGCACGCCGACTCGCTCCTGCCGCACCATGACTGGCCGGATCTCGGCCTTCGCCGCGTGCTCGATCAGATGGTTGACGGGATAGCCGCAGAGGATCTCGATCCCCTCGCGCTTCATGATTTCCGCAATGGCGGTGCCGAGCTTCATGGCATCTCTCTCCCTGGCGAGGCCGGTTGATCCGGCTGGTTGGGGAGAGAGGATCAGGAAATTGGAGGGGCGTAAAGCGCGGGCACGTGAGGGCGGCCGTTGGTCAGCTATGCACCGCGAACGCGTTCAGCCGTTACTTGCAGCTCTTGCAGATCGTCAGCTTGCGCTTCAGCGCCTCATCCTCTTGATCGATCGATTGCCGCGCCGCCGTACCACTTGTGTCCCGACCGGGTTGGGCGCGTGATCTCGTGGGGCGCGTCGACTGATTGGGCATGTCATTGGCTTCGGCGTTGTCGGAGCTCAAGCCATCGTAGTCGACGGCTGGATTCGGCGCCGCTGGAAGCCCGCTGATCGCCGGTGTCGCCGAGGCCCGGTCGGACGCGGCCGGCGAAGTCCTGGTACCCGCTTGTGGCGATGCTTTCGGCGGAGCAAGCGAAACCGGCGGCGCGACTGAAGTCTGTCCTCGCGCGCTGTCCAGTGACCAGGCGCCAACCAGGATGAGGCTGAGAGTCAACAGCGTCGTGCGTCTCATCGGCATCCTTCACATAGCTCTGGGTTGATCGATTGACAGCATGGCTCGTCGCACCACGCAATATTGAAGACTATCAGGACTCCCATGGCGGTCAAAGGCCGTAGCCCCCATGGACCGAAGCGTAATCCGTGCACGCGATGACAGCTTCGTTCGCCCGCAATCAAAGTCGCCAAAAAAGAGGAACGATGTTCCATGTGGGATGTTGAGTTGGTGATCCCCGAAATCGCCGGGATCGCCAAGTGCTCTCGCCGAGGGAGATCGACCCCAGGTGCGTTCCTCCCTCGTTGAGTTGTTCGCAACAGGTCTGGCCTGACGCGGCCCTGCCCTGTTGAAGGGAAGTGACCTGGCATCGCTCTTCAGTCGGCACGTTTGCTGACGCTGCTCCGCTAGCTGTGATTTATCGGTTCAGTTTCCCTTAATCAAGATTTTGGCAGGCAGCGCGCTATGAAGATGTTCAAGACCTTGCTCATAGCTGCCGTGATAGGCACCATCGGAGCCACTCAGGCGGCGGCTGAATGCGAGATCGCCGATGCCAGGCTTGAAGAGGCAATTCAGCAGAATCCACGGTTTCGCGGCCCGGCGAATAGTCAGTCCGTGCGCGATCTTCGCAGCCTGAGGGATGCCGCTTTGACGCTTCGGTCTTATGGACGTCATGAGGACTGCGAACGCCTTCTCGCCAACATACGGGAATTGATCGCTGGACCGCCCATGGGGTCTTTGGGCGACAACGATGAAGAAGAGGCCGACAAGCAGATTGCTGCAACTGAACCAAAAATCAGGCGCGGAGCATCCTCGGGCAACCGGAGCAAGAAAGATGCGAAACCGTTGATCAGGATCGACGAGCTGACACCCGGTTTGAGGACCGATGAAATGATTGGGGCGGAAGTCCGCAGTTCCGACGACAAGATTGTCGGCGAGGTCCGGAACATTGTTTTTGGCACCAAGGACGGGCGCGACTACGCCATTATCGCATCGGGTGGCTTTTTCACCACCGGAAAAGACAGCATCGTGGTGCCGATCCGATCTCTGAAGGTCACTCAGGATCGATCAAGTTTCTTTCTTCCGATCGTGAAGGACGTCATGAGGACGGTTCCGGTCATGCCGGATCAGGACTACAAATGGCTCGCGGATCCAGCTTGGCGCGCCCGGAACGACGCCTTGTTTGACAAGCGCTAGATTTTACTTGGTAGGTGTATAACTTGGCGTGACCTCCGGGTATTGCCGTGTTGACCAGTCCGTTGGACGCGGCGCAAGCTGGGCCACAATTCGTTGCGTTGCCTCGGGCGAAACACGCCAGCTCTGGGTCAATATCGCCTTCATAAAATATTCGCATTTACAGAAATTCGGTTTTATCGTATGTATCGCGCCATCCCGCCCGCCACAAGGGCGTTTCGCGATCGTCACGAGACGCGGGCAGGGATGCGGTGGCCGCGACGGCGTCGGCGCGCGAGGTTGGTTGCAGGGCGGACATCCCGTGAGCGCCGCCTGCGCGGTACGACACGGCGCTGACAGCGTTCTTGTTCGGCTTCGACGGCGAGCGCACGCCAGCCGTCGGGGATTGCGGGCGGGAATGTGCGCGGACGGAGAAGTCGTGTGGTCCTGACGCCCGG
>Ga0102590_1004351_pt1 | contig 12171 bp, 8 predicted proteins | sample AraplaMF_Col_mMF_FD_76859 | JGI IMG/M metagenome (GOLD analysis project Ga0102590, IMG submission 76859) | Arabidopsis root microbial communities from the University of North Carolina, USA - plate scrape MF_Col_mMF | ecosystem: Host-associated > Plants > Roots > Endosphere | place: USA...
CCCGGGCTCCTTCCGTATCTACCATACCGGGGTTGATCGAATTAACACGGATATTCCTGGGGCCAAGCTCTTTGGAAAGCACGCGTGTGATCGAATCAACCGCACTTTTGGTGGCCGTGTAAAGGGCACTGCCGGCAGGTTCCATGCTGGACGCGCCCGAACCGATGTTGATGATGCTGCCTCCCTTGTCTGAAAAATATTGCACGGCCGCTTTGGTGGCAAGCAATGGTCCCAGTACATTAATGCCGAACTGACGGTAGAATCCTTCTTCAGTCACATCCTCAATAGGTCCCCATTGATAAATGCCCGCATTATTGACCAGGATATCAACCGCACCAAACTGCTTTACCGTTTCGGTGAACAGGCGGTCAATATCATCCGTCTTTGACACATCGGCCTGCACTGCAATGGCCCGGCCGCCATGGCTCACAATTTCAGCTACAACGCGTTCGGCATCTTTTCCGGCCGATGCATAATTGACGATCACGGCAGCACCTTCTGCAGCCAGCTTTTTAGCTATGGCCGCGCCAATTCCTTTGGAAGCGCCGGTTACAACGGCTACTTTGTTTTCTAGTTTCTTCATATCTAATTGTACCAATTGGTCCACAAATATAGTAAATGCATTGTACCAATTGGTCTAAAATAAATAAAATAGGTTAATTGCCTGATCTTGTTGGTGTTTTAAACACCAGAGACCTTCTAAATAAGGCTTGCCGGGTTTCACGGAAACAGTTTGCCGGCAACCGGAAAATTTTGATCTTTACCAGGTGAATGAATTTGTCTCTTATTTACTTCAGTACGGCGAGTTAGATGACCGTCACATCAAACTGCTCACTGAGCAGGTGCAGGCCCTGCAATTAGCCAAAGGTGGTTTCTTTTCAACCGCTGGCAGGGTCGCTGATACGATCGGTTTTATTGTTTCGGGTGTGCTGCGGATATCCTATAAAAATACAGCCGGTGAGGATGTTACCCGTTTATTTCTTTCGGAAAACCAATTTGCGCTTGATATTGAAAGTTTCAGGACCGGGGCAAGATCACGTGTTGATTTTGAGGCCCTGACGGAATGTACTTTGCTGACCTTATCTAAAAAGGATTATGAAATGCTTCTTGTCAGCATCCCCCCGCTGGCCAATCTGTTCTCAAAGATCATGACTGCAGCTTTACTCAAAAAAATGCAGCTGGGGCGCCGTATGCTGGAACAGGATGCACAGGAACGATATTGGGCGTTCATGGATGAGCATCCGGGATTACTGAACCGTGTGCCACTCCTGCATGTAGCCTCCTATTTAGGAATTACACCATCTTCTCTGAGCCGTATAAGAAAAGGGCGCATTTGATTTCTCACCAAATGGCAATTTTTTTTGATGATCCTATAATGATCTTTGAAGAAAGATCTGTTATGAATAATACGCCTCTTATGAATGGCGCTGTGATTGGTGGTTCCGATTGGCGGAATGATCCTTTGAATCACTGGGCATTCCATCATGTGACCGGGTTTTTGAATTGTAAGAAGATCGCTCATCATCCGTCCGCATCACCTTTTTTGCCCGCTCATGAAGCTGAATTAGGAAAGTTAATGATCAATGCACCGGATGGACAGAAAAGCTCACTTGTTGATTTGCTTGCATTAACGTTAACAGATGGATTTGCGGTATTACACAAAGGGCATTTAGTGTATGAATTTTACAGCAATGGCATGACTCATGAAAGTGAGCATATATTGATGTCTGCCAGCAAATCTGTTACCGCGGTCATCGCAGGGATCCTGGAATCAAATGGCGTTTTAGATCCGGACGCTGCTATTGTGGATTATTTGCCGGAGCTTAAAGGCGGCTTTTATACCGCTGCACGGGTAAGGGATCTGCTGGACATGAGAACAGCTGCTCTCAACCAGGATCAGCTGGATGCATACGAAAAAGCAGTTGGTTGGGGTCCAGGAACCGGTCATTCTACCCAGGCAGGGCTCCACTCGTTCTTCAAAGGGCTTCAGATAGGAGATCAACCGCATGGTGGCGGATTTCGCTATATAAATCCTAATTCGGACCTATTAGGGTGGATCCTTGAAAGAGCTTCCGGTAAGTGCTTTGCTGATCTGGTCAGTGAATTGTTGTGGAAGCCAATGGAGGCAGAGCAGGATGCCTATATTAATGTGGATTGTTCAGGCGCTCCGCAGTGTACCCGGGGTGTTATTACCACAACGCGCGACTTTGGCCGGTTGGGGCATTTAATAGTAAATGACGGCGTACATAAAGGCAAACAGATCCTTTCGTCAGCCTGGCTTCGTAACCTGGGTGAAGGTGGCGATAAAATGGCCTGGCAAACCGGTGATTTTGCCCGGGGCTTTGGAGGGTTAGACATGTCATACCGCAATAATTTTTATGTTGTACACAATCAGCCGGGCTATATTTTCGCTATGGGCATATATGGCCAGAATTTGTTCATGGACCCTGTTCAACAGATCGTTGTTGCGAAGTTATCATCTCAAAATGCCCCGTTGGATGTTAATTCAATTCGTATTGCCCACCTGATCTTTGGCGAAATAAGGAATGCTTTAAGCAGATAGCCAAAACGTAAATTACCTGTGATGATTCCTCTATACCAGCTTCAAAGATGATACGCTGTTAATGGCGGATCCGTTTCCACAAAGGATTTAAATATAAATTAAGCAATTGCTGATATTATTTTATCTGTGAGAGAAATTTGCCTCCGGCAATATTATTTATTCTATAACTTCCTGTTACTGACCTATAAAACATAGGGCGGTGATATAAGTTACACGTTCATGATTCAGAAGAACCTATTACTGTCTTAGCATATCAACCAGAATAGTGCATTCACAGGCACTTTTTTTTGGCATAATAATGCAAACGATTGCATTTATAGGAACCAATATCAATTCACGTTAAAAAACCACATTATGAAAAAAACTTCAGAATGCTGTCCAACAGCAAAACATGAAGGTAGTTGCGGCTACCGCTTCGCATCACTTGATTCTCTGACAACTATCACCCAAAAAATTATCTTATGAAAGGAATAGTAAAAACAACCATTGCGGTCATACTAATCCTTTGTGCTGTATCTGCCCGGTCCTACGGGCAAAATAATACGGGCAGCGTGAACGGAATAGTAACAGACCAGGGAGGCACATCGCTTCCCGGCGCCACTGTTGAAGCTTCGGCAAACGGCAAACGTGTGAATATCGCCATCTCTGACAGCGCCGGAAACTTTGCGTTTAAAAATTTACCGGCAGGCAGCTACACCTTTAATGTGCACATGGTGGGCTATGATACAAGATCATTTACAGGATATAAAATTGTGCCGGGCCATAATGCAACGCTGTCGTTTACACTATCATCCTCAGTAAGTGAGCTGAGTAGCGTAGTGGTCATCGGGTATGGCACCCGGAAAAGGCAGGATGTTACCGGGGCTGTGGCCAAAGCAGACCTGCTGATACAAAAACAATCGCCTAATGCAAACGTGATGTCTTCACTGAGAGGTACGGTTCCGGGCCTCACTGTAGGCCAGGTTACCCGGGCCGGCAGTGACCCTACACTGATGGTGCGCGGCAGGAACTCTATCTCCGGCACCACCTCGCCGCTCATTGTAGTAGATGGACTTATCTATAGAGGAGCGCTCACTTCTATCAACCCTTCGGATATTGCCAGCATTGACCTTTTAAAAGACGCCAGCGCTGCCGCTGTATACGGCTCACAGGCTTCAAACGGGGTAGTGCTGATCACCACCAAAAGCGGAGCAAGCGGTATTGAGAAGCTCACCGTTGATTACAGCGGATCTTATTCCATACAGGAAATGACCAAGAAGAGCATGAGACCGGCCAGCGGCGCTCAATACATAGAGAAGCTGGGCGACTGGTACCTGTCTGAAAGCCGGGACCCCAACGACATGACGAAGATGAACCCCAACTGGGATCCTACAACCAAAATGCCGGGCATTGAGGGCGACAATTACAAGAACGGCGATGAAGCCAACTGGTGGAAGTTAATGACCAATTCCCGCCCCAGGATCCAGAACCATAACATCAGCCTGAGCGGACGTTCAAAGAAGATCCGGTTTTACCTGGGCTATGGCTATTTTGACCAGCTGAACCTTATTATGAATGATAATTACAGGCGGAACAGTGTACGGCTAAACGTAGAAGCCAAACCCGCCGATTGGCTGACAGTAGGCGCTCAAACGGGACTTTCCATCAATGATTACAGTGGTGTTTCGCCTACTTTTTCCGACATCATGCAGCTGAAGCCATACAACCTGCCCTTTGATCCGAAAACCGGTCAGATGCTGGAGTTTTATGCGCAAACAACTACACCCACTGCATTGGAAATACTCAAAAGGTCCAGGGATGTTGACCGGAACATGAACATCATAGGGAATTTTTTCGTTAGCGTGGACATTCCGTATGTGAAGGGGTTGAACTACCGTGTTAACTTCGGAAACAATTACATCTACACCAACCGGTTTAATTACAATGCGCCTACCGTTGAAGCTACCGCTTATAAAACCTATATGACGGATTATTTCCTGACACTGGATCACATTCTTACCTATAAGCGGGACTTCGGAAAACATGGGGTAGACCTGACCTTGCTGTATGGTGCAGAGAAGAATACGCACGATGGCACCAGCACCTCCGCCGGTGGTATCACCAATGGAGGATTGTCTTATAACAGGCTGGATGTGGGGGATCCTGCGCGGCTTACCACATCAAACGATCTGGCTATTCTGCCCTGGAAAGAAACGGCGCTTTACCAGATGGCCCGGCTGTCTTATTCGTTCGACAAAAAATATATCTTAACCGGTACTATGAGAAGGGATGGCTTTTCCGGCTTCTCCGCTCAGAACAAATGGGCCACCTTCCCGTCCATTGCTTTTGCATGGCGTTTAAAAGAAGAACAATTTCTTCAGCAGGTTGGCTTTATCGACGACCTGAAATTAAGACTGTCTTACGGGTCTACCGGCAACAGAACCGTGGGCCGGTATCAAACGCTTGCCCAGATGAGTGTTGGATTAGCGAACGGTTATTTGTACGGCAGCTCCGGTGGCGCACAGCTGGGTTCTTACTTAAACCAGCTGCCCAATTCCGGCCTGCGCTGGGAAACTACCCGCTCCTTTAATACCGGCGTGGACTTTTCATTTTTCAACAACCGGCTCTTTGGTTCGCTGGACCTGTATTTCTCCAATTCCGTAAACCTGCTGAACTCCAGGGCAACGCCTACCATCACCGGCTTTAACAGCTTCCTGATCAATATCGGGAAGATCCAGAACAGGGGACAGGAGCTGAACATCACCGGCATACCGGTAAGCAACAAAAACTTCAAGTGGGAAGTAACGGCTAATTTCTTCCGCAACCGGAACAAAGTGCTGGATATTGACGGTACTAAAAATGATCTGATCAATGGCGCAGATCCCATCTTAAGCTACTTTATCGGTCAGCCTTACGGCGTAGTGTACGACTACAAGATCACCGGTATGTACCAGCTGGGAGAAGAGGTGCCCGCCAGCCTTGCCGCACAGGGCTTCAAAGCCGGTCAATATAAAATTGAAGACAGGAACAAGGACGGCCAGATAACCCCGGAAGATAAACAGATCCTGGGCAAGCTGGATCCCTCTTACAGCGTGGGTATTTCCAACAGCTTTCAATACAAAGCATTCCAGTTAAAATTCTTCATCAATACCATTCAGGGTGGTAAGAACGGCTACCTGGGAGCGCCGGGCATTATGCTGTTGAATCCGGACAATATCCGGAATAATAACGGCTTTGTATACGACTACTGGACGCCTAACAATCCCAATGCCCGTTACAGGAGCATTGCTGCTTATGTAGCTACACTGGGTGAAAATTTCGGTCCTTATCAGGCCCGGAGCTTTATCCGCCTGCAGGACATTACCCTTACCTATATGCTGCCGGAAGGAATGCTGAGCCGCTTAAAAATAATAAAGGCAGCAAGCATATACGTGAATGCACAAAACCTTCTGACCATTACCAAATGGGATGGATGGGATCCCGAATCCAATCCTCCGGCCAGTCAGCGGTCCTCACTGGGATTGAGGATACCCGGTGGCCTGGGCCTGGACCAGAACGGTTACCCCGTGATGAAAAACTATTCACTCGGCGTAAATGTGACCTTTTAATGCTTTCACCTGTAAACTTTAAGAAATGAAAAAAAGAATCATCATATACCTGCTAAGCATCGGCGCAGTGTTATCTTCCTGCAGCAAGAGCTTTCTGGACGAAGATCCGCTATCTATCTACACACCGGACAATACGCTGCAAACAGCCATCCAGTATCAGCAGGCTACCAATAACCTGTACAACGGTGTCCGGAACATTTACATGGGCAATATAAACCTGGATACTTATTTCGGTTTGTATTATGCTACTGACTTTGCTTATAACGCCACCGACTATGATCCTGCTGCAAAGTTAAATGCCTATAAGGCCACCATGGTGCCCAGCTATCTTATTCCAACAGGTATCTGGACGGCCTATTACAAGATCATCACGAATGCTAACCTGATCATCAGCCGGTTAAATACCACCACTCAACTGAGCGATGCTGATAAGAATAGTTTCCTTGGCCAGGCATTGTTCTTTAGGGCTTATTGTTATAACGTACTGGCCAATTTGTACGGCGGGGTGCCTGTTGAATTGAATGAGCTTGCAGCTCCACGGTATGACTATGTACGATCCAGCCGGGCGGAGGTATACCAGCAATGTAAAAAAGATCTGCAGCAGGCTATCGGTTTGTTGTCAGATATTAACCAGGTGCCTGATGGTACGGTGAATAAACAGATCGCCAAACATGTGCTCACGGAAGTGCTCATCTCTTTAAAAGATTATGATGGCGCCATTGCAAGTGCATCAGAGGTGATCAACTTTCCGGGCTTATCGCTGATGACCAGCCGGTTTGGGAGAAGAGCCAGTTTACCGGGTGATGTTTACCGGGACCTGTTTGAATACAATAACCAGAACTACAGCACCGGCAACCATGAAGGGCTGCTGGTGATACAAACCACGCTGAACAACTCCGCATCCGTAGGCGATCAGACTGCCTGGGCAGTAGTTCCCAGTCTGACGGGTGTTAGAATTGTGGAATCCACCACTAAAACTAAAATGGCCATCCTGTACAACGCTAAGTTCGTGGACAGCGTTTCTTCAAATGGTATCGGCTGGATCCGTCCTACCAATCATTTCTTTTATGAGATCTGGACGCCGGGTGATATCCGCAATTCTTCCTATAATATCGTTCGGGATATCCGTATTTCGGGTGTACCGGCTAATTCTCCCGATTATGGTAAATGGTACGTAAAAGATGGTTACAAAGACAAAGTACAACCGGCAGACTTCAGGGATACCATCCGTAATTTTTACCCAGTGATCAGGAAGACGTCTCCATCAGCGGGTGATTTTGTATCAGCTGCCGGTCCGGCCATCCTCACTAATGTGACCAATCCGTTTGGCGGATTTTTGTTAAACGGTGCCTCCCGCTTGTTCATGCAGAAATATATGGCCCGTTTGGCAGAGACCTATCTGTTAAGAGCAGAAGCCTATATCGGGAAGGGACAAAAACAGCAGGCAGCGGATGATATTAATGTGCTGCGGCGCAGGGCGCAAACTACTGAGGCCAGTGCTGCAGAAATGAATATCGATTACATCCTGGATGAACGTTTGCGGGAATTGTACATGGAAGAGTTCCGGGCGGTAACCCTTACCCGGTTGGGACTGTTATATGACCGTGATAAAAAATACAATCCTAAGTCGGGTTTGACGATTGAGACATATCATAATCTCTGGCCGATACCTGCTACTGAGATCACGCAGAATACGGGTGCGGTGTTGGAGCAGAATGGGGGGTATTAAACAGTTTACAGTCATAGAAAGCTGCCGCTTGGAAAAGCGGCAGCTATGTCAGATTGCATTTAGGAACTATTACTGTGGATTGTATGCGGTCTCCACAATTTTTTATGGGTTTGAGATCTGCAGCACAGTGCGGCCTTCGATCTCACCCTTCTTCATTTCATCAAAAATGGTATTAATGTCTTCCAGCTTTGCGGCATGCACAGTAGCTTTTACTTTGCCTTCCACTGCAAAGGAAATAGCTTCCTGCATATCTTTACGGGTGCCAACAATAGAACCCCTTACAGTATAGCGGTTTAATACGGTTTCAAAAATAGGAAGGTCAAAGCTGCCAGGTGGCAGGCCGTTCAGGGAAATAGTACCTTTCCGGCGCAGTGCGGCAATACCCTGTTTAAAAGCAATAGGAGATACCGCTGTAACCAGTACGCCATGCATACCGCCGGTTTCCTTTTTTAATTTGATGCCGGGTTCTCCCTGTCTTGCATTTACAGTAATGTCGGCGCCTAGTTTTTTTGCCAGCGCCAGCTTATCATCGGATACGTCTATTGCTGCTACATGAAGCCCCATTGCTTTGGCATATTGCACGGCCAGGTGTCCCAGCCCACCGATACCTGAAATAGCCACCCATTCGCCCGGTTTGGTATCTGTTTCTTTTAATCCTTTATATACGGTTACCCCAGCACAAACGATCGGCGCTATTTCCAGGAAGTTAATTCCGGCCGGAAAGTGTGCCACATAACGCGCATCGGCTACTACGTATTCTGCATAACCACCGTCTACACTATAACCGCCGTTCTGCTGGCCTTCGCAAAGTGTTTCCCAGCCGGTAATGCAATAATCGCAACACCCGCAGGCGCTGTATAGCCAGGGTACGCCTACAATATCGCCTTCTTTTACATTTTTAACACCACGGCCCAGCGCTTCCACATATCCAATAGCTTCATGACCCGGTATCAGTGGCAGCTTGGGTTTTACCGGCCAGTCGCCCTCACAGGCATGCAGGTCTGTATGACAAACACCACAGGTTACAACACGTACCAGGATCTCGTTTTCGCCGGGTTCCTTTACCGGCACTTCCTCTATTTGTAAAGGCGCGCCGAAAGCGTGAATAACAGCGGCTTTCATTGTTTTAGGCAACATGGGTCATATATTTATAAGTGAATAATGGTGATACTTTCTTCGTTTAAAAGCATATGTAAAGGAACACAGGATTGCCGGTTTGGGGAATGATGGTTGTCAATAAACAGAATGACAGTTATCAGAAACAGGCCGGCTTAAATGGCCCTGCTTTCAATGTCCACATTAACATCATCCCTGGTAAATTTCTTCATCAATGACGACAATCATGCCTGTTGCTGCGGACTGTCATGCATACAAAGAGAGGTGAAGGCTATTTTAGCAGCAGTAATTAAAACTTATTTATGCGGCTTCATATACTTCTTACAGGCCTTATAACCGGCGTACTGGCCATACATGTTTTTTTTATGTGGATGGAAATATCTTCCTGTAACGCTATACAGGAAGAGCTGGCAGTGCCTGATAGCAGCCGGAAGCAGAAAATACCGGAAAAGCAATACAGCCCCGTAGCGCCGCAACTGATTCCCTTCAGCTGGATACTGCTTTATACAACCGGCAAACGAAATGCTACAACAGCAGCAAATGGAGGCCGCCCGCTGGCAGCAGGCAGATACGCTGCTGTTCATGAACTTGACATCAACTATAACCTAACAAAGCAAATGTATTGGGGACTATGTGACGGCGATACAAGCCGCAACTAATTTAATGTTGGATGCATTTAGAATGAAACGGTTAAAGATCATATTCTATTAATCAGCGACTGGCTTAAAGCAAATCATCTTCCACCTGTTCCAATATCATGCTCCACCAATTATTTTCGTCTTGAATAGCGGCCGCGTCATTTTGTTGAAAAAACTCCTTCATGGATCTGGACTCCTTTTTCTGATCAAATTTTTCCTTCTTAGGCGGTGGGGGAGCTGCGGCGGTTCTGTTCTTCATTTCCTGCAGGCGTTTCATCATCTCGTCACGGGAGTAGGAGGCAACAGGTGTGTCAGTGGCTGATTTGCGTTGCTGATATTGCTGATAGTATTGCAGAAAGGTTAAGAATGCGGGAAGATCAGCATTTATAAAGACAGGAGGTGTTTTTTCTTGTTCGTTAATGCTGTACACGGCGCCGGTACCTTCTTCCAATGCGATTGCATGCACATTTTCCCACTCATATCCGATCTGCCGGTACGTTTTTCTATTTACCGGAATTGCTTTTAGGTCGCCCTGCAGGTAAATGCCCAGTGCAATATCTTTTTGAGAGATTGGCAAACCTGTTTCCTGCAGCCAGGTTTTTGTTGTTTCTGGCAGCTGTATAGTGCGCAGCTGTGCGCCGGTAAATGTAATTGCTCCCTGCTTGTATAGATCCTGTAGTTGTTCCTTACTGATCATAATACATTATTTATAGCTAAAATTATTATGTCCACGGATCTTGCACAATTACTTTTCATGGCCACCCAAACATGCTAATGCCGTTTGGAAGGCCAACGATGCAATAGCTAACGCATCACTTCAAAAGCCCCAATAGCCCTCTGTGAGAGGAACCTGTTTCCATTATAATCCCTTTCAGGATGCCTTAACCGGGAACCTGCACCTGCCGCAGGACTATCATCCGGGATAGAATAATCCTCCCACAATAACGGATCTCTACCCGTTATACTATTATGCTCCACCACAGGCAGCTGCGGCTTCCACACAGGATCTCCGGTATGGAACCACAGGTTGTTGGAAAAGATGAAACTTCCAGGTACAGTGCCCGGGCCAATGCTGCATGCAAGCCGCATCTGACCATCAACATAAATAAGGTTATTACAAAAAACATTATCACTGCATTTTACAAAACGCATGGTGTCTTTATTTTCCTGCAATATGCGAATGACCCAGCGTGCGGGTTTGCAGATGGTGTTATTTACCACGGAGGACCGTGTGCAGCCTACAAATGCCACTGGCACTTCAGATCCTGTGAACACACAGCTTTGCACTTTTAGATCTGTTGCTTCATAATTCGCATCAGCAGGCCTGAAGAACGCTGTACCTGTGCTGCCGCCAAGATTAATAGCCCTGCTGCCTGCATTTTGAAACCTGCATGCTTCAATAAGAATATCGCTGCTGCCGCCCTTCATTTGTATGGCATTTGCACCCATGTTCTCAAAATGGCATTGCCGGATAATGCTTCTGTGGCAACCCACCATATCGATGCCACTGCCCCCTGTAGCGCCATTCAGAAAAGTACATTGTTGAACGATGAGATCATCCACACCGGACAGTTTCAACAGGTCATTGTTGCCATTGGCGGCCATGTCGCGAAAGATGCAGTGCTGCAGTACAATGTGGTGCGCAGGAGTGGAGTAGGAGCTGCCATCATCGAAATTGAGGCCATTACCTGTTTGCTTTGTAAACACAATCCCTTCGATGTGGAGGTAAGCAACATTGCTGCCCTGCCATGCAAAATTACCTCCTTCATATACCACTGCACCGCGTGTTTTTGCAATGATGTAGATCCATTTACCGGGCTTACCTTTCAGGCCTTGCAGCGATTGATTGCCGGGGTAGGAGCCGTTGTAGAGCAGGATCGTATCCCCCGGATGCGCCTCAGCCGCCGCTGCCGCAATATCCGCGTAACGCTGGCCATAACCTGTATGCAATACCGCTGCCGATAAAGGACCATGAACAAGCAATAAAAGGAGGAACAGGCGCATGGGGAGGTGTTAGAAGGGAAGACTTGCCGGCGAAGATACAAAAATAAGAGCAGCAATTTCTTAGCAGCAAGCTGCATACTTCGTAACACTGGATCTGCCTGGGTGTACCGGCTAAAAGGCAGGCTTCCATTGAGGCTGGACGGTCTCTCTTTCGCATGGGCGCTGAATTTCCTTTTGATGCTATGTGTGCTTGCTTTTACTGAAGCACTAAAAAGTCCGCTTGCTTCTTCTTATTATAATGAGAAGGGATGGGAATGGGGAGGAAGAATATACGAATCAATTGGAATAAATTTTTTCAGAAAATTATTAGTTTGGATTGGTTGGGAAAAACTGAATAAAAAATCCAACCCTGTAGAAAAAAATACCAAATCTTTGACGGATTTGCATTATCAAACTAGAAAATCTGAGAGACTGTTAATTTAACTGTGTAAAGTCCGTGTTTAGATAACTGCGCAAAGGTCAAAGTTTAAGATTACAACGCTGTTGGCCAAAAAGATTGATAAACTGTAAGAGCATAATGGGCCAGTCTCGCTG
>Ga0102590_1004352_pt1 | contig 12160 bp, 13 predicted proteins | sample AraplaMF_Col_mMF_FD_76859 | JGI IMG/M metagenome (GOLD analysis project Ga0102590, IMG submission 76859) | Arabidopsis root microbial communities from the University of North Carolina, USA - plate scrape MF_Col_mMF | ecosystem: Host-associated > Plants > Roots > Endosphere | place: USA...
TCTTAGACTCGCTGGGTCTTAGGACCGAGCAGATACTTGGCAAGCCAATCGACTATGACCCAGAGCACCACATCTACAGCTATGATTCCAAGCGCGTTGAACAGGCGGCTGAGTTTGTCGGTATAGCAAGAGGCCAGCTTACCGCTATCGATGCGGATCACGCCAAGTTCATGGATGCTTCAGGGGTCAAGAAGCGCACACGGGATGATGATGTGAGGTCCATAGAGCTCCTCAAGACGTGGTGCACTCAGGCTAAAATTCAGCCGTACCTTCAGAACATCACCAAGAAGGTGGCGGTGAAGTTCTGCGATGAGGTCACGACAATAAAGCCGGACCTCTCGCCCGTCACGTTGAACAAGATCATAAGCCGCCTCTCGGTTTACTGGACGTGGTTGGAAAGCCGTGGCGCTGTGGACGACAACGTTTGGCAAGGCAGGCGCTTCAAGGAACCTGCAGAGACCACCGAGACTAAAGAGCGGCCCTTCACCGATGATGAGATTAAAGCGCTCCTTACAGGGCCAGCCACTCAGGAGATGCTCGACGTCATGCTGATGGGCGCTCTCACAGGTGCGAGACTCGACGCCATAGTCTGCCTAAAGGTCAAGGACTGTAGGACGGATGGGGTCTTTGTATTCAAGCCTCAGAAGAAAGAGCCTGGTCAGCGACTTTGCCCAATTCACCCCGGCCTGAAAGAGCTCGTAGAGCGACGGACCAAAGGTAAGGAACCGGAGGATGAGTTCTTTCCCGAATGGCCGTACCCAGCAAAGGAAGACTCCTTACGTGAGAAGTCCTTCAAGACCTCCAACCACTTCACCGAATACCGCAGGAGCGTTGGCGTTGACGACGTTGTAGGGAAGCGCAGGAGGAGCCGAGTGAACTACCACTCATTCCGCCGCTGGTTCATCACGAAGGCCGAGCAGGCAGACCAGCCGGAGCACCTGATTGCCGCAGTCGTCGGGCACAAACGCAAGGGCATTACATTGGGCATTTACTCTGCGGGGCCGCTCATTGCTCAAGCCCGCCGCGTAGTCGAAGCCGTACAGCTCCCAAAACTGGATAGTTAGAGGAATGCGCAGATGCCTTGGTGGATTGAACTGCCTGCTTACCTTCTCGCTAGCCTCTCGCTGGCTTGGGCCATTGCCGGGGTCTTCTCCCTGCCACGTGTGGCGGACATCTGGGATCGGCATATACGGCTGACATCGTTGAGCAGGTTGTCCAGCGAGATGCCCGAGACTCCAGAGGCTGCCCCTGACACCTGCACCTCAGCTTTCGCTTGGGCTTCCTCAAGGTTCTGCTGGGTCTGCTTCTGGCGTAAGGCGTCCTGTTCCTGCATCTCGCGCTGTGTGATTTGCGTCTGCTGGTCTTTCCACGCCTGCACCGAGGCTTTCTCGTTGGCCTTGGCCTCTTGGTTCCCAGCGGAGTATTGGGCAACCGACTGGGCTACCCCGACGCCCATGCTGAGTAGGCCGACTACTGCGGGAGGGACACACATGCTCCACCTCCCTTGGTGTGAAATGCAGAGGGCTCGGCCTTGTCGGTGAAGCTGAAATCCTCCTGCCTCTCAAAGCCCATGGCCTCCAGCCATTCGATGCTAACGCGGTCCGATATCGTTGTGCAGGCAAGCAGGGTGCCGTGGAGCTCCTGCATGAGGTCAACTTCCTCGGGCCATTCATCAGCGAAAGTTTTGAGGCTTGGCTCTGCCTCTTCTGCTGCGATGAGCCATATGGTGGCCCAGCCGCTGAACGGAGTGATACCCCAAAGGCAGATGCATCCGCCGCTGTCATTGAGGAGAGCCCTGAAGTAGCCAGGTGACAGCGCTGAGAGTTGCTGGAGGCTATCTCCGATCGATTGGCCGGTGCTTGATATCCAGCCTTTGGCATTGGGTTGGCGGAGAGGTTTGGCGAGAAGCTGGGCGATATGGGTTGGCTGGGCGTCTACGATACGTGGCATGGTGGTGACGGCCTCGGCTTGTGAGTTGAGGGCATTGCGTTGTCCTTGTTGGTGGGCATGAGGTTATGGCTCGGCGGGTTGGCCAAGTGGACACAGGTGATTGGGTTAGACGATATCGATGTGGTCTCTGAGATGCGGTGGTGCGCTATCTCGTAAGTAATAGCGGCGCTTTAAGTGCTGAGACGGTGGGTTGAGGAGCTGCCCTCCAACGGCGGAGGCCCATAGTCAGCCGTAAGCATACGTGACGGAGACCTTCAAGCGCCAGGCGGATAGCCTGAAAATCCATGATGTCCTTCCAATACGCTGGGATTGACCTGCGGTTGTCCCGCAAGCTTGCTCCGCACGGCTTCTCTTTCCGATACTAAGGGAATGCTTTTCAGGCCCTCAGCTCCCTCCACGACATTGCCCAAAGGTCTCTCCGCGTGTACGAGCGGTGCAGCATTTCTGTAAGCGCCCAATTCGCCGCACCTTTTCATTGAAAATCGAATGGCCGATCCTGTGTCCACAATGGAGACTGTGGACATAATGACATCGGATACCTTGAAAGGCTCAGGGCCGCTTCGTGTTGTGGAGGTTCTTGCCAACGGGAAGCGACGGTTCGATCCTGTCGACAAAGACCGGCTGATCGACACTGCGATGAAGCCTGGCGTATCGGTTGCCCGCCTAGCGCTGACCCACGGCGTCAACGCCAATCTGTTACGCAACTGGGTGAAGCTTCGCCGAGATGGGCAGGCCCCGGGTGGTTTGCCGGTTGTTGCAGCGCAGGAAGTGCCGGCCTTCGTTCCGGTGGCTGCAGCGTCGCCGATTGTGCGGCATCCGGACATGCCGGCTCGGCCATCATCGGCAGGAACCCGGCTTACGGCGTCTCTGCCGAATGGTGTGCGGCTTGAGCTTGAAGATCCTGATCAGCATACCCTGTCCTTGGTGATCGACGTTCTGGGGCGTTGCAATGTTCCGGCTGGCTGATGATCTTCGTGTTTATCTTCACCGGGACCCGATCGACTTTCGTGCGGGGATCAATAGCCTGGCGATCCTGGTTGAGCAGTCGATGGGTCTGAGCCCGTTCGAGCGAGCTGTCTTCGTCTTTTGCAATCGCCGGCGCACCCGAATGAAACTCCTATTCTTCGAGCGGTCAGGGTTCGTGCTTATATTAAAGGCCTTGTCCGAAGACCGGTTTCGCTGGCCCCGCCGCGAGGCGCCGGTCGTGACGCTCGATACCGAACAGTTGCGTTGGCTGCTTGACGGCATCGATCTCGACGCGATGGTGCGCCATCCTGTTCGGCAATATGAGATTGTCGGCTGAAAGCTGTTGACGGAGCGTGGCGGCTCAGATTCAAAGCTACGATGACACGAGCCGGCACCCCGACCGTTGCGGAACTGATGGCGCTTCTGGCGGCGAATGCTGCCGAGAACGCTGCGCTGCGGGCTGAGAGAGACGCCCTTGAGCAGCGTGTCTTCAAGCTTGAGGAAGAACTGGCGCTTGCACAACTGCATCGTTTTGCGCCGCGCAGCGAAAAGCATATGGATCGCGTCTTCAATGAAGCCGAGAACGCCGCTCTTGAGGCGGATGCTGATGAGGGCTTGGCCGATTGTGAAGAGACAGACGCCACGGAGCTTCCCAAGACGGGATTGCCAGAGGTGGAAACGCCCGAAGGCCGCAAGCGCGGGCGTAAACCTCTTCCGGCAAATTTGCCACGCCAACGCGTTGAATATGACCTTGCCGACGATCAGAAGACCTGCCCGTGCTGCCGCCATCCGTTGCATCGCATGGGCGAACTCGTCACCGAGCAGCTTCATATCGAGGTGAAGGCCACGGTGCTGCAGAATGCTCGGGCCAAGTACGCTTGCCGCAACTGCGAGCGCACCGATATCCGTACGCCCGTTATCATCGCGCCGATGCCAGCACAGCCCTTGCCGGGCAGTATTGCCACGGCCTCGACACTGGCCTTCGCGCTCGTTCACAAATATGTCGATGGCACACCACTCTATCGTCTCGCACAGGCGTTCGAGCGCGCCGGCGTCCCTGTGAGCCGTGGCGCTCTTGGCCATTGGGTGATCAGATCCAGCGAGAAGCACCTCGTTCGCATCTACGATGCTCTGAAGCAGCGGCTCTTGTCGCAGAGCGTCATTCACGGTGACGAGACCACGGTGCAGGTGCTGAAGGAAAAAGACAGGAAGGCAACCGACGAGTCCTACATCTGGGCCTATCGCAGCGGGCAGGACAGCCTAGAGCCGGTTGTGCTGCTCGAATATCAGCCCGGTCGCGGGCAGGTGCATCCGCAGACTTTCCTTGGTGACTATCGCGGCATCCTGATGAGCGACGGCTATCAGGCTTGGCGAACCCTGAAGGGCGCAACGCATGTCGGGTGTATGGCTCACGCCAGGCGACGCTTCGTCAACGCCTTCAAGGCCGGGAAGAAACAAAGCGGGCCGCCCGCGCAGGCATTGAAGTTCTTCGACCAGCTCTATCGGATTGAAAGGCAGGTGCGGGACGAAAAGCCAGATGACGGCGAAACGCAGGCCGATTGCATCCGGCGCTTGCGCCAGAAGCATAGCGTTCCAGTCCTTGATGCCCTGAAGGAGTGGCTCGACAATATGGCCCCCAAGGTCGTGCCCGACACCAAGCTCGGCGATGCGATCTCCTATACGCGCAACCAATGGCAATATCTGACGCGCTACACCGAAGACGGCAGGATGCCGATCGACAACAATTTACTCGAACGCGATATCAGAGTTTTTGCCACCGGCAGGAAATCGTGGCTATTCAGCGACACCACTGACGGAGCCAAGGCAAGCGCCGTCACCTACAGCCTTATGCTGACCTGTCGCGCCTGTGGCGTCGAGCCATTCGCCTGGTTGCGACACATCTTCACTGAACTGCCGCAGCGTCTCGACGGCGCGGATATCGACGATCTGCTCCCGTTTAACTTCGCCAAATCCATTGCCGAGTAAACCGCCGCGGGCGCCATAATCTACTGCGTCAACGCGCAGCGAATTGAGCGCTTACGCATTTCTAGCCACACGAGCAGTCTACGGGAGGCCGGCTTGTACGATACCTTTGACATTTCAACGAGCGTTACCCGCAGCGAGGACGAGGAGGTCTTAAACTTCAAGGTCACCTGCAAGCCATTCAACGAAGAAGAGCAGCGCACGATTGACGCCCCGGTGGCCGAGCTAAAGGGTTACGTGCATGACTGCCTCTCAATGCCAGGAGCTGAAGCGTTCCATCTCTATGACGCACGAAGTGGCCATTGTCTGGAAGCTCTCACCATCATGCAGAAAAGCCGCTCGATGATTAAGCGGCAGTTGCCCCGCCTAGACTTCGACTTTCTGGAGCGGGTTATTCTCCTTGAGCGGGCTTGGGTTGATCCGTCCTTCCGGGGCAAAGGGCTGGCCCTCCGGCTCATGCGCGAGGCACAGCACCTTTTTGCCCGCCCGCACGCATTCGCCATCTTGAAGGCCCACCCGGATCGCGCCGAGGAGGGCGAGAAGATCACGGACGCCCAGTGCAACCGCCTTGCCGAATACTACGGGTCTGACACGCAGCTCGGCTTCAAGGCACTCTCGAAGAAGGCGAAGCCGGGCTGGATGGTCGCCCAGTGGGAAGCACCTACACGAGAAAGCCACAAAGACCAACAATTCTGGTCTCTGGATGATGAGGCTCTGGGTGCTGATTGAAAGCAAAAAGCCCGCCGATGGTTTGACCCAAAGGCGAGCTTCTCTTTTCGGTAATGTGGGAATGCTTTTTGCGGACTCTATGCGTCCGCGTTCTGCTCGGCCCCAGCGGTTCCCAATGCACGGTAGACGGTGGCCTTGCTCAGTCCGGTGGACTTCATGATGTCCTTGATGAGGAGCCCCTCAGCCCGCATACGGCGGATTTCAGAGACCACATCCTCCGTTGCCTGTGGCTTCCTGCCGAACTTGGTGCCGTCCGCTTTGGCCCTCGCTATACCGTCCATCTGGCGCTCCGAGCGGATAGCCGTTTCAAACTCTGCGAAGACAGCGAGCATCTGCAACATGGCACGGCCTGCGGGTGAGCTGGTGTCTATACTCTGGTCCAGCACACGGAGCTCAACGCCCTTTGCCTTCAGTTCGTTGACGATGTTGAGGAGGTCCGTGGCAGAGCGAGCCAGGCGGTCAATCTTGGTGATTACGAAGGTGTCACCCTTCCGCGCAAACCGGAGGGCATCCTTGAGGGCGGGCCTATTGCTATCAACGCCGGAGCGCTTCTCCTCAAACACGTGGTCTAGCTCAACGCCAGCAGCTAGTACCTTATCGCGCTGGACCTCCAGGCTCTGCCCTACGGTGGATACACGGATGTAAGCAACCATCGCCATGTCTCAAAATCCTTTAGATGTTTCGATGCCATCTTTATGAGACGCGTTTTGAGACTCGTCAAGAGACCATCTCGCAAACTATACATTATGAGACGCATTGAGGGGTGGCCTTTGCCTTCTCCTCTTCACTAGGGAGGGAATTAGCTTTCCGGAAGGCGGGGCATCGAGCCAGATGCTGAGGCCGGGCGACGAGCTCCCTGCTTGGTGCACCTTTTCGAAGTGGAGAGCCAGGTGCTGCGATTGAGGATTGACGCAGAAGCCCCTATGGGATGAGCAGCACGGGAGAGACGGTATGGACTGGGGGCAGTTGCTTACGGGACTGGTTGGCGCTGGCATTGGGACAGCCATCGTGGAGGCCACGGTGACGCTTTATGGCTCATTCAAGACCAACCGAGGCTACGCAAAGTTCCTAGCGTTCCGCATTGCCGTGCAGCTCGAAGAGTTTGCTCAGAGCTGTAGCAATCGCCTTGATGAGATCAGCAACAACATGTCCTCAAGCGGGGCAATGGGCAGCCTGTATGACCGGCTCCCTGCATTCCCCGCATACCCCGAGGATGCAGAAGGTTGGCGCAACGTCTCCCCCGAGGTCATGCATTTGGCCTACCAAGTGAGGGTGAAGTACGACTCAGCTCAGGAGGGGCTCCGCTTTGTCAGCCACGAGTTTGGCTTTGACGAAGCTGCGTTAGAGTGCGCCACCTACTGTGCCAACGTGGGTCTGGAAGCTGCGAGAGTGGCTAGGGGTATCCGGCAGCAATACGGCTTCCCGGCACTGGGCGCTCAGCTTGAAGAAAAGCTGGAGGCCAGCTCCTCGTAGACCGCAGGGTGGAGGAGGTCTAGCCGTCTGCTGAGTGGGTCCCATGGAGGGGCCACCGGGGGGAAAGCCCGCAGCCGCTGCCACGTGATTACCTCTGAGATGTGTGACCCCTATTTTAGTCTGGGCTGGCGAGTGGCGGCTCCCACAGGATTGGTTCACCTCCGGGCACATTTAGCAGGCTTGATGGTAACCAGAAGCTGCGATGCCGTCGCCCTCCACGTAGAATCGTGATGTGGCCACCTTCGTTTTGAAGAGACACGGAGCCTTTCCCGCCATGGGTCTCGTAGCACCACGAGTTGATGAGGCGGAGATTATCGGCGTCGAGAAACAAATGCAGCGCCTCAATGTCGGCCTTGAGCTGCGCGATTCCCTCAATGGCCTCCTCAATGAAGTCGCGAAGGCGAAACAAATCGATGTCCACCTGTTCGCAAATCCAAAGGATGGCGTCGTCTTCCGTCTTCCAGTCTATGTGCGATAGGGCGGCTGTAAGGTTCGACAAGTTGGATTCCACGGAGATCGGCCCCCGCGATCCACCACGTAGTATCGACGCGCCCTGAACTGGTGCGGAGCCGAACGCACGCTCCACGGTCTTCAAGCCCTCGGGGGTCTCTGCCTCTGCGTCCCCTATTTGTTGCTGAACTTTGAGGAAGCCACCATCACGCGTTGTCCTGTGTATATCTCGACAAACGCCGACACGGAGACCTACACGAATTGCCCTCAGAACCTTGTCGAGGTCGCGTGCTGACTGCTTCAGTTTCCCCCAGTACGCTACGAGCTCGGAGGGCAACCGCCAGTTAGCCTCTACGAACTCTTCCGCACGTCGCCTTCTCTCCGCATTCGTGTTTCTGGTAAGCGCCTTCCTGAGGGTTCCCTCTGTGAAGAAACCGTGGCCGCAGCAGTGCCCAACCGCATACAGTGCTTTTGACTCGCTAGACCACAGCAGGTGACCCTTCACGTACTTGGCCTTGATGGGACTACAGATGGGGCACGGGGCGAGACCATCTCTTGTCAGGACATGGCGCGGAATGACGAAATCTTGGAGGAGGACCTCGATGCTATCCTTAGGCGGCTTCTCGTGCGTTATGAAGGGGCAGGTGTGCGGAAGGCCGCTGCGAATGTGCTCTAAGAAAATGGACTTTAGATACTCAGGCTTTTCATCAAAAACGCGTCTGACATTTGGGACCATGCCTTGTCCTTCGCCGCTAGGCCGACGACTCGCGCCGGTTGATGGAATCACTCCCTACACGCATAATACCACACATGATGCGTTCCGAAACAATAAGGCGGACATAGTGGGAACAAACGCAAACGTTTGGCCAACCGGCAGAACAAAGGGAGGTCTCATACGCTAGCGTCGGCCCGACGGTACGCGAAGAAGCTGTCTCTAGTCGGCAGGTGAACTCGAAGCTGGCACAGAGGGTGCCCCGAAGAGCAGAGGCGGTGCATTGGGGTCATCTATCAGGAGGTGCCCACAGACCATGAAGCCAGCCCCGGAAATGTCTACCTCGAAGGTTTCCAGCAGGCCCCGTATCTTCTCGTCAAACTCATCGAGCCGCTCAAAGCGCTCCTCAAGGTCTTTCGGGGAGATGGGCGTGTTGGACGCATGCAGGATAGACCCACAGTAATTGTAGATGCTGATTGCCTCAGCCTTTGTCAGATGAGAGCGGGGTGAAGGCACGATGATGCCCTCAATGCCCGGCTCGTCGCTTGCCTCGATGTCCACGGCTGCGGGAAAGCAGTTGGAATTAAGGCGCTCAAGGTGGCGCATCAGCCGCTCAGCGTTCCATTCCCTCCGCATCTTGGCGGACAACTCAATGCCTGCCCGGTCGTGGGCACATAGCGCTAGCAACATGAGTTCTTCGATTATTTTACGTACGTCCAGAAACGCATGGTCTGCCACAAGGATTGTGTCCGCCGAGACCTGTCTTCCGTTCATAAGCTTGAGCGCAGTATTGAGAGACAGCACGCGCTTCTTGATAAGGAACAGGTGCTGAGTCGCTAGACCCATCGCGTCGGGCGTCTCTAAGACGTGATTCGATAGGCTAGAACTCTTCAACGCCTTGGGACTTTCCGTGGGACTTTCTTTGGGACTTGCCTCTGGGGGGCTATCCGTAATATGCTGTAAAGGCTAATCTTTTAGAAAGAAATGGAATTTGGTGGAGCTAAGCGGGATCGAACCGCTGACCTCTTGCATGCCATGCAAGCGCTCTCCCAGCTGAGCTATAGCCCCATCAAGGCGGTCCGGCGAGCCGGTCCTGGGATGCTTCGCGAAGGCTTGCCTCGCGGAGTGGCGGCTTATTACTTCCGGTTTTTGGAGATAGCAAGCCAAAAAAATCGGCCCGGCGAAATTTTCTCGTCCGGGCCGAGACTTAATCCGATCAGACTTCGTCTTCGTCGCCGGTGACGCCGATGATGTCGCTCATGTCGTCATCGTCGTCGTCTTCGTCGGCTTCCAGGAAGGTGTCGTCGTCGTCGCCTTCGATTTCGACGTCGTCGTCGCCCATATCAGGAATGTCGTCGCCGGATGCGCCTTCATCGGCGTCCTCGAGCGAAACCATTTCGACTTCCGTGTTTTCCGTATCGACTTCCGCCACTTCCTCTTCATCCTGGGCTTCGGCCGCTGCGGCAGCGGAGGTTTCCTCGAAGAAGGAGAGGGGATAGGACTTGCCTGTATAAGGAGAAACAATCGGATCCCGGTTCAGGTCGTAGAACTTCTTGCCGGTTTCCGGATCGGTACGCTTCGTTCCAAGTTCAGCTTTCGCCACTGTAAGCCTCGTGAGAATGGCCGAATCAAGATTCGGCAAATGCCGTGAAAACCGGCGTTCTATTCGGAATTTATAAGCCGGTCCCCATAATCGTTGCAGCACGGCATGTCAAAGCCAAACTTCACGCATCGCTCATGCGCGACGGATGACCGGCGCCGCCGTTTGTGGTACTGAGCCGGCGATTGTTCATTTGCAGGGCAGATCGGCATGTCGCCGGCTGCCGGAATGGGTGCGAGACAATGTACCAGCCGCCGCATTTTCGTGAGGAAGACCTGAGCGTCCAGCACGCCTTGATCCGGGCGCATCCGCTCGGCTTGCTGATCACTGCGGGTGCCTCGGGCCTGATGGCGAATTCGATTCCTTTCCATCTGGATGCCGCGGCCTCCCAGAAGGGTACGCTGCGCCTTCACCTCGCCAAGGCCAATCCGCAGTGGCGCGATATCGAGGCCGGCGCCGACGTGCTGGCCGTCTTCCAGGGCGCCGATGCCTACATCACGCCATCCTGGTACCAGACGAAACAGGAGACCGGCAAAGTCGTGCCGACCTGGAACTACGCGATCGTGCAGGTGAGGGGCAAGGCACGTGTCATCGACGACGCGGCCTGGCTGCTTCAGCAGATCAACGCGATCACGACGCAACAGGAAGGGCCACGCGCTAGGCCCTGGGCAGTCGGCGATGCGCCGGATGATTTCATCCGCGCGCAGATGAAGGGCATCATCGGCGTCGAAATCGAGATTGCCGCGATCGAAGGGAAGTGGAAGGTAAGCCAGAACCGACCGGTTGCCGATCGCGAGGGCGTTGCTGCTGGCCTCGGCGAAGACGCCGGGCAGGCGGATATGGTCGATCTCGTCCGCCGCTACGGCGGACTGGCGGAAAAATGAACGGACAGATGACCTCAAGACACTTTACCATTGCCATCGATGGACCGGCGGCCGCCGGCAAGGGAACACTTTCGCGCCGCATCGCGGAGACCTACGGATTTCATCATCTCGATACGGGCCTCACTTATCGCGCCACCGCAAAGGCCTTGCTCGACGCTGGCCTGACGCTCGACGATGAGGCGGTGGCGGAAAAGATGGCTCGCGAGGTTGAATTGGCCGGTCTCGATCGCGATATACTCTCGAAACACGAGATCGGCGAGGCGGCCTCGAAGATCGCGGTTATGGCCGCAGTGCGGCGTGCACTGGTGGAGGCGCAGCGGCGGTTTTCGGAAAAGGCGCCGGGAACGGTGCTCGACGGCCGCGATATCGGCACCGTTGTCTGCCCGGCTGCGCCGGTGAAGCTCTATGTAACGGCACGTCCCGAGGTTCGGGCGAAGCGCCGCTATGACGAAATAACAGGCAAGGGAGGAATTGCCGATTTCGATGCCATTTTCGAGGACGTCAAGCGCCGCGACGAACGCGACATGGGACGGGCCGACAGCCCTTTGAAACCAGCCGAAGACGCGCACTTGCTTGATACGTCGGAAATGAGTATAGAGGCCGCGTTTCAAGCTGCGAAATCGATCATCGATGCAGCGTTGAGCCGAAATACCTAATTCGAGCGATTTGCCCAAGCTTTGCCTGGGTCGCTTTCGAAGACTAAGCCTGAAATTCCGTCCAAGCGCCGGATTGCTTCCCGACAGGAAGCGGACTGGGTTCAGGCCCGTTCAACACGAACCAACCGGCGCATACGTATCCGGATTCGGATATGCAGGAGATTACATGTCAGTAGCTACTCCCTCTCGCGAAGATTTCGCGGCCCTTCTCGAAGAGTCCTTTGCCAAGCACGACCTGGCTGAAGGCTATGTCACCAAGGGCATCGTAACGGCAATCGAGAAGGACTCTGCCGTTGTCGACGTCGGCCTCAAGGTCGAAGGTCGCATCCTACTCAAGGAATTCGGCGCCAAGGCCAAGGACGGCTCGCTCAAGGTCGGCGACGAAGTCGAAGTTTACGTTGAGCGCATCGAAAACGCTCTCGGCGAAGCTGTTCTGTCGCGCGAGAAGGCTCGCCGCGAAGAAAGCTGGATCAAGCTCGAAGCCAAGTTCGAAGCCGGTGAGCGCGTTGAAGGCGTTATCTTCAACCAGGTCAAGGGCGGCTTCACGGTTGACCTCGACGGCGCGATCGCCTTCCTGCCGCGTTCGCAGGTCGACATCCGTCCGATCCGCGACGTCACCCCGCTGATGCACAACCCGCAGCCCTTCGAAATCCTCAAGATGGACAAGCGCCGCGGCAACATCGTCGTATCGCGTCGTACGGTTTTGGAAGAATCCCGTGCCGAGCAGCGTTCTGAAATCGTTCAGAACCTCGAAGAA
>Ga0102590_1004354_pt1 | contig 12157 bp, 9 predicted proteins | sample AraplaMF_Col_mMF_FD_76859 | JGI IMG/M metagenome (GOLD analysis project Ga0102590, IMG submission 76859) | Arabidopsis root microbial communities from the University of North Carolina, USA - plate scrape MF_Col_mMF | ecosystem: Host-associated > Plants > Roots > Endosphere | place: USA...
CAGCGCATAATCAGGGATCACGCCGACCCGCTCCCAGCCAAACCGTGGATAGATCGCCTCGGCTTCGCTTCCGGTTGCCGTGTCGAGCACCAGAAGCGTCTTGCCGCGCGCGGCAGCTTCACGTTCCGCGGCATCCATCAGCAGACGCGCCAACCCCTTGCCCCGGGTGGAGCGATGCACCAGCAGCTTCTTCAGATCGCCGCGATGCGGCTGGTTCGGCATCTGCGCCGCACCGACCTGGACCGTGCCGACGGCCCTGCCTTCGATCTCGGCCACAAGGAGCAGCGTCGCGCCTGCGGCAACGGCATCTGCAACACCCTGCCAATAGGGCTCGGCATCGGCGTTCGTGTAGGGCTGCATGAAGCCGACAGAGGCACCGCCGTTGACGCAGTCGGTCAGCACCTCGCAAAGGTCGGGGATCGCCGCGCGGGCCATTGCCGCGTCAAGAAGGCGGATCGTTGCTGTCATCACTTTTCTCCAATGAATGAATTAGCGCCCGCGCCGGTCGAGCACGACGCAATAGCGGGCGGGAATGTTGCCGGGGTTATGAAAAACATGGCCTTCGCCGACCGGCATGAACAGACAGTCGCCGGGCAGAAGGCGATACACGCTATCGCCCGTTGTCATTTCCATCTCGCCATCGAACAGCCAGACATGCTGGGTCATGCCGCTGCTTGCCGCATGCGGAGGGAAACTGACGCGGCTGCCAGGCGGGAATTCGACGTCGACGATGTCGACATCGGAAGCGGTGCCAGGCGGCGAGACGGAGCGTCTGACGTAGCCCGTCTCCGGATCCCGCCAGACTTGCTGATCCTTCCGGCGCGACAACGGCGAGACTTCGCCTTCTTCCGCGAAGAAGGCGGAAAGCGACAAGTCGAGTGCTGCACAGACCCTCGCGAGCAGCGAGGCAGTCGGACTCGCCTCGCCGCGCTCGATCCGTGAGATCATGGCGCGGCTGACGCCGGAGGCATTGGCAAGGTCGTCCAACGTTAAGTTCTTCTGCACCCGGAGCTTGCGGATGCGAATGCCGATCGCCGTTTCGAGTTCCTGTTCCATCATCAGATCCGATTTTCTACTATAATAGAAATGCATAGTCTGATGATGGAATCAAGAGTTATGTTTCCAGCTGAGAAACAGCCGCTTATCGTAAACGAACTCCTGCTTTTCCGCTTTGCGGCAAGGGGCAGCGCTGCTATATGGCGCGCATGAGCACCAATTCGACGACTCCGCTTTCCCATATCCGCAATTTCTCGATCGTGGCCCACATCGACCACGGTAAATCGACGCTTGCCGACCGCCTGATCCAATCGACCGGGGGCCTGGCGGAGCGCGAGATGTCCGAGCAGGTGCTTGACAACATGGATATCGAGCGCGAGCGCGGCATCACCATCAAGGCCCAGACTGTGCGCCTGCACTACAAGGCGAAGGATGGCGAGACCTATATCCTCAACCTGATCGACACGCCCGGCCACGTCGACTTCGCCTACGAAGTCTCGCGCTCGCTCTCGGCCTGCGAAGGTTCGCTGCTGGTCGTCGACGCGTCGCAGGGCGTCGAAGCCCAGACGCTTGCCAATGTCTACCAGGCGATCGACAACAATCATGAGCTGGTCACCGTCCTCAACAAGATCGACCTGCCTGCGGCCGAACCCGACCGTATCAAGGAACAGATCGAGGAAGTGATCGGCATTGACGCTTCGGAAGCCGTGCTGATCTCGGCAAAGACCGGTCTCGGCATCCCTGATGTCCTCGAGGCCATCGTCCAGAAGCTGCCGGCGCCAAAGAGCCCGGGTGGCGAAAAGGCGCCGCTGAAAGCGCTGCTCGTCGACAGCTGGTACGACACCTATCTCGGCGTCATGGTTCTCGTCCGCGTCATCGACGGCGTGCTGACCAAGGGACAGACGATCCGCATGATGGGCACGGATGCCAAGTACCAGGTGGAGCGCATCGGCGTGCTGACGCCGAAGATGGTCAATGTCGATAGCCTCGGTCCTGGCGAGATTGGCTTCATCACTGCTTCGATCAAAGAGGTGGCCGATACCCGCGTCGGCGACACGATCACCGAAGACAAGCGCCCGACCGCCGAAGCCCTGCCGGGCTTCAAACCGGCCCAGCCTGTCGTCTTCTGCGGCCTCTTCCCGGTCGATGCTGCCGATTTCGAAGATCTGCGCGCGGCGATGGGCAAGCTTCGCCTCAACGACGCCTCCTTCTCCTTTGAAATGGAATCGTCCGCGGCGCTCGGCTTCGGCTTCCGCTGCGGCTTCCTCGGCCTGCTGCATCTCGAAATCATCCAGGAGCGCCTGGAACGCGAATTCGACCTCGACCTGATCGCGACGGCCCCCTCGGTCGTCTATCAGCTGACGATGACGGACGGCAGCGAGCGCGAGCTGCATAACCCGGCCGACATGCCCGATGTCGTCAAGATCGAAGAGATCCGCGAGCCCTGGATCAAGGCGACGATCATGACGCCGGATGACTATCTCGGCGGCATCCTCAAGCTCTGCCAGGACCGTCGCGGTATCCAGACGGAACTGACCTATGTCGGCACGCGCGCTATGGTGACCTACGAGCTGCCGCTCAACGAAGTCGTCTTCGATTTCTATGATCGGCTGAAGTCGATTTCGAAGGGCTATGCCTCCTTCGATTATCACCTCGAAGGCTACCGTGAAGGCAATCTCGTCAAGCTGTCGATCCTCGTCAACGGCGAGCCGGTCGATGCGCTCTCCATGCTCGTCCACCGCGCGTCTGCCGAAAAGCGCGGTCGCGACATGTGCGAGCGGCTGAAGGAGCTGATCCCGAAGCACATGTTCAAGATTCCGATTCAGGCTGCAATCGGCGGCAACGTCATTGCCCGCGAGACCATTTCGGCGCTGCGCAAGGATGTCACGGCGAAGTGCTACGGCGGCGACGCCACCCGCAAGCGCAAACTTCTGGAAAAGCAGAAGGAAGGCAAGAAGCGCATGCGCCAGTTCGGCAAAGTGGAGATTCCGCAGGAAGCCTTCATCGCCGCGCTCAAGATGGGCGACGAGTAAAGCGCCACTTTCAGCCCGGCCGGCAAGCAACGCATGGCCGGGCTATTACCTGATTCCCCCGCCTCAGCTGCAGGCCATATATTCCTTCACCAGGCCTTCATAGGCGTCCATCTCGGGCAGCGCCTCATAGCTGCGGACCGCGCCGGTTTCGGCGAAGGGTAACTTCTCGCGCGTCCACGTTTCGATGAACGGCTTGAACCAGCGCGGATCGTCCAGCATCGTCGGGCGAAGATTGACGAACCAATCCATCTCCTTCGACCGTGTGAACATCCAGGTCATGCAGTCGCCACAAAAGTAGTGGTGCGCCTCGGGACCGTGCAGACCGCCGATGACGGGCTCCCCTTCCGTGATCGCAAAGCCTTCCGCCGGGATCGCCGCGCTCAGCGAGTAGGCACTTGACGACATCTTCTGGCAGCCCGTGCAATGGCAGGCCATGGTCAACAGCGGCTTGGCGCTGATCTTCAATCGCACGCGGCCGCATCGGCAGCCGCCCTCCCAAGGCAGTTCCATTTCGGTCATTGCAGCCTCCTTCTTCGTCATGCTCAATCTAGCAGCGAGCGGTGAAGCGTCAAATGTGAGCGCCGCAGACGGGGCAGGCAGCCGCTTCCTGGAGCATGAGGAAGTTCCGGTCCCGTTCACATCCGCGCGACAGCCAAGAGCCAGGCGATCGCGATCCTAGGATCGGGCGCGTCGTGTAGGCCTGATGTCGGCGCTCAACGCCACATCGTCGGCGGAAGTGCTTGTTCGGGTCATGACGTACTCTCGATGCGTGGCGCAGGCTTCCTCGTTCCGTGGCGCGATCTGGCGCCGGTCATTCGCAGACCCTCAGAGGACAACGCAACATTTCAAAAATCGGTGCGACGAATGTCGCAAACAGACGGCAAATCGACGCACCAGTCGTTGAATTATCAATGCAATTCGGCCTGCAAACGCCGAAAATTGAGCCGGCTAGCATAAATAACTTCAACCAAAGATTGATTATGACGAGGCGCGCCAATCTTACCAAAACGCTTCAACATCTGTCCAAAATCCTCCTTTCCGTAGCCACCTGACGAAATGCGGCACAAAAATCACCGCCGCAGAAGGCGGTGCTCGCTATTTCATTTGGGGGCTTGCAACGCCAGACCTTTACGATAGGTTGCACGTTGACCTGAACGTAACTGGTCACGGGAACAAACGACTAATAAAGGCGCAAAGCCTAGAAAGGTGGCCCCCATATGAACTTCCTTACGAAAAAATTTCTGGCTTCAGCAGTGTTTGGTTCGCTGCTGGCCGTGTCGGCGCATGCAGCGACGCTCAATATCCACAACGGTGGCGACCCGCAGTCACTCGACCCCCAGAAGCTGTCGAGCGACTATGAAAACCGCATTGCAGGCGACATCTTCGAGGGCCTCGTAACGGAAGACCCGAAGGACGATCCGATTCCGGGGCAGGCCGAAAGCTGGAAGGTTTCGGACGACGGCAAGGTCTATACCTTCAAGCTTCGTGACGGCATCAAGTGGTCGGACGGACAGCCGGTAACGGCCGGCGACTTTGTTTTCGCCTTCCAGCGCCTGGTTGATCCGAAGAACGCCGCCGAATACGCGTACCTGCAGTTCACCATCAAGAACGCGGAAAAGATCAACAAGGGCGAAATCACCGATTTCAGCCAGCTCGGCGTTAAGGCAATCGACGACAAGACGCTCGAGATCACGCTCGAGAACCCAACCCCCTACTTCATCAATTCGCTGATGCACTACACCGCCTATCCGCTGCCGAAGCATGTGGTTGAGGCAAAGGGCACCGATTGGGTGAAGATCGGCAACATCGTCACCAACGGCCCGTACAAGCCGACCGAGTGGATTCCGGGCGCGTCCGTCACGACCGTCAAGAACGACCAGTATTACGGCGAGAAAGACCTGAAGATCGACGGCGTCAAATTCTTCACGCTCGAAGACCAGGAAGCGGCCCTGAAGCGCTACCGGGCCGGCGAGTTCGACATCATGACCGACTTCCCGACTGACCAGTACGAGTGGATGAAGAAGAACCTGCCGGGTCAGGCGCACGTCACGCCGTACCTTGCGAGCTACTATTACGTCCTCAACGCCACCAAGCCGCCGTTCAACGACAAGCGCGTCCGCCAGGCCCTCTCCATGGCCGTCAACCGCGAAGTGATCGGTCCGAAGATTCTCGGCACCGGCGAACTGCCGGCCTATTCCTGGGTTCCGCCGGGCACCGCCAATTATGGCGAGCCTGCCTATGTCAGCTGGAAGGACATGCCGTACAAGGAAAAGGTGGAAGAAGCAAAGAAGCTGCTCAAAGAAGCTGGATTCGGACCTGACCATCCGCTGAAAGCACAGCTTCGCTACAACACCAACGACAACCACAAGCGCGTGGCGGTCGCCATTGCTTCGATGTGGAAGCCGCTCGGTGTTCAGATCGAGCTCTACAATACCGAAACCAAGGTGCATTACGACGAAATGCAGCATGGTCAGGTCGAGATCGGCCGCGCCGGATGGATCGCGGACTACAACGATCCGGACAACTTCCTCGGTCTGCTGGTTTCCGGCGTCTCGATGAACTACGGCCGCTGGAGCAATCCGGAATACGACAAGCTGATCAAGGAAGCCAACGCCCAGACAGACCTGAAGACACGCGCCGAGATCTTCAAGAAGGCTGAGCGGCTTGCACTCGACGACAGCGCCGCCATTCCGCTGTACTACTATGTCTCGAAGAACGTCGTTTCCCCGAAGGTCCAGGGCTTCGAAGACAATATTCAGGACATCCATCGCACGCGCTGGCTGTCAATCAAAGAATAAGGAACACCGGCCCTTCCCGCTGAACGTGGGAAGGGCCGATCTACGACCATGATCAAATACGCACTCCGTCGCCTGCTGTCGACGATCCCCGTGATGTGGATCGCCGTGACACTCAGCTTTTTCGTCCTGCGCCTTGCTCCCGGCGGCCCATTCGATGGCGAGCGGCCATTGCCGCCGGTGATCCTGAAAAACCTCGCCGCCCACTACAATCTCGATAAGCCGCTGATCGAACAATACCTGATCTATGTCTTCGACGTCCTGAAGGGTGACCTTGGCCCGTCCTTCGCCAACGAAGACTTCAGCGTTGCCCAGCAGATCATGATTGGCCTGCCCTACACCTTCACCATTGGCGGCCTCGCCTTTATCTTTGCCATTCTCATCGGCGTGACCGTTGGCTGTCTTGGGGCGGTTTATCAGAATAAGGCGCCCGACTACGTCCTCGGCCTGCTCATTCTCGTCGGCCTGGTTCTTCCGAACTTTCTGATTGCGCCCATCCTGCAGCTGATTTTCGGCATCCACCTCGGCTGGTTGCCCGTCGGCGGATGGGGTGACGGCTCGTTCAAGTATCTCGTCATCCCGATCGTTGTGCTGGCATTGCCGCATGCGGGCCGCATCTCGCGCATGACCCGCGGCTCGATGATCGAGGTGATGAACCAGAACTACATTCGCACCGCCAAGGCCAAGGGCATCGGCCCGCGGCTAACGGTCATGCGTCACGCGCTGAAGCCCGCCATGATGCCTGTCGTGTCCTATCTCGGCCCGGCGGCCAGCTACCTTCTCACCGGCTCGCTCGTTGTCGAGAGCATCTTCGGATTGCCTGGCATCGGCCGCTACTTCGTCAACGCAGCGCTGAACCGCGACTACGGCATGGTTCTCGGCACGGTCATCTTCTACATGGTGCTGATCGTCGTTCTGAACCTTCTCGTCGACATTGCCTATGCGTGGCTCGATCCGAAAGTGAGAAACCGATGATTCTCAATCCCGCAAAGAGAGAGCTGCTTGCGGCTGAACTTCTCGAAGCCGAGGGGCTCTCCCACAAGAGCCGCTCGCTGACTGGCGATGCGCTGCGTCGTCTTTCCCGCAACAAGGCAGCAGTGGTTGCCATCATTGTGCTCGTCCTCCTGATTCTGGCGGCATTCCTCGGCCCGTACCTCATCACATTCGACTATGAGGAGCCGGACTGGGCGGCATTCCGGATGCCGCCCGATATGGAGAGCGGCCACTATTTCGGAACCGATCCGAATGGCCGAGATCTGCTTGCCCGTGTGCTCTACGGTACCCGCGTGTCACTCGCCGTCGCGGCAACGGCAACCATCGTTTCGGTGGTGATCGGGGTGCTGTACGGCGCGATTTCCGGCTACATCGGCGGCAGGCTCGATGCGATCATGATGCGCTTCGTCGATATCATGTATGCACTGCCTTACATTCTTTTCGTCATCCTGCTGATGGTAGTGTTCGGCCGAAACGTCTACCTGCTGTTTGCAGCAATCGGTGCGCTGGAGTGGCTGACCATGGCCCGAATCGTGCGCGGACAAACGCTGTCGATCAAGCAGCGTGAGTTCATCGAAGCAGCCCGCGCGTCCGGCCAGAAGCCATTCAAGATCATCCTCAAGCACATCATTCCGAACCTCGTCGGACCGGTGGTGATCTTCGCCGCGCTGACGGTTCCGGAAATTATCGCGACAGAGAGCTTCCTGTCCTACCTTGGCTTCGGTGTTCAAGAACCGCTGACGTCGCTCGGCACCCTGATTGCCGAGGGCACCGACGCCATGGAAAGCATGCCGTGGCTGCTGATCTTCCCGGCCTGCTTCCTCGTCGCCTTGCTGATGAGCCTGCTTTTCATCGGCGACGGCCTGCGCGACGCGTTCGACCCGAAGGATCGATAGATGCAACAAGAAACAAAAAACGATACGCTTCTCGAACTGAAAGACTATTCGATCACCTTTGCGACGCCGGATGGCGAGGTGAAGGCCGTTTCCAACATGAACCTTTCGATCCGGCGCGGCGAGCGCGTGGCGATTGTCGGCGAGTCGGGATCGGGCAAAAGCCAGACCTTCCTCGGCGTCATGGGCCTGCTTGCCAAGAACGGCCGCACCAGCGGCCAGGCGTTGCTTGAGGGCAAGAACGTATTGGCGTTGAAGCCGCGCGAACTCGACCATGTCCGCGGCAAGGACATGGCCATGGTCTTTCAGGACCCGATGACGGCCCTCAATCCGTCGCTGCGGATCTCCCGCCAATTGACGGAGCAGCTCGAGGTCCACCGGGGCTTCACGGCACGGGCTGCCTCCAACGAGGCACTCGATATGCTGAAGCGGGTCGGCATCCCCGACCCAACGCGGCGCTTCAACCTCTACCCGCACGAGCTGTCGGGCGGCATGCGCCAGCGTATCGTCATTGCCATGGCACTGCTGACCAAGCCGAAGCTGCTCATTGCCGACGAGCCGACGACGGCGCTTGACGTTACGATCCAGGCGCAGATCCTCGATCTCTTCAACGACCTGACGGCGGAAATGAACACGGCGCTGGTCATGATCACGCATGATCTGGGCGTCGTCGCGGGCCTCGCGGATCGCGTGGCCGTCATGTATGCCGGGCGGATCGTCGAGGAAGCGCCGGTGGACGAACTCTTCGAGGTGCCGGCGCATCCCTATACGGCTGCGCTGCACGCTTCGATTCCTCGACCCGACCAGGACGTCGACCAACTCGCCGTCATCCCCGGCCGGCCGCCCAATTTGCAGCACCTGCCGAAGGGCTGCAGCTTCTCGCCGCGTTGTCCCATGGTTCAGAACGATTGCATCGACGTATCACCGAAGCTCGAGACATTGGCGGAACGTCATTCCGCGGCCTGCTTCCATCCCTTCCCGCGCCGTGAGGAGGTTATGAATCATGGCTGAACGATCGCTCCTACGAGTTGAGAACCTCACCACTCAGTTCGAAATCCCGTCGAAGAGCTTTTTCAAACCGCCATCACTGCTGACCGCCGTGAACAATGTCAGCTTTGACCTCAGAGAAGGCCGGACACTCGGCGTCGTCGGCGAGTCCGGTTGCGGCAAATCCACGCTTGGCCGCTCGATCCTCCGCCTGCTGAAGTCGCAGAAAGGCCGCATCCTCTGGCAGGGGCGCAATCTCCTCGACCTATCGGACGAAGAGATGCGGGCAGCTCGCCGCGACATGCAGATCATCTTCCAGGATCCGATCGCCTCGCTCGACCCGCGCATGACCGTCGGCGACATCATTGCCGAACCGCTCACAGTCTTCGAACCGAAGCTTACAAAGGCGGAACGCGTGGCGCGCGTGCGAGAAATCATGGGTGCTGTCGGCCTCGTGCCGGAGATGATCAACCGCTATCCGCACGAATTCTCGGGCGGCCAGGCGCAGCGCATCGGCATCGCCCGCGCTGTCGTGACGCGACCGAAGCTCATTATCTGCGACGAGCCGGTCTCGGCACTCGACGTATCGATCCAGGGGCAAGTCATCACGCTGCTGCGCAAGCTTCGCAAGGAGTTTGGGCTGACGTTGATCTTCATCAGCCATGATCTTTCAGTCGTGCGACTAATCTCGGACGACGTGCTGGTGCTCTATCTCGGCAAGGTGGTCGAGGCCGGCGATTGCGCTACCGTATTCGACCGGCCAGCGCATCCTTACACGCAAGCCCTCTTTTCGGCCGCACCCGTGCCCGATCCCAAACTTGCCCGGAACCGACAACGTATCCGACTACAAGGTGATCCGCCCTCGCCACTCAATCCGCCGCCAGGCTGCGTCTTTTCGCCGCGTTGCTGGAAGGCGACGGATATCTGTCGCACGGAAATGCCGGCAACGGAGCCGGTTCGTGCTGGGCAGACCGCCGCCTGCTATCACATGGATCGTTAACAAGCTGACGGAAGGCCTGCCGTCAGGCAGGCCTTCTCATCCATTCAGCGCGCACCCCAGGTGTCGGTGAGCCGGTAGCCCTCTGGCCAGGGGTCCGACGGATCGAGCATGTGCTGATGGGTGCCGGTGATCCAGGCCCGGCCAGAAATCTCCGGCAGGATCGCCGCGCGATCGCCGACTTTCGTCGTGCCGAGAATGCGGCCGGAGAAGGTCGAGCCGATCAGCGAGACAGCCGTTAGACGATCTTCGAGCTTCATCTGGCCGCGCGCATGCAATACCGCCATGCGCGCCGACAGCGCCGTCCCGGTCGGCGAGCGATCGACCTTGCCGGGCTGGATCGCGACGGCGGCGCCCGCACGCAGGCCTTCGGCGGTGCGCTCCACCGACCCTGCGAAGAGGCAGAAGGAGAAGTGCTTCCAGTCCGGATTTTCGGGGTGATGAAATCCTAGCGCGGCGTTGGCGGCATTGGTGATACGCACGCCGAGCTTCGCAATGTCATGGGCCTCGTCCGGCGTCAGGCTGAAGCCCATCGCGGCTGCATCGACGATCACGAAGCTATCGCCGCCGTAGGCTGTATCGACGGTCAGCGTGCCCAGGCCCTCAACTTCCAGCTTCGCATCCAGCCGCTCGGCGAAGCTCGGCAGGTTCTGCACGAAGATGCGCTCGGCCTTGCCGTTGCGGCACTCGGCACGTACGCGAACAAGGCCTCCGGGGGCTTCCAGGGTGATTTCAGTGACGGGCTCCTCCATCGGCAGGATGCCGCTGTCCAGCAACACCGTGGAGACGCAGATCGAGTTCGAGCCGGACATGGGCGGTGTGTCTTCCGGTTCCATGATGATGAAGGCAGCATCGGCCTCGGGATGCTTCGGGGGGACCAGCAGGTTGACATGTCGGAAGACGCCGCCGCGCGGTTCATTCAAGACGAAATTGCGCAGCGTCTGGTCACGGGCGATCCAGCGGCTTTGCTCCCAGATCGTCTCGCCGGGCGGCGGCGCAACGCCGCCGACGATGACGTCTCCCACCTCGCCCTCCGCATGGGCGGAAATCACATGGATGGTCTTGGAACTGCGCATGGATCCCTCCTCAGGAAAGCCAGTCGGGCAACCGCGCTGGAACGCGTCCGGTCAGGGCCGCCGTGACACAATCGGCAAGACTGCCAAAGCGAACGGTTCGACCGGAGAGGCCGGGACCGTAGTGGGCATACTTGCCCGAATTCGTCATTAGAGTGCGAGTGCGCGTCGGGAACACAGGCTCGCAAATCGAGCACCAGCAGAGATCAGGCAGTACCTGGACGCCGGAATCTTCCAGCTTCGTCAGCAAACCCTCGCATCGTGCCTCGCTGATGACCTGCCGACCGGCCGTGACGATCACCGTGACGTCAGGGTGACGGCTGCGACCAGCAAGCGTTTCGGCCAAGGCACGACACTCGGTCAGGGAAGCGTGAGGGCTGCCGATGGCGACGAGCTCAATCTGCTCGGGTCCTTCATTCAACAGTGTCCAGGCGGTAGCCATGTCGGCGCGGGAAATTGTTACGGAGTCGGCGCTGTCGAACGCCGCGCCGGCTGCCTCGGGTGTCACGCCTTCCACATGCAGCATCGGGGCCGCCGACGTGGTGCCGAAGGCAGCACAGAGCGCTTTGAGATCGTCCATCGAGGGCTGCGCCGAGGCGAGACCCCGCAGAAGCACAATGCGGTCGGGCGCAGCACGGCCGGCGAGATAGCCGATAAGCGGCCAAAAAGAATCGTCCACGTGCTCAGGCAGCTCGATATCGATAACCCGCCGCGCCTTGCGGTGTTCGTCGAGATAGACGCCGGACAGCGGCGCCCGCGCCGTCAGCGCGATGCAAAGGTCCAGGAAATCCGGGTGCTTTGCCGTTCTGGCGCCGAGAACTGTATTGGCGAAGATCACCGCATTTGACTCCGCCCATGCGATGGCTTGGCCTGCCGTTGGGGCACTGTCGAGCAAATAGGGCGCGCAGGTGAAGGTCGGCCGACAGCCCATGCGGACATAGGCGTCGGCGAGCCGTGCGGCCGGGTCGCCGAAGGACTGTGGTACGCCCTGCGCCTGCCAATTGGCGAGATCAACCGAAATGGCGTTCATCGTCGTCGGCACTCGAACCTGTACACCCATATCAGCCATCTTCTCGGCAAATGTCAGGTTTGCCGCGCTCGCGTAGATGCAGCCGTCGATATGGCCCTGAGTAACGTCCACCAGGCCCTGCGCACCCTGTTGCGCTGCCATTGCGCAGATGATGCGCATCGCCTGCTGTATGGCGACGCCCTGCTGTCCATCAAGCATGGCATGGTCGGCTTCTGTCAGGTCGAGCGCTAAGGTCGCCGACGGGACGAGGGGAATCTCCAGCCCGTCGGCCACGACCGCCCGATCGGTGATGTGCGCGGCGCGCGCGCGGGAAAGCGCCGCATAAGCGTCCGGCCCAATCCGCAGAACGGGCAGCGGTTT